>Ga0209014_10000059_pt1 | contig 52249 bp, 49 predicted proteins | sample BarGraNGADG00212_FD_184491 | JGI IMG/M metagenome (GOLD analysis project Ga0209014, IMG submission 184491) | Arctic peat soil microbial communities from Barrow, Alaska - Barrow Graham LP Ref core NGADG0002-212 (SPAdes) (version 2) | ecosystem: Environmental > Terrestrial > Soil > Wetlands >...
CAACCTTGCCTGGACAACCATCTGGGGAAAGAGCCCAACGGGTTGGTCGTCGTCCTCGACCCATACACCGGGGCGTTGCTCGGCTGGGCGCCCTAACCAATACGATCTTCGCGGGCTGGTGGGGGCATCGGCCGCAGGTATCTGCTATGCCTTTGTCTTGGCCGGCATTCTCCTGCTCCGCCTTCGATCGGCCGGGCCCAAAGAGGTTGCTTAAGCGACGCTGAGCCTCCATCACGCCGCTCCGACATAGACTCCGGCCGGTGCGGCGTATCCATGTCCCAGAGCTTCTTCGTGACGGCAATTTCACTCGGTACCTGATTGGTTCGAGTGTCTCCACGCTGGGCAGCGGCATGTCGACCGTGGCCCTTGCGTTCGCGGTGCTCGACATGGGCGGCGTCACGGACCTCGGCATCGTGCTCCTCGCGCGCGAGGTGCCGACGATCATCTTCGTCCTGCTGGGCGGCGTCTTCGCCGACCGGATTCGGCGCCGGACGATCCTCGTGAGCACGGACCTCTTGAAGGCACTCACCCAGGGACTCACGGCATTGCTCTTCTTTTCCGGCAGCGCCGACCTCCTGACCGTCGTGGCGCTCCAGGTGATCTTCGGCACCGCGGGCGCGTTCTCAGGTCCGGCGACGACCGGGCTGGTGCGCGAGGTCGCGGCCGACGAGACGCTCCAGGAGGCAAACGCGCTGCTGCAGCTGTCGCGCAGCATCCTGAACATCGCCGGGCCGGCCGTCGGCGCGCTCATCGTTGCTGCCGGGAGCCCGGCGCTGGCGCTGGCGATCGACGCGGCGAGCTTCCTGGTCTCGGCCGCGTTCACGTTCTCGATGCGCCTGCCCGGTGTCGTGCGGGTGGCCGCGGCCTCGATCCTGGTCGACCTGCGCGGCGGCTGGCGTGAGTTCGTCGAGCGGCGCGGGCCGTGGCGATGGTCATCTCCTTCGGCTTTTTTCAGCTCACATACTTCCCCGCTCTCAACGTCCTCGGCCCGTCCGTCGCGCAGACGCAGCTGGGCGGGCCCGCGACGTGGGGGCTCATCCTCGCGATCGAATCCGTGGGCGCGGTGGTCGGCGGCGTGGTCTCTTTGCGCCTCAGAGTGGCTCGACCGCTGGTCGCGTGCCAGTTGTTCGTCGTTCCTTCAGGCCTGCTGCTCATCGGCCTGGCCGTCCCATTGCCCGTTGCCCTGCTCCTGGTCTTGAGCGCGGCCGTTGGTTTTGGCTTCGCGGCCGGGAACACGTACTGGCAGACGGCGCTTCAGCAGAACGTGCCGGAGCACGCGCTGTCACGCATCAGCTCGTTCGATTGGCTCGGATCGATCGCTTTCAATCCGCTCGGCTACGCGCTGATCGGGCCGCTGGCGACGGCGATCGGGACATCGCAGGCGTTGGTCGCGTGCGGCGTGATCAACGTCTTCGCGGCCGTCGGAGTGGTCTTCGTGCCGTCTGTCCGGCGCATCCGGATGACCGCCGCGGGCGCGCCGGCCACGGCGGAGATGTCGGGCCCCTAGCCGGAGATCTCCGCGCGCTCCGTGTACAGCGCCGCCACCACGAGGGCACCGACCAACCACACGACCACGAGCAGAAGAGCGGTGTTGGCATCCAGCGCGGCGACGGCGCGGCCGCCGAACCCGCCACCCGGCGAATTCCCGGTGTTCACGGACGCCGTCGCGACACTGAACGGCAGGTACTTGACGATGTCGGGCAGGAAGATCCCCGCGAACGTTTCCCCGAAGTAGAGCGCGATCCCGGCACCGATACCGGCGAGCTGGCTGCCCGCGAGCGTGGCGATGGCGAAGCCCAGCGCTCCTTCCTCGACGATCGCGACCCAGCCGCGGACGAACTGCTCGGGCAGCCGGCCCAGAGTGGGGGCGTCCGACAAGCCAGCCGTCGAGACGCCCGCGATGGTCGCCCCGACGAGAGCTGCGATGACGCCGACGATGAAGGTGACGACCAACCCGACGGCGATCACCACGGCCACCGACGCGAAAGTCAGCAACACGTAGCGGCTTCGGCTCTGGCCACGGGCGACGGCGTTCTTGAGCGTGCCCCATTGCCACTCAGAACCGGCAATGGCGGCGCCGTAGATGACGGCGAACAGGCCGCCAAGGCCGAGGATGAACGTGAGCATCTCGTCGTAGGCCGCCGGGAAGGTGACCAGCGAGAGGATCGCGGTCCGCTCAGGCCCAGTCGCTCCGGCGCGGTTGGAGGTTGCGCCGACGGCGACGACGACCAGGGCGAGCAGACCGGCCAGGAGGCCGAGAGTCACCCACGTGGCTGGGCGCCGGCGGAGCTTGCGCAGCCCGGATACGAAGAGGCTCATGCTGCAGCTCCCGATCCGGGACGCGAGCCCGCCATGCCGAAGAAGGTTCCCTCGCCGCTCGCGACCGGTTCGCCGCCGGTCAGCTGCAGGAACAGCAGCTCGAGGTCGTTGCCCGTTTCGAGGCCCGTGGCCCAGATCCCGGCCGTGCCCAGTGCGCGGTTCACCTCGCCTGCTCGGTCGGGGGCTACCCGCACCGACAGCCAGCCCGGCTCTGCCGCGGATGACGTGACCGCCTCAGGGCCGGCAAGCGGCGCGAGGGCGGCCGTCGCGGCGGCGATGTCGTCGGACCGCACCCGGATGCGCACGACGCCCTCAGCATTGAGAAGCTGCTCCATGGGGCCCTCGCGAACCAGTCGGCCGGCGGCGATGATGCCGATCACGTCGGCCATCTGCTGCATCTCGGCCAGCAGATGGCTCGATACGAAGACCGTCTTGCCCAGTGACGCGAGGTGCCGCAGCGTCTCGCGCATGGCCACGATGCCGGCCGGATCCAGGCCGTTGGCCGGCTCGTCGAGCAGAAGCAGCTGTGGGTCGCTGAGCAGCGCGGCGGCAATCCCCAGGCGTTGCTTCATGCCCAGCGAGTAGGTCGAGACTTTGTCTCCCGCGCGGTCCTTGAGCCCGGTCAGCTCGAGCAGCTCCTCGACACGGCCGTGGGGGACGGGCGCGCCATTCGCCGCCAGCTCGCGCAGGTTCTGACGCCCTGAGAGGAACGGATAGAACGACGGCGCCTCGATCAAGGCGCCGACGTCGTACAGACGATGTCTGTCGCGCCGCCCGAACGGCCGGCCAAGGAGGTCGATCGATCCGGCATCGGGGTGAATGAGGCCGGTCAGGAGGCGCATGGTGGTCGTCTTGCCGGCCCCGTTGGGACCGAGAAAGCCGTAGACCGTGCCGGTCGGCACCGAGAGATCGAGCCCGTCGAGGGCGACGTGGGAACCGTAGCTTTTGCGTAGCCCGCGCGTAGCGAGAGCGAGACCGTGGGCGTCCGTCATTCAGCCACTATCGCAGAGCCTTCGCCCTCGCGGATTTCACGCGTCCCGACGCCGTCAGGAGGACCAGACTGCGATCGCCCAGGTGACGGTGCTGTCAACTCCGATCCGAAGGACGCGATTGGCAGCGGTGGCCGTGAAGCTCGTGCCATAGATGGTCGTCCCGTTGCAGCCACTTACGTCCAGCACCAGAGCTCCCGACTGGTCCACGAGATGAGCGCCAGCGACGCCTACGCACGCAAACCGAATCGCGATCCTGGCACCGCTCGCAAAACCCGAGAACTCAATGTCACGCCCACCCGTCCCAGTTGTCGATGCCAGCAGATCGCCCACCGGTGGCAACTCGGTGAGATCAGGCAGCGAGGCAGCGGTCGGCGACGGTGAGGGAGCCCAGGTCATGGTGGGGCTGGGACTCGCCCCATGGACGCTGGGCGGGGCGCTGAGCTGGCTCGCGGTTTGTGACGGACGGGCGGTCGTATTCAATGTTGGACTTGAAGTGACGGCGGGCAGCGTGGGTCGGAAAGTCGGCGTGTCGGTCGAGCAAGCCACGGCAGTAAGTGCAAGCGCCGACATCAATATCACCGCGTAACCGGACCGACCGCGACGAACGCCAGGCTCCATTCCTGCAGCGTATGAATTCGGAGCCTCATGGCGGAAGTGCCGTTTAGCCTCAGGTCGCCTATCCGGCGCGGGACCCAGCGCTCGATGCTCCGCTGCCTTCCGGCCCTTGCCAGCGAAGTGACTGACCACAACACTGAGCTGGCGACATGACGACACGACGATGGCGTCGACGGTGGCTATTCATCGGGCTGACCGCGCTATTCGCCGTCGTCCTCGCGTTCGTCGGTTACAGCAGCCTCGATCGACCAGCGTGGATCTACTACTACCGCGTCGTCGACGACCGGACGCTTCTTCTTGGAACGATCAACGGCCCGGGAGCCAACGTCCGCGTCACGAACGTGGCCGAAACCGCCCAAACCGTGACAGTCACCGTCAGCGCCTTCTTCTTCCAGCTAGGCCCCTCGACGTCGGAGGGCTATTCCTACGAATCCGCGGCGACATTGAAGGCCCCCCTCGGAAGCCGTGCGGTGATCGACGCCAGCAGCGGCTTGCCTGTCCAGCGAGCCACCTGCGCACCGCCGTCATACTTCGCTCCCGTCTGCCCGTAGGCGTGATCACGTTCGTGTCCGCCATGACACCATGACTCGGCTACGTCGAGCCGTCCGCCGACCGCTGGCAGTGTCAGTAGGCGCTCGGGATCCTCAGCTGATCGCCTTCTTTACGAGCTCTTTGATTTGAGCCTCAATGGTCGGGGTGAGTTCAGTCAGGGCGAAGGAGACCGGCCACATCGCGCCGTCGTCGAGTTTTGCGTCGGGGTTGAACTCGAACGACGCGTAGCGAACCTTGAATTTCGACTTGGGCTTGAAGAAGCAGATGACCTTGCCGTCCTTGGCGTAGGCGGCATGCCGTAGTAGGTTTTGGGCGCGAGCTCGGGTGAAACGCTCGTCACGAGCGCGTGGACGCGCTCGCCCATGGATCGGTCGGGCTCCGGCATCTCGGCGAGCTTCTGCATTACCTCGCGCGCTTCCGCTTCTTGGTCACCGGAGCGCTTGAGCTCCTTGACACGCTCGCGCGCAGCGGCCTTCTCGGCGTCGGAGAAGCCGGCTGACTTGGTGGTCGATGTCTTGGTTGGCACGTTGAACTCCTTTGCGCCGCAGCAGTCGGCATCATAGTGAACCAGCAGGTTCAGTATCATGCCTGGACGGCGCAGGTGTCAAGCAGGTGGCGTTTGCGCTGATGCTGCCCCTTGGCCCCTCCATTGGTGGCGGATGTCACTAGCCGACGCAGCGCAGCACGGTCAGGGTCTCGAGCGAGGTGATGACCATGACCACGACACTGTTACCCACGCCCTCGCTCAAGGGCCGCAACTTCCTCAAGGAGCTCGACTTCACCGGGGACGAGCTGCTCTACCTGCTCGACCTCGCCGCGAGCCTCAAGGCCGCCAAGAAGTCGCGCACAGAGGCGCAGCACCTGCGCGGCAAGCAGATCTGCCTGATCTTCGAGAAAACGTCAACCCGGACGCGCTGCTCGTTCGAGGTCGCGGCGTACGACCAGGGCGCGCACGTGACCTATCTCGATCCGCAGAGCTCGCAGATGGGCCACAAGGAATCGATCAAGGACACCGCGCGCGTGCTCGGCCGGCTGTACGAGGGCATCGAGTACCGCGGTTTTGACCAGTCGATCGTGGAGACGCTGGCGGCGTATGCCGGCGTGCCGGTCTGGAACGGCCTGACCGACGAGTTCCACCCGACGCAGGCGCTGGCCGACGTGATGACCATGCGCGAACACTCCGACAAACCGCTGAGTCAGATCGCCTATGCATTCCTGGGCGACTGCGCGAACAACGTCGCCGACTCGCTGCTGGTAATCGGTGCTGAGCTCGGGATGGACGTCCGACTGGTCGGCCCGCGTTCACGCTGGCCGGTCGAGGGGCTGGTCAGCCGAGCGCGCGAGATCGCCGGCCGCACGGGTGCGCGGATCACGCTGACCGAGTCGGTGGAGGAGGGCGTCAAGGGCGCCGACTTCCTGTACACCGACGTGTGGGTTTCGATGGGCGAACCGAAGGAGATCTGGGAGGCGCGCATCGCCTTGCTTCGGCCGTACCAGGTCAACGCCGCGGCGATGGCCGCGACCGGCAACCCCGACACAAAGTTCCTGCACTGCCTGCCGGCCTTCCACAACACCGACACCAAGATCGGTGCCGATATCTGCGCGCATTTCGGCGTGACGGAGATGGAGGTCACCGACGCGGTCTTCGAGTCACCCGCCTCGATCGTCTTCGATCAGGCCGAGAACCGGATGCACACGATCAAGGCGATCCTCGTCGCGACGATTGGCGACTGAGCCACCTTCCGGGGCCGTCGCTGTCGCGGGGGTGTGTCGGCGTAGTTCCAACCAAGCGGAACTAGCGACGGCAATGGCCACCTAAGCGTGAGCGCGGCTGAGACGCAGAGCGCGGCATGACCAGCGACGTGGCCATGGTCAATGCTCCGACGATGCGCGGAGCTCAATACCTGATCCAGGCGATCGTTCCGTTTAGGTGGAACGACCCCGAACCATGCTCCGAAGTGGAGCCGAAGGCGCGTCGGCAGGCAGCCAGTCGATGGCGTCGAGCCGGCAGCGCGTGACGCATAGGCCGCAGCGCGTGCATTTGTCGTCGTCGATGACCGCACGGCCGTCGGTGACGGCAATGGCGCCGTAGACGCACGCGGTCTGGCAGACGGCGCAGCCGTTGCAATTGTCCTTGATGCGCGGCGCGGGCAATGGCCCGGAGGGCCAGGCACGTGTCAGGGCCGCGCCGTGGATGTTAGCCACAGACTCGTAGCCGTGGGCGTCGAGCCACTCGCCGAGCTCGCGCGCGATCCGGCCGAACACCTGCGGACCCTTGAGGATTGCCGCCGTGCACACGCCGACCGCGGTCGCGCCCGCCATGAGCATCTCGACCGCGTCGCGCCCGGTGGAGACGCCACCGACACCGACGATGGGCAGGTCGACCGCGCGCGCGATGTCACGCACGCAGCGCACAGCTAGCGGCTTGAGTGCGGGACCGCTGATCCAGCCGTAACCGTTGGCGCCGCCCAGCCGGGGAGTGGCGGTCTCGATATCGATCGACAGCACAGGCCCGAACGAGTTGATCGCGACGATCCCGTCGGCACCGGCGTCAGCGGCCGCGCGCGCGGCCGCGGCCATGTCGTCGCGGTGCGGCGACAGCTTGACCAGGACCGGCACGTCGAGCGCAGCCTTGGCCGCGCGGATCGCGCCGACCATAGGCTCGGGATCGGTGCCGACATAGTGCGTCGAGAGCTCGACCGCGTCGGCGAAGGGTGCAACGCGCGGCGCGAGCTCGGCGATCTCTGCGGGCGTGTAGCCCAGGCTCACGATCAGCGGCAGGCCAGCGGTGCGCGCCAGCGCGTACTCGTGCTCGATCCAGCGTTCCGGGGGCAACTCCGACCACAGCTCGGTGTTGACCATGCCGTGCTGAATCTCGGCCATGTTCGGCGTCGGCGGCACGGCGGCGCGGGTCGAGATGGTCTTGGCGACCAGTGCGCCCGCGCCGCCCGCGGCACAGGCGAGGAGCGCGGCGCCGTCGCGGCCCGGCGGCCCGGCCGCGGGCAGGATCGGGTTGCGCAGCGCGAGCCCGAGCAGGCTCGTGCGTAGGTCGGCCATCACGAAGCTCCGGCAGTTGCGGGCGCGCGCGAGGTGAGCGGCTCGAATGTGTGCACAGGCGTCTCCGCAACGCGCGTCCACAGCGCGCGCGCCTGCCGGCGGGCACATCGGTCGATGTCTGCCTCGTCGACGCGCGTCAGCATCCTGTCGCGGACGACGATCTCCCCGGCCACGATGACGTCGCTCACGGCCGCCGACGAGATCCCGAAAACCAGGTGCGCAGCGAGGTTCCCCGCTTCGATCGGCGATGGCGACGAGTAGTCCATGACCACGAGGTCAGCGGGTGCGCCGACGTTGATCTGACCGAGCTGCGGCTCGTCGAACAGCTGGCCGACAAAGCTCGATCCATGCGCCAGCGACTGCATGGCCCACTCGGGAGCGGCTTCGAGCTGGTCCTCGCGCAGGCGGAAGTACCCGGCCGCGGCCTCTGCCCACATGTCTGAGCCGATCCCGTCGGTGCCCAGCATGACCCTGTCGCCGAGCAGCTCCGGCCGGGCGTGGCCGACGCCGTTGTTCATGTTCGAGCGGGCGTTATGTGCCACCGCGACCCGGTGCTCGACGAGGTCACGTGCTTCCTCGGCGTCGACGTGGATCGCGTGTGCCACCAACAATCGGTTGTCGATCGCGCCCGCGCCCGCGAGGCGGTGAATCGCGCCAGCGTCGATCGTGTCCTCTGCGGCGTGGATATGCAGCCCGAGACCGCTATCTGCGGCGAGGCCGACACATGCCTCGAGCGTCGCGTCGGACAACGTGAATGAGGCATGAGCACCGACCATTGGCCGGCTGAGTGGCGTCCGCAGCCAGTTGGCGGAGCGTATGAAGCGCTCGTTCTCGGCCAGCCCGGCCTTTGCTCGAGCAGCTCCATCGCGGTCGGAAACCTCGTAGGCGAGCACCGAGCGGATGCCGCACTGGGCGAACGCTGCGGCGATGATGTCGAGCGAGCCGTCAATCGCGTTGGGCGACGCGTGGTGGTCGACGAGGGTCGTCGTGCCACACAGCAGGGCATCGCGTGCCGCTGCGAGTGCCGACGCACGGATCGAATATTCGTCGAGGGCGCGGTCGAGGCGCCACCAGACGCGCTGCAATATCTCGAGGAAGCTGCGCGGTGGATCGACGCCGAGAGGCATGCCGCGCGCGAGCGTCGAGTAGGCGTGCATGTGCCCGTTGACGTTGCCCGGGACAACGAGGCAGCCACTGGCGTCGAGCTTCGTCGTGGCTCGGCCCGGGCTACTGCCGATGGCCGCAACGTGTGACCCTTCGACGAGCACGTCGGCGTACTCGACGATTGGCGGAAATAGTCGGCGCACGACGAGGCCGCCGGTAATCGCCAGGCTCATGACACGCCCACCGTTTGGCGCGAATGAGAGGCGTTGAGCCGCGGGACGGCGGCGCGCGCCGCGGCGGAATCGCGCATCGGGAGCGCGCGCCGCCTGATGCCGTCGTACGAGTAGAGGGCGCCGGCGACCGCGGCCGCGGTGGGAACGAGGACAGCCTCGCCGGCGCCCTTCGCGCCATACGGCCCTTCGGGCTGCGCCTCCTCGACAAGGATGACCTCGACCGGAGGCATGCCCGTCGGCGGGATCATGTTCAGCGACTTGAGCGTCTCGCTGCACGGCCGGCCGGCGTCGACCGAGAACTCCTCGGACAACGCGTAGCCGAGGCCCATGTGCACGCCGCCTTCGACCTGGCCCTCCAGCACCTGGCGGTTGATCGCGCGGCCAACGTCGTGCGCCGCGACGACCCGCGCGAGACGCCCGTCGTCGTCGAGGATGACCACCTGCGTCGCCCAGCCGTAGCAGATGTGCGTGCGCGGGTCCGGGTCGTCCGAGCCAAGCTGGGTCGTCCAATCGACCGTGAACTCGCCGTGGAACTCTCGGCCGACGACCTCGTCCCAGCCGGAACGCTCCACCTCGTGGCGCAGCGCACGCGCCGCACGAACCACGGCCTGGCCTCCGAGCAAGGTCGCGCGCGATGCGGTCGTCTCCCCGGTGTCGAGCTCGCGTTCCGTGTCGACGACGACGCGGATCTGCGCTGTGTCAATGCCCAGCTCGTGCGCGGCAATCTGGCGCAACGCCGTGTGAATGCCCTGGCCCATCTCGGTCCACGAGTGGCGCAGCGTGACGCTGCCGTCTGGCTCCGGGCAGAGCAGCGCGCGGCCGTGCTCGATCACGCCATTGCCTATGCCCGTGTTCTTGACGCCGCAACCGATCCCGGCAAACCGCGCGCCGCGGTACGCGTCGCGGACGGCGAGCAGGGTGCGCTTGATGCCAACGCCTGGGCCAAGCACCTGGCCACTGCCGAAACGATCGCCGGGTTCGAGCGCGTTGCGCCAGCGAATCTCCCAGCCGTCGATCCCGACCCGCTCGGCGAGCTCGTCCAGGAGTCCCTCGAGCGCGAACGTGACCTGTGGCACGCCGAAGCCGCGCATCGCGCCACAGGGTGGGTTGTTGGTGTAAACGGCGCGACTCTCGATGTCGACGTTGGGCACCCGATACGGCCCGTAGGCGTGGCCCGCCGCGCGTTCGAGCACCTTTGCCCCGACGCTGGCGTAGGCGCCGCTATCGCCGACTATCCGCGCACGGACTGCGGTCAGCCTGCCTTCGTAATCGCAGCCTACGGCGAAGTCGAGCGTCATCGGGTGGCGCTTGGGGTGGAAGCGCAGCGAGTCGGAGCGCGTGAATCGGACGAGGACGGGACGCCCGGTCAGGAACGCGAGCAGCGCGGCCGGCCCCTGGGCGCCGAGGTCCTCCTTGCCACCGAAGCCGCCGCCGGTGGGCACCTGCGTAACGCGTACGGCGGTCTCCGCGAGACCGAGCAGTGAACAGATCTGGCGTCGATCCTCCCACGCGCCCTGGCCCTGGCTGAACACGCGCAGGCCGCCAGATTCGGGCTGTGCCAGGGCCGCCTCCGGTTCCAGGAAGGCATGCTCGATGCGCTGCGTGGTGAACGTCGCCGTGGCGACGTGGGCCGAACCGGCAAGCGCGGCAGCGGCGTCGCCGTGGCGAACGACGCTCGCCGATAGGAGGTTGCCAGCGGGGTGAATGCGCGGCGCGCCGGGCGCGAGTGAGGCCTCCGGATCCGTGACCGGGTCAAGGACTTCGTAGCGGACCTCGATCAACGCCGCCGCCCGGCGCGCCGCCTCACGCGTCTCGGCTGCGACGAAACCGATCATGTCGCCGACGTAGCGGGTTTCCTCGCCCTCTGCCACCAGTAACGGCCAGTCGGGAACGAGGAGGCCCTGAATGCGCTCGCCCGGCACATCGCGCCACGTCGCTACGCGCATAACGCCGGGAACCCGCTGCGCGGCGGACGTGTCGATCCTGACCACGAGCGCGCGCGGGTGATCGCTGAAGCGGACGGCGCCGTGAAGCATTCCCGGTGCTGACATGTCGCCCACGAACTGCTGCTCGCCAAGCGTCTGCTCGTAGCCGCCGTAGCGCGGGGCAGGGGAGCCTATGGCGGAGTCGGCAGCGTCGGTACCAGTCGGTGCCCCGTCTTCGCCAAGCGCGACGGCGCGAATAGCGTCGATGATCTTCACGTAGCCCGTGCAGCGGCACAGATTGCCGGCGAGGGCCTGGCGAATCTCGTCGTCCGAAGGATTGGGCACGCGGCGCAGGAACGCTTCGCCCTTCATGACCACACCCGGCGTGCAGTAGCCGCACTGGCTGGCTCCCGCGGCCACGAATGAGTCAGCCCACTGGCCGCGTCGCTCCGCCGGGAGGCCTTCGAGGGTGAGCACAACCTTGTCGGCGAATCTCGACGCCAGCTGAGCGCAGGACACGACTGCCCGGCCATCGACGATGACCGTGCACGCGCCGCACGATCCCTCCGGGGCGCAGCCGTCCTTCACCGAGCGCAGCCCAAAGCGCTCGCGCAGCGCGTCGAGCAGGCTCTCGCCGGGGTCCGCCTCGAACTCGACAGTTCGTCCGTTCAGTGTCAGCCGCATTACGGTCGCCCTTGCACGGTCCGATGGGCCAACTGGCCCTATCGGAACCAATGTCCTAATTCCGACTCTCGCGGTGTGGGATACGCCAATAGCGTGCCGTTGGTCCCGACCTCGCGGGCCGTCGGTCGCCAAGGCGAAAGCAGCACGAGGAAGGTTGAACGTGGATCGACCAGGCCTGGCCACTGAGGTAGTCGACGCGGCTGTCTACGACCGCGCCGTGGATCGCTTCCGCGAGCAGCGCGTCGTAATGCCGACATTCGCGCAGCTCGCCGATCCTGCCTCGATTCCGGAGTCGGCCGTCGGCGACGCGGACCCCGACAGCGCCGACCCGCGCAACCTGTTCCGCGTCCATTGGCACAACTCGGCCGATCGGCGGAGCCGGGTGGCCGTGCCGGCATACATCGTCCTGCCGCGCGCGCTGACGGGCGTCGACACGCCGATCGTGGTCGCACTCGCGGACGTGTTTCCGATGATCGGCTCGCACAAGGTGCTGGCCGCTTACGCCTGCCTCGCGCCGCGTATCGTGACCGGCCAGTTCGATCCCACGACGCAGCGCGCCGTGTGGCCGTCGACGGGCAACTACTGCCGCGGCGGCGTGGCCATCAGCCGGATCATGGGCTGCCGCGGCGTCGCGGTTCTGCCTGAGGGCATGAGCCGCGAGCGCTTCGACTGGCTCGAGTCGTGGGTCGCGGACCCTGCGGACATCATTCGCACGCCGGGCACCGAGAGCAACGTCAAGGAGATCTACGACCGCTGCGCCGAGCTGTCACGTGAGCCCGATGCGGTCATATTCAACCAGTTCTCCGAGTTCCCCAACCACCTCGCCCACTACCTGGTCACCGGGCGCGCGCTCGAGACCGTCCTCGCGGCGGTCAACGAGGACCGCAAGCCGCTCCGGCCGTTCGCGTTCGTGTCCGCGTCAGGTTCGGCCGGCACGCTCGGCGCCGGCGACTGGCTAAAGGAGCGCCTGGGCACGAAGACGGTCGCCGTCGAAGCGCTCGAGTGCCCGACGATGCTCGAGAACGGTTTCGGCGAGCACAACATCCAGGGCATCGGCGACAAGCACATCCCGCTCATTCACAACGTCATGGCGAGCGACTACGTCGTCGCCGTCAGCGATCGCGCAACGGACGAGTTGAACGTCCTGTTCAACACTGATGCAGGCCGCGCCGAGCTTGCTCGGCGCGGCGTGCGCCGACCCGTCATCGACGCGTTGCCCTCACTCGGGCTGTCGAGCATCTGCAACATCGTCGCGGCCATCAAGGTGGCCAAGCAGGCCGGCCTCGGCCCGGACGACGCGATCGTCACGGTCGCGACCGACGGCGCACGGATGTACGGGACGGAGCTGGAGCGCGCCGTGACGCGCGACTTTCCGACCGGCTTCGACGAGCGCGCAGCTGCCGCGACCTACGCCCAGCACCTGCTCGGCGCGGATGAGGATCACGTGCTCGAGCTGAGCGAGCAGGATCGGCGCCGGATCTTCAACCTGGGCTACTACACCTGGGTCGAGCAGCAGGGCGTGCCCATCGACGAGTTCGTCGCGCGGCGCGAGCAGGCCTACTGGACCGGGCTGCGCGACCTGCTGCCGCGCTGGGACGCGCGGATCGACGAGTTCAACGCGCGCGTCGGCGTGGCCGCGGCGACGTGAGCCACTGCTCATGATCGCGCCCGCAATCTCGCCACTCGAAAAGGCGACGTTCCTGCCGACCGCGCTCGTGTGCGCCGGCTGCGGCTACAGCGCGCCGGGTCGGGAGCTGCACCTGCGTTGTCCCAACGCGCGTCCAGGGGACGACATCGACCACATCATCCAGCGCGTGATCGACCCGGCGCGCGTCGAATGGCCCGCCGCCGGCGAGCCGAACCCGTTCATTCGCTACCGGACGATGTTCCACTGGTATCACGTCGCGCGCGCCGCCGGCCTTGCTGATGACACGATCGTCGAGGACGTGGCGCGCCTTGACGCGGCCGTCGCCCGCGTCGACGGCCGCGGCTTCCGCGTCACGCCGTTCGAGTACTGCGCCGATCTCGACGCATGGGTCAAGGACGAGACCAACAACGTCGGCGGCTCGCACAAGGCGCGCCACCTCTTCGGCACGCTCCTGGCACTCCATTTCATGGACAACGAGGACGCCGCCAGGCCGCTCGCAATCGCGAGCTGCGGCAATGCCGCTCTGGCCGCCGCCGTTGTCGCGCGCGCTGCAGAGCGCCGTCTGCAGGTCTTCGTGCCGCTCGAGGCTGACCTCGCCGTCGTCGCAGCAATCAAGGAGCTCGGCGCCGAAGTCACGGTGTGTGAGCGCGGCGCCGGGGAAACGGGCGACCCGAGTGTCCTGCGCATGCGCGAGGCCGTCGCCGCCGGCGCGATCGCGTTCACCTGCCAGGGCGACCAGAACGGGGTCGCGATCGAGGGCGGGCTGACGCTCGGCTACGAGATCGCCGACGCGCTGGCGAACAGGGTCGCGAATGGGCACGAGATCCGGCTTGACAACCTGTTCGTCCAGGTCGGCGGTGGTGCGCTCGCGTCATCGGTCATAGGGGGGCTCGACGAGGCCTGGGAGATGGGCGCCCTGCGGATCGTGCCGCGGCTGTACCCGGTTCAGACCGCCGCCGTGGCGCCGCTGGAGCTTGCCTACAGGCTCGTGCGCGAACAGCTGGCCGGAGGGCGCGGGCAAACGGAGGTGCTCTACGAGGTGGCCCGCAACCGCTCGCGATACATGCGGCCGTGGTCACCGATGCGGCCGAGCATCGCGAGCGGCATCCTCGACGACGAGACGTACGACTGGCTGGCCATCGTCCGCGCCATGGTCGAGACGGGCGGGCAACCGATCGTCGTCGATGAGCCGGCCGTCGCCGATGCGAACCGCCGGGCGCGCGAGCTGAGCTCGATCAACGTCGATCCGACTGGCTCGGCCGGCCTCGCCGGCCTGCTCGCGCTGCGCGCGTCGGGGGACATGGCAGATAACGAAAGCAGCGCCGTTCTGTTCACCGGCGTTCTCCGCAGCTGAAGAGGTACCAATCGAGATGAGGAGCTTTCTGGGTCGAGACATCCTGGGTCTCAAGGACTTCAGTCGCGAGGAGTTCTTCCGCGTCTTCGAGGTTGCCGACAGCCTGCGCGAGTTCGCGGTCAACAGGCGCAACACCGACCTGCTCAAGGACAAGACGCTGTTGACCGCCTTCTATCAGCCGTCGACACGGACGCGGCTGTCGACTGAGGCCGCCATGCACCGACTCGGCGGCGCGGTGCTCGGCTTCTCCGACGCCAAGATGACCCGCGCCGGCGACTTCTACCAGGAGTCGATGAAGGACACCGTGCTGATGCTCGAGTCCTACGGCGACGTCATCGCGATGCGCCACTACGCCGAGGGCGCGCCGGCCGAGGCGGCGAAGTACGCCAGCGTCCCGATCATCAACTGCGGCGACGGCTGGGGCCAGCACCCGACGCAGGTGCTGACCGATCTGTACACGATCTGGCGCGACCGTGGCACGCTCGACGGGCTGACCTATCTGCTTATCGGCGACATGCGCATGCGCACGATGCATTCGATCCTGCACGCGCTCTCGCAGTTCGACTCGGAGGCGATCGTCGTCGCCCCGCCCGAGATGGCCCTCAAGCCCGAGTTCAAGGCGGAGATCGACGCCATGAGCGTCGCCTATCGCGAGGCCGGCGACGTGAGGGACGTGATCGGTGAGGCGGACGTCATCTACCTCGAGCCGATCGTCCAGGCCGACTACACGCAATCGCGCGTCGAGCGCTCCGGCACGGTCGGCACGACGCCGTCCGAGTACCAGGTCACCGGCGAGCTGATGCGCACGAAGGCCAAGCGCTCGTCGATCGTCCTCCATTCGCTGCCGCGCATGGACGAGCTGCTGCCCGACGTCGACGAGACGCGCCACCAGCGCTATTGGGTCGAAGCGTCCAACGGCGTGTCGCTGCGCATGGCGCTCCTCGCGCTCGTGCTCGGCACGGCCGAATAGGAGGTCGTCGAGATGCAGACGGGACTTCGCGGCCGCGACCTGATCAGCCTTTCGGAATGGTCGCTCGAGGAGATCGAGACCGTCTTCGAGGTCGCCGCTCAACTGAAGCGTGAGCGGGCGCTGGGCATTGGCCATCCGCTGCTGCGCGACAAAGTGCTGGCGATGCTCTTCTTCTTCCCCTCGACGCGGACACGCGCGTCGTTCGAGGCGGGCATGGCTCAGCTCGGCGGCCATGCCCAGTTCATCGAGAGCCGCACGACCCAGATCGCGCATGGCGACACGCCCAAGGAGATCGGCGAGATCCTGGGCCGCTACAACGACGGCATCTCCATCCGCCACGTCGACTGGGGCGTCGGCAACGAGTACATCCGCGGCGTCGCGGCGGCGTCGCGCGTGCCCGTCCTCAACATGCAGTGCGACCTCTACCACCCGCACCAGATCCTGGCTGACCTGATGACGATGCGCGAGAAGCTCGGCGACCTGCGCGGCCGGACGCTGACCATCTCGTGGGCCTATGCACAGAGCTACCAGAAGCCGATCAGCGTTCCGCAGGACCTGGTCACGGCGGCGACCCGCTTCGGCATGAACGTACGGCTGGTCCATCCACCCGAGTTCAGGCTCCAGCCCCACGTTGTCGACGAGGCGCGCTCGAACGCCCGCCGGGCGCATGGCTCGCTCGAGCTCATGGACGACTTCGACGCCGGCTTCCGCGACTCGGACGTGATCTACGCCAAGAGCTGGGGAGCGCTGCTGACGGCCAAGGATGAGACCGAGGGCGCCGAGATCGCGAAGCGCTACCAGAACTGGATAACCGACGAACAGCGCATGGCGCTGGCCAAGGACGACGCCATCTTCATGCACCCGCTGCCGGCGGACAGGAACGTCGAGGTCGCCGACGCGGTGATCGACGGCGGCCACTCCGTCGTCTACGACGAGGCCGAGAACCGGCTCCACGCCCAGAAGGCCGTGATGGCCTTGACGATGGGCTGAAAGGACACCCACATGGCGCAGAGCACTCTCGTTGTCGCGATAGGCGGCAACAGCCTGATCAAGGATCCGCAGCACATGAGCATCCCGGACCAGTACCGGGCGCTCGGCGAGACGTCGCGCAACATCGCGGGCATCATTCGCGACGGCTGGCACGTGGCGATCGGCCACGGTAACGGCCCACAGGTCGGTTTCATCATGCGCCGCTCGGAGCTTGCGCGGCACGAGCTGCACGAGGTGCCGCTCGACGTATGCGATGCGGACACCCAGGGCGCGATCGGCTACGAGCTGCAGCAGAACCTCGGCAACCAGTTCCGCGATCTGAAGGTCGACCGCCAGCCGGTGTCGATCGTGACCCAGGTCGAGGTCGACGCGAACGACCCGGCGATGGTCAATCCGACCAAGCCGATCGGCACGTTCATGACCGAGGCAGAGGCCAAGGGCCGTGCCGAGAGCGACGGCTGGACCGTACGTGAGGACTCCGGTCGCGGCTGGCGACGCGTCGTCGCCTCGCCGCGTCCGATCCGCATCGTCGAGGAGCGCGCCATCAAGACCCTGCTGCGCGAGGACTTCGTGGTCATCACCGTCGGCGGCGGTGGCATTCCCGTCGTCACCGACGAGAGCGGCAACCTCATCGGCGTGCCCGCCGTGATCGACAAGGACTTCGCCTCGTCCCTGCTCGCATCGCTCGTTCGCGCCGATGTCCTGATGATCACCACGGCCGTCGAGCGTGTTGCGCTCAACTGGGGCAAGCCGAACCAGGAGTGGCTCTCGTCGCTGTCGCTGGCCAAGGCCAAGGAATACCTCGCCGAGGGCACCCATTTCGCGCAGGGCAGCATGGCGCCCAAGATCGAGGCGTGTATCCAGTTCCTCGAGAAGGGTGGCAGCGAGGCGATCATCACCAGCCCGGAGTGCGCGCAGGCCGCTCTCGCCGGACACGCCGGGACCCGCCTCACCGCGTGAGGATGCGGGGTACGATCGCCGCGCCATGGAGTTGAACGCCGCAGCAGCCGCCGCATCGGTACCGCCGGCGATTACGACGCGCGGGCTGACAAAGCGCTTCGGCAACATCGTCGCCGTCAACAGCCTGGACCTTGACCTCGAAGCCGGCCGGATCTACGGCCTGCTCGGCCCGAACGGCTCGGGCAAGACGACGCTCATTCGCTTGTTGACCGGCCTTGCCAAACCGACCGCCGGGGAGGCGCGTGTGCTCGGCGTGCGCATGCCCGACCGCGAGGTGCTCGGTCGCCTGGGTTACATGACCCAGGCCGACGGCATCTACCTCGAGCTGTCGGTCTGGGAGAACGTGCGCTTCTTCGGTGCCCTCGACGGAACGTACGACCGCCCGGCGCTCGAGGACGCACTCAAGGTCGTCGACCTGCTCGACCGGCGCGACACGCCTGTGCTGGAGCTGTCGGGCGGCATGCGCCGCCGCCTGTCGCTGGCCTGCGCGCTCGTGCACAAGCCCAGCGTGATGTTCCTCGACGAACCGACGGTGGGCATCGACCCACAGCTGCGCGTCCAGTTCTGGGAGTACTTCCACGAGCTTGCCGCGGCCGGTGCCACGCTCGTCGTCAGCAGCCACGTCATGGACGAGGCCGATCGCTGCGACGAGCTGCTGCTGATGCTTCACGGCCGGCTGATCGCGCGCGGATCCGGCGCGGAGATCCGGAAACTCGCGGGCAGCGACGACATCGAACAGGCGTTCCTGCGCCTGGGCGACGAGACCAAGCCATGAACCTTCGCCGCACGCTGGCCATCGCGCGCCGCATCGCGGAGTTCTTCCGGCGCGACCATCGGACGCTGGCGCTCATGTTCGTCGCGCCGATCGTGATCATGGGACTCCTGGGCTGGGTCATCCGCGACGAGAAGCCACCTGTCTCGACCGTGGCCATCGTCAACGATGCCGGCCCCGGCGGCGCGCCGGTCCTGGGCCGCGTCTCGGATGCACTGACCCAGTCGGGCTTCACGGTCCGCTCCGACATCACCACGGATGACGCGGCGCGCAGCGCGCTCCGCGCCGGGACGATCGACATCGGCCTGCTGTTCTCGCTCGACTCCGGCGGCCCGAGAGTCGTCATCGTCACGCCGGGGCTCAATCCGGCCGACGACAGCTCGCGCGTGGGCGGCCTGCGCGGCGCCCTGGCGAGCGCGTTCTCGACCGGCGGCCCGATCATCGAGCAGCAGACGATCTACAACGCGACCGGGACGTTCTTCGACGCGTTCGCGCCGGCGCTCGTCGGCTTCGTCGTCTTCTTCCTCGTGTTCATCCTGACCGGCATCAGCTTCCTGCGCGAACGCGTCGGCGGCACGCTCGAGCGGCTGCTGGCGACACCCGTCCGGCGCTCCGAGATCGTCGTTGGCTATAGCCTGGGCTTCGCGCTCTTCGCCACGCTCCAGGTCGCGCTGGTGCTCCTGTTCGTGTTGGGCACGATCCACATTGGCGCTGTCGGACCGCTGCCGGAGATCAATCTGGGCCTTGGCGTCCCCATCGCCGGGTCGCCCTGGCTGGCCTTCGTGATCACGCTCCTGCTGGCCATCTCCGCCGTCAACCTGGGCATCTTCCTGTCGACCTTTGCGCGCACGGAGTTCCAGATCCTCCAGTTCATCCCGCTCGTCATCGTGCCCCAGGCTCTACTCGCGGGCATCTTCTGGCCGATCAGCACGCTGCCCGACGTGCTCATGCCGATCGCGCGGCTGATGCCCATGACCTATGGCATCGAGGGCCTGCGCGAGGTGCTCATAAAGGGCGCTGGCCTGGAGTCGGGCACAGTCCAGCTCGACATAGTCGTCCTCGCCGGCATCGCCGTCCTGCTGGCCGTCATCGCGACGCTCACGATCCGGCGCGAGGTCGCCTGAGCGTCAGCCGGCGCCGATGCGCCACGTGCGCCAGAACTGGGCGATGTCCCAGCCGGGCACGTCCTGGGCGGCCTTCTCGATGGCAGCCTTGAGCTCGGCCGTAGTGGTAATGCCAAAGCGGTGTGCCGCCGCATAGCCGCGCAGGACGCCGATGAAGCGACTCATGCCCAGCTCGTGAGCCATCGCCCCAAGGGCGCACGTGCCCTGGTCGTAGATGACCCAGTACTGCTGTGGATGACTGCCCCAGAAGGACATCGAGTTGGTCAGGCGCGTGGCGCTGCTCGGCCATGCGTGCGGCGTGGTGCAGCCGCTCGGCTTCCACGGCAGCGATTCCGACCAGGACGCGAAGGATTCGTCGAGCCATGGGCTGCTGAACTGGTCGTCGCCGACGATGCCGTACCACCACTGATGCGCGATCTCGTGGCCGATCGACACGCGCGCCGTGTCGCTCAATACGAACGTCGGGTACTCCATGCCGTGGTAGGGCAGCGGGCTGAGCACCACGTCGAGCTCGGGATAGGGATAACTGCCGAAATCGTGTTCGAACTCGTTCATCGCCCGGATCGCGTTGGCCAACGCTCCGCGCGCGGCGGAAGCTGAGTAGGTCGACGGGTTATACGAGACGCGGACTCGCACGCCGTCCGAATCGGTGCCCTGGACAGCAGACAGGTGACCCGCCGCCCATTCGAAGTCGCGTACCTGCGACGCTGAGTACGTCCGCGTCTGCGTACCGCCGGAGTTGTCGCGTGTGTCGACGAGGACGCCGGTGGTGGGCGTGGACAGCCCGCGCGGGACCGTCAGGCCGACCCTGTACTGGCCGACGACCGAGTAGAAGCTTTCGCCCAGGTCGACGAATGGGTCAAGGTGCCATCCGTTGCCGTCGTGGACGGCCAACGTCGGCAGGGCGGTGCCGAGCATCGCCAGGCCGCTGTGGTACCCGAAACGGTCGTTCTTGCTCGGAACGTCTATGGCCACGTGCATAGAGATCGTTGCGCTCCCGCCCGGGCCAAGCGGTTCATCGAGCGCAACCGGCAGCGCAGTGCACTTCCTCGAAAGCGAGCCGGCCTTGCCGCCGCTGACCTGCGCCACGGAGATCGCCGAATAACTACAGCCGCGCACGCCGTTCGACCACAGCCGCAACCAGACAGTGTCGAGCGTCAGGGACGACGGGTTGTGGAACTCGATCTGTTCAGTACCCGACCAATGCGTTCCGTTGGCATCGGAGGCCAGCGCGATCGTGTATGCCGGACTGGCCGGCGTGAGTGTGCTGGCTGAGCCACCGGCCAGGGCTGTCGGCGCGACGCAGAACAATGCGAGTGCCGCAGCGATGGCAACGGCGCCGGAGCGGACGATGGAGGCGATGCTGACCATTGGCGTTGATCCCAGTATCCCCCGCCGTGACGTGCGAACGCAAGGCTGTCCGCCCCTCGCGGCGGGCCGTCAGCCGGCCGTCAGCCGGGCTGCCGGCCGGGGTGTTGATTGGCTGCAACACCCTCCGTACCGAACGCCCGTGTCCAAAGTACGGCTTGTTCGTTCCCGCCCTGAAGGACAGCATTCAGACCATCACCGCACCACATCTGCCATCTGCGAACGTAACCATCTTCGAGAGGAACGACTACATGACTTCGATGGGTGTCCACGAGCTGGGCCCGATGCTCACCGCCAGCGAGGTCGCCAGCCTGCTTCACTTGCACGTCAACACGGTTAAGCGACTGGGCGACCGCGGCGAGCTGCCCTTCTTTCGCGTCTGCAAGCGTGGCGATCGCCGCTTCCGCCTCGACGACGTGATGACGTTTCTGACCAAGAACCGCTGAACCAGCCTCAATCAAGGCGGGCCGCTGGGGCGGGTCCGCCGGCACTGATACAGAACTCCTGACCGCCGGCAATCAAGCCGGCGGTCTTTGTTTGGGCTTTAGCATTGCGCCCGATGACCATCGATCTGTCGCTCAGCGACGAGAACCGCCTCGTCCAATCGACCGTGCGCGAGTACGCCGCGGCCGAGATCGAGCCACACATCCGCGAGTGGGACGAGAAGCACGAGGTCCATCGCGAGGTCTTCGAGCGCATGGCCGAGCTCGGTTTCCTGGGCGCGCCGATCCCGGAGGAGTACGGCGGCCCGGGCCTCGATTACGTCAGCTTGGGCATCCTGTGCGAGGAGCTCGAGCGCGCGGACACGGCCTTCCGCGTGGTGATGAGCGTCCACGTTGGTCTGAACTCGTTGACGCTCCTGCAATGGGGCTCCGACTATCAGAAGCAGCACTTCCTCGTACCGCAGGCGAAGGGCGAGAAGCTGGCGACGTTCGGGCTGACCGAACCGGGCGTGGGCACCGACGCTGCCAACCTGGCCACGACCGCGCGGCGCGACGGCGATTCGTACGTGCTCAACGGCGCCAAGATGTGGATCTCGCTCGCCGATGTCGCCGACCATTTCCTGGTCTTCGCGACGCTCGATCGCGCGCAGAAGCACAGGTCGATCACTGCCTTCATCGTCGAGCGCGGCATGCCCGGCTTCACCACCGGCACGATCCACGGCAAGCTGGGCATCTGGGCCGGCAACACCGGCGAGCTCGCCTTCGACAACGTGCGCGTGCCGGTCGAGAACCGGGTCGGCGAGGAAGGCGAGGGCTTCACGATCGCGATGAGCGCGATCGACCAGGGCCGTTTCACGGTCGCGTCCGGCGCAGTCGGACTCGCTCAGGCGTGCCTCGACGCTTCACTCAAGTACGCGCACGAGCGCAAGACGTTCGGCCAGGAGATCGGCCAGCACCAGCTCGTCAAGCAGATGATCGCCAACATGGGGCAGGGGATCGAGGCCGGCCGGTTGCTGTGCCGCCAGGCCGCCTGGCTCAAGAACCGCGGCCTGCGCAACACGCGCGAGACGTCGCTGGCCAAGTGGTTCTGCACTGATCACGCCGTCCAGAGCGCGCTCGACGCGATCCAGATCCACGGTGCCTACGGCTATTCCGACGAGTACCCGGTCGCCCGATACCTGCGCAACTCGAAGGCCGCGGTCATCTACGAGGGCACGTCGCAGCTGCACACCCTCATCCAGGCCGATTACCTGCTCGGTTATCGTGAGGACAAGCCGCTGCGCTGCCCGCCACTGCCGGCGTCTGGTTTCGAGCGTGGCTGAACCGGCGCGCGAACCGATCATTGCGCGCGCCGGCGCACGGCCACCGCTGGCCGTGATGGGCCGCGTCTTCGGAATGGGCGAGTGGTTGGGCAGCGGTCCGCCGCAGCTCCACGTTCACCACGAGGACGACGAGGCATGGCACGTCCTCGAAGGCGAGGTCGAGTTCCGGTTCGCGGGAGAGCGACGTGAGGCGGTCGGGCCTGGAACAACTGTGTTCGTGCCGGCGGGCGTCGCGAACACATACGTCACATCCGACGACGCGCGGTACCTCATCGTCCTCACGCCGCGCCTCAGCGCTCTGATCGATGGGCTCCACCAGGTCGCGCCCGCGGAGCACGCCGCGGTCTACGCGCGATACGAGTCGGAGCTCCTCGAGTAGCGGCTGACGCCTCGCCTCCGACGGCAGCGCCGCGGCAATGTGGCGAATCAATATCCATCCACTCAAACAACATCATCGCCGGCATCGTGGGGTCTGACCGCCGCATGAGAATCTGGCTGACGCGCTCGCGACCAAGCGCCCGACCAGCAGCTACGCTCAATCCCGACCATCGTTACCTTCGATAGTTCCGCTTGAGCGAACGGAACGGTGCCTACCTGGCCGAGACGGACCTCGTCAGCGGCCGGAACGCGCGCGGCGGTCCAACCCGCGTGGCGTCCGGCCAGCGCGAAAAGTCGAGCGTCGCGCAGCGCCCAAGCTCGATGGTCGTTGTCGAAGTACACGTACGCCTAGGTCCAATCCGCCGTGCGCCAGACGGACGTGACCGGGCCGCGGCGATCGGCGAGACACAGCGCGACGTCGCGTTTCGCCAGCGTTTCGCGCGCACCTCGTCCGTGAACCTCGATCCATGGCGGAACTCGACCGCAACACGTATCCCGTCCGGAAAGGCGTCGAGCGTGCGCTCGAGCCGATCGAGCTCAAGCCGCACGTCCCGGAGGCGATAGAAGGCCGCGTTCGACTCCACGGTCGCAAACCGCGCGGCGTAGTACTCGAGCCATTGGCCTGAGTTACGCCGCGCAGATAGAAGGTCTCGCGGCAGTGGCGGTATTGCCAGCCCGACGTCCCGATGAGCAGCGGCATATTTCAGCCGCAGCATGTACCGGACGGGATTACGAGACGGTAACGGACCCCGTCATCGACGAGTGGATCTTGCAGTGGTAGGTGTACGTGCCCGCCGTGGCGAAGGTTATCGTCGTGCTGGTGCCCGGGGTCACGTTGCCGCAGTCAGGTCCCGTGTCGAACGTAACCGTGTGGGTAGCGGTGTCTGTGTTCGTCCAGCTGATGGACGTGCCCGCGGCGACGCTGATCGTCTTCGGGCTGAAGGCGAAGTTCGCGATCGCGACCTGCTGGCCAGTGCCTAGCGTGGGCGAGCATGACGCGGCGGCCGCGCCCCCACCCGCGGGCGCCTGCGTGGCGCCGCCGCCGCCGCAACCCACGGCGAATACGAGCACGAGCCCGACCCCAAACCCGGACAGGATTGTGCGCACTCCCTTTTCCCTTTCCTCGATCGATGTCAGGGCGCCGCGCAGCGCGGCGTCCTGAAACGGTAGCGATCCCGTGAGCTACCGACTACGGACTTTGGTCGCTCGATGGCTAGGGGCGTAGGTCCGCTACTGGACGGTGATCGTGCCCTTGATGTACGTCGGGTAGATGTGGTCGACCCAAGAGTACGAGCCCGGCGTAGTGAATTTGATCGAGATCGATTTGCCGATGGTCAGGATCCCGCAATCGGGGCCAGCGTCGAAGAAGATCTGGTGATTGGTCGTCGACTGGTTGTTCCACGTTACCGCCGCGCCGGCTGAGATCGTGTACTGCGTCTGATCGACGTCATGGGCCCCGGTGATGTTGACCTGCTTCGCGCCGTCCATCGCGCCCGGCGTGCACGTGCCGGCCGCGTTGGCCGGCTTAGGTGTGGTCCCCGGTGCGGGCGTGGGCAGCCCGGCTGACGCTCCGCTCGTGTCCTGCGGGGCTGGCGTTCCGCCGCCTCCGCCGCCGCACGCGGTCGCCAAAACGAGAACGGATACGGCGACAAAGCCGCCAAGTAATCGAGTTCCCACTGCACCCTCTCTGATCAGCGCGGTACGCCTTACGGGGCCGTCTCTGGGCCGCGCAAACCCTAACCGATGCCGGTCGGTGCGCGCTAGGTCCCGAGCGCGGGCCAGCGTTCCCAGTAGACGACCTCGTCGAGTTGACGACGACCACCAACGCGCGGCGGTCGGGTCACGGCGCTGTCCTCGGGCGGGTATCCAAAGTTGAGGATGTACTCGCAGTGATGATCGGCTGGGTAGCCCAGGATGCTCCGGCACAGCTCCTGGTCGTAGACGGTCGCCGGTACCGACCCGACCCCACGCGCCCAGGCGACGAGCATCATGTTCTGGGCCGCTCGGCCGAGGTCAAAGGCTATGGACTGCGGCGCATCCGGCGCGCGCGGATCGGGCGTGATGAGCGCGATCGCGGCCGCACCACCTGCAAGGTGAGCAGCGAACGGTCCGACCGCGGCGAGCGCCTCCAGGCGCTCGCGCTCGCGGACGACGATGAAGTGCCAGCGTTGAAGGTTCTTGGATGAGCCCGCGTGCCTGCCCGCATCGAGGATCGCGAACAGGTCGTTGTCCGCGAGTGGCTGTGCCCGGAAGTGGCGCAGCGCGCGGATCCGCCGGACGGCTTCCTCGGTGTCCATTGGCCGAGTCTAGACTTCGCCGATGGCCAAGACCGACGAGCCGAAGTTCCCGAAGAGCGTCGAGGTTGTCGTCGAGATTCCGGCCGGCAGCCGGAACAAGTACGAGTTCGATGAGCGCACCGGCGTCATGCGCCTCGACCGCGTCCTGTCGTCGGCCGTCTTCTACAACTTCGAGTACGGCTACATCGAGGGCACGCGCGCCGACGACGGCGATCACACCGACGCGCTGATTCTGCTCGCTGAGCCGACGTTCACCGGCTGCCACATCGCGGCACGGCCGGTCGGCGGGCTGCGCATGCGCGACGACAAGGGCGAGGATTTCAAGGTCCTGTGCGTCGCGCTGGGCGATCCGGTCAACTCGCACATCAAGAAGCTCGACCAGGTGCCCCAGCAGCGCCTGCGCGAGATCGAGCATTTCTTCGCCACCTACAAGCTGCTCGAGGACAAGGACGTCGACGTCAAGGGCTGGGCCGATCTCGAGGAGGCGCTCGACCTGCTCAAGGCCGACCGTAGGCGCTGGCTGAAGGAAACCGAGCCGACCGCCGCCGCGGCCGAGGCGGGTCACTAGGCGGGCCGCGGCGAGTGGCGCGCAAGCCCGAGACCATCGCGGTCTGTGGCCGCGAGGTCGCGATCAGCAATCCCGACAAGGTCTTCTTCGAGCAGGCCGGCTACACCAAGCGCGACATGGTTGGCTATTACCTGGCCGTCGCCGACGGGGCGCTGCGCGGCGCCGCCGGCCGGCCGATGGCACTGAAGCGCTTCGTGAACGGCGCCGCCGGAGAGTTCTTCTTCCAGAAGCGGGCGCCAGAGTCGCGGCCCGACTGGATCGAGACCGTTGAGCTGTCGTTTCCCTCGGGCCGGACCGCGGACGAGATCGTCCTGCGCGACGCGTCACAGCTGGCCTGGATCATCAACCTGGGCTGCATCGATCTCAATCCGCACCCCGTCCGGGCGGAGGACCTCGACCACCCCGACGAGCTGCGCGTCGACCTCGACCCGGTCCCGGGCGTGCCCTGGGACCACGTCCGCCAGGTCGCGCTGGCAACCAAAGCAGTGCTCGAGGACGTTGGTCTCGTCGGCTGGCCAAAGACGTCCGGCTCGCGCGGCATCCACATCAACGTCCGGATTCGTCCGGAGTGGAACTTCGACCTGGTCCGTCGCGCGGCGCTCGCCATCGCCCGCGAGGTCGAGCGGCGAGCGCCGGACATCGCTACGAGCAAGTGGTGGAAAGAGGAGCGCCACGGCGTCTTTCTCGACTACAACCAGAACGCCAAGGACCGCACCGTTGCCTCTGCCTACTCGATCCGGCCGCTGCCCGACGCGCGGGTGTCGATGCCGCTGCGTTGGGAGCAACTTGCCGACGTCGACGCCGCCGACTACACGCTGGCCACGGTGCCCGCGATCTACGCCCGCGACGGCGACGCGCACGCCGGCATCGATGACGCCGTAGGTTCGCTCGTCGCGCTGCTCGAGCTGTCAGAGCGACACGAGCGCGAGGGGCTGGGCGGTGACGCTCCTTGGCCGCCGAATTACCGCAAGCAGGATTCGGAGCCGCCCCGGGTGCAGCCGTCGCGCCAGCGCCGCGCGACCGACGACTACAACACTCCGGAGGCCGAGGCCGCGCGCGAGAAGGCGCGCAGCGCGATGGAGAAGCGCTTCGAGCGCATGGCCGCGGAGGGGAGGGCCGGCTATGGCCGCGCGACGTCACCGACCGGCCGGCGTGTCTCGACCAAGCCGCTGGTCGAGATCGCGCGCGCGGCCAAGAAGGACGACGCGCTGGCCGGCCTTGAACGCTGGCGGGAACGCCACGCGGACATCGTCGAGTTCCTCGAGCCGGCCGACATCCTGACCGACTCGATGCGCGGCCGGAACACCACCTGGACGCGCATCCGTGTCAACCTCGAGCACGTGCCCGAGGAGCGCCGGCCTGAGCAGGAGCCGCTCGAGGTCGACTACGACCCATGGGTCGAGTGGACCGGTGCCGACCGCTCCGGACAGCTACTGCGGCCTGGCCGCAAGCAGGAGAGGGACGCATGATCTGCGCTAACTGCGGTTTCCAGAACGCACCCACTGACGAGTTCTGTGGCTCGTGTGGCCAGTTCCTCGCCTGGACCGGCGCACCGGGGGCGTCGGGGACGCCGGGCGCGGCATCCGGCACCCCGCCGACGGCACAGCCCGGCGCGCCGATCCCCACCCAGCCGGGGTCCGCGGAGGCCGCCGATTCGCCGACGGTCGTCGGTCAGCCACCGCTAGCTGCGGGCGTTGCGGCGCCGATTGCCGCCGCCGCGCCGGCGTGGTCGGCCAACCTCCAACGCTGCGACGTGTGTGGCACGGCCAATGAGCTGTCGCGGACCTTCTGCCTGAACTGCGGCGCCCAGCTCAAGAAAGCCGGCACCACCACCGGGGCCGCATTGGCCGTCGCGGCGGCCCAGGAGCAGCGCCAGAACGGCGTGCGCCTCGTGGCGTATGCGGTCGGCGGTGCGCTGATCTTCGTGCTCGCCGCGGCCGCGGCTTTCGTCGCCCTGGGCGGTCTCGGCCACGGCGCACCCGCAGCGTCACCAGGGTCGCCGTTCGCTTCGCTGATCGCCGCCAACCCGGGCGCGTCTGTGCTTCAGTCGCTGAGCCCGGGTGCCAGCGTGCCCGTGACCGGCACCAACCAGCCGGTGGTCACGTCGCCGGCGTCGGCCGAGCCGCCGCCGGCGACCGCACCCGCGACCCCGAAGCTGAGCGCGCCGCCGGTCACTGCGCCGCCGGTCAGCGCGCCACCCGACACTTCACCGCCGGCCAGCGCCCCACCCGTGACCTCCCCGCCTGCGACCGCTCCGCCGGCGGGCGGCTTCGTGTGTGCTGCCTCGACGTTCAGCGCGACTCAGGCGGGTGGCTGGAAGGTCTTCCACGCGCACTGGAGCCGGCGCGGCTCGACCGACACGCTCTACCTGGAGATGCAGCCGAGCTCGTCAGGCTCGACGGCCAGCGTCGATGCAAACATCCTGCCGCCCGACCAGGTCCAGTCCATCTACGGCGTGCCCGGACCGTCGTCGGGCGCCGTTGCGGTGGTGCTCGCGTTCAACGACGCCGTCACGGTCCCTTACCTATTCGGCTCACCCGTCGGCTACAAGGCGCTCCAGGAGTTCCAGATCTACCGGAACTCGGGTCGCGTGCTCGTGGTCATGGGCGTCAACGGCGCAGGCTGCTATGGCCTTTCGTCGGACGCCTGGACTTCGGGCTCCACGACATCGCCGGAGCTGGCTGTCGCGCTCCAGCACTGAGTGCCCTAGCGGCGCAGGATGATCGGCGGCTGGTCGGACGGATCGCCGCCGAAGATCGAGTACGACGGCGGTGAGCCCTGGCCGGCCGAAACCAGGAGCGTCGCCTGAGCGCCCGGGAACGCGGTCGGATTGGCCGACGTGCCGGCGGTCAGCTCGCGCTCGCCGGAGAAGTCGTGGGCGAAGATCAGGACCTGGCGGTCGAACGAGCCGTCGGCGCCGACCGTGACATCGATCGGCTGCGCCGCCGCGATGCCGAAGCTCCAGTGCAGCTCGATCTGCTTGCCGGCGGGGAAGCCCGAGCCGTGGACGGTGACCACGAAGCCCGGTGACGCGCTGTTCGGGGTGACTGTCAGCAGCGTGGCCGTGCACGGAACGCTGAAGTTGGCGAACGCCTGGCTGAGCAGATGGTTGGCGTCGGCCTGTTGGGCAGCAATGCGGTACGCGCCGGCCGGCTTGGCGGCCGGCGCAATCGTCGCGTCGAACCGGCCGTTGGCGTTGGCCGTCGTGCTGAACTGCTCGGCCGTGCCGCCGACGTCGAAGATGAGCTGGACGAAGCCCGGGATGTAGCCACGGCCGACGACCTCGATCGAGTACGGCTGTGGGTTGACGCCCACGTCATCGCCACAGTTCGGCTTGACGGTCGTGATCTTGGGCGAGGGCGCGCTGCACGGCACGTTGAAGGGCGGCACAGTTCCCTGGATCAGTTGGCCGTTGACCTGCTGCTGGACCGCGATGCGATACGTGCCTGCCGGCCGGGCGAGGACGTTGAGCGTGGCCGAGAAATTGCCCGAGCCATCTGCGGCGACCTGCGTCGTCTCCGGCGTGTAGGCGGGTCCGCTCAGGCCGTCCGGATCGAACGTGACGATGACCGGCAATCCGGCCTGGAAGCCACCGCCCGATACCTGGAGCTGGAACGTCTGTTGCTGGTCGCCGCTGAACTGGGGTGCGGCACACGTCGGGTTGAGCGTCACTGCTCCAGGCGCCGGGCACGCGACGGTGAACGTGGCATGCGTGTAGTGCAGGATCGGGCTGTCGTTCTGCTGCGTCAGCTCGACGTCGTATGTGCCCGGGCCGCGCGCGTATGGCGTGATCTCGACCGGGCCGAAGGTGCCATCCGCGTTGACCGGAGCCGTACCGCCGAAGAACTCGGGCTGGCTGGCGCTGTCGAAGATGATGCCGACCGGCAGGTTGGGCAGCAGGCCGCTGCCGGCGACCTGGATCGAGTAGCGATCAGGCGCGCTGCCCGCAACGTTGCACGTCGGCGAAAGCTGCGCCTGCGAGCACGGCGCGACGAACCCGGTGGTGGCCGTCTTGCCCGGTGGACCGCTGTCGATGATCGCGCCGGCCTGCGTGGCCACGACGCGATACGCCCCGTTCGCCGGCACGTTGAAGGTGAAGTCGAAGCTGGCCGCATTCGGATCCGGCGGCACAGCCGGTCCCGCCTGGCCGTAGACCGTGGCGCTGCTGAACGGGTCGAGCACCTGGATGCCGATGGGCATGTTGGGCAGGAAGCCGGTCAGGTCGACATGCATCGCGATCGGCGTGTTGGCCGGGCCGCAGTCGGGCGTGATCGCGATCGTCCCGAGCGTGGAGTCGCACGGCACGTTCAGGTAGGTGAACGCGGTCGGGTTGTCGGTCACGCCTTGATCCACGTAGTACGCGTCTATCTCGTAGCTCGGCGTGTTGCCGACCTCCGTGACCGTCAGCGCGACCTCGAAGGCGCCGGCCGGGCCAGGCGCCACCGACTCGGCGCCGGACGCCTGATTGTGGTTGAAATAGATCATCACCGCGCGTCCGGCTTCAAAGCTGAAGCCATGGACGGTGAGCGTGATCGTGTCGCCGTCCGAGTTCTGCGGCGTCGGCTCGCACGTCGGATCGACGGTCAGCACCGGGTATTCGGGGATCGGATCCGCTCGCGCGCCGTGCGGCTCGACGACGACCGTCGCCCCCAGGGCAAGCAGCGCCGCCAGCGCGAGTGTCGCTGGCCGGCGGCCGCGCGTCAGCGTGTGTAGCCGGAGTAGTAGACCGATGTTCCGGCGCATGCGTTGGGATCGTCACAGCCGATGCCCAGCGATTGGCCGGCGGCGACGACGATGGGCGTCACGAAGTGGAAGTCGAGGTCGCGGAAATCCTCAAGTCGGAGCACGAGCAGCGCCTGGCCGGAGCGCTCGAGGCGCAGCTGGCCGGTGGCCGTGTCCGACGGGTTCGCAAAGACCAGGTCGGTAACGAAGACGGTCTTGCCCGCCGGCACCTGCAGTGACGCCTGGCCGAAGACGATGCGCCCGTCAGTGGGCTCGCCGCCACCCGCGAGCGGCGGTGCGGAAGCCACATTCGTGACCGAGCCCGGCGAAGAGCCTGGTGCAGGCGTCGCGCCGCCGCTGGGGCCGCTGTTCGCGGGCGGCTGCTTGTTGAAGCCGCCGGGCGGCGGCGTGATGCCCACCTGGGCGAGCATCTGCGCGGTCTGCTCCTGCGCCGTCGACTGGATTGCCGGCTTGAGCAGGAAGAGCCAGATCAGGACGAGGGCGATGAGCGCGGCCGCAAGGAGGAGCAGGGCGCGCATCGTCCACGGCGGCAGGATCGCCTCCTGGACCATCGTGCCCTCGACTGTGACGGGCGTCGGGCCCGCGCCTTCGAGCAGCACCTGGAACGGGCGCGTCTGCGACTGGCCGCGCCAGAACGCCTTGCGCGGCCTGACGCCGACCTTGGCGAATGTTGCCGTGCCGGGCTGGGCGACGACACCGGGCGGCCGGACGTCGAAGTTCAGCAGCCGGTCAGGGTCTACCGCACTGAGCGTCGCGTTGATCGGTGCATTGCCCCGGTTGTCGATGGCCAGGTCGTGCGACGCGCGCCGGCTGCCGCGTGAGGTCCGCGGCGCGAGCTCGGCGAAGACGTCGCTGAACGGTGCGACGTCGACCACGCCCTCCTCGACGACCGAGCCCTGCGGATCCTCCTTCGAGATGACGTGGACGCCGAAGGGCAGTTGCCCGGCCTGGACCTGGGCCGATCGGGGGGGAATGAACGAGACCGAGACCGCATCCTCTGCGCCGGGAAAGAGCGACAGCGAGGGCGGCGTGACGGTCGACCACGCCTGCGCGTCGCCCAGAACCTGGAACGTGAACTGGTCGACGACCGATCCGGTGTTGCGCACGCGCAGCTGCACGCTGGCCTGACTGCCCGGCGTGACAGCGATGAGACGGGACTCGAGATGCGCAGCTGCCCCCATGTCGGCGGAGAATAGCCGTGCCACGCGCGGTGCAACAGCCGTCAAACGCGCGCCCGGCGCGCACTTTCGGGCACTTCCACTGCCCGTTTGCAACCATGGCGCGCCTTGACACGCCGCGCCGGCCCGCCCACGATCCCCCGATCAACGTGCTGCGAACGTGGAGAAGCCAGTGAGTATTGCGTCGTCGGCCAGGAATTGGCGGTTACCGGTGGTGGGCGCGGCCCTGCTCGCGCTGATCGCTGCCTGTGGCTCGTCAACGGCCGGACCGAGCGCGAGCGCGCTGGGCAACAAGCCGACCGTCGTCGTCCAGGCGCCGGCAAATGGCGCCGTCGTTGGGGTGGGCCAGAACATAACCGTTGTCGGCGCCGCGAGCGACACGGTCGGCGTCGACCACGTCGCCCTCTTTGCCGACGGGGTCAGCGTGGCCAGCTCACCGGCCGGCCAACCCGCGCCGCTGCTGCCCTTCTCGCTGACGTGGCTGGCAACTCCCGCCGGGCCACATGTCCTCCAGGTGATCGCCTACCGCGTGGATGGCACGCCGAGCGACCCGGTCGTGATCAACCTCGTCGTCGGCGCCGCCGGCAGTGGCGTCGGCGGCTCCGGCCTGTTCTCGTTCCCGGTCGCGAGTGCCCCGGGGGGCCTGATCACGCCTGCGCCGACCAAGAAGCCCAAGCCATCCAAGAACCCGGCCACCCCGACGCCGGTGCCAACGCCATCTGCCACCGGAACACCCACGCCGGCTCCGACACCCACCACGCCTGTGCCGACGATGGACTCGAGCGGACAGGCGCCAGACGACTCGGACGCCGAGAACTACGAGATCACGCTCACCCCGAACAACACGTCTTGTCCGCCGATCGACACCGGCGCGCCCGTCACCGCCTCAGGATGCATGTGGGAGCAGATCTCCACGCCGGCAGGCGACACGTCCGACCTGCTGGAGTTCAAACAGGACCGGAACACCACGTATCGCATGGGTTTGACCTCGTGCAGCGACACGTCGAATACGACCTACTGGTCATATACCGGCCAGCCGTCAACCACCGGTTGCATGGTCCTTGGGAACCGGGATTCAGGAGGCGGTGACCCGGGGTCGCTGATAATCCAGGTTGGTTTCCTCAGTACGGTGACTGAGCAGACGTACAACCTCTACCAGTTCACCGTCTACCAGTGCGCCTTCGCCAACTGCGCGAGCCAGTGACCGCCAGGACTCGAGGGCCACATTTGATGGTGGGGACCTTCTCGTCGGCCAGGAGTTGGCGTTCCGCGATCGCCTGCACGACCCTTCTTGCCCTCATCGCGGCCTGTGGTGGCTCCCCACCTGTGACCCCGGGCGCAAGCTCGGGCAACGGGCCGACCGTCGTGGTCCAGTCGCCGGTCAACGGCGCCGTGGTCGGCCTGGGCCAGGACGTGACCGTCGCGGGCGCCGCGAGCGATACCGTTGGTGTCGATCACGTCGCCCTCTTTGCCGACGGGGTCAGCGTCGCCAGCACGCCGTCTGCGGCGCCGGCACCAACCGTTCCGTTCACGCTGACGTGGCTGGCAACGCCCGCCGGGCCGCACGTGCTCCAGGTCATTGCCTACCGCGCCGACGGAACGCCGAGCGACCCGGCAGTCGTGAACATCGTCGTCGGCGCCTCCGGCAGCGGCCTCGGCGGCTCAGGCCTGTTCTCGTTCCCGGTCGCGAGTGCCCCGGGAGGCTTGATCACGCCGCCGCCGACCAAAAAGCCCAAGCCATCCAAGAACCCTGCGACGGCTACGCCCGCGCCGACCGACTCCTCGAGCACAACGCCGACCGCGTCGCCGACAGCCACGCCCACTCCGACTCCGACTCCGACTCCCGCCGGGTCTCCAGTCTTGACACCCGACCCCAACGGCCAGGCGCCGGATGACAGTGCGCTCGAGCCGCATCAGATTGAGTTCACCGGCGACCCAACGGCGTGCCCGCTCAGCCCCCACCCAGCCAACGCCGTGGGCTGCATCTGGGAACGGGTCTCGTCGCCCGGCGACGGCCAGGACACCCTCTACTTCGTTCCCACCGCGAATGTGTCGTACGAGGTCATCATGAGCGCCTGCGACGGCCAGACGGATTCGACGACGTGGATGCTGCAGGGCCAGGATCCGTCGCTCAAGACGGGCTGTGGCAACTGGCTGATCACCACAACTGGCCCGACTCCGCCGGCATCGATCACCATCGCCGTCAGTATTGGCCAGCCCTCTGGTCCTGCCTATGACCTGTACCTGTACGCGGTCTACGCCTGCGCGCTCCCAAACTGCGCGGATCAGTAGTCGCGTCGAATCGAAGCGCCGTTAAGTCGGCGTTCAGTCGCTGGTAAGTCGGCTGTAGCACCCTGCGCGTCATGTACGCACTGGCCGACCAAGCTCCCGCCCGGATCGACGTCTCTGTCTGGGCACCCGACCCGTTGTCGCGCGCCGGAACCGTCGCTCAGCTGCGCGGGGCGAGCGGCCTGCACATAGTCCAGGACGGGCAGCCCGCGGACGGATGTGTCGCGCTCGTGGTCGTCGACGAGGTCGACAGCGAATCGCTCCAGGTCATCCGCGGCCTGCGCCGCAACGGCACACTTGGCATCGCCTTGCTCGTGACGAGACTCGACGATCGTGGCCTGCTTCAAGCCGTCGAGGCGGGCGTGGCCGGCATCCTGCGGCGCAGCCAGGCCACGGTCCAGAACATGGTGACCACGATCCGTTCGGTCGCGGTCGGGGAGGGGGCAGTGCCGCCTGACATGCTGGCGCGGCTGCTCAACCAGGTTGGCCACCTCCAGCGTCAGGTGCTCGCGCCGCGCGGCCTGACCTTCTCCGGATTGACCGAGCGCGAGCTGAGCGTGCTCCGCCTGCTGGCCGATGGCTACGACACCAACGAGGTCGGTGGCCAGCTCTTCTATTCCGAGCGAACAGTCAAGAACATCATCCACGACGTGACGAGCCGGCTTGAGCTGCGCAACCGCACGCACGCCGTCGCCTACGCGATCAAGCAGGGCCTGATCTGATTCACTGCGCCGCTTGACGCGGCGGCTATCGACCGAACGGGTTAGTCGCCCGAGGCTGCCACCTCTTCAGCCCACAATCGCGAGCCGCGCAGCGAGTGGGGAAGTGCGCGCACATACGCGGCCCCATCGGCCGCCACTAGCTCGCGACCGGCATCGTCGATCACGCCGGCCGCCGAAAGCAACTCCTCAACCCATCCGCGGTCTGCCGGATCGACGGGCTCGATGACCGCGGACCCGCCGGACTCGCTGGCCGAGATGCGCGCGAGCGTCTCGATGGCCGCATCCTCGGGTCGGCGCCGGCGAAGCTCCACGATGATCACGGGGTCCCTCGTGTAGGCGATGTTCGAAGCGCGAGTCCAGCCAGGTCGTCAAGGCGAGACAAGACGCCGTTCACGGCCTTGTCGCCGACGAGCGGTCGGATGGCCTCTGCGAAATCGTTACGTCCTGCGCTGAGATCGAGGATCTTCTTGGCCATCGGCTCGGTCAGCTTGATGTCGGTCAGCGACGACGTCTTCTTCGGGATAATGGCACGCTCGCCGGTCGATGTGAACGACAGCTCCGAATCGATCGGGCGCAGCGATTTGAAGTTGCCTTCAGGCGTCAGCTCGATCAGGTAGTTGCCGAAGTTCTGCAGGCGGTCGACGTTGTTGATGAGGTAGTCGAGGGCCTGGATGTCACTCCAGGCCGCGACGAATTCTGGATCCTGTTTGAGCTCGTTGAGCCGCTGCGTGGCCTCGATGTCGCTCGTCTCCTTCGTGGGCCGCAGGTAATCGGCCAGACTCATGACGTCAGGCTTGTCTTTGCTGGTCGGCTCGACCCACTCGGTCAGAGATCCCTTCCGACCGTTGATCTCGACGAGTTCGACCTTCGGCGTCTGCATACCGAGAGCCTCGGTGGTGATCTCGGCCGCTTTGGCACGCTCGGCATAGTGCCCGGCCACGACGCCGCGCTCATCAGCGTGTGGAACTGTCTTCTCGCCGCCGAGCGGCTTGAACAGGTACCTCTTGTTCGTTGTCGTATCCACGACGACTACTGACTCGGACACTCCAGCGCCCGGCTTACCGACTGCCTTGAACTGACCGCGCGGCTTTGCCGTATAGCTGACGTCACGCCCGATTGCGGCGCCGGCTCCGCCCACGGGGACGTCGACCGCGCCCCCCGCTTCAACGGCGGTGCGCGCGGTCGCGCTTCCGGCGCCCGTGCTCTCGCTATCACCGGCGCTGCGCGCGCCCGTCGCCGTTCCGGCGGTCTCGACTGAGGCCGCGGTCGTTGCAGTAGTTGCGGTAGTCGCGGTCGTCGCCGTGGTTGACGTTGCCCGGTTGGTCGTTGACGAGCCCGTGGGCGCGGAATCGGATTCGACGGTTGGAGTGGCCGCGCCGCCGCCGCGGGCCGAGGTCGTAGCGCTCGTCGGCTGGGTTGTTTCAGATGGCGGTGAACCGCCGACATCGGACAGATCGAACTTGCCCGCGATGCCGCCACCCGACGACGTCCGAGTTTGCGGGCCGGAGCCCTGGCCTTGGGATGTCGTCTGATCCGACAAGTCGAACTTGTTCTGAACTGGCTCCTTGGTAGTCGTCCCGCCGCCCTCGCCGCCCTCGCCGCCAGACCCGCCCTTTCGATATGCCTCGTTTGACTCGGCGAGGTGCGGAGCCAGGCCTCCGCCGGCTGTCCCGACGATGCCCGCCATAACGACGTCGCGCGTGTCTTTTCCAGCGGCCAGGGCACCGACCGTACCGGCCGTCCCGCCCACGCTTGCGCCGACGACCGTCTTGGCTACCTTGCCTCCCTGCGCGACCTTGGCCAGCGCCTGACCACCACCTCCGCTGATCGCGCTGCTCGTGATGGTCGAGATCGCCGCCTCTTTGACGTTCTCTCCTTGAACGAGGGCGCCCACGACGTTGACCGGCGTGTTGCCGAGCACCTCGGCGCCGGCGCCGCGAACGACATTGCCCAGGGTCGTCGCGGCCTTGCCGACTCCCAACATCTCTTTCGCTGACGCCACGGCACCGGGAGCGGCACCGATAGTGAGACCGGTCCCGCCTCCGACTCGACCTGCCTTGACAGCCTTCCCGGCACTGATGTCGCCACCTGTCAGGGCCTCGCTGGCGAGGTATCCACCTGTTCCGCCGGCCGCGCCGGCGACAGTCGTCGCGCCCGCAACTTCGGCCGTGGCGCGCACCGCGCTGATGCCGCGCGCTGCCTTGGCGCCCGCAATCAGCTCGCCTGCGCCGGCAGTGGCGAGCATCGTCAGGAATTCCTTGGCGAGCGTCAAGGCCAGCACCCAGCGCCCAGCCCGGCCCAGGAGGTCCGATTCCCACTTGCCCACCTGCTGGGCGAAGCCCTGCGAGAATCCCTCGAGCGCGAAGGCGACATTGAAGGCGCCGACCAGATCGCCGCTGTCTGCCAGCGAGCTGATCTGGTGAAGCATCGACTGGGCCTGCTGCTGCTTGCCGAACATCTCGAGCTCGCCCAGGTCGTCGATATCCCCGGACCAGCTGACCAGACCGTGGACGATCGGCTGTTCCTTGTTCTTCTTCCTGCGGTCCTCGAATGCTTCGTAGGTGTCGTCGGCGAGCTGAGCAGATAGCGATGCGTACTTCTTGACCACGCCCGGCGCTGCTGCGCGCATGCCCTGTACCTGATCGTCGCGTACCCGGATGACGGTCGCTCCACTCGTCACGATCCACTCGCCAGGATTGTCCGGAGAGGGTTTGATGTGGTTCTGGAGGATGTCCAGGGCGTGTCTCATGTCGTCGTAAGCGCGGGCCTCCTTGGCCTGCGCAATCTGTTGGTCCGAGCCCGTCCGTTCGAGCTTTCGGTCGGCCTCGGCCTGCGTCGCGGAGCGCTCCTGGGTCAGCGCAAAGGCGAGGTTGTCCTGGTGCACGGCGGCGTGGTGGGCCTCGAGCGCTACGCGCGTGCGCTCGATGAGTTGCGGGTCCTCGTGGGTGACCTGCACACCCAAGTGAAGACCCTGATCGCGGACGTGGCGCAGATCGGCCTCGATCGAGCGCCATGAGGTCAGCGCTCGGTAAGCCGAACCTGCCGTTTCGCTGCGGGCGGTCACAAGCGCCGTTCGCAACGTGTGCAGAACCTCGAGATGGCGGCCGACGACGTCCTTTCCGATTTGCGTCCCGTTTATCGCGTCGCGGCGTTGCTTGTTCGATCCGCGAATGCCGTCCGAGATGTAGGCATCCTTCCTGTTCGGAACCTCTTCGCGCAGCATGCCCGGGCCTGCCTCGCCCATCTGCAGGAATTCATAGAGCATGCCCTCCATCGCTCCGATGAACTCGCCTTCGTCGCCGTACAGCTCGGAGGCGATCTCGTCGGTCGTCTTGTGCGCGCCAACGAAGTCCCGACCCAACAGGTCGATGTCGTCGGCCACGGCCGACAGAGGTTCCGCGGAGATGCCTGACCGGCGCGCTTCGCTGACGGCCTTCTGCAGCTTTGCCGCCAGCGGCTGCCATTTCGCTGTCAGCCGGGTACGCGGCGCATTGCCCGCTGTCCGGGCCTGATCGAGCACATCCCGGACGCTTTCGAGCAGGGCGCGGTGCTCGGCTGTCAGATCGCGGCCGAACGCCACGTTGTCGAGGCCGGCACCGCCGTTGTTGATCGCCTTGGCCGTCATCCCTTGGAATGCGTCGAAGAGATCAGCATATGAGGCGCCGGCGATGGATTTCGCTTTGGCTGGCGGTCCGGCCTTTGGTGCGCGCTGGATGCCGGCCAGGAGTCGAGTCACGGCACCGTTGCCCGCGGTCCGCTGCAGGCTGTGGAGTTGGGCGGTGGTGGGTGCGTGAGCTGCCGAAACGAACGCCATCGCCGTGGCCCCTTCGGGGATCGCCACCTCCGTGGTCGCGTCCGCCGACTGAGCGACAGACGCCCGCTGCTCGGCGGCCTCGACTTGTTGGGCTTCGGGCGCGGTCACTGGCGGGTCATGGAAAGGTAAGGACCGAACTCCGACTCGACGGTGAGTCGGCCGAGTTTGCGGTACTCGCGTTCGGTCGCGCGGACCAGATCCTGCATCGACAGCTGCCGCTCGGCCTCGGCGGCGAAAAACGCAGCCGTCACGCAGATGTTCCGGATGTGGCCGCCGGTCAGGTGGAAGCGGTCGGCCATGAAGCGAAGGTCGAGGTCGGCTGCCTGCGGAATCGCGGCGGGCAGGTGGAGCCGCCACAGCGCCAGCCGGTCATCCTCCTCGGGCATCGGGAAGTCGACGATGACATCGATACGCCGCGTGAACGCATCATCCAGGTTCGCGCGCAGGTTCGTGGTCAGGACGGCCAGGCCGTCGAAGCGCTCCATGCGCTGGAGCAGGTAGGCGACCTCGACGTTCGCGTAGCGATCGCGAGCGTCGCGCACCTCGGAGCGCTTGCCGAAGATCGCATCCGCCTCGTCGAACAGCAGCACGCCGTTGACCCGATCCGCTTCGGCGAAGATGCGGTCGAGGTTCTTCTCCGTCTCGCCGATGTACTTGTCGACTACGGTCGCGAGGTCGATGACGTACAGGTCGAGGCCGAGCTCGGCCGCGATCACCTCTGCTGACAGCGTCTTGCCGGTGCCGGAGTCGCCGGCGAAGAGTGCCGTCATGCCTCGTCCGAGGAGGGCGCGGCTGCCTATTCCCCACTCGTCCAGGACCCGCTCGCGCTGGCGGGCGCGCGCCGACAGCTCGCGAAGCTGGCCACGAACTTCGTCGGGTAGGACCAACTGATCCCAGCTCGTGCGCGGCTCGATCCGATGGGCCAGCCGGTCGAGGCCGGCGGCGTTCTGGGCACGTGCCGCCGACTGCAGATCTGCCGGCGCGGCTTCGCGTCCGTTGGCCTGCGCCGCAAGTTGCGTCGCGATGGCAGCGCGTGCGACCTGCGCCGGAGTCAGCCTGAAGGCCAGCGTCGCCCGGAGCAGTTCAGGGTCGTTGCCGTGGCCGTTCAGGGCACTCGTCCATTGCGCCGCTCGCTCGGCGATTGACGGATGAGCCGTTTCGAGCACGAGTGGCACGCTGCGCGACCAGGCCGGATCCCATGGTCTCGTGCCGGCCAGGATCACCGGGATCGGTGCGTCGGCGAGAAGTGACAGCACGTCGAGCCGGTCGGCGATGGCATCGATGTTCGCCGCAATGAGAATGCCGCCGAGCAGGCGCGCCTCGCGCACGCTGGCGATGACGGCGTCGCGCGACTCGGCGGTCTTCGCGAGGCCCGCAAGGTCGATCACGAGGGGCTGTCTGCCTGCGCGGAGCGTGGCCGACGCTGCGATCCACACCGCCGACGTCCCGGCCCGCTCACGCAGGTAGACGGGCATCAGTGCCAGGTCGATCGCGTTGTCGAGCTGCGGCCACGGGCCTGCCGTTACCGGCGGAAGGTCGATCAGCAGCTCCGCGACGGTCAGCTCGGGAGCCGCGTCACCGAGCAGGTGCGCGGACACGCGGTCGGGCACACGCAGCACACGCGTCAGCACCGGGCGATCACGATCCTCGACGACGAGCAGCCCTCCAGAGATCAACGGTGCCGAGGGCCCGAGCCGATGCCTTCCGTCGGCGGATGCAGGGGCGATTCCACACAGCTCAAGGGCGAGTCCGATGCTCGCCCGCTGGCGTGTGACGTCGTCATGGAGGTACCCGTAGAGGCGCTCGAAGCGCTGGTCGAGATCGGGCGCGAGGGCCACGAGCAGGATGTCGATGTCGGTCAGGTCGAGCCCGAAATCGGAAGCCAGCCGGCGCAGGCGGAGCGCTTCGCCGCGCGCGCCCCCCGCGTCGGCCTTCAGCTCTACGCGTTCGGAAAGCTCGTCAAAAGCGTCGCTCCACACGGGCGGCCGCTCATCCCGGAGCAGCTCGTCGACGTGCGTCTCCGACAGATACAGGCCGCGGAATCGATCGTCCGGATCTGGATCCGCAGCGCGCCGCCGGGCAACGGCAGCCTCCACTCGCGCCCTGAGAACCTCGAGCCGGCCGGTCAGGTGTGCGAGCGAAGCGTCCGGCTGGCGCGGCTCGATCTCAGATGGGCTCCGGCGCGTCATCGGCGCTGCAGCGCGCGAACCCTGACGTGCCGGCCCCTTTGTTCGGCCGAGCCCGCGACGACTGTTTCGTCGGCCTCGCCTTCCAACGCGTCCGGATTGGGGGTCGCGGCCGGCAGCCGCTTGATGCCACTGTCCCCGGACTGCCGCTTGCGCTTGCCGGTTGCCTCGGCCGCGGGCTCGGCAGACACGACGCGCAGCCGCGGCTCCTCGAGCACCGGCGGGCCGGCGGCAAGCGAGCGGTCGATGTTCATCGGCGCCGTGACGACCACATCGAGCGACGGCTTCAGCTCGCCGCCCATCGCCGACCAGGTGTCGGCGATCGATCGGTCCTCGGTCGGCGGCAGCGCAACGGTGATCAGGACCGGCGTCTCCTCGCCCGACAACGAGCCCGCGAGCAGCTCCGCGGGCATGAACTCGTGGCGCACGAAACATGCGAGCAGCGCGGAGAGCAGGCGGTGCTCGTCCTCGGGCCTGCTTGTCCATGCCGTGACCAGGTACGAGAGTCGGTAGCGACGCGGCGGGAGGCGCCGGCCGGTGACGCGGCCGGACTCGTCGCGAACGTCCTCCCACGACGTCTGGCGTCGCGTTGTGTCCTCGCGGATGTCGTACAGGTACATGTCGACCACGGGCGCGTTGCGCTTGGCGACCCATTCGCGCGTCGGCGCGTCAAAGGCCACATCGACCCCGGAGCCGTTCAGCGCATCACGCTTGACCAGGGCGCGCAGGGACTCGTCGACGTCATGGATCATCGCCGTCTCAGGCTCTTACGCGCGCGAGTTCCCCGGCAACGCGGCGCCGGGCATCCGTTCGGGCTGGCTCGCGTGCCCGATCGGGCAACGTCGTCTTCCTCTTGTGCGGTCCGTCAATGCCTTGTAGGTGACCGCGCGCGCACTGAGGCTCGCCTCCAGTCCGCTATGCATACCGGAGGACGTCACTGAGATGCCGAACTACCTGTCGCCCGGCGTATACGTCGAAGAGGTCGAAGCCGGGTCCCGTCCGATCGAGGGCGTGGGAACCGCTACCGCCGCCTTCGTCGGCCTGGCCGCCGCGGGTCCGACCAACGCGCCGACCCTCGTCACCAACTGGGCGCAGTTCGTCACAACCTTCGGCGACTTCATGGAAGGGTCATACCTGGCCCACGCCGTGTACGGCTTCTTCTTGAACGGCGGCGGTTCGTGCTATGTCGTGCGTATCGGCGGCGATCAGCCAATGGCCACCGCGCGCGCCGAGATCGCAACGCAGAAAGACAGCAAGCTGTCCGGTTACCGGATCAGCGCGCTCGAGGCGGGTCCGATCGGCAACCAGATCAGCGTCGATATCACCGAGGCTACTGACGCCGCAGAAGATACCTTCAAGCTGACCGTCAGCGCGCCGGGGCGCGACACGGAGAATTACGACAACGTCTCGACCAAGCGCGGCAAAAACAACGTCGTCACGATGGTCAAGGAGCAGTCCAAGCTGATCCAGATCGAGGAGATCGGCAGCGCCGGCGCGCTCGAGCGCATCCCGCAGCGCGGTAAGGTCAGCCTCGCCGGTGCCGACGGCGCCAAGCCGATGCGCCTGACGCCGGACGACTACGTCGGCGACTCGGCCGATCGGACGGGCTTCGGCGGGCTCGAGGCGATCGACGAGGTGACGATGCTCGCGGTGCCCGACCTGATGGCCGTGTACCAGAAGGGCATGATCGATCTCGAGGGTGTCCAGGCCGTCCAGCAGGCGATGATCGCCCACTGCGAGCTGATGGGCGACCGCGTCGCGATCCTCGACGCTCCTCCGGGCCTCAATGCGCAGCAGGTCAAGGAGTGGCGCGTCGACAAGGTCGGCTACGACTCCAAGTACGCCACGCTGTACTGGCCGTGGATCAAGGTCCTCGACCCGATCAGCTCGCAGGGCATCTTCGTGCCGCCGAGCGGCCACATGGCCGGCATCTGGGCGCGCAGTGACGAGACGCGCGGCGTGCACAAGGCACCCGCCAACGAGACGGTCCGTGGCGCCCTGTCGCTGGAACTCCAGATCACCAAGGGCGAGCACGATCAGCTCAACCCAAACGGCATCAACTGCATCCGCGCATTTCCCGGCCGCGGCATCCGCGTGTGGGGCGCGCGAACTCTGTCAAGCGATCCGGCCTGGCGCTATCTGAACGTCCGCCGGCTCTTCAACTACATCGAGGAGTCGGTCCTCGAGGGCACGCAGTGGGTCGTTTTCGAGCCGAACGACATGAACCTCTGGCAGCGCGTCAAGCGCACGCTCAACGCATTCCTGGTTCGCACGTGGCGCGACGGTGCGCTGTTCGGGGCGACGCCGGGCGAAGCGTTCTACGTCAAGTGCGACGCCGAGACGAACCCCCAGGAGGTCATCGACGCCGGCCAGCTGGTCGTCGAGATCGGCATCGCGCCGGTCAAGCCCGCCGAGTTCGTGATCTTCCGCATCTCGCAGTACTCGGGCGGCACAGCCCTCACCGAATAGCCGATTACGACCAGGCACCGACAACAACCAGGAGGGTCCACCGATGGCCAAGGGCCTGCCCAATCTGCCCAGCGACGCGCTGGCGTCGTACACCTTTGCGATCGAGATCGATCGGACCGAGATCGCCCAGTTCTCCGAGGTAAGCGGCCTCGCGTCAGAGGTCGATGTGATCGAGCTGAAGGAGAACACGCCCGACGGCAAGCTGGTTCACCACAAGGCGCCCGGTGCGGTCAAACCAGCCACGCTGACGCTCAAGCGAGCCAAGAACTCGTCCAAGGCGCTTTGGGACTGGCACGAGGCCGCGATCCAGGGCAAGCTCAGCGACGCCCGGCGCAACGGCTCCGTCGTCATGAAGTCGTATGACGGCTCAGAGGTCGGCCGCTACAACTTCACCAACGCGTGGGTCTCCAAGATCAGCACCAGCACGCTCAAGGCGGGCGCGAATGAGGTGCTCATGGAAGAGGTCTCGATCGTCACCGAGTCGATCGAGCGGGTCTAGCGGGCGATGCTCAACTCGCCAAACCTCGCGGACGGCGCACAAGCGAGCACCGAGCTGCGAACGGAGTTTCCGTTTCTGCTGCCGCGCGGCTACGTCGACTCGAGCGGCACGGTCCATCGCGAAGGAGTGATGCGCCTGGCCACGGCCAAGGACGAGATCATCCCGTTGCGTGACCCGCGCGTTCGCGAGAACGAGGCGTACCTGACGGTTCTGCTCCTGTCGCGTGTTATCACCAGGCTGGGCCGAGTAGGCGAGGTCCACCCGGGAATCATCGAGAACATGTTCGCCAGCGACCTCGCCTTCCTCCAGGACCTGTACAAGCGGGTCAACCAGGAAGGAACGAGCCAGGCTGCAGTCACCTGCCCGGCGTGCAACCACGAGTTCACGGTCGAGATGGCAGGTGATCGCCTGGGGGGGTCCTGACGTACGCAGCCGACAGGCTGTACGAGGAGGTTGCGTACGTGGCTTACCACATGCACTGGTCGCTCGACGAGATCCTCGAACTCGAACATCCCGACCGCCAGCGGTTCGTCAGCGAGATCGCTTCGATCAATCAACGTCTGAGCGAAGAGGAGTAGCAGCCTCGTGGACCTGAGTGGCCTCAACCAGTTCGTCACATGGATTAACGAGCGGGTCGACGGCCTTGAAAAAATTCTCAAGATGATCGAGCCAACCCTCCATGCGATTCGAGGGGACGTGGCGATCGAGAGGGGCAGCCCGTACTCGATGATGCAGCGCGCCCCGATCGATCCGTCGCGAAGGCGCGCGTGGGCTCAGCTACCAACGATCCCACACACCGTCGGCGAGCCGCCGCTCATCGCGCCGACTCCGCCCTTCCGCGATAGCCTCGCCGGCGCCGCGCCAGCGCCGATCGCGCTCGCCCCACTTACCCACGGACACGGCCTGGATGCGCCGACGGGATTGGCGCGCGGGCTTGCCCGGCCGGTCGAGGTCGGTGCGGACCGTGTAGCGGCGGCTGCGCCGGCGTTGAGTCCCGCGCGCCACCGCCTGCAGCGCAAGTTGGCACGGGCGTCCGACGGCGGCATCAGCGAGGGCTCCACTCTTGCCGCAGAGTCGCTCGGCAACGTTCTTGGCTCGAGCGCGCCTGGGCCGAACGCGCCGGATCCGGTCATGGTTCGCCAGCGCGCCGCGGTCATAGACCAGCCAGGGCTCGCTCCGCGCTCCTTTGTGAGCGCGGCCGGCCAGTCGTCGCTGCCGTTGCCGCCCGGCGGGCGGATCGCTCCGCCGCACCCTGCCCGCGCCGCCGCGAGGACAGCCGCCCTTCCAGCTTCAGCACCGGGGCCGGCTGCTGCACTCATCCAGCGAGCACCGGCTTCCTCACCGATCGTGGCGTCGCTGACGACGCAACTGACGCGATCCGCCCCAACCAGCGACCGGCTGACGCTGGGCCAGTCGCGCCGCCTGGGGCTCGGCGCACCGATCGATCCAGTCGTGTTGCGCCAGGCACGCACATACCCCGTTTCAGACGGTGCGCCGTCTGCGAACGCCACGATCGAACCGTCAATGCCGCTCGCCGCGACACGACCTTCACCGCAAGCTGACGGCGAAGATCTGCCACAGCCCCCCGCGGCGCCGTCATTGCCTGCCAGGAAAGACGAGGCGCCTCAGTCGTCAGTCGCCAGTCACAGGCTCGACGTCTCTGTAGGCAGCGGCCCGGCTTCGCTCCCGTCCGCCCAGGGCGCTGGGCGCGCTCCGGCGCCATCCCGTAGCGCTCCACGGAGCAGTGCGGCCGCGATGGCATTGGTGCACTCGGAGCAAGATCCGTCACTGGCGCGACCTTCTGTGCAGCGCGCGCCGCGCGCCGAGGCCGCTGCATCAGTTGCTCCCCGGCCGCTCATCGGCGCGCGGCCTATCGGCCCCGCGATTCAGCGCGCTCCGTCGGCTGGCGCTGCGAGCCAGGTCCGCATCCGACGCGGCAGCGAGGCCAATGAGCTGGCCGGCGCGCTGGATGCCCGGGCCTTCACCCACGCTGGCGAGATCTACCTGCCCGATAGCCACGGGCCACTGAGCGGGCCGAAGGCGCAATCACTGCTTGCCCACGAGATGACGCACGTGGCTCAGCAGCGCAGGCTGGGCTCGGGCGTGCCCGCGGAGGATTCCGCCCACGGCCAGCAGCTTGAGGCGCAGGCCGTCGCCGCGGAGAGAGCCGGCCAGCTGCCGCTGGCGTCCCCGCCCGACCGAACCCCAGAGCCGCCGCTGCCCGCGAAGCAGAGCTCGCTCCCGGCGTCCTTCGAGCTCGCGTCGGGCACAACGCCCGCCGCGAGCAGCCCGCCTCCGGCGCAGCGCGCGTCAGAGGCGAAGTTCACCGACCCGGACGACGCGTTTCGGGCGCGCCTCGACAGCAACGAGGAATACCTTTTCGGCCGTCTCGAACGCCGCCTGCGTCGCCAGTTGATCAGCGAGCGCGAGCGCGGCGGCACCTTGATCGACGCCCTGTGAGCCGGGGAGGGAAGTGATGGCCGACCCTGGTCTGGGCCTGCGTTTCAAGGTCGCCATCGACGGCCACGAGCTCGGCAACTGGCAGAAATGCGACGGCCTGAACATCGAGTACGACATCCAGGAGTACCGCGAGGGCGGCCAGAATGGGTATGTGCACCGGCTTCCCGGCCGCGCCAAGTACGAGAACCTCAAGCTGACCCGACCCGTCGACTCGTCCACGAGCGACGTTGCCGGCTGGCTGGCCAGCGTCCAAGCCCGCGTCGTTCGCGGGACGGCCCAGATAACCGTCCTCGATCCCGGCGGAGAGTCGGTCGCCGAATGGGTACTGGTCGACGTGTTCCCGGCCAAGTGGAGCGGCCCGAGCCTGGACGTGAACGGTAACCAGGTCGCGCTGGAGACGCTCGAGCTCGTCCACAACGGCTTCCTGGGGCCGCGCTGAGATGACCCGCTGAGATGGACCTCATGAGCGCACTCGAGAAGGCGATGCTGATCGTCGTCGACGGCGTTGGCGTGCCGATGATGCTGCGCTTCAAGTACAACCCCGAGCAGTACACGGTCGAGAAATCGGCGGAGTGGAACCGACCGCAGGCTCCCGGCGCGGAGTCGACACCTGAGCCGGACTACACGTCGACAAACCCGACCACGGTTTCCATGGAAATCTTCTTCGACGCATTCGAGGAGCTCCAGGGCGACGTGTCAAAAGACGTCGAGACCCTATTCACGTGGACCAAACCGACGCCAGTCAGCAGGATCGGGGGCACGGCTCAGCCGCCTCTGCTCATGTTTCAGTGGGGTTCCAGCTCGACGCTGAGTGACTTCCGCGGCTTCCTGCGCAGCGTGAGCGCGCGGTACACCCTCTTCCGGGTGGATGGCACCCCGATCCGGGCAACGTGCACGATCCGGCTGGAGGAGGTGCCGCACGAGACGCCGCGCCAGAATCCAACGTCAGGTGCGCGGCCGGGAATGCGCGTGCATGTGCTGACCGAAGGCGAGACGCTCCACTCGGTCGCCTGGGCGGAATACCGGCAGGCGCGCTATTGGCGCGGCCTGGCGGCGTTCAACGACATCGACGATCCGATGCGTGTCGAGCCTGGTTCCACCCTACTGCTGCCATCTCCACGCGACGCGGCCAGGCTCTCGTAGGCACACGCTATGTCCGCGAACGGCAACTGGCCGGAGATCAAGATCAACGGCTATCCGGTCGACACCTCGAGCGACGGCTACATCGAGGAGGTTGTCGTCGACGACGACCTCAACCTGCCCACCACATTCGCGATAACCCTGCGCAGCGTCGATGACTCGCCATATCGCATCGGCCACTCGGTGGAGATCTCACCGCCGATAGGCATGATCGAAAAGTCGCTCGTCAAGGGCGAGATAACCACGATCACGGGCGACTACGACGAGCGTGGGCGGCGCATCCACATGCGCGGCTACGACGTATCCCACCGTCTGCACCGCGGCCGTCAGACGCGGACGTTTGCGAACGTGACCGACGCCGACATATGCCGTGGTGTAGCGAGCGACGCGGGCATCGAGATCGGCACGATTGATCCGACCGACACCACTCATGAGCACGTGTCACAAGCCAACCAGAGCGATTGGGAATTCCTCAAGACAATAGCCAAGGGAGTCGGCTTTCTGCTCGACGTCGACGAGGGCAAGCTCAACTTCAAGAAGCCGACCGATTCCGCGGACGCGCCCGACGAGGGCAGCCTGCTTGAGACGATGCAATACAAGCTCGTGTACGGCCAGGGGCTGCTCGAGTACCGGCCGCGCATCAGCTCTGCGGAGCAGGTGAGCCAGGTCGAGGTTCGCGGTTGGGACCGTGAGAACAAGCGGGAGCTGGTCGGCCAGGCTCTGGCCGGCACGACCGCAGCCCAGATTTCGAACATCACGCCGGGGAGTCTTGCCCAGCCGTTCGGCAGTCCTACCTTCGTTCGTGCCGATCACCCGGGCGAGACCTCCGACGAAATTGATGCGGCGGCCAAGTCCTTGATCGAGCATATCGGCGGCTCGTTCGCCGAGGCCGAGGGCATGGCCCGCGGCGATGGCGATTTGCGCGCGGGCACGGCCGTGAACATCTCGGGCGTCGCCGACGTTTTCTCCGGTCGTTTCGTCCTTTCCCACACGCGCCACGTCTTCAATTCCCAGAGCTATCGAACCCATTTCGAGATCAGCGGCCAGCAGCGCCGCTCGTTGCTCGGGCTGGTTACACAGCCGTCGTATGGCGGGGGCAATGGGAAGGTCGGATCGGGCCGGATCTACGGTGTCGTTACTGCTGTGGTGACGGGCAACGATGATCCGGGCCAGCAGGGCCGGGTCAAGGTCAAGATGCCGTGGTTGGCGGGGAACTACGAGTCATATTGGGCGCCCGTCGTCCACGCTGGCGCCGGACCTAACAGCGGCAGCGTCTATATCCCAGAGGTCGACGACGAGGTCCTTGTCGCCTTCGAAAATGGGGACGTCGGTCGGCCGTACGTCCTCGGTGGTCTGTACAACGGCAAGGACAAGCCGAAGCTGGGCGACGGCCTGTTCGACAACGGCAAGGTCAAGCGTCGCGGATTTATCTCGCGCAAGGGCCATCAGCTGGTCTTCTTCGACGCCGACGGCAAGTCCGGCATAGCCCTTCTCACGAGCGACAACAAGATCCGCGTCTCCCTCGACGAGAGCGGCCGCGAGCTGCACGTCTATGGCGATACGAAGGTCGTTGTCGAATCTGCGCAGGAGATCGACATCAAGTCGGAGGGCACGCTCAACCTTCAGTCAAAAGGCAAGATGACCATCAAGTCGGACTCTGTCGTCGACATCGACGGCAGCGTCATCCAGCTCAACTAGGCGCGGCCGAAGATGGGATCGCCTGCGCTGGCCATGGGTGACAAGATCACTGGCACCTGCAGCAACCATCTCATTCCGTCGGCGTCCGGCACCCAGCCGGCCGGCCCTCTGCCGTTCAGCGCGAGCCTGACGGACGGCATGGTCGCGAGCGTCCTGATCGGCGGCAAGGCCGCCGCGGTCATGGGCTCCTCGGGTTACAACTTTCCGCCGCACGTGGGCATCGTCGATGGTGCGTTTGCAACGCCGACGATGCAGGTCGGGCGGGTGATGAGCGGCAGCTCGTCGGTGTTGATCGGTGGCAAACCCGCTGCCAACACCCAGTCGAAGGGGCTCATGTGCGTGGCCAACGCCACGGCTGCCGGGCCTGGCGCTCCAAGTGTTCAGATCGGTTAGCGCCAGATGAGCAACGAGTTTGTCGGCGCCGGATGGGCCTTTCCGTTGCAGTTCGACCAGACGGGCGGCTTCGCGCTCGTCAGCGACGATCGCGAGATCGCCGAGGCCATCCGTCTGATCATCGGGACGGCATACGGCGAACGGCCCATGCGTCCGGATTTCGGCTGCGCGATCCATGACTTCGTCTTTGCCGATGCCAACGCCACCACCGCCGGCCGCATCGCTTACGAGGTTCGCCTTTCGCTTCGTCGCTGGGAGCCGCGCATTGAAGTCGATGACGTCCAGGTAACAGTCGATGAGTTCGACCGCAGCTTGATGTACGTGGACGTCCGCTACCGGATCAAGAACACGAACGACCCACGCAACCTCGTTTTCCCCTTCTACACCATCCCGCCAGAGCCGCAGGCGCTAGGAGCAGCACGATGAGCCTTCCTGCACCGAACCTAGACGACCGCCGCTTCCAGGACCTGGTCGACGATGCCAAGCGTCTCGTCCAGCAACGCACTCGGCTTTGGACGGATCACAACGTGTCCGATCCGGGTGTGACGCTGATCGAGGCGTTCGCGTGGATGACCGACCAGATGCTCTATCGCCTCAACCGGGTCCCGGAGCTGAACTACATCAAGTTCCTTGACCTGATCGGAGTGCGTCTCTTCCCGCCGACCGGCGCTCGGGCGCCGGTAACCTTCTGGTTGTCGGCACCGCAGCCGGCCACGGTCACCATTCCGGCCGGCACGGAGGTTGCGACGGTGCGCACCGGGGCCCAGCCGCCGGTGGTCTTCAGCACGACAGAGGAGCGGCCGATCATCTCCTGCTCGCTTCAGAATGCGGCGTCGATGATCGGACCGAGCGAGGTCCGCGACCACAGCGATGCATTGGCCATTCGAAGCGGCTTCTTCTGCTTCGACAGCCCGCCAAAGCCGGGCGACGTCCTGCTTGTCGGGCTCAGCGAACCGATTCCGGCTTGCGCTGTGACCCTGCGTTTCAACTGCCGCATCGAGGGCGTCGGGGTCGATCCAGACAATCCGCCACTCGTCTGGGAGGCATGGACGGGTGAGGATTGGACCGCGTGTGACCTGGACCGCGACACGACCGGCGGCCTGAACCGAGCGGGCGACGTCATCCTGCACGTTCCCCGTGACCACACAGCGTTCGCCATCAACCGCGTCCGTGCCGGCTGGCTGCGGGCAAGGATCGTGGAGGCAACAGAAGGACAGCCGCTGTACAGCGCGTCACCGGAGATCATGGAGCTCTCCGCGTTCACGATCGGCGGCACGGCTGAGGCGATCAACGCGGAGCTGATCCGCAACGAATTCGTGGGCTCCGCGGAGGGCGTGTCCGGTCAGCGGGTGCAGCTCAAGCACCGTCCGGTGGTCGCCGGTGAGACGCCGCTCGTGCTCGAGATCGACGAATCGGGTGACGACTGGTCCGAATGGACGGAACGACCGAACTTCGCGACGAGTGGCCCAGACGATCGCCACTTTGTCCTCGACGCCATGCGCGGCGAGATCGAGTTCGGGCCAGCCGTGCGTTTGGTCGACGGATCGATGCGCAACTACGGCGCGGTGCCACCCAAGGGGGCCAACATGCGCGTGCCCTCGTACCGCGCTGGCGGGGGAGCAGGCGGCAACATCGCGGCGCGCGCATTGACCATGCTCAAGGCATCAATCCCGTACGTCGGACGGGTCGAGAATCGGCGCGCTGGGCAGGGCGGTGTCGACGGCGAGGACGTCGAATCGGCCAAGGTGCGCGGCCCGATCCTGCTGCGTACGCGCGATCGCGCCGTCACAGCGGAGGACTTCGAGCACATCGCGCGCGAGGCCGCGCCGGAGGTGGCGCGCGTCCGAGCGCTGACCGGCGGCGATGGAGCCGACGCGGGCTTCATTCGATTGCTCGTGGTGCCGGCCGTGCCGACCGGCGACTTTCGGGTCAAGTTTGACCAGCTCGTGCCGGCTGAAAGCACGCTCGAGAAGATCACCCAACGACTGGACGAGACGAGGCTCATCGGCACACGCATCCTTGTCGAGCCGCCCGTCTATCGCGGCGTGACCGTGGTCGCACGCTTGCGCGCACGCACGCGAAGCGATCCCAGCCGGCTCCAGGAGCAGGCCCTCGCCACCCTCTTCCGCTACTTCCACCCGATCGTTGGCGGTCCGGACGGCACTGGCTGGCCGTTCGGCCGTGCCGTGTTGAGCGGCGAGGTCTTTGCCGCGCTGCAGGGACTGCGTGGGACGGAGATGGTCGAGGACGTGCGCATCTTCGGCGCCGATCCGTTGACCGGCGAGCGCGGCAAGACGACCGACCGGCTCGAGGTTGAGCCTCATGCCCTGGTGTTCTCGTACGACCACCAGGTAATGGTCGAGGGCGCCAAGTGAGCCCTGCGGCGGACGCACCCGGCCGCCACGGCCACGGCCGCGGCACGGTTGATGGCTACGCCTCACCGTGGCCGCTCATCGACAACCTGCCCGGGCTGTACCAGGAGGACGATCTTGCCCGCGAGCTGACGCGTGCCTTCGACGAGGTGCTCGCTCCGGCCATCGGCGCGATCGACAACTTCGCCACGTACCTCGACCCGGCGCTGACGCCCGAGGATTTCCTCGACTGGCTCTCCAGCTGGGTCGGCCTCATGCCTGATGAGAATTGGTCGCTCGAGCGCCGCCGGGCAATCGTCGCCCTCGCCGCGCAGCTGTACCGCAACCGTGGCACCGTCAACGGGCTGCTGATGCACGTCAAGCTGTTCGCCGCGGGCGAGGTACAGATCATCGACAACGGCGGCGCGGCGTGGTCGACCACTACCGACGCGGCGGTCCCGGGCAAGCCGCAGTTCGGTCTGACGGTGCGTATCAAGCCGGCCAAGAAGGGCAGCGTCGACCGCGACCGGCTCGATGCGCTCGTAAACGCCGCGAAACCTGCCCACGTTCCGCACATGATCGAGATCGTCGAAAACTGACTGCTTGCGCGCAGCCCGCGCCGCTTACCATCG
>Ga0209014_10000060_pt1 | contig 51650 bp, 42 predicted proteins | sample BarGraNGADG00212_FD_184491 | JGI IMG/M metagenome (GOLD analysis project Ga0209014, IMG submission 184491) | Arctic peat soil microbial communities from Barrow, Alaska - Barrow Graham LP Ref core NGADG0002-212 (SPAdes) (version 2) | ecosystem: Environmental > Terrestrial > Soil > Wetlands >...
CGAGATCGTGGCCGCCGCGGGAATCGTGAGCACCCACGCCCAGACAATTCGGCGCGCGATTCCCCAGCGCACCGCCGAGAGCCGGTTCGTCGCGCCGACTCCCACGATCGAGCCCGTGATCGTATGCGTCGTGCTCACCGGAATGCCGAGACTCGAGGCGGTGAGAATGGCGATGGCACCGCCGGCCTCCGCGCAGAACCCGCTCACCGGGCGCAGTTTCGTGATGCGCGAGCCCATCGTGTGCACGATGCGCCAGCCGCCGAACAATGTACCAAGCGACATGCAGGTGAACGCGGTGAGCTTGATCCACGCTGGAATCTGCGTGGCGCTTTCCACGTAGAGAAACGACCCGATCCCCGTCTGCCCCGCGAATTGCGCTTTGGAGGCAACGAGCAATCCCACGATGATGCCGATCGTCTTTTGTGCGTCGTTGGAGCCGTGCGCGATACCCATCGCCGCCGAACTGATGAGTTGCCCAGGACGAAAGACCTTGTCCACGCGGCGTGGCGATGCCTTCTGGAAAAGGTTGAACACGAGCACCATCAGGACAAAGCCTATCGTCATTCCGAGCACCGGCGATATCACGATGAACGAGAGCGTCTCGATCCATTTCCGGCCCCAGAGCAGCGCGCCGACGCCCGCCTTTCCCACCGCCGCGCCGGCAAACCCTCCGATCAGCGCGTGCGACGAGCTCGACGGAATGCCCCAGTACCACGTGATGAGGTTCCACGTGATGGCGCCGAGCAGTCCCGCCAGGATCACGCTCGGGGTGACGATCTCCTGCACGACGAACCCGCTGCTCACCGCCTTTGCGACCGCGGTGCTGCCGAGGAAGACGGCGGCGAAGTTGAACGTCGCGGCCCAGATGACGGCCGCGATCGGGCTCAGCACGCGGGTGCCCACGATCGTCGCGATCGCGTTCGCGGAGTCGTGGAAGCCGTTGATGAAGTCGAACGCGAACGCGATCAGGATGATCGCGAGAACGTAGATGACCAAGGGACGAGCCGCTCAGCTGTTCTTGAGGGAGACGCTCTCGAGGACGTTCAGCACATCCTCGCACTCGTCGATCGCGTGCTCGATGTTGTCGTAGAGCTCCTTCCACTTGATCACGTCGAGCGCGTTCGGCGTCCCTTCGAACAAGGCTCCCACGGCCTTTGAATAGATGGCGTCGGCCGCCTCCTCGAGGAGCTTCACCTCGCGCCCGATGCGCGCGACCTCGTGCGGGTCCTTGAGCGACATCGCGGCCTGCGCGATGGATTCCGTCGCCTGCACGAGAACCTGCGTGAGTTCCTTGGCGTGCGGACGGCGGTCGTGCAGGTGGAACATCTGGGCGCGCCGCGCCGTGCCGTCCATCAGGTCCACGACGTTGTCGAGCCGCGTCGCGAGGCGGTGGATGTCCTCACGGTCGAGCGGCGTGACGAAACTCTTGTCGATCCGGTTCATGATCTCGTGCGTGATCACGTCGGCCTCGTGCTCGAGGACCTTGATCTGCGCCGCGAACACCTCGAGCCGGTTGGGCTCGTTGAACAATTCGTCGAGCACTTTCGCCGATCGGACCATGATCGACGCGAGCGCGTCGAACATGTCGAAGAAACCTTCGTCTTTTGGAATGAGCCGCACGGCCTCGGTGCCTCTGTTTTTATGAAGGCGCGCGACGGGCGCCGTCAGTGGGGAAGCTGGAAAGTTACCGGGCGGTACGCGGGTGCCGCAAACGCCGCGTCAATCCTCAATCGACCCTGAGGCCGCCGGACGAGTCGAACGCAACTCTGCGCCGCGCAAGGAGATCCGGTCGCTCGAAGAAGCGCACGAGCAGCAAGCCCGTCAGGAATCCGCCCACGTGCGCCCACACGGCGACGCCGCCGGTGGGCTGGCCGCCCGTGGTATTGAGCTCGGGCAGCCCACTGAGCACCTGAATGCCGAACCAGTAGAGCAGCACGAGCCACGCCGGAATGCGGAAGACCTTGAAGAAGATCAGGAAGTAGAAGAACATGTGGACCCGCACGCGCGGAAAGAGCATGAGGTACGCGCCCATCACGCCCGAGATCGCGCCCGATGCGCCGACGGTCGGCACGGGCGACGACGGATTCACCATGATTTGCGCGGCGGAGGCGACGAGCCCGCACAGCAGGTAGAAGCTCAGGAAACGCACCGGCCCCATCACGTCCTCGATGGCCCGTCCGAAGATCCAGAGAAAGAGCGCGTTGCCGAGGATGTGCATCCAGCTGCCGTGCAGGAAGAGCGAGAGCAGCGGCGTGACGTAGGTGATGAGGTCGTCGTGCACCGGGCAGACGAGTCCGGGCCCGATCGGCACGCTCGCACCCAGCGGCGAGAGGTGCGTGATCTGCCCAGGCACCATGCCGAAGTTGCAGATCGTCGTGGCGAACAGCCGGTCGTTGCCCGGGAATCCGCCGCCCTGCACGAGGATCCAGACGGCGAAAATCGCCACGAGGATGAGAACGGTCATCCACGGCGGGCGGACCGTGCGGTTTTCAACGCGTAGCGGAATCATGTCGTCGTGAACGATTGCCGCCGGAGGCCGGTATGGCTAGAGCGGCTTGTGCGCAGCGCTCGGGTTCCGTGCGCCGAGGTCGCGGGGCCATCTCCTGCGCGGCCGCCCCCGCGCTTACACGCTGCGAGCCCACGCTGCGCGCGGTCTCTTGCTACGCGCAAGGGCGCCGCTCCGGAGATGGCCCCGCTCCCGGCTCGAGCGATCCGGCGTACGGGGACTCGCTGGTGCGCATGCCGTGGGCACGGCCATCCTCTTGCTGCAACAGTGGGCGGTGTGGTACGGAAGGAGCGGCCTGGCGTTGCTGCTCTCGTGCCTGATCCTGACGGTCTCGTACACTCTGGCGCTGCGGCCACTTCGCGAAACTCCGGCCGGCGTCGCCTAGCGACGAAACATCCGCGCCACGGCGCTGGTGCAGTTCACCATGCCGGGAGCGGGCTCATCCCCGGAGCGGCGCCGTCGCGCGTAGCAAGAGACCGCGCACAGCGCGGGCTCGCAGCGTGTAAGCGCGTAGGCGGCCGCGCAGGGGATGAGCCCGCGACCTCGGCGCGCGCAACTCTACGCGCCTGACAGCTCAGCGCCGTCGCGACCGCGCACCGACCTCCGGGTCGTCGCCCGCGTCGAGCAGCGCCTCGAACGCCTTTGCCGCCGGGCTCGCGCGCCTCTGCTTCAGCGCCAGACGATAGAACGGCCGCGTGATCCTGAGCCCGGGGATGTCGAGCACGACGAGTCGTCCGAGCGCGAGCTGTTCGCCGACCGTATAGCGCGAGACGATCGCGATGCCCCTCCCCGCGGCCGCGATCTGCTTGATGGCCTCCGGTCCGTCGATTTCCATGGTGCGCCCGGGAATCACGCCCGCGGCCGCGAGGCCCTCCAGCACGATCGTCCGAGTCCCCGATTCGCGCTCGCGCAGCAGCAGGAGCTCGATCGCGAGCGCCGACGGCGGGATTCGGCGCCGCTTGGCGAGTGGATGCCGCGGCGACGCCACCGCCACGAGATGGTCCGTTCGCCACCGTCTCGTCTGGATCTTCTCCTCCGAGACGGGCGCCTCCGTCAGCGCGATGTCGAGATGATAGTCGAGCAGCATCTGCGAAATTCCACGAGTGTGCGCGGAGTCGAGCCGAACGTCCACCGCCGGATGCTCCTCGAGGAATCGCCCGACGAACGCGGGCAGCACGTACGTCGCGATGGTGGTGCTGGCGCCGATGTGCAGACGGCCGTGCCCCAGGCCGCCGAGCGCCGCGACGGCTTCCTCCGCGGTGCGCATCGCGCCGATCACCTCGCGCGCGTTCAGCAGGAACGACTCGCCGGCGCGCGTCAGCCGGATGCCGTGCGGCGTGCGCTCGAGGAGCTCGAAGCCGCAGCTCCGCTCGAGATCGCGCACGGCCCGCGACACCGCCGGCTGGCTCACGCCGATGGCGCGGGCCGCGGCGGTAAAGCCGCCGTGCTCGGCCACCGCGACGAATGCGCGGAGTAAGGCGGGGTTCATGTTCATAACAAATAGTTATCGAGGGCATAATCTTCATACACTTGCATTATGAGCGCAAGGGACCCAGCTTATGAGCGCGTGCCTCGACGACGGGGCGGTTGCAGCCCTTCGCGCGTCTAGCGCATCGCCCGAGAACCCCCCGCCTTCCGTGTGGCTCGTCCGCCTCGCCCTGCGCCAGCCGTACACCGTCGCCGTCATCGCCGCGGTGATGATCCTGATGGGCGCCTTGTCGATGCGCAGCATGCAGGTCGATATCTTCCCGGCCATCGACATTCCCGTCGTGGCGGTGGTGTGGACGTATCCCGGACTCTCCGCCGAGGACATGGAGAAGCGCGTCGTTCTCCTGAGCGAGCGCGGCCTCTCGTCGGTCGTCAACGGGATCCAGCGCATCGAGTCGTCGTCGATCCCCGGCATCGGTCTCCTGCGCGTGTATTTCCAGCCCGGAACCGACATCGGCAACGCGATCGCACAGATCGTGTCTTCGTCCATGACGTCGCTGCGCCGCATGCCGCGCGGCCTCCAGCCTCCGTACGTGCTGCAATCGAACGCGTCGAGCGTGCAGGTCGCGCAGCTCACGCTGGCGAGCGCGACGATGCCCGAGGCCGAGATCGCCGACTATGGCCAGAACTTCCTGCGCCTGCAGCTGTTCACGATTCCCGGGCTCTCCACGCCCGCCCCCTACGGCGGCAAGACCCGCGAGATCACGATCGACGTCAATCCCGGCCTGCTCGCCGCCAAGGGGCTGTCGGCGTCCGACGTCGTCACGGCGGTGCAGAATTCGAATGTGTTCGTCCCCGCCGGGATCGCCCGCATCGGTGACCGGGAATACAACGTTGCGCTGAATTCGAGTCCGTCCGCCGTCGCCGAGTTCGCGGCAATCCCGATCAAGGTCGTCAATGGCGCCCCGATCACGGTCGGGGATGTCGGAAAAGTGGCCGACGGCTATGCCGACCAGACGAACATCGTTCGCGTGAACGGCCACCGCTCGGCGTACCTGTCGATCCTCAAGAAGGCCGACGCGTCCACGCTCGCGGTCGTACAGGCGACGAAGGACATGCTGCCGGCCATTCGCGCGGTCGCGCCGGCCGGCCTCGAGGTCAATCTCGACTTCGACCAGTCCGTGTTCGTCCGCGCGGCCATCCGCAGCGTCGTGTTCGAGGGCCTCACCGCCGCGCTCCTCGTCTCGCTGATGATCCTCGTCTTCCTGGGAAGCTGGCGGAGCGTGGTCGTGGCGTGCTCCTCCATTCCGCTCGCCATCGCGTGCGCGATCGTCGGGCTCAAGGTCACCGGGAACAGCTTCAACATCATGACGCTCGGAGGGCTCAGCCTCTCGATCGGGCTCCTGGTCGACGTGGCGACGATCACCGTCGAGAACATCCATCGCAACCGGTCGATGGGAAAGCCGCTCACCGTGAGCATTCTCGATGGCGCCGCGCAGATCTCGCTCCCGGTGATCATGGCGACACTCGCCATCTGTGTGGTCTTCTTTCCGATCGTCCTGCTCGAGGGCCCCGCGCGGTTTCTGTTCGTCCCGATGGCGCTGGCGGTCGTCGTGGCGATGCTCGCCGCCTATTTCCTGTCGCGCACGCTCGTCAAGACGCTGTCCCGCATGCTCCTCGCCGGGGAGATCGCGCACGGGCACGGACACGATGTCGTCGAGCATGTGGGACCGCCGCCAAGTGCGCTCTCGCGGTTCTCGTTCCGTTTCAACAGCGCGCGGGATCGCGTGTTCGGCCGCTTCCAGGAACGCTACGCCCGCCTGCTGAGCTCGCTCGTGGCGCACCCGAGGTTCACGCTCATCAGCGCCGGATTGCTCGCGCTTGCGTCGCTCGCGCTCGCGCCGAGCATCGGCACGGACTTCTTCCCGTCCACCGATACGGGACTGATGAAGCTGCACTTCCGGTCGCCGAGCGGCACGCGCATCGAGCGCACCGAGCAGCTGGTGGCGCAGGTCGAGGATCGCGTGCGCGCCATCGTCCCGCCCGCAGAGCTTGGAACGATCAACTCGATGATCGGAGTGCCCAACTCCCTCAGCCTCGCGTTCACGCCCACGGATAACGCGAGCGGAATGGACGCCGAGATCCTGATCGCGCTCAAGGCCGGTCACCATCCGACCGCCGGCTACATGCGTCGCATTCGCACCGACGTGACTGCGGCGTTCCCGGGCTCGTCGATCTATTTCCAGCCGGCCGACGTGGTGAGCCAGGTGCTCAACTTCGGGCTGTCGGCTCCGATCGACGTCCAGGTGCAATACTCCAACCTTCGTGAGTCCTTTCGCGTGGCGACCCTCCTGCGCGACCGCATCCGCACGGTGCCCGGAGCCGCCGACGTGCACATCAAGCAGGTGCTCAATTACCCCACCCTCCGGCTCACCGTCGATCGCCAGCGGGCATCGAGCCTCGGGCTCAGTCAGAGCGACGTCGCCAACACCATGCTGGTCTCTCTTTCGTCCAGCGCGCTGGTGTCGCCGTCGTTCTACATCAATCCGACGAACGACGTCAACTACCTGGTGGCCGTGAAGGAGCCGCTCGACCAGCTGCAATCCGTGGCCAAGCTGCTCGACTCCCCCGTTACCCCTCCCTCGGCCGCACAACTGCTGCAGCGCGATGTCGGCGGCGGGCCTGCCGAGATGCCGCACGCCCCGGCGCAGACGCTCGGCAACATCTCGACGGTCAGCAACGAGGTGGTGCCGAACGAGATCGACCATTACACCGTGCAACGCGTTGTCGACGTGAACGCCAACGTCGAAGGAAGCGATCTCGGCTCGGTTGTTGCCGGCATTCGACGTGTGGTTGCCGGAATGGATAAACTGCCCCCCGGAATGCAGATCGTGGTGCGCGGCCAGGGAGAGGTGATGACGCAAACATTCCAGCGTCTCGGACTCGGACTCATCGTGGCCGTGCTGCTCGTCTATATGCTGATGGTCGTGATGTTCCAGTCCTGGCTCGATCCGTTCATCATCATGGTCGCCGTGCCGGGCGCGCTAGTCGGAATCCTCTGGATGCTCGCGCTGACCGGCACGACGATCAACGTCGTCTCGCTGATGGGCACGATCATGGCCGTGGGCATCGCCGTCTCGAATGCGATCCTCCTCGTGAGTTTCGCGAACGACCTCCGGATCGAGCGTGGGCTCGATCCGTTCAGCGCGGCCGTCGAGGCAGGACGCGTGCGACTGCGCCCGGTGCTGATGACGGCGCTCGCGATGATCCTCGGCATGATTCCGATGGCACTCGGCACCGGCGAGGGCGGCGAGCAGAACGCGCCGCTGGGGCGCGCAGTGATCGGCGGATTGATGATCGCGACCGTCGTCACGCTGCTGGTGATCCCGGTGGTGTACGCCAAGCTGCGCCGCGCGATCCCGACGAAGCACCTGCTCGAACAGCGCTTCACTGCCGAGGCGCAGGGACTCACATTCGAAGAAGAGGGAATCTGAAATGCCAGCGCCGTCCGGCGATCCGACGTCGTCCCGCCCTGCCGCCGCGCCGCCGCTCTCCGGCGGAATCCTGGCAGTTGCGGCGATTCTGATAGTCGCCGCCATCGCGACGGCGGGCGTACTGGCGTGGCGGCGCACGCACACGGCCTCCGATGAAACCGCACGGCGAAAGAGCGCCGCCGCCGAGGGGCCGGTCGTCCGCACCGCCGCGGCCGAGCCATCGGCGGCCGCGCACCATCTCGTGCTGCTCGCGGAGGCGCGGCCATACGCGTCCGTCACGCTGTACGCGAAGGTGAGCGGCTACCTGAAGTGGATCGGTGTCGACAAGGGAGACCGCGTCAAGGCCGGCGCCGTGGTCGCGATCATCGAGTCACCAGAAACCGACGCGGCCTGGAGTGCCGCCACTGCCGACCACACGCAGAAGGCGCTTACGGCGTCGCGACTCAAACAATTGCTCGACCGGAAATTCGCGTCGCAGGAGGAAACCGATCTGGCCGCCGCCGATGAAGCCGTCGCGCGCGAGCGGCTGGCATCGCTGGCGCAGCAGCGGGAGTTCGAGAAGCTCAAGGTGCCGTTCAATGGAACGGTCACCGCGCGCTTCGCCGATCCGGGCGCGCTCGTGCAGAACGCCGCGTCGTCGCAAACGTCGGCGCTGCCGGTGGTGACGGTGGAAAACGCGGACAGCCTGCGCGTGGTCGCATATCTCGATCAGGCGGACGCCGCGAGCGTGCACCCGGGGCTTTCGGCGGCGATCACGATGGACGAGCGCGCGGGGGTGCGAATCCCGGTGAAGGTCGCGCGCACCAGCGGAGAACTTGACGCCAGGACGCGCAAGCTCCTCGTCGAGTTCGATCTCGACAACCGTGGCGGCCGGATCATTCCGGGAAGTTTCGTGCACGTCGAACTCGACGCGCCCGCGCCGGTGTTGCCCGAGCTCCCGACGGAGGCGCTCATCGTCCGGCAGAACCGAACACTCGTCGCCGTCCTCGCCGCCGACAGCACCGTGCATTTCCACGACGTGACCGTCGCCAGCAACGACGGCCGCCGCATGCGAATACTCACCGGCGTATCGGCCGGCGATCGCGTGGTGCTCAACGCCGGCGACGCGCTCGCGGATGGCGCGCGTGTGCGCCCGGCGGCCGAGACACCCCCGGCGGGATCGCGGCCCTGATGCGCGGAACGATCGTGAGAGCGGCGTGGCGAATGCTGGTCGTGTCTGCCGCCGCGGCCGGAGCGCTCGGCGCCCAGGCGCGCAGCGTGGGCACCGATTCCGTACACCTGACACTGGAAGCGAGTCTGGCGCGCGCGAGCCGGCTCTCGACCGGGGTTCTCGCCGCATCCGACAGCCTGAGAGTCAGCGGCGCGCGCGTGCTCGAGGCATACGGGGCTTTTCTTCCGGCTGCCAACGCAGGCGCGTATGCCCTGTCCGCACAAGGCACAACGTTCCTCTCAGGCACATCGCTGCAGGCCACGCAAGCCGGCTGGTACGCCGCCTCGTACCAGGTGTCGACGGCGCTCAACCTGTTCAACGGCTTCCGCGATCGCGCCTCGCTCAGGGCCGCGACCTTCCTGAGAGACGCCGCCGGGTTTTCCCTCGAACAGGCCCGACAGCTCATCACGTTCGACGTGATGCAGTCGTACTTCCAGCTCGTGCTCGATCATGAGCTCGCGGCGGTCGCCGCGTCGAACCTGGAGCTGTCGCGTTCCCGCCAGGCACGGCTCGAGGGACAGGTCCAGGTGGGAACACGCTCTCCGCCCGATCTCTTCCGTCAGCGCGCGCAGACCGCGACCGACGAGGCGTCCGTCATCGACATCGACGCGCGTGCGCAGTCGGATCTCGTCGGTCTTCTCCGGCGCCTTCGCCTCGAGGCGACGCGCGACTACTCGGTCGAGAATCCTCCGCTCGACACGGCCGCGCTCCCTCCCGACTCGCTCGATCGCAGCCGCCTCGTCGCGCGCGCTCTCGCGAAACGTCCCGACCTGCTTGCCGCCGAGTCGCGGGCCTCCGCGGCGGATGCGAGCATCGAGAGGGCGACGGGCGGCTACCTCCCTCAGGTCGTGTTCGGCGCGACCTTCGGGGTGTTCGGACGCACCTACGAGTGGGAACGGCAGAATGGCCTGAACCTCCTCACGCAGAACCAGCGCGCACTTGGCTCCCAACTCGACAGCCAGGGCATGGGCGTGTTCACCCTCGGCGTCGTCTGGCCGCTGTTCGATCAGTTCCAGACACGCTTCGACGTGGAGCGGGCCCGCGCGACCTCCCGGCTGAGCACACTCGCCGCCGAGGACTCCCGTCTGCAGGTGCTGGGCGACGTCAGGCAGGCGACCGACGACTATCGGGCGGCGGTCGAAAAGTTGCGCGCGAGCGAGACCGGGCTCGCGTCGGCACAGGAGGCGTTCGACGCCGTGTCGGCGCGATTCGACGTCGGCCTCGGCATCTTTCTGGACGTGCAGGCCGCCCAGACCGCCCTCGCCCAAGCCCAGGCGCAGCAAGCCGCGGCCGCCGTGAACCTCGTGCTTCGGCGGCAGGTTCTTCGCTACGTCACTGGGATGCCATTGGTCGCGAGATAACGTCGGTTCGCTTCGACCACGGTCGAGCGAATCCGGGAGTCTTACTTCTTAATCGCGGATTTCGAACGATCAGGACCTGATCACTCCGGATCCATCTTGGGGGGACGTCAACAACAGGCGGCGAAAGGTTGGTTGCGGACCGAAATTTAGGATGAGACCTACGGCAATTTTTGAAGCTCGTAGGTAATTGACCAGCTGGATTTCGTGGATTGGAACGATTTTGAGCGCGACCTTGCTCTCCACGATCACTTTGCCTTCCACCACCAAGTCGGCGCGGTACTCACCCACGTTCACTCCCTTGAACCACACCGTGAGCGGAACTTCCCGCTGGCATTGAACCCCACGCGCGCCGAGCGCGACCGGCAAAGCCCGTTGGTAGACAGCCTCTACAAATCCTAGGCCGAGCGAGTTGTACACGTCGTAAAACGCCCCGATGATCTGCCGAGTCAAGTCGCCGTGCACGAGCTCCAGACCTGCACGAGTAGTTCCCCCAGTCATGATCGCGCTCTTCCGGCTGTTGATCGCCCAAAATCCGCGATTAAGGGTGAAAACCCACCATCAATCGACCTCAAAATGGCGCAATCCATCCCACCGCCGTTTTGACAGTTCGGATTGCCTCACAAACGGCCGAATCTCGGCCAGTTTGACGGCAAATCTTGGCCCTGTCTTTGCACCCTATGCCGGCCATCGGACGCCATGCATTTGCGCGACGTCCCTCAACTCACGATCAAACAACCCCCTGAGGATCGAATGGCAGACAAGGTGATTGGCATCGACTTGGGCACCACGAACTCCGTCGTAGCAGTGATGGAAGGTGGCGACCCTGTTGTGATCCCGAACGCCGAAGGCGGGCGTACCACACCGTCGGTCGTCGGCTTCAGCAAGGACGGCGAGCGGCTCGTTGGGCAGATCGCCAAGCGTCAGGCCGTCACGAATCCGCAGAATACCGTCTTCTCGATCAAGCGCTTCATGGGCCGCAAGATGCCCGAGGTGACCGAGGAGATTAAGCGCGTCCCGTACGCCGTGAAGAGCGGCACGAACGACGTCGCCGCGGTCGAGGTGCAGGGCAAGCGCTATACGCCGCCCGAGATCTCCGCGATGATCCTGCAGAAGATGAAGCAGACCGCCGAGGACTACCTCGGCCACCCGGTGACCAAGGCGGTCGTCACGGTGCCGGCGTACTTCAACGACTCGCAGCGTCAGGCCACCAAGGACGCGGGCAAGATCGCGGGCCTCGATGTGCTCCGCATCATCAACGAGCCCACCGCGGCCGCGCTCGCGTACGGCCTCGACAAGCAGGGCAAGAAGGACGAGAAGGTCGCCGTGTTCGACCTGGGCGGCGGCACGTACGATATCTCCGTGCTCGAGCTGTACGAAGTCGACGGCGCCAAGCAGTTCGAGGTGAAGTCCACCAACGGCGACACGCACTTGGGCGGAGACGATTTCGACCAGCGCGTGATCGACTGGCTCGTGGTCGAGTTCAAGAAGGACCAGGCGATCGACCTCTCGAAGGATCCGATGGCGCTTCAGCGCCTGAAGGAAGCCGCCGAGAAGGCGAAGATCGAGCTCTCGGGCACGATGAGCACCGACATCAACCTCCCGTTCATCACGGCCGACGCCTCGGGGCCGAAGCACCTCAACTACCAGCTCACGCGCGCCAAGTTCGAGCAGCTCGTGGACGATCTCGTGCAGCGCACGCTCGAGCCGATGAAGAAGGCGCTCGCCGACGCGAAGATGCAGCCGTCGGAAATTGATGAGGTCTTGCTTGTCGGTGGATCCACCAGAATTCCGAAGGTGCAGGAAGTCGTGAAGGCGTTCTTCGGCAAGGATCCGAACAAGGGCGTGAACCCGGATGAAGTCGTCGCGGTCGGCGCGGCCATCCAGGGCGCGGTGCTCACGGGCGAGCAGAAGGACGTCCTGCTCCTGGACGTGACCCCTCTGTCACTTGGAATCGAGACGCTCGGCGGCGTCACCACCGTGCTCATCCCGCGCAACACGACGATTCCCACCAAGAAGTCGGAGACGTTCTCGACCGCGGACGACAACCAGACGACCGTCGAGATCCACGTGCTCCAGGGCGAGCGCGACCTTGCGGTCTACAACAAGACCATCGGGAAATTCCAGCTCACCGGAATCCCGCCGGCACCGCGTGGCATGCCGCAGGTGGAGGTCACGTTCGACATCGACGCCAACGGCATCCTGCACGTCGCCGCGAAGGACAAGACGACGGGCAAGGAGCAGAAGATCCGTATCGAATCCTCGAGCGGTCTCTCCGATGCCGAAGTCGATCGCATGGTGAAGGACGCCGAGCAGAACGCCGCCGAGGACAAGCGGAAGCGCGAGGAGATCGACACCAAGAACCGCCTCGACACGCTCGCATATCAGGTGGAGAAGGAGTCGAAGGAGTGGGCCGACAAGGTGCCGGCGGAGCTCAAGACCCGTCTCGACGCAGCCGTGGAGCGCGCACGCAAGGCGCACAAGGGCGACGACATGAACGAGATCAAGGGGTCGCTCGACGAGCTCAATGCGGCGTTCCAGGCTGCGGGCACGGCGGTCTATGCGGCGCAGGCCGCGCAGCCGGCCGGCGAGGCGCCGCCCGCCGAAGGTGCCGCGGAAGCCAAGAAGGAAGAAGTGGCCGACGCCGACTACGAGATCGTGGACGAAGCGAAGAAGTAGCCGGTTTTGAGCAGACCCGGCGCCGGGACGGAAACATTCCGCCCCGGCGCCGGGTCTAATCTCCTGTAGATTATTCCGTGTCGATTCAACCGTAACTACCACCGAAGCAGAGCCAACCATGACGATTCACCTCTCCAAATCCAAGATCCTCGCGGTGGGCGCCGTGGCGTTCATCGCCGGCGTTTTCTTCGCATCTTCGATGGACTGGACGCGCATTCTCGGCGCGCAGTCGAAGGTGCCGGGCCGTTCGGCGCTCACGTCCAACGCCGCGCTCGAGGATTCCCAGAACGCATTCGTGTCGGTGGCCGAGCGCGTGACGCCGGCGGTCGTGTCGGTGAGCGCGGAGCGAACCACCAAGCCGCAGGACACGCGCAACCGCATCCGCCAGCTGCCGCCCGAATTCCAGCAGTTCTTCGACGATCCGCAGCAGCAGCCGCGCACACAGGAGGCGCAGGGGTCGGGCTTCATCGTCTCGAAGGACGGATACATCCTCACGAACAATCACGTGGTGGACGGCGCCGACCAGGTGAAGGTCGTACTGCTCGATCACCGTTCGTTCAAGGCGAAGGTCGTCGGCCATGACGCCCAGACCGACGTCGCCGTGCTCAAGATCGACGCGAGCGACCTGCCGACCGTTCCGTTGGGCGACGACGCCAGGACGCGCGTGGGAGAGTGGGCGCTGGCCATCGGCAATCCGTTCGGGCTCGATTTCACCGTGACCGCGGGAATCATCAGCGCGAAGGGCCGCTCGACGCAGCTCCGCTCGCTCAATGCCGACAAGTACGCGATTCAGGATTTCATCCAGACCGACGCGGCCATCAACCCTGGCAACTCCGGCGGGCCGCTCGTGAACATTCGCGGCGAGGTCGTCGGCATCAACAGTGCGATCGCAAGCGAGACCGGATCTTACACGGGTTACGGTTTCGCGATTCCAATCACGTTGGCGAAGACGGTGATGGACGACATCATCGCGCACGGCCACGTGCGCCGCGCGATCCTCGGCGCGTCGATCACCGACGTCACGCCGGAAGACGCCGCCGTCACCAAGCTCAAGGACATCTCCGGTGTGAAGCTGGAGTCGTTCACCGAGGGCAGCCCGGCTGAGAAGGCCGGCATGGAGCCCGGCGACATCGTGGTGAAGATCGACGGCCAGCCCTCCGACAGGGTCAGCACGCTGCAGCGCATGATCCGCTCGCACCAGCCGGGCGACGTCGTCACGCTGGAGGCCGTGCGATACGGCGAGCACAAGACGTTCAAGGTGAAGCTGATCGAGGCGCCGAGCGCCGAGAAGTCGGTCGCATCCAACGATAGACCGGCCAAGGAACCGGCGCCCGCGGCAGTTACGGTCTCGGCGAAGAAGCTGGGCATTGTGGTGGAAGCGCTCACGCCTGAGATCGTGAAGGCAACGGGCGCCTCGTCTTCGGTACAAGGCGTCGTCGTGAAGGAAGTCGAACACGACGGGCCGGCGAACAACAAACTTGGGCGCTACGATATCATCACGGCGATGATCTTCCCGGAGCCCAGGGTGCCGATTCGCAACGCGGACGACCTGCAGCGCGCCCTCTCGAAGGTCAAGGCGGGCGACTACGTCGGACTCCTGCTCGACGTCGCCATCGATAACCAGGGAACCCGCGGCACCAAGGTCGTGAACCTCCGCATCGGCAACTGACGGGTTTTTTTGAAGCACCATTTCCCACTGACGCGAGACCGCCTTATCCTTAGGGCGGCTCTCGCGAAAGTGGCGGAACTGGCAGACGCGCAGGACTTAGGATCCTGTGGGGCAACCCGTCCGGGTTCGACTCCCGGCTTTCGCATGACCGACCCCAGATGACGGACGGCGGACGGCAGCCACTGCCGTCCGCCGTCTGACGTCCCAGCTGTCATCTGCCTTCCGCCATCTGTTATCTTTCTCGTCATGGATATCGAAGTCATCGACAGAAAATCCGAAGGCGTAGAACGCCGGCTCAAGGTGTCGGTTTCTGCGTCCCTCGTCGCCGACGCCAAGGAGCGCGCGACCAAGCGCGTGGCCGGCCAGGTGCGCCTCCCGGGCTTCAGGCCCGGCAAGGCTCCCGCTGGAGTCGTCAAGAAGAAATTCGCCGACGAGATCCAGGCGGAAGCGCTCGAGTCGCTCATGCGCGACGCCTACCAGTCCGTGCTCGAGAGCGAAAAGCTCGAGCCGGTGACCCAGCCTCATGCGCACGACGTGAAGTTCGAGGAGGGTCAGCCGCTCACGTTCGAGCTGCACTGCGAGGTGAAGCCCGTCATCGAACTCGCGCGGCTCTCCGGATTCAAGGTGAAGCGCAATTCGAACGTGGTGACCGACCAGATGGTGACGGACCAGATCGGCGAGCTCCGCGACCAGCGCGCGACCTGGACGCCGGTCGAGGAGAAGCCGCGTGAGGGCGACATGGTGACGGTGCAGCTCGCCGTGGCCGACGCGACGGGCGTCATTCCCGAGGGCAAGGAATACCGCATCGTGCTCGGCTCGGGCCAGGCGATCGCCGCCATCGAAGAGGTCGTCATGGAGCTCGCGCCCGGCGGCAGCATCGAGCGCCCGGTGAAGTGGCCCGATGACTTCTCCGATCCCGAGCAGGCCGGCAAGAGCAAGCAGGTTCGCGTGGCGCTCAGCGACGTGAAGCGCAAGGCGCTTCCGGCGCTCGACGACGTGCTCGCCCGCGAACTGGGAGACTTCGATTCGCTCGACGCGCTCACGAAGGGAGTCCGCGAGGATCTCGAGGCACAGGCGCTTCGCGAGGCCGACGCGGCCGTGCGCACGTCGCTCGTCGACGAGATCATCGGGGCCAATCAGTTCGACGTCCCGCCGACGTGGGTGCGCGAGCTCGTGAGCCACTACGCCGAGGCGTATCGCATTCCGCCGGAGGAGCAGGAGAAGTTCGCCACCGAGTTCCGCTCGATGGCCGAGCGTCAGGTGCGGCGCGATCTCATTCTGGAAACTATCGCAACACGCGAGAAGCTGGCCGCGGAAGAGAAGGACGTGGACGCGAAGGTCGCCGAGATGGCGGCCAAGCGCGGCGCCGATGCCGGACAGGTGTACTCGGCCCTGCAGAAGGCCGGACGGCTTCGCGAGATCGAACGCGGCATCACCGAGGACCGCGTGTTTGAGTTCCTTCTTGCCCAGAACTCCGTCGAGCAGGCCTAGCTGACCCCCGAACATCAGAACACGACAATTACCATGACGATCATTCCGAATCCATACGTCATCGAGCGCTCCAGCCGCGGCGAGCGCACCTACGACGTCTATTCGCGGCTCCTGATGGACCGCATCATTTTCCTCGGCACGTCGATCAACGACGACGTGGCGAACATGATCATCGCGCAGATGCTGTTCCTCGACGCGGACAACCCGGGCCGGGACATCTACCTGTACCTGAACTCGCCGGGCGGCAACGTGTCGAGCGGCATGGCGATCTACGACACCATGCAGTTCCTGCGCTCTCCGGTGAATACGATTTGCATGGGGATGGCGGCGTCGATGGGATCGTTCCTGCTCGCGGCTGGGCGCGCGGGCAAGCGATCGGCACTGCCGCACGCGCGCATCATGATCCACCAGCCTTCGGGCGGCACACAGGGCACCGCGGCCGATATCGAGATCCAGGCCAAGGAGATCCTCTACTTGCGCGCCCAGATGAACGGGCTCTATTCGAAGCACACCGGGCGTCCCATCGAGCAGATCGAGCGCGACATGGAGCGCGACTTCTTCATGTCCGCCGAGGAAGCCGTGAAGTACGGCATCATCGACAGCGTGATCACGCAACCGGTGGTGGATACGGCCAAGGCGGCACTGGCGTCCACCAAGTAGGGTATCAATTGTTACTCATCTGATTGTCGTGCGTCGAAACGGATGCGTGCTCTCTCTCGGGTCGCACGCAGCCCATCCGGTCCACACGTTCTGCCTTTGAGGTTCGCCCGCGATCCATGACGTCCATGTCCCACGATCGGCACCTGCGCTGCTCTTTCTGCGGAAAGTCCAAGGACTCGGTACGGAAATTCATTTCCGGGCCCTCGGTCTACATCTGCAACGAGTGCATCGCGCTGTGCAATGAGATCCTGGCGGAGGACGAGGAGCGCGAGGTCGCGGAAGCGGTCACGCAGGTCCCCGCGCCGCAGGAGATCAAGGACGTCCTCGACCAGTACGTGATCGGCCAGGAAAACGCCAAGAAGGCGCTCGCCGTGGCCGTGTACAACCACTACAAGCGCATCAACTCGAGCGCCTCGCGCCGCGAGAACGACGTCGAGCTGGACAAGTCGAACATCCTCCTGCTCGGTCCGACCGGCGTGGGCAAGACGCTGCTCGCGCAGACGCTCGCGCGGATGCTCGACGTGCCCTTCACGATCGCCGACGCCACGACGCTCACCGAGGCCGGATACGTCGGCGAGGACGTCGAGAACATCCTCGTGCGGCTGCTGCAGGCGGGTGATTTCAACGTGGCCGAGTGCGAGCGCGGCATCGTGTACATCGACGAAATCGACAAGATCGCGCGGAAGTCGGAGAACCCGAGCATCACGCGCGACGTGAGCGGCGAGGGCGTGCAGCAGGCGCTCCTCAAGATCCTGGAAGGCACGGTGGCGAGCGTCCCGCCGCAGGGCGGCCGCAAGCATCCGCAGCAGGAATACATCCAGATCAACACGAAGGACATCCTGTTCATCTGCGGGGGGGCGTTCGACGGCCTCGAGAAAATTATTGAAGCCAGACTTGGGCGTCGACAGATAGGGTTCAACCCGGCCGACGAGGCGAAGAAGGGCGGCATCAAGGGCGGCACCAAGGGCGTCATGAACGTCTTCGGCGACGTGGAGCCGGACGACCTGCTCCGCTTCGGTCTCATCCCCGAGCTCGTCGGGCGACTGCCCGTGACGGTGCCGCTCGAGTCGCTCGACGAAGACGCATTGGTGCGCATTCTCAAGGAACCGAAGAACGCCCTCGTCAAGCAGTACGCGAAGCTGTTCGAGCTCGAGGACGTGCAGATCACGTTCGAGGAGAGCGCGCTGCAGGCGATCTCGAAGAAGGCGATCGAGCGGGGCACGGGCGCGCGCGGGCTGCGAGCGATTCTCGAGGAGCTGCTGCTCGATACGATGTTCGACTTGCCGGGGCGGGATGATGTGATCGAGGTCCGGGTCACTGAGGCTTCCGTGCTCAACAAGACTCCGCCGCTGCTCGAGCTGTCGGGGGGCAAACGGCAGAAGAAAGAGGCATGAGCACAACTGAACGCTGTCAGCGGATAGCTATCGACTGACAGCTACCAGAGAACGGCGACGTGACAGACTTGCGGCGGACCACCATGGTCCGCCGTTATGTTTTAAGCGTGACCACTCCTACCGAGCCCGGCGCCAGGAAAGATCCGCTCGTCATTCGTGATCTCGAGTTTCTCGGGGGAATGGCGACGGCGGATGGATGGCGGCCCGAGCCGACGCTGCCCGAGATCGCGTTCGCGGGCAGGTCGAACGTGGGGAAGTCCTCCCTGCTCAACCGGCTGGTGCGGCGGAAGGCGTTCGCGCGAGTGAGCAATACGCCGGGACGGACGCGCGAGCTGAACTTCTTTCTCGTCAACAAGATGTTCGTGCTCGTGGATCTTCCCGGATACGGGTACGCGAAGGTCTCGAAATCGAAGCGGGCGGAGTGGCGGCCATTGATCGAGGGTTATCTGCGGGCAAGTCCCGCGCTGCGCGGGATTGTCCAGCTGCTCGACGTGCGGCACGCGCCCACGGGCGACGACAAACAGCTCTTCGACATGCTCGCGGAGATCGGCGTGCCCGCGATCATTGCCGTGACGAAGATCGACAAGCTCACCAAGCCCAAGGTTCAGGAACGGATCCACGAGCTTGCGGTGGAGCTCGAGCTGGACGAGGATCAGATGATTCCGTTCAGCGCCGTGACCGGCGAGGGACGAGACGAACTCGCGGAGGCGCTGGTGTCGCTGCTCGAACAACCCGACTGGAGGACGCCGTGAGACCCGCGCGAATCGCGGCGTTCGGTCTTCTCGTGGCCCTGGCGATCGCGCCACCTGCGCTCGCGCAGGGCGGCAAGGCAAAGCCGGCGGATTCAGCACGCGCCGACGCTCCCAGGCGCGCCGATCGCGACAGCCTCATCCCCGCGGGATTCGGCACGCTGCGGCAGGACCAGATCGCCATCCGGGTGCAGACGCTCGGCCTCACCGTCAGCGCGATTCCCCTCGAGGAGAGCGTGATCCGCACGCTCGCACCCGACTCGTATCGCACGCTGCACGCCCTGCGCGAGAGCAAGAAGCTCGCGCTCGAGGCACTGCGCACGCGAAACGGACTCACCCGCGTGCAGGCCTGGCTGGTCTCTTTCTTCAACGTGCAGCAGGGCGACGCGCGATTCGACGCGTTCGACCTGCTCGTGCACAGCGTGGGCCAGGATTTCAGGCCGCTCGACGCGCTTCCGCTCACGCCCGGCTTCGGCGACGGACGCGTGGCCCAGCGGGGCCGGCAGGACGCGATCTACGCGTTCGATCCGCAGGTCGACCTGAACCAGCCGCTCACAGTCACCGCGCTCGGCCAGCAGACCACGGTGTGGGGCGACGCGATTCTTCCGCTCATCGAGCGGGAACGCTCGCTGGTCTGGTCGCGGTCGTCGGCAGCCAAACCGTAAAAGGCAGTCTTCCCCATACGGATCGATTCCCATGGTAATGAGACCGCTCAAGAAGATCCTCCGGCCCCTGCCCGCCCTTCACGACGACTGGCTCGAGCGCATCGGGGCCGCGCTCAAGGATCCCGAGCTCGACCGGCCGCGCTTTTGCCGCGAGATTCTGTGCGAGCTCGCGTACCCGGTGTACGCATCGAACTACGAGACCGCGGTGCTGGACGCCAGGGTGCCCTTGGGCACTCGGCTCTCGCTCTCGGCGCTCGATCCGCGTCACATCACGCTCGAGCCCGAGTACTACGCCGACTGCGATGACGAGAAGTTCCAGCGCGTGAAGCCGCTGCTCTGGCTCTGGTATTCGTTCGACCGGCTTCCCGCGGGCGGACAGAACGTCGAGCTCGGCGTGCGCTTCAGGCGGCTGCTGGCGCCGCACATCTTCAAGCGCTGCGGCGAACGGTTCAAGGCCTTCCAGCACGTGGAGTTTTCGTACGGCTACAACATCGAGTGCGGGGACGATGTCGTCGTGCACCGCCACGTGCTGCTCGACGATCGCGGCGGGCTCGTGATCGGGAACAAGGTCTCCATCAGCGACTACGCGAACATCTACAGTCACACGCACAGCATCGTGGACCAGAAGGACGTGACCAACGCGACGACCGTTCTCGAGGACGGCGTGCGCATCACCTATCACGCGACGGTGTTCGCGGGCGTGAAAGTCGGAAATGACGCGATGGTCGGGGCGATGGCCGTGGCGACGAAGGACGTGCGGCCGCACCACGTGAACGTGGGGATCCCGGCAAAGTCGGTACGGGTGAAACCGGGAGCTCCGCACAGCACGGGAGACCGGCTGAGCACGAGTGTGGAGAGGGGAGAAAAGAGTTAGAGAGACAGCAACGGGCGACGGTACCAACAGCAACAGCAACGAGCAACGAGCGACGGGTGAGGGGCGACTTGGCGAAGAGCGACGTGCAAGGAGCGAGGAGACGTTCTCCTCACACCTCACGCGTCGCTCTTCACCCAGTCGCCCCTCACCCGTCGCTCGTCGCCGTTGGAAAGCCCCTCACCCGTCGCTCGTCCCTGTTTGTACCGTCGCTCGTCGCTATTCAGTTCTCAGCCCGGAGCACGTCCTCAACGACACCCGCGTTCCCTGCCCTGAGCAACTGTCGCGCGTGCCGCACCGACTCGGCATCGCGCGGCCAGGTCAGACGCTGCTGCGCCGCGGCTACCGACAACCAGTCGAACCGGTCGTGCTCCTCGCCGAGCGTCACGCGCTCCGAATCGACGATCGCGGCAAACACGACCGCGACCTGCACCGTGTCCGTTTTCAGCAGGTAGAACGGGTTCACCGTGATGCTGTACAACTTCTCGGTGGTGAGGCCCGTCTCTTCGAGCAGCTCGCGCCGCGCGGCATGGGTCGGCGTCTCGCCCTTGTCGATTCGGCCGTGGACGAATTCCCAGCTGCCCGGACGGATCGCGTCGGGCGCACGTCGCAACGCGAGGACTTTCCAGCTCTTGCCGGCAATGCGGATCACGCACACGTCGACCACGCCGACGCGGACGTCCGTCACTCCTTCGCGCGGCTCAGGAGCGCGTGCAGGCGGGCGGAGAGCGCGCGCGGGCGGAACGGCTTCGTGAGGTAGTCGCTCGCGCCGTACTCGAACACGCGAACCTCGCTGTCCTCGTCGCCCTTGGCGGTGAGCACGATCACGGGCAGGTCCGCGGTCGCCGGGCGCGCGCGCAGGTGGCTCAGCACGCCGTAGCCGTCGAGGCGCGGCAGGTTGAGGTCGAGCACGACGATGTCGGGATTCGCACGATCGATTTCATCGAGCGCCGTCACTCCATCCGCCGCCTCGAACACGGTGAAGCCCTCGCGTTCGAGGAGATCCTTCAGCACGCGGCGCAACGCATCTTCGTCTTCGACGAGCAGGACTTTCCGCGATTGTCCGTTCGCGTTGACGTTCTCATCGTCCACGAGCTGGAACGACTCGCCCGTGAACATCGAGGGCGGCTTCGAGTGCAGCGTCTGCACGCGCCCCTTCTGGGACGGCGGGAGAATGTCGGCCTGAATCGTCGCGGTCGAGCGCGGCGTGGTCGGCGGCGCACTGTCGTTCCCGGGCGGTGCCTCGACCGCTCCGCTCGCGCGCATCGGCTGCCCCGGACGTGACGGCGGTTGCTGTTGCTGCTCGACCGGCGCCTCCAGCACGCGCAGGAGCTCGTCGACGCTCGTGGTGCCGCGGTGCACGTGCTGCACGCCGGACTCCCAGAGCCCGCGCATGCCGGCGTCGCGGGCGCCCTCGGCGATCCGCTCCGACGACTCGTTCGCCGCGATGCGGCGCTCGATCTCGGGACTCGAGATCAGCACTTCCATCACCGCGAGCCGGCCGCGATAGCCCGTGTTCGAGCACTCGGGGCAGCCGACCGGGCGATAGACGGTGGCGCCCTCGGGGAACCACTTCTTGAGACGCTCCGCCGTCGGCTCCGTCATGAGCTCGCGACAGTGCGGGCAGAGCCGGCGAAGGAGCCGCTGCGCCACGACGCCCTTGATGGCCGCCGCGATCTTGTAGCTCTCGATGCCGATGTCCATGAGGCGCGTCACCGAGCTCGACGCATCGATCGTGTGCAGCGTGCTGAGCACCAAGTGGCCCGTGAGCGACGCCTGCACGGCGATCATCGCCGTCTCCTTGTCGCGGATCTCGCCCACGAGGATGACGTCGGGGTCCTGACGCAGGATCGAACGCATTGCGGCCGGGAACGTGAGACCCGCCTTCTCGTTCACCTGCACCTGCACGATGCCCTGCAGCCGGTACTCGACCGGGTCTTCGACGGTCACGATGTTCACGCCGCGCGATTGGATCGCGCGCAACATGGAGTACAGCGTGGTCGTCTTTCCCGAGCCGGTCGGGCCCGTGACGAGAACGATTCCCTCGCGTGAATTGAGCAGCGCCTGTATGCGCTCGAGCTCGTCGGGATTCATGCCAAGCCCGTCCAGCGAGAGCACCGTGGCACGCTGGTCGAGAATTCGGACCACGACCTTCTCGCCGTGCGATGCAGGGAGCGTCGAGACGCGGAGATCCACGCGATTGCCGCTCACGGCGACCCGCGCGCGGCCATCTTGCGGACGCAGGCGGTCGGCGATGTCGAGCTGCGCCATGATCTTCACGCGCGACACCAGCGGGATGCCCGCTGCCTTGGGCAGCACCATCATCTGGCGCAGCACGCCGTCGATGCGATAGCGAACGGAGACACCGCTCTCCTCGGGCTCGAGGTGGATGTCGGACGCGCGCGATTGGATGGCCTCGGCCACGATCCGGTCCACGAGCTGAATAACCGGGCGTTCGGTGCCGCGGGTCTCGCCGAGCGCGAGTGCCGCCTCGTCCACCAACTCCGAGATCGACTCGATGTCGTAGGTCCCGGTGACGCCCTCGAGAATCTTCTCCATGACGTTTTCGGGGACGTACACTTCGTCGAGCCGCGCGAGGATTCTCGTAGGCGAGGCGAGCGCCATGCGCACCGTCCTGCCGAGGGCGAACGCGAGCGTGCGCTCGCAGTCCAAATCGTACGGATCGGCCGTCGCGATGTCGAGGATCGAGTCCGAGATCTGCAGCGGCAGCACGCGATACTTGCGCATGAGCTGCTCGGGAACGAGTTCCTTGGCCTGCTGCGAGACGAGCGACAGGTTCGCGACCTTCATCCGGAAGCGCTTCGAGAGCGCCGACAGGATCAGGTCGTCCGTGGTCCACCCGCGACGGGTGGCGACCTCCCAGTAACTGTCCTCGCGGGCAGCCTTCAGCTGACTGAACTGGTCGGGGGTCAGGAGACCCTCGAGCGTCGTCAGCATCCACTCATCGCGAGCCTGTCGTGCCGAAGTCCCCATCCATTCCTCAGCGGGCGATGTCGAGCGAGGTCCCTGCCGTAACCTTTTAATAATAGCTCTCGCTCGATGGGGCGCCACCGACTTCATGGGAGGCCATCGCCGGCCGGATAGCCTAGAGGATACGCCAAAAATCGCGCGTGAAATCCAGGGCGAACGTCCACCGGCCGTTGCGCAGGCCGCGCGCGACGTCGAACCGAAGCACGTCGAAAAACGACAGAACACCCAACCCGACCGATTCGTGCCACCCAGCGGCCGCCGCCTGGTTCGGTCGGTCGGTCTCGGTCCAAATGGCCTGCCCGAACGGCGCGAGCGTCACCGGCATCCTCAACGGGCCAAAACGTCCGAGTGGTATCGGAATCGCCCACGCACGATGCCGCCACTCCACACGCTGGCTCACACCCGCGTCGCCGGCGAACTCGTGATAGCCGTATCCCGGGCCGGTCATGGGCCCCCCGAAGTACACGAGATCCTGCGCCGGCGCGCCCGCGCCGAGAACGGTGGCGGCCGTCGTGCTCAGCACCAGCCGATCCTCGCCGAACGGGCGCTCGATCTGCGCCTCCGCCGAGATCCGGCCGGTCCAGGTCGAAGGGCCAGCGCGCGCGGCGCCGTCGAAGTGAGATCGCGTCACGGACAGCGATCCGCCAAGCTGCAGTGTCGAGCCGAACGGCGCATCGCTCCGCGCGTGAAACGCCTGCAACACCGCTCGCCACTCGGTGACCGAGTCCGCCGCGAACGCGGGCTGGAACGACCCGCTCACAGGCTTCGCGTGCACCGCCAGCGGCGACTGCTGGTCCCGGGCGAGCGTGAGGCTCCAGCGCGCGCCGAGCCGATCGCCGGCATCGATGCCCAGCGTGAATCCGCGCGACCGGTACTCGTCCGTCATGTCGGAGCCGAACTCCTGGGCCGCGATGCTGTTGCGAACGCCGCTCACCTCCCGTACGTCGCCCGCGGAGCGGAAATCGTCGTGCGCGGCGACGCTGATGCCGGCACCGCTCGCGCGCCGCCACGCCGCGGAGATCGACTCCTTGAAGGCGTGATCCGACGTTCCATACGACGCGCGCCCGCCGGTGGAAAACCCGTTGCCGAGGCTCCTCGTGAGGCCTCCGCCGACGGCAATTCCCTCGACGCGGTTCATGCGCACGATGTCGCTGACCGTCGGAACGCTGAGCGCCGTGCGCTCCACCCGCGCGAGTGCGTCCGCGCGGACGAGCTCGCGCGCCTCGTCCTGCACGCGCCGCACGTCGTCGTTCTCGCTCAGCCTCACGTCACCCGGAATCGCATCGATGACCGATCCCTTGAACGGATACGCGCGCAGGCGGTCCGGCGGGAGTGAGACGATTTCGGGACCCTGGAAGAGCGGCGTCTGCAGGTCCGCATTCACCTGCACGCAGCAGATTTCCCAGCGGCCGCGAATGATCCCCCGCGCCGGAAACTGCATCCAGCTTCCGGCGCGGCGGATCTCGATCTCCTGCCTGCGCGGGAGCCAGAAGCGGCCGTCGACGAGACCGTTTTCGAGAATGACCGAGACATCCTCGAGCTGTTCGTCCTTCAGCGCGGCGCGCGTGAAGCTGAACGTCATGCGCACCACGCTGCCGTTCGCGCGGTCGAGGTACACCGCGCCCACGGCCCGCGGCTGCGTCACGTCCTTGGGGCGCACCCTGACCATCACCACGTCGAACGTGCGATCGTTCGTGCGGATCATCAGCGAATCGGTGATCGCGTAGTCGTAAATGGTTCGTCCGAGTCCGGACAGCGGGTGCGGAACGTCGCGCACCTCGTCGCCCTCGCCGAGCCGGATGATCGACGGGAAGTTGTTCTGGACGATCGCGAGGTGGTCGCGATGGTACTGGATGTCCGTCGGAAGGAGGAGCGTGTCGCGCCGCCCCACGATGCGCTGCTTGCTCTCGTTCGGCGCGCGCCAATAGACTTCCACGGCAAGCTCGTCCGTGCGCACCACTTTCGGCGGGTCGGGGAACCCTTCTCCCAGCTGGGCGAGGAAGGTCAGCGATCCGTGGGCGGTGGCGTGAAAGTTGGCGAGACCGGTGTCGGCCAGTTGGGCGGCGCGCCGTGCGATCGCGATGTCCACCAGGCTCATCGTGCGCGCGTCGTTCCACTGCTGCGCTCGTGCTGCGACTGGAACACCGGCCACGAGAACACAACCTGCCGCCACGACCGCGCTGGAAAGTTTGTATTTCGCCGCGAACAGAGGACGCATGAAGGGAAGATCATCGCACGCTCCGGACGGGGCAACGGGCACGCTCGTTCCGGTCTGGAAGGACATCCTGCTCGACACCGACACGCCGGTGTCCGCGTTCGCGCGTCTCCGCAACGGAGGCCGGCAGCCCCACACGCCGGAGTTCGCCTTCCTGCTCGAGTCCGCGCCCGCCGGCGGCGATACGTGGGCGCGCTACACGTTCCTCGGCGCGGAGCCGCGGGCGGCGTGGAAGCTTGCCGATGGAGTTGTCCAGGATTGGACTCCCGGCAGCGGCTGGCAAGGTGACCGCAGGCCCGAGGATCCGTTCGCGGACCTTCGGGAGATCATCACCGCGTACGAGCCCGTCGATGCGCCCGAACTCGGCGCCTTCTGGGGCGGAGCGGTCGGTTACTTCTCGTACGACGCCGTGCGCTACATCGAGCAGCTGCCGCACGCGCCGCCGCCGGGCGTGAAGGCGCCGGATGCGCTGTTCGTCTTCACCGGCGTCGTCGTGATCATCGACAACCTGCGCGCCCAGGCCCGCGTGGTCGCGGCGATGCGCGTTCCGCACGGCACGAGCGAGGCCGGCGTGCGCGGGCTCACGGCACATGCGCACGGCGAGATCGACGCGGTGATCGCGCGGCTGCGCACGGGCCCGTCGCTGCCGCCGCTCGACCTCGACCCGGACGCGAAGCCCGCGCGGGGACGCTCCACCTACGAGCGCGCGAAGTTCCTCGCCGACGTCGATCGCATCAAGGAATACATCGTCGCCGGTGACTGCTTCCAGGTGCTGCTCGCGCGGCGCATCGTGCTGCCCCATGACTTCGACGGCACGGCGCTCTACCGCGCCATTCGGGCACTGAATCCATCTCCCTACATGTACCACCTGGCGCTCGATGGTGTGGAGCTGGTTGGGAGCTCGCCCGAGCTGCACGTGCGCGTCGCCGACGACAACGTCATCGTGCGCCCGATCGCGGGCACGCGGACTCGCGGGCGCGACGCCGCGGAGGACGCTGCGGCCGCCGCCGAGCTGCTCGCGGACGAGAAGGAGCGTGCCGAGCACGTGATGCTCGTGGACCTCGGCCGCAACGACGTGGGACGCGTCTCCGAATACGGCTCCGTTCGGGTGACCGAACTGATGGCGATCGAGCGTTTTTCACACGTGATGCACATCGTGAGCCAGGTGGAGGGGCGCCTCGCCCCGGGCCGCTCCGCACTCGACGTCTTCCGGGCGACGTTCCCGGCGGGGACGATGACCGGCGCGCCGAAAGTCCGCGCGATGGAGATCATCGACGAGCTCGAGCCGGAGCGCCGCGGGCCCTATTCCGGGGCGGTGGGTTACATCGCGTACGGCGACCGGCGGATGGACCTCGCGATCACGATCCGCACCTGCGTGATCGCGGGCGGCGAGGCCAGCGTGCAGTGCGGCGCGGGAATCGTCGCGGACTCCGTGCCGGAGCGGGAGTGGGACGAAACGGAGAACAAGGCGAGGGCCATGCTGACGGCAATTGGCCGGGTGCGCGCGGCGAAATCGGTTGGACGGTTGGCCGCCGCGCGTCATATTTAGCCCAATGTCTTTCCAGCTCGCCGGCATCGAGAACGAGTACAGCTTCGAGCTGCGGCCCGGCGCCACGATGGTCGTGGGCCGCGCCGTGAATTCGGACTGCGCCGTGGTCGACGCCACCGTCTCGAGGCGCCATGCCGAGCTGACCGTCGCGCAAGACGGCCTGCAGGTGAAGGACGTCGGCTCGAGCAACGGCACGTTCGTGAACGGTGTGAAGGTCGACAGCTATTTCGTCGTGCCTGGCGACACGCTCACGTTCGGCAAGGTCGCGTTCCGTCTCGAGGAACTCGCGCCGGTGGTGGTGCAGGAACCGGAAGCCGGAAGCCCGAAGCCGGAAGAGCCCGGGCCGAAGCCGGGGGCGACGATCGTGCGCCAGGTGCCGTCACCGGCCGACGCCGTCGCCGCGCTCGGCCGGCACAGCGGCAGCATCAAGGCCGTCATGGCCGGCGACGCCGATCCTGCGGAGAAGGACCGGCAGAAGCTGCAGATCCTGCTGGAAGTGTCGAAAGGATTGACGCGTGCCACGGACGTGGACGCGCTCCTGCGAAAGGTCGCGGACTACGCATTCCAGATTCTCGAAGCCGACCGCTGCGCGATCCTGCTCGTGGACGACACAGGACAGTTGAACACCAAGATCTCACGCGACAAGCGGGGCGCCGATGCGCCGCAGGCCGTGCCGCAGTCGATCGCGCGCATGACCGTCGATGAGAAGGTCGCCGTGCTCTCCGACAACGCGGGCGAGGACCAGCGCTTCACCGGACAGTCGATCCTCATGCAACGCGTGCGGTCCGCTCTGTGCGCGCCGCTGATCGGCTCCGAGAACAAGGTCCTGGGCGTCCTCTACGTGGACAATTTCCAGAGCACGCACCGGTTCGGCGAAGCCGACCTCGACTTTCTCATCGCGTTCGCGGGGATCGCGGCGGTCGCCATCGAGAACGGGCAGTTCGGCGAGCGCATTCGCCGCGAGGCGCTGGTGCGCAGCAACTTCGAGCGCTTCTTCACTCCGCACCTCGCGGCGCGCATCGCGAACAGCGCCGACGCCGTGAAGCTCGGCGGCGACAAGCGCCCCATCGCCGTGCTCTTCTCCGACATCCGCGGCTTCACCGCGCTGTCGGAAACGATGAATCCCGACGCGATGGCGAAGCTGCTCACGGAGTATTTCACCGAGATGGTGGAATGCGTGTTCCGTCACGGCGGCACGCTCGACAAGTTCATCGGCGACGCGGTCATGGCGCAGTGGGGCGCGCCGCTCGGCGAGAGCGATGATGTGGACCGCGCGATGGAATCCGCCCTCGACATGATGCTCGCGCTCGACCAGCTCAACGAGCGCTGGACGGCCGCGGGACGTCCCACGCTGCAGATCGGCATCGGGCTAAACTTCGGCGAGGCGTTCGCGGGCAACATCGGCAGCGAGCGCCGTCTCGAGTACACCGTGATCGGCGACACCGTGAACACCGCGAGCAGGCTGTGTGGTGCGGCGGGCCCCGGCGAGATCCTCGTGAGCGAGGGGTTCAAGGCCGCGCTGAAGACGCCGCCCCGCATGAAGCCGATGCCGCCGATGGAGCTCAAGAACAAGAGCCAACCGGTGAAGGTTTACACCGTGGTGCGGTGAGCGGGCTCGAAGCGCCCGCGGGCTACGAGTCGTTTCTCGTTGGGCGCGCGCACGTGGTCGCGCAGCAGCCGCTCGCGGGTGCCGTTCGCGAGGCGCTGGCGGCGGCGTCACTCTACGAGTTCGCGGCGCGGCAGCCCGGCGCCCGTGCCCTCGCCGGACGCGGCACCGCGTGGGCCGCGGCGCTCCCGAACGGCGTCGAGGTGGTCGTGAGGCACACGGCACACGGCGGCGTGCTGGCCACGCTCACCGGCGACCTCTACTTCGCGCCGACACGCGCCCCGCACGAGCTCGCAACGGCGCTGCGGCTCGCGCACGCGGGAGTGCCGACTCCCGAAGTCGTCGCCTATGCCGTGTATCCCGCGTTCGGGCCGTTCGCACGGGCGGACGTCGCCACGCGCACGCTTCGCGGCGCGGATTTCCCCGATGCGTGGCGGGCGGCGGGTGATGAAGTCGCGCGCAAGTCGCTGCTGGCTGCGCTCGCCGGACTGCTGCGCTCCCTGCGCGCGGCCGGTGCACTGCATCCCGACCTGAACCTGAAGAACGTCTTCATCACGCCCAACGGCGACGGACCGACCGCGTTCGTGCTCGACGTCGATCGCGTGGAGTTCGGTGCGGCCGGGAGCGCCGAGATCGCCACGCAAAACCTCTCGAGGCTCATCCGCTCCGCGCGGAAATGGCGCAAGCGCTGGAATCTCGACATCGACGAGTTCACGGATCTCGCGCCGCTGGCGGGCACGCTCGGCCTCGGCCGCACGGAGACGGGCGCGTGAGCCGCGTACCGACCAATCGCATCTGCATCGTGATGATGAGCGCCGTCGGCGACGTGGTGCACGTGCTGCCGGTCATCACCGCGCTCAAGCGGGCGAATCCCGCGACGCACCTCACGTGGGTGCTTCAGCCGGGCCCGGCGACGCTCGTCCGCGGCCACCCGCTCGTGGACGAGATCGTCCTGTTCGACCGGTCGGCCGGGCTGCGCGGGTTCCTCGAGGTCCGGCGCGCCTTGCGCGGGCGCGAGTTCGACCTGGTGATCAACCTGCAGGTCTACTTCAAGGCCGGCATCATCACGTCGTTCACACGGGCGCCCGTCAAGCTCGGGTTCGACCGGGCACGCGCCCGTGATTTCAACTGGCTCTTCACGACCGACAAGATCCCCCCACATGCGATGCAGCACGTGCAGGACCAGTACTTCGAGTTCTGCGACTGGCTCGAGGTGCCGCACGAGCCCGTCGAGTGGGGACTGGGACCCTGGGCCGGCGAACGCGAGTGGCAGCGCGAGTTCTACGCGAAACTCGATCGTCCCGCGGTGCCGATCGTCGTCGCCACGAGCAAGGCCGACAAGGACTGGATGCCCGAGCGCTGGGCCGCGGTATGCGACGCGCTGCACGCCGACTTCGGTATGCAGGCGGTGCTCGTCGGCGGCCGGTCGCCACGCGAAGAACACGCCGAGCGGGTGATACTCGACCTCACGCACCACAAGCCGGTTTCTGCGCTCGGCTCGGGACTGAGGAAACTGGTCGCGATCTTCGACGGCGCGGCGCTCGTGCTGTCGCCCGACACCGGCCCGCTGCACATCAGCGTCGCGCTGGACCGCCCGGTGGTATCGCTCATCGGGTACTCGAACCCGAAGCGCGTCGGACCCTATCGCAAATTCCGCGATCTCATGATCGACGTGTATGGCGAGCGGGGAGAGGACTATCCGGTCACGATGGAGAATCGGCACGGACGGATGGGGCGGATCAGCGTACGCGACGTGCTGGATAAGGTCGAGTTGTGGAGGACGCGCTATGCGCGCGGCGGCAGAAGCGAGATTGAGCAGGCCTAAGTGGGGAGAGGCAAGATGGATGCGGGACCTATCCATCTTGCCACTCCAATCTCAGTCTTACCCGTTCAGAGTCCCACGGGCTTGAATCGATACGGCGCCCCCACCCTCTCCAGCAGCTCCACCAGCCGCCGCAGTCCCAACCCCATCACGCTGAAATAATCCCCGTTCACACGCTCGACGATCGTCGCGCCGTATCCCTGGATGCCGTAGGCGCCCGCCTTGTCCATCGGTTCGCCGGTCGCGATGTAAGCGCCGATCTCTTCGTCGTTCAGCGGACGAAAGGTGACGTCGACCGATTCGACCGCCGATTCCGTCTGCGATTCGCGAGCGACCGCGATCGCCGTGAGCACCGTGTGCGTGCGTCCGCTCAGGCGCCTGAGCATCGCGCGCGCGGCCGTTTCGTCACCCGGCTTCCCCAACACCTCGCCGTCGACCACGACGATCGTGTCCGCCGCGATGACCACCGCACCGGGTTCGTGCTCCGCGACCGCGTGTGCCTTCGCGCGGGCGAGCCGCTCGGCGTGCGCGGCCGGAGTCTCGCCCGGAAGCAGCGACTCGTCGATGTCGGCCGGGCGAATCTCGTGCTCGATGCCGACGAGCCGCAGCAGCTCGCGGCGCCGCGGCGATGCCGACGCGAGGATCACGCGCGCCGAGTGGACGCTCACTTCTCGAGCCAGAGCGTGACGGGCCCGTCGTTCACGAGCTCGACGTCCATCATGGCGCCGAACTCGCCGGTCTCCACGTGGAGTCCCCGTTCGCGCAGCAGAGCGATGAATGTGGCATACAACGGCACGGCGACTTCGGGGCGCGCGGCATCGATGAAGCTCGGCCGGCGCCCCTTCGCCGCGTCGCCGTAGAGCGTGAACTGGCTCACCACGAGCACCGCGCCGCCGACGTCGGCCAGGCCGAGATTCATCTTCCCCTCCGTGTCGGAGAACAGGCGCAGCCCGCTGATCTTGTCGGCCATCCACACGACCTGCGCTGCCGTATCCGTGTGTGTGAAACCCGCGAGCAGCAGGAATCCCGCGCCGATGGAGCCGGTACTCCGGCCCTCGACCCGCACTTCGGCCCGCGACACCCGCTGCAGCAGTACGCGCATGACCGAGTAGAATAGTGCATGTCTCAGAGCGAACGCTATACGGCATGGGTGCACAGAGGTGGAATGCAGGGCGTCTGGGGCGCCAGCCTCCTCTTTTTCTTCCTTCCGATGGGCGTGTACGCATCGGGGCGTCCATCACCGGTTCCGTTCTTTCTGCTCTTTCCCATCGGCGGGATCATCGGATATGCGTTCGGCAAGACGTTCGGCTGGATCCTGCTGAGCGGCTCCGGCCGCGCCGCACAGACGTTCACGATGCCGGCGACGACCGGACATTACGCGAACGAACACTCGGAGATCGTCACCCTCGAGGTGCGCGGTGATTTCAAGGGAGCCGTGTCGGCGTGGGAGGCAGTTGCCGTCTCCGAACCGGGCAATCCGTGGCCGCTGGTTCGCTCGGCGGAACTCTATGCGCACAAACTCGCCGACCCGGCCACCGCGATCGAGCGATTTCGCCTCGCGCGCTCGCTGCCGGCCGCGAAACCGGAGCTGCAGCGCTACACGAGCCAGAAGATCATCGACCTGCTGCTCGGTCCGCTCGGTGATCCGGGACGCGCGATGGCCGAGCTGCGCATGCTCATAGACCGGTACCCGAGGTCTCGGGAGGCGCAGGGCGCGCGTGAGGCATTGCGGAATTTAAAGCGCACAACCGCGGATTCCACGGATCACTCGCCGGATTCTCGCGGATAATGGCTGGGTGCCTGTTCTCGCGGTTGCAGTTCCCCCAGGATTGATCCGCGATCATCCGGCTGTTGATTGCTGTGAAGATCCGTGATTCTGCTTCTTTTCGGCGAGTTGTTCGCTGCCGTACCGATGCTCCTATTCGACGGTCACGCTCTTGGCCAGGTTCCGCGGCTGGTCCACATGCGCCCCGCGCTTCACCGCGATGTAGTACGCCAGCAGCTGCAGCGGCACCGACGCCAGGATCGGCATCAGCATGTCGAGCGTCTCCGGAATCCGGATCTCGTGGTCGATCAGCCCCCTGAGCGCCGGCTCGTCGCGGCTGGTGATCACGATCGTCGTGCCGCTGCGCGCCTTCACCTCCTGGATGTTCGACACGATCTTGTCGAACACCGCGTCGTGCGGCGCGATGAACACCACGGGCATGTGCTCGTCGATCAGCGCGATCGGGCCGTGCTTCATCTCCGCCGCGGGATAGCCCTCGGCGTGGATGTATGAAATCTCCTTCAGCTTGAGCGCGCCTTCGAGCGCCGCCGGAAAGTTGAATCCGCGCCCGAGGTACAGGAAATTCGTCGCATCCTTGAACCGCTCGGCGATCGCCTCGACCGCCGGCGCGCGGTCGAGCACCTCCTGGATCTGCGCGGGAAGCGCGTGCAGCGCCTGCGCGATCTCTCTTCCGCGCACCACGGAAAGATCGCGCTTGCGTGCCAGCTTGAGGGTGAACAGCGCGAGCGCCACCACTTGGCTCGTGAACGCCTTCGTGCTCGCCACGCCGATTTCGGGCCCGGCGTGCAGGTACACGCCGCCGTCGTCCTCGCGCGCGATCGTCGAGCCGACGACGTTGACGAGCCCCAGCGTGCGCGCGCCGCGCCGCTTGGCCTCGCGCATCGCCGCGAGCGTGTCCGCCGTCTCTCCCGACTGTGACATCACGATGCACAGCGTGCGCTCGGTGACGATCGGATTCCGGTAGCGGAATTCCGAAGCGTACTCGACCTCCACGGGAATGCGCGCGAGTTCCTCGATGAGCAGCTCGCCGATCAGCGCGGAGTGCCAGCTCGTGCCGCACGCCGTGATGATGATGTTGTCGATCCGCAGCAGGTCTTCGTGCGAAAGATTGAGGCCGCCGAGCTTTGCCGTGCCGTCCTCGAGCATCAACCGGCCGCGCATCGTGTTCTCGACCGACTGCGGCTGCTCGAAGATCTCCTTCAGCATGAAGTGCGCGTAGCCGCCGCGCTCGATCTCGGCGAGGTCCCAGTCGATGCGATCGACGTCGCGCGGCAGCGGCATGGCGTTGAGGTCGATCACGCGATAGCTGTCGCGTTCGATCACCGCCACGTCGCCGTCGTCGAGGTACACGACCTGCCTGGTGTGCGCGAGGATCGCGGACGCGTCGGACGCGAGGAAGTTCTCGCCGTTTCCGACGCCGATGAGCAGCGGGCTACCCTTCCTCGCCGCGACGATCTTGCCCGGATCGCGGCTCGAAATCACGGCGATGCCGTACGTGCCCTCGATCTTGCGCAGCGCGTGGATCACCGCCTCCTCGAGCGAGCCGTCGAACAGCTCCTGCACGAGGTGCGCGATCACTTCGGTATCCGTGTCGGAGCGGAAGACGTACCCGAGGTCCTGCAGCGCACCGCGGAGCACGCTGGCGTTCTCGATGATCCCGTTGTGCACGACGGCCACGCTGCCGTCGGCGCTCAGGTGCGGATGCGCGTTGCGCTCGTTCGGCGCACCGTGCGTCGCCCAGCGCGTGTGCCCGATGCCGACCATCCCGTCCACCGGGTCGGCGGCGATCGCCGCTTCGAGCTTCGCGATCTTTCCCGCCGCGCGGCGGACCTCGATCGCCTCGCCGTCCCACAGCGCGACGCCCGCGGAATCGTAGCCGCGATACTCCATGCGCCGCAGCCCCTCTATCAGCAGCGGCGTCGCCTGTCTCGGCCCGATGTATCCGATGATTCCGCACATGGCGTGTGTCTTTACCTCGCTCCTTATGAAAGCCTGGCCAGCAGTTCGCGTCCGCGGTCGACGAGCAACTGTGCGTCGACCCGCGTGGGCGCCTCGGCGATGACCCGAACCACCGGTTCCGTTCCCGAGGGCCGTATGTGCACCCAACGATCATGCCAGTCCAGGCGCATCCCGTCCTGCATATCCGCCTCGGCGTCCGGAAAGGCCGCTTTCAGGGCGGCGTACACAGTGTCGAGCGGAGCATCGGGCCTGGCCAGCTTGTCCTTGATGATCGCGTAACGCGGCGCGCCCGCCACGACCGCTGAAATCGTGCGCGGGTCTTCCAGCATCATTTGCAAGACGAGTGCCACCCCAAGCGGCGCGTCGCGGCCGAGGTGCAGTTCGGGAAGGATGACGCCGCCGTTCCCTTCACCGCCGATCACCGCCTTCTCCGCACGCATGCGGAGCGCGACGTTCACCTCGCCGACCGGCGCGCGGATCACGCGCTGGCCGTGCTCGGCGGCGGCGTCGTCCACCACGCGGCTCGTCGAGAGATTGGTGACGACGTGTCCTTTCCGGTGTCGCAGCACGACACGGCATGCGAACGCGAGCGTGTAGTCCTCGCCGATCGCGACGCCCTCGTCCGACACCACGGCCAGGCGATCCACGTCGGGATCGGTCGCGAAGCCGATCTGCGCTCCCGTGTCCTTCACGAGGCGTGCGAGATCGCCGAGGTTCTCCGGAATCGGCTCCGGCGGCCGCGGGAACCGGCCATCGGTCTGGAGATTGATCGCGTGCACCTCGCAGCCGAGCAGCTCGAGGAGGTGCGGGATGATCGCGCCGCCCGCGCCACGGCATGCGTCGTAGGCCACGCGAAACCCGCGCGCCCGAATCGCGCCGACGTTGATGAACGGCAGCTTCAGCACCGCCTGCAGGTGACGCGTGATCGCGTCGCCGTCGAAGTGCGTGGTGCCGAGCTTCTCCAACGTCGCGTACGGGATCCCGCCCTCGACGAAGGCGCGCATCGCGGCGCCTTCCTCGGCGTTCAGGAAGAGTCCCGCGGGGCCGACGCACTTGAGCGCGTTCCACTCGATCGGGTTGTGGCTCGCGGTGATGCACAGGCCGCCTGCGGCATGGTGGTGCTCGACCGCCATCTGCAGAGTGGGAGTGGTCGTCAGCCCCAGGTCGATGACGTCGGCGCCCACAGACTCGAGCGCGGCGCGCGCGACCTGGTGGAACAGCGGCCCCGACACGCGGCTGTCACGCCCGAGGACGACCGCGCGCGATCTTCCCGGAGCGTTCGTCAGCGCCCACGCGCCGAACGCCGCCGCGTAGCGCGCCACCACCTCGGGCGAGAGCCCGAAGCCCACGCGTCCACGGATGCCGGATACGCTGATCATGAGGGCAGAGTCAGTCATCGTGACTAAAGGTAGCTTCGCGTTATCTTTGAGGCACCCGCCAGCTTCGGTCCTCGGTCTTCGGTCTTCGGTTCCCGGTCTTCCATCTTCCATCTTCCATCTAGCTGTATGACTCGCGTATTCGACGAAGACCTTCCGTATCGCTTCTCGACCAGGGCGATTCATGCGGGGCAGCGCCCCGATCCCACGACCGGCGCGATCATGCCGCCCATCGTGCAGACTTCCACCTACGTGCAGGACGCGCTCGGGGTGAACAAGGGGTACGAATACGCCCGCGGCAAGAATCCCACGCGCGAGGCGCTCGAGCGGAACGTCGCCGCACTCGAGGGCGGCCGGCACGGCTTTGCCTTCTCGAGCGGAATGGGCTGCACCGACTCGCTCATGAAGCTGTTCAAGGCGGGCGATCACATCGTCTGCGGCGAGAACGTGTACGGCGGCACGTACCGGCTGTTCGACAAGATCCTCACGAACTTCGGCATGTCGTTTTCGTTCGTCGACACGCGCGATCCGCAGAAGATCGAGGGCGCCATCACGCCGAAGACCGTCGCGATGCTGCTCGAGACGCCGACGAACCCGCTCATGCGGCTCACCGATCTCGCCGCCGCTGCCGCGATCGCGAAGAAGCGCGGCGTGCTGCTCATCGTGGACAACACGTTCGCCACGCCGTTCTTCCAGCGTCCGCTCGAATACGGCGCGAACATCGTGTTCCACTCGACCACGAAGTACCTGAACGGCCACAGCGACATGATCGGCGGGATCTGCGTGCTGAACGACGACGACCTCGCCGAGCGCATCCAGTTCATCGCGAACGCCGCGGGCGCAGTCCCCGGTCCGATGGATTCGTGGCTCGCTCTCCGGGGCACCAAGACGCTCGCGCTGCGCATGCGGCAGCACGACGCGAACGGCCGCAAGATCGCGGACGCACTCGCGACGCAGCTTGGCGCCGAGCGGGTCTTCTACCCGGGGCTCGCGTCGCACCCGCAACACGAACTCGCGAAGAAGCAGATGTCCGGATTCGGCGGCATGATCTCCGTGGAGACCAAGTCGAAGGCGAACGCCGCGACGGTGCTCGGCCGCGTGAAAGTCTTCTCGCTCGCTGAGTCGCTGGGCGGGGTGGAATCGCTCATCAGCCATCCCGCGTCGATGACCCATGCGTCGGTGGAGCCGGCGCGGCGCGCCGCGCTGGGCGTCACGGAGGGGCTCGTGCGCCTCTCGTGCGGCGTGGAGGACGTGGACGATCTGCTGGAGGACCTTGAACAGGCGTTCCGTGGAATCTGACAGCTAACGGCTCGCGGCTAAGAGCTGAGAGCTTTGACGTCAGAGCTGTGAGCTCTTAGCGGCCTGCTCTCAGCTGCCAGACAACTACCGGACGACACTTTTATCGTGTCCGAGGCGTAGTACGGAGAGACCGCCGCACCCGGAATCGACCTTGGAGGCTGTATGCCCGATCGCAAAGTCCTCACCGACATCTCGTCAACTTCCTGGGAACATCCCGCCGACCGTGCCGCGCTGAACGCCCTGCGCGCGCTGCCGTTGTTCGACGACGTCGTGCGCAAGGTGGTCGGATTCTTCGGCGACACCGGCGTGCGCCAGCTCTTCCTCGCGAACGCCGTGCTGATCGGCCCGAACCAGCGGCCGGGACTCAACGAGCTGTACGAAGAAGTGTTGGCGACCATGAATTGCCCCACGCGTCCGCAGCTCTACGTCACGCAGACACCCGAGGCGAACGCGGGCGCGGTCGGTTTCAATGAGCCGTTCATCGTGATCAACTCCGGCACGCTCGGTTTGCTCAATCGTGAGGAGCAGCGGTTCGTGCTCGCGCACGAAGTCGGGCACGTGATGAGCGGGCACGTGATCTACCGCACGCTCGCGGCGATCCTCATCCTCGTCGGCCTGCGCGGGCTGCCCTTCCTCGCCGGCATCGCGCTCCTTCCGATTCAGGTCGCGCTGTTCGAGTGGTACCGGAAGAGCGAGCTCTCGGCCGATCGCGCGGGGCTCCTCGGCTCGCAGAGCCGCGACGATACGCTGATGTCGTTCCTGAAGTTCGCGGGCGGCGGCAGCGGCGACGACAAGATCAGCCTCGACGAATTCATGAAGCAGGCCGCGCAGTATGAGACGCAGGGCGGCGCGTGGGATACCGTCATGAAAGTCCTCAACACGGTGTTCCGCGAGCATCCGTTCAACACCGTGCGCGCCGCCGAGCTGCAGCGCTGGATCGACGGCGGTGAGTACGACAAGATCCTGGCCGGCGAATACGCGAAGCGTTCGGATCCGTCGACCGAACGCCCGTTGAACCAGGACTTCTCCGACGCCGCGGGCTATTACGGCGACCAGGCGCGTGAGGCGATGGGCAAGATCGGCGACGTGTTCGATCGCGCGAAGGGCGCGTTCGACGACGCGTTCAAGGGCGGCCGCCGGTGAGGGTGCTGGTCGTCGGCGGAGGCGCCCGCGAGCACGCGCTCGGCTGGAAGCTCCTCCAAGACGACCCGGCGCTCGAACTCATCTCGGCGCCCGGCAATCCCGGGCTCGCCGAACTCGGCCGCTGCGAGGCCATCGCGGCGACGGATATCGCAGCGATCGCCGCGCTCGCCAGGCGCGAAGACGTCGCGTTCACGATCGTCGGGCCCGAGGGACCGCTCGATGCGGGGATCGTCGATCACTTCCGGTCGAACGGCCTGGCGGTGTTTGGGCCCTCGAAGGCCGCCGCGCGAATTGAAACGTCAAAGCGATTCGCAAAAGAACTCATGATCTCCGCGAGCGTTCCGACGGCGAGCGCGCGTACGTTCACCAACGTTGCGGCGGCGAACGCCGAAGCAGAGCGACTCGGCGCACCCGTGGTGATCAAGGCATCGGGGCTCGCGGCCGGAAAGGGCGTGATCGTCGCGACGACGACCGGCGAGGCGCGCGACGCGATCGCATCGATGCTCGAGGGAAATGCGTTCGGCGAGGCCGGACACGAAGTGCTCGTTGAAGAGTTCATGAGCGGTGAAGAGATCTCGGTGTTCGCGCTGACGGACGGCACGCATGTGCTGCCGATGATCGCGGCCCAGGATCACAAGCGCGTCGGCGAGGGCGACACCGGACCGAACACCGGCGGCATGGGTGCGTACGCTCCCGTTTCCATTGCCACTGCCGGTCTCGCCGCGCAGACGGTCGATCGCGTCTTCTTGCCGACGCTCTCGGCGCTGCGCGCTTCCGGGTCGACGTTCACGGGGCTGCTCTACGCGGGACTCATGCTCACGCGCGACGGCCAGAAGGTGGTGGAATTCAATTGCCGCTTTGGCGATCCCGAAACCGAGGCGCTCCTGCCGCTCATGGCGTCGAATCTCATCGAGCCGATGCGCGCGATCGCGAACGGCGACTCCATCGCCGGCGCGCCGCCGATTGACTGGCGGGCGGGCGCGGCTGTGACCACCGTCGTTGCGGCCGCGGGATATCCGGGCTCCGTTGACTCCGGCGATGTCATCACGCTGCCGCCGGCCGAGCGCGATGTGATCGTCTTTCATGCCGGCACGAAGCGAAACGCGTCGGGCGAGCTGGTCACGGCGGGCGGCCGTGTGCTCGCGATCACGGCGCTGGGCGATTCGCTGGCGGCGGCGCAGAAACTCAGCGCGTCGCATGCGTCGCGCGTGGAGTTCGCCGGCCGGCAGTATCGCGGCGACATCGGCTGGCGCGACCTCGCGCGGCTGTCGGCAGGTGCCTGAACTTCCCGAAGTCGAGACCATCGCTCGCGACCTCGAATCCACGGTCCGCGGCGCGACGGTGATCGCGGCGCACGTGCACCGCGCCGACGTGCTTCGCGAGCGAACGGGCAAGGCGTTCTCGCTGCGAATTGCCGGCGCCACGTTCGAGCGATTCTGGCGACGGGCGAAATACGTAGTGGCCGATCTGTCCACCGGCGACCGCCTCGTGGTGTCGCCGCGATTCACGGGCGCCCTGCTCGTGGAGCCGGCCCCGTTCAGGCGCAGCGGCGACGACTACACCTGCATCCAGTTCCCGCTCGCCGACGGCCGCACGCTCCGCTTTCGTGACGTACGCCGGCTCGGCACCGTCGCACTCATGGCGCCGAAGCGCTTCGAATCGTTCATGACCGCCATCGGCCCCGAACCGCTCGAGGCTTCATTCACGGCGGAGCGATTTACGGAAATCGTACGGGCTTCAACTCGGGCGATCAAGACGATCCTCATGGACCAGCGGCGCATCGCGGGCATCGGAAACATCTATGCGAACGAGGCGCTCTGGCGCGCTCGCATCCGCCCGACGCGCCGCGGCTCGTCGCTCACGCACGCCCGGGCCGCAGCGCTCCATGCCGAGACGATCGACGTTCTGCGCGCGGCAGTCGAGCAGCGCGGCACGAGCTTCCGCGACTACCGGGATCCATACGGCGGCCGCGGCGGATTCCTGAGTCTCGTGAAGGTGTACGGCCGCGAAGGCGAGCCCTGTGAGCGCTGCGGCACCACGCTGCGGTCGTCGCACGCACTCGAGAACCGCGTCACCGTCTGGTGCACCACATGCCAGAAGTGATCGCGTGAGCCGCAAACGGCGCTCCGCGTCGGCCGCCATCGAGGCGCGCGTCGAGACGATGCTCGGACACGTCAAAGCGGGCGTGCGTCAGCGCCCTGGCGTCTATCGAATGATTTCGCCCGACGGCGAGATCCTCTACGTCGGCAAGGCCAAGAATCTGCGCACGCGGCTGCTCGGCTACTTTCGCGCTGACTTTCCCGCCGAGAAGAGCGCCCGCATCATTCGCGAAGCCGGCGAGGTGATGTGGGATTATCACCCGAGCGAGTTCGCGGCGCTGATCGAGGAGCTCCGGCTCATCAAGAAGTACCGCCCGCGACTGAACGTGATGATGAAACGCGACGCGCGGCACTTCGCGTTCATTCGCATCACGCCCGGGCCCGCGCCGAAGTTCATGGTGGTGCGCGGCGCGGGAAACGATGAGCACGGCACCTACTTCGGCCCGTTCCACGGCGCGTGGCAGCTCGAGGAGGCGCTGCGTGAACTCAACGACGTCCTCGGACTTCGCGACTGCCGCCTCGACCATCCGATGTACTTCTCCGATCAGTCCGAACTTCCGGTAGCTCCCGCGCGAACGCCAGGCTGCATTCGATATGAAATCGGAAAATGTCTTGGCCCGTGCGTCGCGGGAGTGAGCCAGCGACAGTACCGCACGCGGTTCACGGTGGCGCGCGATTTTCTCGAAGGCCGCCGGAATAGCCCGGTCGAGACCCTGCGCACGGCGATGGAGGAATCGAGCGAGCGCATGGAGTTCGAGCGCGCCGCGCAGCTGCGTGACAAGATGCAGCGGCTCGAATCCCTGCGTGAACAGTTCGAACGCCTGCGTTTCGCGGTGGAATCGCTGTCGTTCGTGTACACGGTGCCGGGGCATGGCGGTGACGATCGCTCGTACCTGATCCGTCGCGGCCGCATTCGCGCGGAGCTGCCGGCGCCGCAATCACCGGAGGAGCGGAGTGTGCTCGACGTGCGCGCCGCCGAGATTTTCGCGCCCAAAGAACTCAAGAGCGCGACGGTCCCGGCGCATGAAGTGGACGAGCTGATGCTGCTGTCGAGCTGGTTCCGGAAATTCCCCGCGGAGCTGGACCGTACTGTCGCCGCCGCTCAGTTTCCGCGGCTGCGATCCGCCTGACCAAGAGAACGTTTTGCGATGGATTTGCTGATCACCGCCCCGAATGGCGGAACCGGCAGACGCACATACCTCACAAGTGCGTGCCGGCAACGGCGTCCGGGGCGCAGCCACACCATCATGAAGCGTTTCCACTGGACGCCCCTACTCGTCGCGCAGCGCGCCCGCGGGTTCGAGCGCCGCCGCGCGACGGGCGGGAATCCAGCATGCGATCGCGGCGATACCGCTGAATACGAGGGAGATGACCACGAACGTGAGCGGATCCGTGGCCTCCACCCCCACCAGCAGGGAGCGCATCACGCGTGTGAGCGAGAGCGCGATACCCAGCCCGATCGCGATTCCCGCTCCGCTCAACACGAGGCCGCGGCCGATGACGAGCCTGAATATCCGCTCGCGCGAGGCGCCGAAGGCCATCCGCACGCCGATCTCGGTGGTGCGCTGCCGAACGACGATCGCGAGCGTGCCGTAGAGTCCCACGACCGCGAGCACCGCCGCGATCGCCGCGAACACACTGATGCAGACGAGCGCGAATCGCGTCCGCGCCTGCGCACGCCGCACGTAGTCACTCATCGGTTTGAGCTCGGCCACCGGCACCATCGGATCGATCGCCGCAACGGCCGCGCGCACCTGCATCGCGAAACTCGCCGGATTGCCCGCCGCTCGCACCGCCCAGCGCGTGGCAAAGCCGTAGCCGATCATGCCGTCGGAAAAGTAGAGCGTCTCGCGACCGTCGTGCCCCAGCGTCTCGTGGCGCTGATGCTCGACGACGCCGATCACGTCGAACGACTCGGGCTCCTTCGTACGAAACCGCGACAGCAGGACCTTTCCCACCGCCGGCTGGTTGGGGAATGCCTTCGCCGCGAGCAGCCGGTCGATCACGACGACCTTGGCGCCGGGGACGTTGTCCGCGTCGGAAAACGTCCTCCCGGAAATCACCGGCGTGCGCATCGTCTCGAAATAGCCCGGAAGGACGAAGCGCGCGCTTCCCTGCTGGAACTTGCCTGGGTCGGCGGCGGCCGCATCCGTGCCCCATCGGAGGTTCGCGCTGTTTCCATCGAGAGGAAACGGATACGCCGCGGTGACCGCCTGGACCCCGGGGATCGCCGCAAGCCGGTCATGCACCGCCCGGCTGAACGCGGCCTTCTCCGGCGGCGTCTTCAGTCGCCCGTTCCGGATGCTGAAGGTGAGCAGGCCGCTCGGATCGTACCCGGCGTTCGCGTGGGTGAGCGTGATGTAGCTGCGGACCATCAGGCCGCATCCCACGAGCAACGCGTACGCCAGCGCCACCTCGGCAATCACCACGCCCTGCCGCAGCGCCTTGCCGGCCGACCGGGTGCCGACCCGGCCGCCCGGTCGGAGCACCGACATCAGGTCGGGACGCGAGGCGCGCAACGCCGGAAGCAGGCCGAGAACGCAGGTCAAGACGATCATGAGCAACAGCGTGAAGCCGACGACCGTCGAGTCGATCGATACCGTGTCGAAGCGCGGAAGTCCCTCAGGCGCGACGAGTTCCATCACGCGTATGCCGAGCGCCGCCAGCGCGAGCCCCGCAAGCGCACCGACTGCCGAGAGCAAGAGCGATTCCGCAAGCGCCTGGCGCGCGAGCATGAGGCTGCTGCCGCCGAGCGCGGCGCGCACGGCCTGTTCGCCCTCCCGCTGCGACGCGCGCACGAGCAGGAGGCTGGCGACGTTGGCGCAGGCAATGAGAAGCACGAAAATGCCCGACCACATCAGCGCGACGAGCGCGGGCCTCACGTCCTTCACCAGATCGTCCGCCATCGGTTCGACGCGGAAATGCATTCCCGCCGTCTCCTTGACCGGGAACCGTCCGCGCAGGTCCGAGGCGACGGCATCCACGTCGGACTGCGCCTGCAATGGCGTCGCATCGTCGCGCAGGCGGCCGATCAGACTGAGGATTCCATCGACCCGCGATGCGTTGTCCCAATCGACACGCAGCGCGACGTACATGTCGGGCGTCCGCTCCACGCTGTGGGACGGCGCGAACAGCAGCTCGAAACCCGGCGCCGCGACGCCGACGACGAGCGCCCGTCCTCCTCCCAGGTTCACGGTGCGGTTCAGGACGCCCTTGTCACCGCCGAATCGTCGCAGCCAGAGTTCGTGGCTGAGGATGACGATCGACGGAGCTAACGGCGACTCCTCGGCGCCGGGCGCGGCCGCACCCGCCGACGGTGTGCCGTCCTCGTCTACGAAGTCACGCCCTTCCACGACCCGCACGCCAAGCAGCGAGAAGAGGTTCGTGGTGACGTTGGCGACGGTCACCTGCTCCGGCTTTCCGTCGTCTCCGGTGAGCGCCTGCCGCGTGGTGGACACGCCGGCGATCCCCGCAAGGTGCGCCGTATTCGCGCGCAGGTCCTTCAGGTCTCCGGGTACTACCGGAATGTCGCGCGCGTCCCGCTTGAGGAAGTCGCTCGTGATCACGAGCAGCCGCTTCGGGCTCGCGTACGGGAGCGGCCGCAGCAGCACGGCGTTGGTGACGCTGAAGATCGCGCTGCTGGCGCCGATCCCGAGCGCGAGGGTCAGGACGGACGTGACCGTGAACGCAGGATTCCTGCGAAGAGAACGTACGCCGATTACGAAGTCCTTGAACGACATTTTTGACACGACCCCCGCAGTGAGCGCGCTGTCTCAAAATGGGCGAGTGCCGGTCGCCCGCCCGATCGGCACGATCTCAACTTCGCTCGCGCCGCCCGAGATGGTCAAGCGCCCAACGGACGGCTCGAGGTTGAACCGCCGTGGTCCCGCGGCTCCGGGATTCACGACCAACCGTCCGCCCACGCGCGAAATCTTCTGAATGTGCGTGTGCCCGTACACGATCACGTCCGCGTCGTATGCCTTCGCGAGGGTTGCAGGGGTGACCGTCCCCACCTCGTGCCCGTGACTCACGTGCACACGCAGCCCGCCGAGCGTGAGGTCGAGCGCCGGCACGAGCGACCCGTCCCAGGGCGCGTCGGTGTTTCCGTACACGGCCATCACCGGCGCGATCAGCGAGAGTTCGTCGATGATCTCGGCGCCACCGACGTCGCCCGCATGCAGGATCAGCTCGACGCCCGCGAGCGCGGCGTGCACCTCCGGCCGCAGCAGGCCGTGCGTGTCGCTAATGAGCCCGATCAGCACCGGCCTCGCCCCACCGCGGCGCCAGCGTGTTCTCGACGCCGAGATGATCGAGAACGCGCGCGACGACGAAGTCGACCAGGTCGGCGATGCTCGCGGGACGGTGATAGAAACCGGGTGACGCGGGAAGAATCACGGCTCCCGCCCGCGTGAGGCGCAGCATGTTCTCGAGGTGGATCGCGCTGAGCGGCGTTTCGCGCGGCACGAGCACGAGCGGACGGCGCTCCTTGAGCGTCACGTCCGCCGCGCGCTCCACGAGCGAGCGCGACGTGCCGGCGGCGATCGACGCGAGTGTGCCCATCGAACACGGGCAGATCACCATCCCGCCGGTCTTCGCGGAACCAGACGCGGGGCCGGCGCCACGATCGGCGTCGTCAAAGACCGTAACGTATGCGTCCCACCGCGCGGCTCCCACCGCCACGCGGAGACCGTCCACATCGCCGATCTCCGTTTCGGTGCGCAACAGCCGGAGACCGTGCGGCGAGACGATCAGCGACACATCGCGCCCCAATGCAGCCAGCTGCTCCAGCAAGCGAACACCGTACGGCGCGCCGGACGCCCCGGTGAGCGCCATCACGATCGGCGGATGCTTCACCGCGGCGCTCATCGCCAAATCCGCTGCGCGAGCACGAACGCGAAGAACGTGCCCGACAGCGCCATGTTCACGGTGAAGAACGCCTTGTCGACTCGCGAGACGTCGTCCGCGTGCACGAGCGAATGTTCGAACACCAGCAGCACCGCCGCCACACCCACACCGACATTGTAGAGCGTGCCCTCACCAGCCGCGTAGCCGACGAGGGCGAGCAGCACCACCGTCATCACATGCAGCCCGCGCGCGATCACGAGCGATCGCTGCGCGCCGACTTTCGCCGGCAACGAGTGCAATCCGTTCGCGCGGTCGAAGTCGATGTCCTGCAGCGCGTAGAGGATGTCGAAGCCGCCGGTCCAGCACATCACCGCCGCAGCGAGCGCGACAAGCATCCACCACGGATCGCTCCACGCACCAGTGACCGCGAGATAGCCGCCCACCGGAGCGATGCCGAGTCCGAGACCGAGCACGAGATGCGACCAGCGCGTGAAACGCTTGGTGAAGCTGTACCAGAGCACCCACGAAAGCGCAAACGGCGAGAGCACATAGCAGAGAAAGTTCAGCTTCCACGCGGCGAACTCGAACAGCAACAGCGCTGCGATCACCAGCGCTTTCGCCTCCCGCACACTCATCGTGCCGCTCGGAATCTCCCGCATGGCCGTCCGCGGATTCTTCGCGTCGTACGCGCGATCCACGATCCTGTTGAATCCCATCGCGGCAAAACGCGCGGCGGTGAACGCGAGCACGACCCATCCGATCACGGCAAACGAGACCACGGCGTGATACGACGCCAGCGTCACGCCCACGAGCGCGAACGGCAGCGCGAACACCGTGTGCGGCAGCTTCACGAAGTTCGCGTAGCGCACCACGCGCGACCCGCCCACGAACGTCTGTCCCTCCCGCAGCGGAGAGCTACTCATTCTCATCCCTCACGTCTCCGCTCCTCACTCGTCACCCCTCACCCAGGCCAAGCATCGGCCAGAGTGAATCGACCCGCTGTTTGGTCCGAGGGTCCATCTCGATCAGCGGCGGCCAATTGCGAGAGAATCCCTCTTCGGGAAGTTTCTTCGTCGCATCGAGTCCCATCTTCGAGCCGTAGGTGAATGCGCGGCTCGAATGATCGAGCACGTCCATCGGCCCCATCGTGAAACGCACGTCGCGCTCGGGATCGATGTTGTTCAGCGCGACCCACCACGCCTCCTGTGGATCGCGGACGTTCACCCACGCGTCCACCACCACGAGCACCTTCGCGAGCGACATCAACCCCTGCCCCCACAGCGCGTTCATCACCTTGAACGCCTGGCCGGGATAATCCTTCTTGATCGACACGAACACGAGGTTGTGAAAGATCCCCTCCGCCGGCATGTGGTAGTCCACGATCTCCGGGGTCGTGAGCTTCAGCAGCGGCAGGAAGATCCGCTCGGTCGCGTGGCCGAGATAGAAATCCTCCATCGGGGGACGACCCACGATCGTCGTCGCATACACCGGGTTCTTCCGCATCGTCACCGCGGTCACATGCACGAGCGGATACAAGTCCGCCTCCGAGTAGAACCCGGTGTGATCGCCGAACGGCCCCTCGGTCACGAGCGGCTCCGCAGGATCGATGTACCCCTCCAGCACGAACTCCGCGTCGGCCGGCACCTCGAGCTCGCACGTGACCGCCTTGGCGAGATGCACCGGCGCCCCACGCAGGAATCCCGCAAAGATGAACTCGTCCACTGTCGGCGGCAGTGGTGCACTGGCCGAGTAGATCGAGGCCGGATCCGCGCCGATCGCGATGCACACCGGCATGCGCTCGCCGCGCTCCGCCATCTCGCGCCAATGCGCGGCGCCCACCTTGTGGCGCTGCCAGTGCATCGCGAGCGTGTTCTTCGAGAGCTGCTGCACGCGGTACATCCCCACGTTCCGCACTTTCGTCTGCGGATTCTTGCTGATGACCATCGGCAGCGTGATGTACGGCCCGCCGTCCTGCGGCCAGCAGGTGATGATCGGCAGCTTGTTCAGGTCGATCTCATCCCCGCGCCACACCACCTCCTGGCACGCCGGCGTTCCGCTTTTCAAACGCGGCGGAAACTTCGCGATCTCCATGAGCCGCGGCAGCAGCGCGAACTTGCCGAGCAGTCCCTCGGGCACTTTGAGGTCGAGCAGCTTCGTGATGCGTGCGCCGTGCTCGTCGAGGTCCTCTACGCCGAGCGAGAGCGCCATCCGCTTCATCGACCCGAAGAGGTTGATCGCCACCGGATACGGCGACCGCGAGCCATCGGCGAGCACGGGGTGCTCGAACAGCAGCGCCTTGCCGCCGCCGGGTCGCTTCATCACGCGGTCGGCGATCTCGCACAATTCCAGCTCGACACGCACGGGCTCTCGAATGCGCACGAGCTCGCCGATCGCCTCGATCGCGGAGATGAATTCGGAAAGCGAATCGAGGCTCATCGTTTCTCCCCGACGTGGATCGCCGCCACGCCGAACGTGAGGCTCGTCGCCGAGACGTTGGCGAACCCCGCCTCGCTCATCACGGCCCGCAGCGCGTCGCTCGAGGGAAACTGTGCGATGCTGTCGGGCAGGTACCGGTACGCGGTCGGGTGCCCCGAAATCAGCGCGCCCACCAGCGGCAGCACGCACCGCGAATACAGCTCGTACGTCCACCTGACCAGCGCCGAGTGCGGCGTGGAGAACTCGAGCACCACGAACCGGCCGCCCGGCGCAAGCACGCGCAGGATCTCGTGGAACGCCGCCCGGACATCGATCACGTTGCGAATCCCGAACGCGACGATCGCGCCGTCACACGATTCATCCGCGAGCGGAAGCGTGAGCGCATCGGCGACGACCGGCGTGAGCACCGCCGCCGGCGCCTTGCCGCGTCCCGCGCGGAGCATCGGCTCCGCAAAGTCGGCGCCCACGATGAAACCGCGAAAGCCCGCCCGCCGCGCGATCGCGGCGCCCACGTCGAGCGTGCCGGCACAGAGATCGAGATACGTCCCGGCGGGCTGCCGCTCCACGCCGAGCGCCGCGATCGCGGCGCGCCGCCAGGATCGGTCGATTCCCCCGCTGAGCAGCCGGTTGAGCAAGTCGTATCGTGGCGCGATCTCCGAGAAGATCCGCTGCACGTAGGAGCGCTTCACTGGGGCGCCGGCCGCCGCCGCGCGCGCGTCGTGAACCTCCAAATCTGGCGTTGTCATGAGACGCGAAAGTTGCCCGCTGGTGAGAGGGCGGGCAAGTTTCGCTCACGCGCATGGCGGCCCTCCTCGACCTCTCGAACCTTCCCGACGCTGACGTCGTGGCGCTCGCCCAGCGAGGGCGCGAGGATGCATTCCGTGAGCTCGTGCGCCGCTACGAGCGCCCGGTGTTCTCGCTCATCTTCCGCATGGTGCACGAGAGCGCCACCGCCGAGGACCTCGCGCAGGACACGTTCATCAAGGTCCTGAACCACATCGACAAGTACAGGCCCGAGTTCAAGCTCTCGAGCTGGCTGTTCAAGATCGCGAACAATGTCGCCATCGATCACCTCCGGCGGCGCCAGATCGCGACGATCTCGATGAGCGGCTCGCCGCATGCCGGCACCGCCGCCGAGGTGGAAGCCACCTCGTTCGACATCGCCAGCGACGACGAGTCCGCCCTCGACGAGATGGAGTCGAAGGAGCTCGGCTCGGCCATCGAGAAGGCGATCGCCCGCCTCCGGCCCGAATACCGCTCCTGCATTCTCCTGCGCCACGTGGAGGGCCGAAGCTACGAAGAGATCGCCGCGACGCTCGACCTGCCGCTCGGCACGGTGAAGACCTACATCCATCGCGCGCGCCATCAGCTGCGCGAATCGCTTGATCATTTGAGGGACGAATGACCGAACATATACCGAAGATCAGACAGCAGACTGCGGATGGCAGACGACGGCAGGGATGGCAGACGTCGGACGACGGCACCTGCCGTCTGCCCTCTGCTGTCCCAGCTGCCGTCTGTGGTCTGCCGTCCGCCGTCCCTATTGAAACTCCCCGTCCTCACCGGCCGTAGTCCCTGGAGACCTTATGAACCACCGCCACCTGCTCCCGAATGAGATCGACCTGCTGCTCGACGGCGAGGTCGGCTTTGGCGTGGCCCCGCTTCAAGCTCACGTCGATGCCTGCGAGGACTGCCAGGCCCGTCTGGCCCGGTCGCGGAAGGTCGTGGACGTGCTCGAAGACTTGCCGCACTTCGCGCCCACGCCGCGGTTCGCGGACCGGATCATGGCGCAGGTGCAGATCGTCGAACCGTGGCACGTCGCCGCGCTCGACACCGCGCGGCGTTTCGTTCCGCGGTCGGCGCCGATGCGAACCCTGATGACGGCCACGGCGTCGGCCGTCGCGCTTGCGCTCACCTCCGGCGGCGTGTGGCTCGCGCTCCACGCCGACGTCGCCTTCTACTCGTTCAACCTCGCCGCCGACCGCGCACGAAGCGCGCTCATGGACACCGCGGCATCTGTGATCGGAACCGCCTTCGGACAGGGCGGACTCGACGCCCTTCGCTCCAGCGGCCTGCGCGGACTCGCGCTCGGCGCCGGCGTGATGGTCGTCGCGGTCGGCGGCGCAGCATTCGGGTTTCACGCGCTCGCGTCGTCCTCGCGTCGCAGCCGGGAGTAGCGGTCATGCGCACCCTGCACGCGCGTACCGCCACGTTCCGCGTGGTGGCCGTGGCCCTGCTCGCGATCGTCGCCCAGGCCACAGCGCTCGGCGCCCAGCAGGGCGCGGCGCGCATCTCGGCGGACTCGCTCACCAAGGCGCTCGCCGCCCTGCGCGAATCCCCCGATTCCGCGTGGATTCCAGCTGCATCGAACTTCACGTTCGGCGATTCCACCATCGCGGCCAATCGTCGCGCCCACGGTCCGGTGGCAGTCGCCGGCGGCACGCTGCACGTGCGCGGGACGATCGACGGTGACGCCGTCTCGTACGACGGCGACATCGTGGTGCACCAGGGCGGCGAGATTCGCGGCAGCGCGTATGCGATCCTCGGGAAGGTCGTGCTGGACGGCGGGGTCGTGGACGGCGATATGCGGTCGCTCACCGGAGACTTGCGGCAGGTCAACGTGCCGAAGGGGAGGGTCGTTCGCTCGCGTTCGTCGCTCACGATGCACGCGGTCGCCCTCGCGGGCGGATGGCTCGCGGTGCTGGTCGTCATCGGCATCGGCGTGCTCATCTTCGCGTCCCCGAATCTCGACGCCGTGTCCGACGCGCTCGAGCGCGGCTTCGGCAAGTCTCTGCTGGCCGGCATCGCCACGCAGCTCGCCCTCGTGCCCGCCCTCGCGCTGCTCTGCGTCGGGCTCGTGCTGACGATCCTCGGCGCGCTCCTCGTTCCGTTCGCGGTGGTCGCGTACGTGCTCGCGGCCGCGGGCCTCGTCACGCTCGGTTACCTCGCGATCGCGCGGCTTGCCGGTCGTTTCGTGCTGGGCGCAAACGAAGGCGGAGAGGGTGTGCGCAGGGCCGCCGCGCTTCGCAGCCTCGTGTACGGACTGCTCCTGCTGATGCTGCCGTGGTTCGCCGCGGGCGCGCTGTCGTGGTCGCCGAAGCTCGAGCTGCTCGCGCGCATGATCGCCGTCGCCGTCACCTGGGTCGCCGCCACCGCGGGGCTCGGCGCCGCCGTCGTCTCCCGAGGCGGCGTCCGTCGCGCCGCCGCACCGGCGGCACAGCGCGCGATGAACACGTCGAGCTGGGCCACGCCTACTCCCGTCAGCGGCATCACCGCGGCGCGCCGGCCGACACCGTTCACGACCTCCGCTCCGAAATGACGCGACTCGGGCTGGCCGCCTTCGTCGCGTCGCTCGCCGGCGTCGTGGCCGCGCTCAGCGTGCCCGCGGGCGCGCAAACCTGGCGCACGGTCGACGCGTCCAGGCAAGTCCGCGACACCATCGCCATCTCGGTGCACGTCGAGTACGCGGCAGGAAGGCTCGACCTGAAGCCCGCGACCGGCTCGGTGCTGTATCACGCGAACGTGCGGTACGACGCCGACCGCACGGAGCCGGTCGCGCGATTCGACAGCGCGACCCACGTGCTCTCGCTCGGCGTCCGCCTGCGCGGCAGGCATTTCTCGGGCGCGGATGACCAGCACCGCGCGGGATCGATGCACGCCGAGCTGAGCGGCCGCGTGCCGATGGACCTCTCCATCGAGCTCGGCGCCGTGGAGGCGGACCTCCAGCTCGGCGGTCTCCGCCTCACCGATCTCTCGCTCCGCGGCGGCGCAGCCGACGTGACCGCCCGATTCGACCAGCCGAACCGCGAACAGCTCCGCACGATGACGCTCCAGGTGGGCGCGGCGCAGATGAAGCTGCTCGACGTCGCGAACTCCCGCGTCTCGCGCATCAACGCCGAAGTCGGCGCCGGCGCGCTCACCATCGACCTCGGAGGCGTCCTCGCCCGCGACGTGGACATCACCGCGACGCTCGCCGTCGGCGGACTCACGCTGAACGTTTCGCCGGACGACGGAGTGTTCGTGGACGAGCGGTCGTTCCTGGGTGGATTTGAGAAGGACGGGTTCGTGAAGAAGGGGGATGGATGGTACTCCGCCAACTACGATGCCGCGTCACGGCACGTTCGGGTGCACCTGCACGCGTTCATGGGAGGGCTTACACTCACGCGAGTGCAGAAGTGAATTGAGAGACGGATGCGGGATGCGGAATTTCGACCCGATGCTCCCGGATGCAGGATGCAGAAGAGGAATGCGGGGACTTGGACAAGAGATGAGATGTGAGTCGGATGCGGAATGCGGGACCAAGAGATGAGTGGCGAGATCTCGCAACTCACGACTTGGCCCCGCATTCCG
>Ga0209014_10000061_pt1 | contig 51581 bp, 49 predicted proteins | sample BarGraNGADG00212_FD_184491 | JGI IMG/M metagenome (GOLD analysis project Ga0209014, IMG submission 184491) | Arctic peat soil microbial communities from Barrow, Alaska - Barrow Graham LP Ref core NGADG0002-212 (SPAdes) (version 2) | ecosystem: Environmental > Terrestrial > Soil > Wetlands >...
CGAAGGGCGAGCGGAGCCAGGCGCAGCAGACCGGGCCGCGTCGGCCGCCTCACCGGCCGGCGGATGTGGCCATCAGCGCGTCCAGGGCGGGGCCACCCGCGCGTTCTACTTCAGCGCCCTGCCTGCGCAGCCGAGCATCCTGAATGCGCCGATCCGCGTCGAATAGCTGGCCGCGTCCTTCTTCATGTAGTCGCCCACGTACCAGACGGTGCAGTCGTCGCTCGGATCGATCGCCGTCTGCGTGTAGTCCTCCCAGCGCTTGGCGTGCTGCACGCCCTCGCCTTCGGCCAGCACCGTCTCGCGCAGCGTGAGGCGGCCGCGCGGGTCATCGGCCAGGCGGCCGGCGAGACGCTGCCCCACCATGTTTGGCGCACCGCCGAACGAGTAGCCGATCGCGATGTTGCCCAGCCGATCGATCGCCGGGCTCGCCATCCAGCGGAAGAACCCGTCGGGCGCATACGTGCCCTGCTGATACAGGCCGACCGCGCGGTTCGCACCGACCCGGAACTCGTACCACCTCACCCCGCCGCCGCCCGCGGCGGTGTTCACCGAGTGCACGGCGACGATCGACTCGCGGCTGCCGATCCGCCGGTAGACCAGGCGGGACATGATCTTGTCGCCCTGCGCGTCGAGGCGCCACTCGGTGCCGGGCTGCGACACGCAGTTGGTCAACTGGCCGTCGCACAGGTAGCGATATGGCGCGACGGCGATCGACTCCGGACCGGTCACCTTCGTCTTCGCCGGATCCTTCCAGTCAACGTGAAACTGCCACACGCTGATCGCACTCGCCTCGAAGACGTTCTTCAGCTGCACGCCGCCCGCCGCCATCATGATGTTCGGCACGCCCGCCGGTGGCAGCGACGTGCCATCGACATCGGCGTTGTTCAGGAAACCCGCCTCGTTGATCACGACGCACTGCTCGGTCGCCGGCTCGCCCGAGAGCATCCGCGCCCGGTCCACGACACAGGCGTGCTTCTGCGTGGCGATCGACTCCGAGATCGGATCGTCGCCCGTGCTCGTCGACACGTAGTAACCGTCGGGCCAGATGGCGGGTCGAGGGTAGTCGGGGAACAGCGGACGCAGGAACTCGTAGCGATAGTACGGTCCGAACGGATCGGGGCCGACGCTGATCGCGTAGCACATCGCGTACGGCCCTTTCGGCGACTCGTCTCCACGCCCGCCACGCGGTGGCTGCGGTGGTTGCGCCGGCTGCCCGGGCGGTGCGGGCTGCCCGCCTCCTTCGCGCGGCGCCACGGTTGCCGCCTGCGCGCGCGGCGGCTGGAAGAGCGCCACGGCAAGTCCTGGCTGGTCCGGACGCCCGGGCGGGCTCAGATAGGCCGCTGCGCCGCCCTGCCACTCGGCCGGCTGGTCGGGCCGCGCGGCCGCCCTCCGGAAGATGGGCATCACGATGAGCCAGCGGTTGGCGAGCTGATCGTAGCGGACGATGGCATCGCCGTTATTGGTGGATTCACACGTGCCGCCAAATCCGCGGAACACGTTGTTCGTCGCGACCGCGCCGTAGAGCACCTTCCCGGTCGTATCGAAGCGCTTCCCCTTCTTCGTGAAGATCGCCATCCGCGAGTTCACGATCTGCACGATGTGGTCAGGGCCCACGGCGAGGGTGTTGTCCGACGGGTTCCGAACGGCGGCGCCACCCTGCGGCCCGTCGAACCCGACGCCAAGGCCGGCCAGGCTGGCCACGAGCACTGCGGGAGATCGTTCGCCGGGCGACGTCTGCTCCACCGCCGTGGAGCCGGCTGGCGCGGTGATCGTGGGCGCCACGATTGGCGTGCGCGGCGCCTGGCCCTGCGCGTCAACGGGCGACCGCGTTGCCGCGTCAACAATCGACCAAGTTGCCAGCCCGTTCATGAGGAGAACAACCAGGACAACACCGACGAGGCTGGCGGCCGCGCGCGCGACACATCTCATGGGCGCGAATTGTATCCGACAACGACCGACGCCGCGTCCTGAACTTCCTGCGCCGCATGTTCGCCCAATCCTAAGACATCTTCCAGAGCTGAGATCGTAACGGTTGGAGCATGTTTCTGTGGGTCCCCTGGAATCTGTCTTTTGGGGCGGAGCTTCGCTGGCAGTCCGTGGTGCAAGTCGCGGCGCACCGCCGAGGGCGACGATGCGCCCGGCCGTCAAGGCGCGACCATGCCAAAGCCCGTCTTCGGGCGGCGGCAGGCACCGCCGGGCGAAATGCAGCGTCGGCCGAATACCGGCGGGACTTGCACCACGGGTTGCAGTGCCGATGTACGATATCAACGGGCTCACTAAACGGTACGGCAACGCTGTCGCGGCCGACGGGGTGTCGTTCCGGGCTGACGAGGGCGAAGCGATCGGACTGCTGGGACCAAACGGTGCCGGCAAGACCACCACCGTATCGATGATCGCCGGCTTGCTCAGGCCGGACGCCGGCGAGGTGCTGATTGCCGGCCGGCCGCTTTGCGGCGACACCGACCCGATCAAACGCGAGATTGGCCTGGTCACGCAGGGCATCGCGCTCGTCGCGGACCTCTCCGCCCTCGACAACCTGCTGTTCTTTGCGGCGCTCTACGACCTCGATCGTCCTACTGCCAGGCGCGCGGCCGCCGACGCGCTCGACCTGGTCGGCCTCGCCGACCGCGCCCGACACAAGGTCAGGACGTTCAGCGGCGGCATGAAGCGCCGGCTGAACCTGGCCGCGGCGCTGCTCCACGACCCGCGCATCCTGCTGCTCGACGAGCCGATCGTCGGCGTCGATCCGCAGAGCCGCAACGCGATTTTCGACAACCTCGAGACGCTGAAACGACGCGGCAAGACGCTCCTCTACACGACGCACTACATGGAGGAAGCCGAGCGCCTGTGCGACCGCGTCGTCATCATCGACCACGGCAAGGTGATCGCCGACGACACGCTCCAGGGCCTCTACCGCCTGCTCCCCGCCAGCAACCTTCTCTCTATCGAACTCGAGGATCGCGAAGGCCGCGTGGACCTCGAGCAGCTGCGGGCGCTGCCGCCGGTCAAGACCGTCGAGTTCGCGAATGGCGCACTTCGGATCGGCGTCTCGGACCTCGCGGCCGCCACGCCCTTCGTGCTGCAGTGGCTCGTGGACCACGGCCACCGCTATCGCCACGCCGTCACCGAGCGCGCCGACCTCGAAACCGTGTTCCTTTCTCTCACCGGAAGGACGTTGCGAGATCGACGACCAGGGCGTTCATTGCGCTTGTCAGCAAGGACCTCAAGCTGTTCTTCACCGACCGGCGCGCGGTCGTGTTGTCGTTGGTCGCGCCGATCGCCATCGGCTCGTTCTTCGGCTACATCTTCAACGGCGACGGCGACCGCACGGAGATCGGCCGCGTCCAGGTGCTCGTCGTGGACGAGGACAGGAGCCCGATCTCCCAGGACCTGGTGGCGGAACTGAAGGCGGATGCCGCCCTCGAGGTCACGCTTGCCACGCCGGTCGAGGCGCGCGAGGCGGTGCGCCGCGCACAGGCCGCGGTCGCGGTGGAACTGCCGCCCCGGTTCGGCGCCGACGCTGCTGGAGCGTTTTTTGGCGGCCGCGCGCGGAAGAAGGCCGAGGTGCGCCTGCTCTACGACCCGTCGCGCGCCACCGAGGCGAGCATGGTGCAGGGCATCCTGGTCGGCCACGTGATGCAGTCGGTCAGCAAGGAGATGTTCACCGGCCCGACCGGCCGAGCGGCCATCGGTGACGCCCTGACCCAGCTCGAGCGCGATACCACGATGCGTCCCGACGAGCGCGGCGCGCTCCAGGATCTGCTGCGCGGCGCTGGCCGGTGGAACGACACGTCGAGGGCCGCCGGCTCGGGCGGCGCCGGCGGCGGGCTGACGATTCCGTTCGACGTGAAGAAGGAGGCGATGACCTCCCGCAGGGGCGTCCCCTACAACGGCTACGCCCACTCGTTCGCAGGAATGGGCGTGCAGTTCGTCCTGTTCATGGCCATCGAGATGGGCCTCGGCCTGCTCCTGCAGCAGCGGGACGGGCTGTGGCGGCGTCTCCGCGCCGCATCGCTGTCGCGCGGCGTGCTGCTCGGCGCCAGATCCGTCAGCACAGCGCTGCAGTCGCTGTTCATCCTGTTCTTCATGTTCCTCTTCGCGCGGGTCGTCTTCGGCGTGCGCGTGGACGGCAGCCTCGCCGGCTTCATCGGCATCGCCGTGGCCTTCTCGTTGATGACGGCGTCGTTCGGCCTGCTCATCGCCGGCCTCGGCCGGACGCCGGAGGGCACGCGCGCACTCTCGATCGTCGCCACCCTCGTGCTGGTGATGCTCGGGGGAGCGTGGGTCCCGACGTTCGTCTTCCCGCAGTGGCTGCAGAAGCTCACCGTGGTGGTGCCGACGCGCTGGGCGGTCGACGGCCTCGACGCCACAACCTGGCGGGGGCTTGGCTTCTCCTCGGTTGCTTGGCCGATCGTCTTTCTGCTCGGCACCGCGATGATTTGCGGCAGCCTCGCCGTCGCCCGCTTCCGCTGGGACGCGGACTAGCCATCTTCTTCCAGGGCTCAACTCGTGCCGGGTGAAGCGGAACTTCGCCGGCAAGCGTTGTTCATGCCGGGTTCGCGAGCCATCCCACCCCCGCCCGCCGCCTCACGGCCGGCGATCGGGGTGACCCGACTGACCGCGTCAGCACCGACTCCTCATCGTCAGTTCCCGACTCGCCCTGCGCGGCCGGTGGCGGGCGCCTCGCGCCCCGCCCTTCGATGTGGCTCAGGGCGTGGTGAGCCCAGTCGAACCACGGACTCCGGTCGGCTGCGCGGCAAAACCTCCTCTCCGGCTCTCGTCGGCCGCTCGCCGCGCCCTTCGACTTCGCTCAGGGCGTGGTGAGCCCGCCGAACCACGGGGGTCGCGCGGTCTGATCCCCGTGCGAGCATCGCGCTCAACCCTGCTGAGGCCCACCGTCGCCGTGAGGTTCTGTCCCCTGACGCTCCTCCCTTCGCCGACAGTCGCCGCGGCCGCGAGCCCTCCCCCCCCGGTCGCCGCTCCCGGCGAGTCGTCAGTCCCCGACTCTTCATCGTCAGTCCCCGACTCCTCATCGTCAGTCCCCGACTCCTCATCGTCAGCACCGACTCTTCATCGTCCAGCACCGACCCCTCACCGTCAGCACCGACTCTTCATCGTCAGCACCGACTCTTCATCGTCCAGCACCGACCCCTCACCGTCAGCACCGACTCTTCATCGTCAGCACCGGCTCTTCATCGTCAGCACCGGCTCTTCATCGTCAGCACCGACTCTTCATCGTCAGCACCGACCCTTCATCGTCAGCACCGGCTCTTCATCGTCAGCACCGACCCCTCACCGTCAGCACCGACTCTTCATCGTCCAGCACCGACTAATTCCAATATAGGACCAGTTGTGTCCGTATTCCCACTCATCTGGCCTATTGCCCGCTCACCCCGGCAAGCCGCCCGCCCACTGGAATCTTCGATTCGGCTCCAATTTCTGGAGGTATCATTCCCGGAACTCTAAAGACCCGCATCAGGGCGCAGATCGCTGCCTGCCCGCCGGGTGCCGCGACCAACAGGGCGCGGCCGTAGAAGAGCCGGACGTTCGGTCCGCCGGGGGTTGTCGAGGCAGCACACGAGGGAGATTGGCATGCACGCTCCGATCAAGTACGTCGAAAAGGGACTCTCGCTGGCCGCCAACGGCCTGTGGAGCGTCGCCCAGCTGGCGTACCGCATCAAGCAGAACGCGTCGTTCACGCCGAAGTGGTCCGAGCAGCCGCTTCTGAAGTCGTACGAGAAGACCAAGCCGGCGCTCGGCTGGCCGCGCGAGACCGATTCGCTCTGCCCCATCTGCACCCGCCAGGCGCGCAAGGCCATCACCGACGGCACGCAGGACGTGTCGATCCTCCTTACGAAAAAGGTCGGCGAGATCAAGGCGACCATCCTCGAGCGCGACGGGAAGATCCTCATGGTGAAGGACTGCCCGCAACACGGCCACTTCGAGGACGTGTTATCGACCGACCCGGCGTTCTACCGGCACCTGGAGGAGTCGTTCCCAGGGCGCGACATCCGGGCGCACAACGACGCGACGCTGCACAACCACGGCAGCAGCACCGTACTGCACGGCCGTGGAGCTGTGCTGACGGTCGATCTCACCAACCGCTGCAACATGATGTGCGACCCCTGCTTCACGGACGCCAACCAGGTGGGGTTCGTTCACGAGTTGCCCTGGGAAGACATCAAGACGATCCTCGACAACGCGATCACGCTGAAGCCGAAGCGACAGATGTCGGTCCAGTTCTCGGGCGGCGAGCCGACGCTCTCCCCGTACTTCCTGGATGCGGTCCGCTACTGCAAGCAGGTCGGTTACAACAGCGTCCAGGCCGCGACCAACGGGATCGAATTCGCGAAGAGCCCCGAGTTCTGCCGCGAGGCGGCGGCGGCCGGCCTCCGCTACGTCTACCTGCAGTTCGACGGCATCGGCAACGCGCCGAACTCGCACCGCCACGTCGGCAACCTCTTCGACGTCAAGCTGCGGGCGATCGAGAACCTCCACGCCGCGGGTGTGGACATCGTCCTCGTCATCACGCTGATCAACGGCGTGAACAACGAGCAGGTGGGTCGGATCATCGAGTTCGCCCTCGACAACCCGAAGAAGATCTCGTTCCTCTCCTTCCAGCCGGTGTCCTTCACCGGACGCGACGAAGAGGTCTCGGATGAGCGGCGTGCGGCGCAGCGTTACACGCTCGCGAACCTCGCGCACGACGTCAAGAACCAGACCGGCATCGGCGAGCCGCTTCGCGACTGGTTCCCGATCTCGCTGATGGGCACCTTCTCGGACTGGGCGGACCTGATTCACGGGCCAGCCGGCGAGTGGGGCGCGCTCTCCTGCAGCTGCCATCCCAACTGCGGCACGGGCATGGCGGTCATGGTGGACAAGGAAACGCGCGAGGCGGTGCCGATCACCGCGTTCCTCAACGCCGAGCAGCTGCCGAAGGACATCGCGCTCATCAACGACGCGGCGCGGGGGCGGTTCCTGTCGGTGGTCGGCATGGCGATCTCACTGATGCGCAACTACGATCCGTTTGCGGCGCCGGCGCACTTCAAGCTGTCGGACCTGCTGAAGAAGTTCGATAAGACGTTCAACGCCACGGGCAAGAACTACGGCCAGGTGACGGGCGACACGCGCCTGCAGGACGTCGAGAAGCGCCGGGCCGACCGCTGGAACTTCCTGTTCATCGCGGGCATGTGGTTCCAGGATCTGTTCACGTACGACTTCCGCCGTACCGAGATGTGCATCATTCCCTACGGCACGCAGGAAGGGGAAATCTCCTTCTGCGCCTACAACACGGGGATCGGGTGGCGCCAGATCATCGAGAAGATGCACATGACGGCAACGCTCAGCAAGTGGTACGACGAGAGGGGCCGCCACCAGATCTACGCCGGCAGCAAGAACGTGCCGCTCGAGAGCGTGCAGCACTCGCTCATCCTCAACCCCGACGCGGTGGCCGCCGCCGCGCAGACCGACCTCGACGAGGCGGGAATCGCCAAGACCGCCCGCGACGAGAAACTGGCCACCCGCGCGAAGGCCAAGAGCGAGCCGAAGGATGCCGCCTACGACGCGAAGATGGAACAGCTCTATCGGCAGCACATCCTGATGGAGCAGCCGTCGACGCCCCTCATCCAGATCAAGGGGTTGAAGACGTCGAAGACGGAAGATACCGAGAAGCAGACGCCGGTCAGCGCGTAGCCCGCGCCGACGCCGGCGCCCGACCTGCCCCGAGGCCTGGGACACCCTCCCAGGCCTCGTTCGTTGTACGAAGAATTCAGCGCCGGGTGTCAGGGGCCGCGCCACAGCCGCCGGCCCAGAGAGAGGCGGACGTGACCGGGCTGATGCGGCGGGCAACTTGCGAGGTCCGCCGTTCGACTCGCGTGTCACTCCGCTCGCTCACGGCAGGCCGAACGCCCTGAGCGAAGTCGCCCCTCGACCCTGCTCGGGGCGACCCTGAGCTCGCCGAAGGGTCGAAGGGCGAGCGGAGCCCGGCGCAGCAGACCGGACCGCCGCCGCACCGGCCGGCGATCGGGGTGATCCGACTGACCTGATCTCGCCGGACCTCAAAACCGTCCTCCGCCGTCTCAAACTGTCGCGGATGCTCGACACCCTGCCCAAGCGGCTCAGCCTGGCGCGCCAGCAGCCGCTGGCCTATCAGGATTTCCTCCTGATCGTCCTCGGTGATGAAGCCTCTCGCCGCGACGCGCTTACCGTCACCACGCCCGTCCTGCGCGCCCACCTGGCCCCGTCGATGCACCTCGACGCCTGGGATCCCAAAGCCAACGTCACCTTTGACCGCGCCCTCTTCAACGACCTCGCCTCCCTCCACTTGCCCGGCTCGACAACAGCTACGAAGCCGAGCTCCGCAAATTCCTCGCCGTCGATCTCCTCATCCTCGATGACTTTGCCCTCGACGGCATGGATGCCGCCGAGAGCCGCGATACCTACGACCTGCTCACCGAACGGCACCGGGCCGGGTCGATCATCGTGACGTCGAACCGCGGACCCGATGAATCGCTCGCCACCTTCGCCGATCCGGTCCACGCCCAGAGCGCCATTGATCGCTTCACCAGCAATGCCTACGACCTTCCGAACGACGGCGAGTCATACCGCAGCCGGCAGAAACCGGGCCGGCGCCCCGGAGGCCGCGCGTGAACCGCCGGCGTCCACAGGCTGTGGAAATGGCGGCGGGGTGGACGCGCCAGACGCGCGCGCCCACCCCGCCTTGGAGCGCCCGGCGCAAGATTCCCACATTCCCACAAGCCCATCATCATCAACCTGAGGAAAGGGACATTTCTATCGAGGCCCGACACGAACCGATCGCACCACTGGACACGACGCCACCGACTGAGGCACGCTAATCGCGCTCACGCGCCCCGGGGAAAGTCAGGAGGGAATGCTTCTGAGAAGCCGGGGGCCCTACCTCGTGAGAACCGACACAGTTCCCGACCCTTCTGCGTCAGCACCGGCCCCTCATCGTCAGTTCCGACCCTTCTGCGTCAGAACCGACTTCCCCTGTTGTACACTGTTGCGATGCAGGATCTCATTCGACAGCTGCTGTCCCAATTGGGCGAGGATCCGACGCGCGAGGGGCTGGTGGACACGCCCAGGCGCATGGAAGTGTCCCTCAAGTTCCTGACGAGCGGCTACCAGGCCGACGTGGACAAGGTGTTGAACAACGCCCTGTTCACCGTTGACTACAGCGAGATGGTGATCGTCAAGGACATCGACTTCTTCAGCATGTGCGAGCACCACCTCCTGCCGTTCTTCGGGAAGTGCCACGTCGCCTACATTCCCAGCACCCGGGTGATCGGCCTCAGCAAGATCCCGCGCCTCGTGGATGTCTTCAGCCGCCGGCTGCAGGTGCAGGAGCGCCTCACCAACCAGATTGCGCGGACGATCCAGGAGAAAATCGAGCCGCTCGGCGTCGCGGTCGTCATGGAGGCCACCCACCTCTGCATGGCGATGCGCGGCGTGGAGAAGCAGCGCTCCTCCGCCGTCACGAGCGCGATGTTGGGCGCCTTCAGGAACAGCTCGCGTACCCGGATGGAGTTCCTTGAGCTGATCAACCAGCGCGGGGCGATGACCGGCGCTGTAACCAATTTTCACCCGGTCGAGGAGTGACAGGCATGAAGCGCGGGCTGATGGTCCTGTTGGTGGCGCTGCTCGCGGCAGGCACGGCCGTCGCGCAAACGCGTCCGCCGAAAAGGCCGGCGGCCAAGCCGGCGACCAAGACCGCCAAGCCGGCCCCCAGACCAGCGCCGCCGCATCGCGTGGCAGGCCCCGCCAACGTGGCCTGTCCGCAGGTGCTCGGAACGGGCGTGGGCAGCAAGCTGCAGTTCTGCGACGTGGTCACCGGCCGCAACCCGGCCGAGGGCGTCATCATCCGCCTTCCGCCGCACAAGGGGCCGCTCACTCTGACGTTGGACCTCCACAACCGCCACACCTACTCGGAGGAGATGGTGAAGGCGGGTAAGGCCTACGCGAACTACACGGCGACCATCGGCGCCCTCACCCCCGACGGGAGGCTGCTCGCGCGTGGCATCGTGCGCAGCGAGTTCAGGGCCGGGAGGGATCTTCTCGACCGGATTGGAGGCGGCGCCGGCCCAAGGGGCGTGAAGGCCATCGCGCCGGTCGGCACCGAGCGCATTTCGATCGACGTGCCCGAGGAGGTGAACGAGGTGAGCCTGCTCGGCGAGAAACTGACGGTGCTCACGCTGAACGGGACCGAGACCTTCACCGCCGCCCAGCGGCCAATCGCGGCAGTCAGCAACATCAACATCGACTACGAGCCCGCGCCGAAACCGCCGGCCAAACCGGCCGCGAAGACCGCGGCAAAAAAGAAGAAATGAACGGTCAGCACCGACCCTTCATCGTCAGTTCCGACTCTTCTGCGTCAGTTCCGACTACCTGTTGAGGTACCACGCGCGCGCCGTGCTGTCCGTACGGAAGAACGCCAGCAGCATGTCAGCCACCTTGCGCTGGCCGGTCGCGCTCGGGTGGGTGCCATCCGTGCTGCTCAGGTCGCTGCAGCCCCAGGTCAGGCCGTCGCTGCGCGGGATGAGCCCGTCGCCCAGAGGTACGGCCCCCACGCAATCCACGCCACGCGTCCCGCCGAGTTGTCGGTCGCATACGCGAGCCCGCCCGCGCCGCGCAGTTGGTCTTCGATGAGCCACTTCACCGCGAACCCGCCCTCGTACGCATACGGCTCCGGGTTCAGCGAGCCGACGGCGTAGCCGCCGTAGATGCGGCTGGACAGGTAGACGAGCCGCAGGTTCGGAAACCGCACCGCGGCCACCGACAGGATCGCCGCCAGTTCGTCCTCCAGCGTCCTCGCGTGCGTCGGCCACCCGCTGGTCGGGCTCGCGTCCGCCAGCTTGATCCACGCCACGCTCACCTGCGCGGCGGTCACGCCCGCGCTGGTGAGCCGGTCTCCCAGCGTCGTCCAGCAGGAGCACCCGGCCGACGACCATGCCTGCGCAGTCTGCCCCCCTGTGCCCCGTCCACGATCGTCAGGTGCCGGTCGCGCGTCGGGTCGGCGTCCGCCAGTGTCTTGAAGACCGAGAACTTTTGCGTCGTATTCGACATCCCGGTCGACACCAGCACGTATTGGCCGTTCGAGTCTGGCTGCCCATCCCGGTCCAGCGGGACGATCGCCCTTGCTCGGGCCAGTCCGGCCGATTCGTGCGAGGCCGGCCTCGTATTGCTCCCGTTCGGATACAGGCCGCCCGCCTGGCCATTGTAGGTGCGCGTGCCCAGGTCAGAAACCGGGGTGAAGCCAACCGACGTACGGGCGCAGCCGACCGACGTGCTGGTCGTCACGGCTGAGCTTGGCGATGCCGGCGACGAGGGCTGCTCCGGACTACTGCAACTTGCCGCAGCAAACACCAGCAGCCAGGCACACGGCGACCATCGACGCACGAACCTCATGCTGGCCAGTTAGACCACCCGGACCGGGTCGAAGTTGAAGCATGACGCAATCCGGGCCACGTCAAACTCATCGGATGTGGCACATTCCTCCACTCCCCAGCCGCCCGCTCAGCGCAACGCGACGATTTCCGGTCCGCCCAGGTCAGAAATCGACACCCTGCGCCGAACAGCGCCCGACGGTCCGGACTTCACAATAATGCCCCTGAACGCAGCACCTTGCTGCCGAGCGGCTCCGATGTCCGCAGACCGCGACAGGCTGTCCACAGGCAGCGACCAGGCGCCGGAAGGGGCCAGGAAACTGCCGAAAATCCCTATCGCGCAGGCGTACACGCCGTGGCGCGAATCTTGAAAGAGAATGAGGAGCAGTCAGGAGAGGATCCGACCATGCTGAACAGGGTCAGTGGGCTTACGAATCTGCGGACCGGGCGTGCCATCCAGAAAGTCGTAGTTGTCAACGGTAGCCACGAGATACTCGAACTCCTCGAGTCTGTCCTGGATGCCGGGCACTACGACGTGGTGTTCGTCGCCGAGAGCGAACATGCCTTCACGCAGATCAAGCAGAATCGCCCGCACTTGGTGATCCTGTGCATCGCCATCGACGACCCGATCAGCTTCCAGGTGCTCTCGATGCTCAAGCTCGACAAGGACACCGAGCACATCCCCATTCTCACCTACACCAACGAATTCGAGGGCGAGGGCGAGGCCACGGACCGCGAGCCGGACGACGACGGCCCGGAGGACGAACTTCCCCTGGTCCGCCCCGAACTGCCGATGAACTGAACCAGTTCCGACCCCTCATCGTTCAGAACCGACTCTCCCTGTGCGGCCGGTGGCGGAATGTCTCGCGCCGCGCCCTTCGACGTGGCTCAGGGCGTCGTGAGCGCAGTCGAACCACGGACTCCGGTCGGCTCGGGACAGAACCTCCACGCCGGCCGTCGTCGGCCGCTGGCCGCGCCCTTCGACTTCGCTCAGGGCGTGGTGAGCCCGCCGAACCACGGGGGTCGCGCGGTCTGCTTCGCGTGCGTGCATCGCGCTCAACCCCGCTGATACCCTTAGTGGTCCGCCGCCCAACTACGGCTGCATTCGGCCGCCGCTGCATCCCGCCCGGTTACGTGGCTTTTCCCTCGAATACTCCCGGTATTCTCGGTCATCGTGCCTGGCCGGCCGGGTGCATCGGCGTCCTCGATGCGTCGCCAAGGCGGCGGACCACTTAGCCGCCGTGGGGTTCTGTCCCCTGACGCTCCTCCCTTCGCCGACAGTCGCCGCGGCCGCCGTTCGACTTCGCTCACGGCGCCCTGAGCTTGTCGCCCCACGACAATGCGTGGGGCGACCCTGAGCTCGCCAAAGGGCCGAAGGGCGCGAGCCATCCCACCCCCGCCCGCCCCTCCCGGCGAGTCGTCAGTTCCGACTCTTCATCGTCAGCACCGACTCTTCTGCGTCAGCACCCGACTCTTCATCGTCAGTTCCGACCCTTCTGCGTCAGCACCCGACTCTTCATCGTCAGTTCCGACCCTTCTGCGTCAGTTCCGACTGTGTTATAGTTCGCCCTCATGATTGAGGACGACTCCACCGTCCGCCGCACGCAGCGCATCGAGATCCTCGGCGAGCTCCAGGGCGAGGTGATGATCTACGAGCCGATGGCCATCACCGAGATCAGCCGCGCCGGGGCGCAGATCGAAACTGCGTTCCCCCTCCAGATCGATTCACTCCACGATTTCAGGATGATGCTCGGCGTCCAGTCGGTCGTCGTCAAGGGACGCATCGTGCACGCGCACGTCTGCGACGTCGAAGACCAGGCCACCATCTACCGCGCCGGCATCGAATTCGTCCAGCCATCTGAACGGATCGTCGAAGCCATCGGCGAGTTCATGGATGCGATTGTGGCGATTCGCAGCCGAAGCTGATGCGACCCAATGTCCGAATCCTACCGTCTCGGCGGGTTCACGTACACCGACACCAGGCTCTCGTTGCCATCGGCGCCAACGGCCGCGACGCCGAACACGTAGTTGTCAATCGACAGGCTCGGGAGCACGAACTCGGTGACGTTGCCGACGTTCAGCTCGTGCTGCCAGTCGGGCGTCCACGCCTCGCGCCAGTACACCTTGTAAGAGAGCGCACCCGCTGACGCCTTCCACTTCAGATTCGCGTCGTACCCGCTCGGCTGTCGGCCCAGCGTCGGCTGGCCGCGTTCGCTCGCCACGACCGGCGCGGGCGGCGCGAGCGCCAACGACGCCATCGTGGCCGCGTTCAGCCGGACGTTCCGCAGGAAATAGGGGATGTTCATCCCCTCGAACGTGTCGGCTGTCGTGTGCTGACGCTCGAAGCTCTCGAGCGCTTCAGTCAGGCGGACCGCGGTGAACCCCTTCTGGTTGAACGCCGTGTGGTCGCCGCCGCGCCCGAAGCGGTCGTAGCGTGCGACCAGCATGACCTGCTGCGTCGGCACGTAGCGCGCCGCCGCGCGGCTGATGTAGCGCGCCAGCTGGCGCGAGGGCGAATCCTCGGGCCCTTCCGAGAAGGCGCGAACGTGCACCGAGTCCTGGAGGCCGTCGCCCGCCTGGACGTTGCCCACCATGTCGTTGTTCAACACCGCGTCGATGACCAGCTTGTCGGCCACCGCCTTCTCGGCGTGGCGGTTCGCGCCGATGAGTCCCTGCTCCTCCCCGGCCAGCGCGATGAACACGAGCGTCGCATCGAACTCGATGCCGCTTTCCGCAAAAACCCTCGCCAGTTCCATCACCAGCGCCGTCCCGGATCCGTCGTCATTCACGCCGGGCGCGAGGTTGTCCACCGGCGGCGCGTCCGCCGGCGGCGCGCCTGCGGATGCTCCCTGTCCGACACCCGGTTGCCCGGCATTCGCCGCCTGTGCCGTGCCTGTCTGGCCGGCTCCCGTCGGGCGCGCCGCTCCGCCAGCCTGCGCCGCCCCTGCCCCTCCGGTTGCCCCTGCGGCCGTCCCCGCGGCGCCTGCGGCCGCCCCACCGCCGACAGGCCTCTGCGCGCCCGCATTGACCGACCGCACGGCGGCGAACGAGTCGTAGTGGCCACTCACATAGACCCGCCGCGCGCTCTTCCCGGGCAGCACCGCCATCACGTTGCGCAACTCGATGTCGCGCGTAATCCGTCCGCCCTTCGGCACCTGGTAGCTATCAAAGCTGACCTGTAGGCGGCTGCTCGACTTCTTCATCTCGTCGAAGATCCACTCTCGCGCCGCGCCAATCCCCTTGGTCGGCGAGTCGGTGGACGACAGCGTGTTGCGCGTGCCGAACGAACCAAGCTTCTGGAGGATCTCCGTCAGCCGCTGCTCAGAGATCTGCGAGAGGATCTTCTCGATGCGCGGATCGCGCTGGCCGGAATCGCCAGCCGCGAGGAGCGGCGTCGGCACGAAGAAGCCGGTAACGAGAGCAAGGGCGCTGAAAAGGCGAAGAGTGCGCAGCAACATAGATTCTCGAAGGATGATGAAAGGGGGCGTGGTAATGCCTGTAACCTGAAGCCGTCCGTCTATCTCATTCGCATGTGCTCCAGGTAGTCCCCGGATGTGATTCGTTCCGCGCGTCCGAGAGGCGCGTTGTAGAAATACACCCACACGTCCTCGACCGTCCCGTCCTCGTACACCACGGGCACCTCGACGCGATTGTACAAGCTGACCTCTGGCATCGCCGGGCTGTGCCCTTCGATCTCGTCGAGCCCCGCGAGCACCTTGTCGATGTCGAGCGCGCGGTAGACCTCGCCCCACACCACGCCATCCGGGTCGGGAACCGCCGCCGGGTAGATGCCAAGGTCGAACAGGACCGCATGGATCCGCCCGCGACCGACGCGCTCCAGCATGGGATCGATCCCTGCCCGCTGTCGGCGATCGAACCCCGTCATGAGCGTGCCGTAGAAGAAGAGCCGATCAGTCATCGGTGACCATCCTTGCTCGCTTGCCGAGGTCGACCGGTGAGTTCCCGCTGGCGCCGGCTTCGCCATTCGTGAGTCAGGACGACGAACAGGTCCTGGTCGTGATACACGCCATCCTTGAAGAACGATTCCCGGAGAAGCCCTTCGCGCCTGCCCCCAATCCGCTCGAACGCTCGGCGCGACCGGTGGTTGTCCACCGCGATACGCGCCTCGATCCGGTGCAGGCTCAGCGGGCCGAACGAGAAGTCGAGCAGCAGCTGCTTCGCCTCCACGTTGGCGCCCGTGCCCCAGAATGCCCGTCCCAGCCACGTGCCGATCTGCGCCGTGCGCATCGGCTGATCGATGTGGCGGAGACCGATGATACCCATCGCCCGATCGTCGGCCACGCCGGCAATCACGTACACGTACTCGCGGTCCTGCTCCCGGTGCTCGTGACACTTCGCGATGAAATACAGCGTGTCGTCCGGGCTTGCGGGAGGAGCGAAGGCCAGGAACCGGGTGACATCTGGATCCGAGGAATACTCGAACAACGGGACCACGTCGTCTTCGCGTGGTTCCCGGAGCAGCACACGCCGACCCATCAGGACAGGCAACGAACCCTGCATGACACCGTTGGATAGTTCTTCTGTGGGGGCGTTCGACAGATTCTGTGTATGGCCAGAAGTCTAGGAGAGCCGGCTGGGATAGTCAAGCGACTCGAGAGGCGGTACACGAAAAAGGGGCGCATCGTTGCGCCCCTTGACAGGTCTCGCAAATTCGGAACCGCGCATCTGGCCGTTACTTCGGCTCCTGCAGCATCGTCTTCGCCGCCTTCAGCGCGTCGAGCGCGGCGAGCGGCAACGTAAAGGTCACGGCCACCGTGTTGTTGCTCGTGTCGTTGCTGAGCGTGATCGACTGCGCGATCGCGTTCAGTTCCGGCTTGGCGCTCGCCTGCATCCGGGCCAGCGCGATGAACCCGGCCACGACCTGCTGAAGGTTCTTCGCCGCTTCCTCGTCGCGTGCCTGCACCGCCACCACCGCGTTCAACCCGCCGTTCACATGGCCGCCAGCGCTGAACCAGGTGACCTGCGGAAGCTGGCTCGTCACCTCGTTCGGGAGGTGCGCCTGCTTGCTGAGCACGTCGAACCGGCCCACCACCCACGCGTTGTTGCCGGGCTCGACGCTGCCAATCAACTTCATCACTTCGGGGTTGGCCCGCACCGTCTGCGCGTCGGCGAACTGGAGGTCGATGACCCGGTGGAGCGCGGCGGGCGTGCCGAACGCCACCACCTTCTTCGAATCGATGAACGTCAACGCCATCTCGTGAGATGCCCCGGTCGTCGCCGTCGCGGCCACCTCAGCGTGCACGAACATCTTCCGGCCGCGATACTCCTGCTCGACACCGCCCTTGTCGCGGATGAACGCCTCGATCCTCGGCCGGTCGAAGTTGCCGCGGGCGAGCACGTAGCCGCTCCGAGCGTCGGTGGACGTCGCCGTCGGGGAGGCCAGCATGCACGCCACCACGTAGTCGATGTCCCGCTCGATGTCGATGCCAATCTCGTTCTTGAGCTCTTCCTGGCCCTTCTGGTGGTCGGCCGACTCGAGCCCCTTGACCTGCTGGCGGAACTGCGAATCCATCAACTGACGGACGTTTGCAAACGCCACCACGGCTGCGTCACTCGGGACGTAGTTGAGTTCCTCCGGGCCCGCGGGTTCTGCGAAGCCCCGGATGCCGCCGTAGTACGCCGCGAGCCCAACCGTGAGCCCGAGCGTCAGAAAGCCCACCGAACCGATCATGAAGTAGCGTGTGCGTTTGGTCATACACCCTCCGCTCTTTGACTCAGTATACGCGTGCGCTTTTGCAAAAGTTCCCGCTAGTAAGAAAGGGGCCAGGCCCCTTTCTTACTGCTCGAGGACATATTCCCGGCGGGACACGGCCCGCGCCGCCAGGGCCAGGAAGAGCACGAAGATAAACCCCAGCCAGAACAATGACATAGGGACAGACAGGGAGTCGCGGACGACCAACTGAAGGATGCTCAGCGCGCTGTCCTGCGGCATCGCGTGCGGCACCAGGCCTTGGATGTAGTAGGCGATCGTGAACCGCTTGAGGTAGCCGGGGATGACCATGATCCCCTGTTCCCAGCCGAATGCGAACACCAGGCCAGTCACCAGGGGGTACTTGAACTGGGCGCCCACCCAGGCGAACAGCGACCCGTAGACGGCCAGGCCGATCCCCAGCAGGGCCAGATCCTTCACCAGCGCCGGGAAGGCCGCCGCCAGCGACCCGCCGCCGGTCGGGACCACCAGGAAGTAGAGGATCATCACCGACGGCAACACGACCAGGGAGGTGGCCGCCAGGTAGGCCAGGTATTTCCCCACCACCACGGCGCCGCGCGCGATCGGCCGGGTGAACAGGTAGGTGATCGTCTTGTCCTCCACCTCATCCGCAATGAGCGACGTCCCATAGAACACGCCCAGCACCGGGATGATGAAGCGGAGGTAGAGCAGCCAGATGAACAGGCCGAAAATGGACGGCCCCGCCACCACCGCGCTCCCGCCCAGCCGCACCGATCCGCCAATCCCCACCGAGGTCAGGATGCGGACAATGAGGCCGAGGATGACGGGGGCGCTGACGACCAGCGCCAGAAAGATGGTGCGGCGCGACCAGAGCATCTGGCCCAGGCTCAGGTCGAACACACGGAACGCGGCCGTCACGAACGACGGGGGCCGCGTGGCGCGGGCCGGGACGGGCGGAGCGGCAGGAATCGATTCGACAGCCACGTCACTTCACCAAGTATCGGAAAACGGCCTGCAAGTTGTCATCCGGCGAGGTCACTTCGGCAATCTCGCCCGCTTCGCCCGACGCGGCCAACTCCGTCAGCCGCGCGTAGAACCCGTCCGGGGCGGCTGTCTGCACCACCACCGCCCCCTCCTCGAACCTCAGGCTAATCACATCGTCGTGCGACAGGAACCGCCGCGCCAGGCCGCGCGGGTCGGCGGCGCGAATGTAGACGGTGTGCGGGTGCGTGTCGATCAGGTCGCGGATCTGGTGGACGTTGCCCTCGGCCAGGATCCGCCCGTTGTTGATCAGCAGGATGTTCGAGGTCATCGCCTCGATCTCGTGCAGGATGTGGCTCGAGACGATCACCGTCTTGCCGGCGCGTGCCCAGTCCTTGATGAGGCGAATCGTCTTGCGGCGCCCGATCGGGTCCATCCCCGAGAGCGGCTCGTCGAGGATGAGCAGCTCGGGGTCGTGAACCACCGCCTGTGCCAGCTTCACGCGCTGCCGCATCCCCTTGCTGTAGCTGCCGATCTTCTTGTCGGCCGCCTCCAGCAGGTCCACCGTGTCCAGCGCGCGACGGGCGGCCTCAAGAGATTCCGCTTCCGAGTACCCGTTCAGCCGTACGAGCGCCGCCAGCCACTCGAGGCCGGTCATCCGATCGTAGAACGCGTCCTGGTCCGGGCAGAAGCCGATGCGGAAATAGAGCGACGGGTTGCCCCAGATCGGCTCGCCGAGCACCGTGATCGACCCCTTGCTCGGCTTGAGCTGACCGGTCATCAGCTTCATGAACGTGGACTTCCCCGCGCCGTTCGGCCCGAGGAGTCCCGTGACGCCGGACGGCACGCTGACCGTCACGTCGTTCAGGCCGATCACCTGACCGTACCACTTCGACAGCGTAGAGCTTTCGACCACCGTTCGCGGCGGCGCCGCTTGCCCCGCCGTAGCGTCGGTCGCGTCTTCGCGAAGGCGGGTCATGACACCACCTCCACCCCGCGCACCCGGCGTTCGAGGACCCAGATGGACACCCCGATGACCACCGCTACCGCGAGCAGCGACGCCACCACGTGCGTGGAGTAGCGCGGCGGCAGGCGAAAGATGATGTCGCCGATCTGGTTCAGCGTGCCCGGCAGCGACAGCCACGAGAGCTTCGTGCTGCCCGTGATCGCGTAGATCACGCTGAACACCGCGTGGCTGAACAAGTAGGCGCCGGCGTAGAGGATGGCGACGTAGCGGCTGCTCTTGCTGAGCGAGGAGAGCGCCAGCATCGTGAACGCCGCCAGCAGCACCTGCAGGAACGAGAAGACGGTGACGGCCGGGAACAGGTAGAGGTTCTGCCGCAGGAACGAGAAGCTCCCGCTAAAGGCCACCTGCAGCACCAGGAGCAGCAGCGCCGGCACCCACGTCACCAGGAGCAGGAACGCGGCGAGGATGACCAGCTTGCCCGTGATGTACTCGGTCCGCGTGAGCGGCTTCGAGAGGTAGATCTGCAGGGCGTTGGCGCGCTTGTCGTTGGCGATGAGACCCGCGCCCACCCACACCGTGATCACGAACACGAAGAAGTCCTGCGTGCCGAGGAAATCGCGGAAGCGCTGCGCGGTCATCGACAACAGCGTGAACTGCGGGAAGCTGGCGTTGAGATAGACCATCACGGCGCCAACGACGAACGGGATCCAGGCCAGCAGCAGCAGGCCGAGGAACAGGCGCTTCTTGATGATGGTGCGGATGCCGTTGACGGCCACCACCATCCACGCCCGGCCGCCCGGCTCGCGCCGCCCCGCATATCGCCGGTAGGTTTGATCGTGTATTGGCATCGCCCCTCGCCCCTCGTCGTCAGCCCCCGACTCTTCTGCGTCCGTTCCGACCCCCTCGCCCCTATTTCTCCCCGATCGCCTTCGCGAACACGTCCTCGAGCGTCGGAACGCTCGGGCGGAGGTGGCGCACCTGGACCTTCTCGCGGTCCGCCATGGCGAACAGCGCACGCGCGCCTTCCTTGGCCTCGACGAACACGCGCATCACGTCCTCGTCCGTCTCGTGGCACTCGAAGCCGGCGGCGATCAGCGTGGCCGCGAACGCGTGTCGGTCACCCTTGACGCGCAGTTCGAACACCTGGCGCCGCGAGCCCTTCAGCGCGTCGATGGGCCCCTGCGCCACCACGGCGCCCTTGTCGAGCACCACCACGCGGTCGCACGTGAATTCGACATCGGGCAGGAGGTGCGACGACAGGATCAGGTTGATCTGTTTTTCGTGCGCGAGGTCGCGGATCAGCTCCAGCATCTCGTCGCGCCCCTTCGGGTCCATCCCGTTGGTCGGCTCGTCGAGGAAGAGCACGTCGGGATCGTGCACCAGCGCCTGCGCGAGCTTGATGCGCTGCTTCATGCCGGTCGAATACGTTTCGACGTTGCGGTAGCGCGCCTCGCCAAGGCCCACGTAGTAGAGCACCTCGTGCGCGCGCTGCATGGCATCGGTCGCGGGCAGGCCGGCCAGCTGGCCGCAATAGGCGACAAACGACACGGCCTTCATCCCGGGGATGTGGCCGTCGGTCTCGGGCATGTAGCCGATGCGGCTTCGGATCTCGAGGGCCGAATGGGCCACGTCGAGGCCGAGCACCGTCATCCGGCCGGATGTGGGAACGAGGAAGCCGAGCAACGACTTGAGGAGCGTGCTCTTGCCGGCGCCGTTCGGCCCGAGCAGGCCGGTGGCGCCTCCCTCGAAGGCGGCGGTGACGTCGCGCAGCGCCGCATTCTTGCCGTAGGCAACGCTGACCGACTCGAGCGCGACGACAGTGGAAGAAACCGGCTCGGCCATCTTGTTAAGCAGATACGAGAAAGCGCTTCGCTTGGTTCGGGCCCCGAGTGTGGTGCGGGCGCCCCGGGTATGGGGCGGGCGCCCCGGGTGTGGGGCGGGCCTTCAGGCCCGCCTTCCGCACGCCACGAGCCGCGAGCCGGCCTAGAGTGTCCCCTTCAGCCCCAGCGCCTCTGCCTGCTCCCGCATCCCAGCAATCACATTCGTGATGTGCTCGGCGAGCGGCAGCCCCATCTCCTCGGCGCCTTTCCTCAAGTCGTCGCGGCTCACCGCGCGGGCGAACGCCTTGTCCTTCATCCGCTTCACCACCGACGAGGCCTCGAGATCGAGGACGCTCTTCGACGGCCGCACCAGCGACGCGGCGGTGACGAAGCCCGCCATCTCGTCGCAGGCGAACAAGGTGTGCTCGAGGCGCGTCTCCCGGGGCGTGTTCGTGTGGTCCGCGTGCGACAGCACCGCCCTCACCACCCACTCGGGGTAGCCCTTTTCGCGCAGCACCTCGGCGCCGCGAAACGGGTGGTTCTCGAGCGTCGGGTAGCGCTCGTAGTCGAAGTCGTGCAGCAGAGAGACGACGCTCCACTCCTCGACGTTTTCACCGAACGTGCGCGCGTAGTATGTCACGGCGGCCTCGACGGCCAGCGCGTGCTTGCGCAGCGCCTCACTCGGGGTCCATTCGGTCAACAACATCCACGCCGATTCACGGGTCATCATATCGATATCGATTCACATGTCCGAACGACCTGCTGTCCGCTGTCTGCTGTCCGCGTCCTCTGCCGCCCCACTGGCAAGCTGACAACCCTTCGACTCGCGCCGCTCGCTCAGGGCAAGCTGACAACTAGCAACTGCCAACTGTCCCCTATCCGTGCCGCTCATGATATATTCGGCGGCCAGATATCGCCAACCGGTTGCTGAAGCCGGGGCGCGTGCGAGGCTCGGCCGGACGGGCCGACGGCGTACCGATCACGGGACGTGTTTTGACGGAGGGAGCCACGGTGATTGCCATTCTGTTTGTCGCACTCGCGTTTCTCACCCTGGGTTTCCTCGCCGTCTGGGCCTTCGAAGTCCGCAAGAACCCCGACACGCCCGACCCTGGCGCGCCGAACGCGGAGCGCGTCGCCGTCGGCTTCTTCGCCAACTTCTTCGACGCCCTGGGCATCGGCAGCTTTGCCACCAGCACCACCTACTTCCGTCTGCGGAAGCTCGTGCGGGACGAACTGATCCCGGGAACCTTGAACGTCGGCCATTGCCTGCCGACGATCACCCAGGCGTTCATCGGCATCACCCTGATCGAGGTAGACCCTCTCACCCTCGTCCTGATGATCGCCACCGCGGTTGCCGGCGCGTGGGTCGGCGCAGGCGTCGTTTCGCGCCTGCCGCGCCGCGCCATTCAGATCGGCATGGGGCTCGCCCTCGTCATTGCCGCCGGCTTCATGCTGGCCAAGCTCACCGGCGTGATGCCGTCGAACGGGGTCGGCACGCTCGACCTGCAGGGCTGGCGCCTCGCCCTCGGCCTCATCGGCAGCTTCTTCCTCGGCACCATCATGCCGCTCGGCATCGGCTACTACGCGCCGTGCATGATCCTCGTGAGCATGCTCGGCATGAGCCCGAAGGCGACGTTCCCGATCATGATGGGCGCGTGCGCCTTCCTCATGCCGGTGGCCAGCGCCCAGTTCGTGCGGAAGAAGAGATATAGCCTGCGCACAGCCGTGGGCATGGCCATCGGAGGGATCTTCGGGTCGGCACTTGCGCTGCTGGTCGTCAAGGAGATGAACCTGCGGACCGTGATGTGGCTGGTCACAGTGGTCGTCGTCTACACCGGCCTCTCGCTGCTGCGCAGCGCGGCGGTTGACCGCCGGGTGGCGCCGACGGCGTAGGGCAACTGAAGATACCTATGAAGACGTTCACCGACTACCTGTTCTTCAACACGCGTGAGCGGCGCGAGATGGTCCGCATCACCGACGAGGTGGCGGACATCGTGCGGCGCAGCGGCGTCCTCGAGGGGATGGTGCTGGTGTCGGCGATGCACATCACCGCCGGCGTCTACGTGAACGACTGGGAGGAGGGCCTGATCGAGGACTTCGGCGAATGGCTCGAGAAACTCGCTCCCTCGGGCCGCAACTATCGCCACCACCAGACCGGCGAAGACAACGCCGACGCCCACCTCAAACGGACGTTGATCGGCCACCAGGTGATGCTGCCGATCACCAACGGCAAGCTCGATCTCGGCCCCTGGGAGCAGGTCTTCTACGCCGAGTTCGACGGCCGGCGCAAGAAGCGCGTCGTCGTCAAGGTGATGGGAGAGTAGTCGGACCTGACGACTGTCAGTCGAAACGGACATTGTCAGTCGAAACTGACGATGGTCAGTCGATGCTGGCGCGAGTCAGTCGATAACCAGGTCAGAGCTTCAAGGCTACGTCCCCGCGTTCAGGTCCCAGCCAAGCCCTCACACCTGCCCGGGTGCGGGCGGCTCGCGCCCCGCCCTTCGACGTGGCTCAGGGCGTAGTGAGCCCAGTCGACCCACGGACTCCGGTCGGCTGCGCGGCAAAACCTCCTCTCCGGCTCTCGTCGGTCGCTGGCCGACAGTCGCCGGGGTCGCCGTTCGACTTCGCTCACGGCGCCGTGAGCTTGCCGAAGGGCGCGAGCCCTCCCACCCCCGTCCGCCGCTGTCGCCCGACAGCCGCCGGCCCAGACAGAGAGGCGGGGGTAGACCGGGCAACAGTCGCCGGCCCATAGAGAGGCGGACGGGGACCGGGCTGGCGTGACGGGCGACTTGCGAGATCTTCCGAGCGGAGCCCGGAGTGACAGACCGGGCCGCGGCCGCCGCCTCACCGGCCGGCGTCCGCCTTGTCGCGCCTAGAGCCGAAGCGCCGCGTCAGCGTTCAGATCCCAGCCGGCCCTGACACCTTCGCGGTAGCGGCGCAGGCCGGCCGCGGCAATCATCGCCGCGTTGTCGGTGGACAACGCGAGCGTCGGCAAGAACACCGGCAGGCTCAACTCGGCGCCGCGCGCGGCGGCATCCTCCCTCAACCTCCCGTTCGCCGACACGCCGCCCGCGATCCCCACACTCTTCGCGCCGAATCGCCAGGCCGCCTCGAACAGCCGGTCCACCAGCGCTTCCACAACCACCCGCTGGAAGCTCGCGCAGATGTCGGCAATCTCCGCCGGAGTAAACGTGCGGTCGGCCTTCTTCACGTACCGCATCACCGCGGTCTTGATCCCGCTGAAACTGAAATCGAGGCGCCCGGCCACGTCCGGCGCGTTGCGGTCGCGGTGCGTGATGCGCGTCATCGGAAACGGGATCGCCCGGTCGTTTCCCTCGCGCGCCAGCTTGTCGATGACCGGCCCGCCCGGATACCCCAGCCCCAGGAGTCTCGCCACCTTGTCATACGCCTCCCCCGCCGCATCGTCTCTCGTCCGCGCAATGCGCGTGTAGACGCCGGGGGAAGGCACCCGGTAGAGGCTGGTATGCCCGCCCGAGACAACGAGGACGACCGCCGGCAGCGGCAAAGGCCCGTTGTGGAGGAAGAGCGACTCGATGTGGCCCGCAAGGTGATGGACTGGAATGAGCGGCTTGCCGATCGATGCGGCGAGCGACTTGCCAAACTGCAGGCCCACCAACAGCGATCCGACCAGCCCGGGTCCCTGCGTCACGGCGACAGCGTCGATGCCCTGACGCAACGCCTCGAGCCAGCTATCGGCGCTGCGCGCGTCGACGTCGGTGTCGAGCGGGTCTTTCCTGGCCTGAGCGACGTCGAAGGCAGACCCGCGATCTGGGATCCGAATCCCGGCATCGGCCAGCGCCCGCTCGACAACCCCGCAGATGTCCCTGACGTGCTGGCGCGACGCCAGCTCGGGAACAACGCCGCCCCATTCGCGATGGATCTCCACCTGGGATGCCACCACGCTGGAGCGGATCTGCCACGGCCGCGCCGGGTCGTCCACCTCGGCCACAACCGCCGCGGCGGTCTCATCGCACGAACTTTCAATGCCTAGGATCTGCATACAATAGTCGGAACTGACGCAGAGGAGTCGGGACTGACGCACAATAGTCGGAACTGACGCAGACGAGTCGGAGCTGACGCAGAAGAGTCAGTGCTGACGATGAAGGGTCGGAACGGACGACGAAGGGTCGGAACGGACGACGAAGGGTCCGGGCCGACGCACGTCATCGACTCTCAGCGTTCTTCGACTCTCGGAAATCTTCGACTCCCAGAACTCTTCGACCACACCCATCATCGCCTATCCGATAGCCTTTCGCAGCGAGTCTTCGTATGGCGCGCGCCAGACGCCGCGCTCGGTGATGATGGCCGTGACATAGCGCGCCGGCGTGACGTCGAACGCCGGGTTGCGAATCTTCGCCAACTCGGGCGTCAGCCGCGTCGACCTCACGTGAGTCACCTCGCGAATCGGCCGCTCCTCGATCGGAATCCCGGCGCCGCTGGCCGTGGCGAGGTCGAGCGTCGAGCTTGGCGCCGCCACGTAGAACGGGATGCCGTGCTCCTTCGCCAGCACCGCCACGCCGTACGTCCCGACCTTATTGGCCACGTCGCCGTTGGCCGCAATCCGATCCGCGCCCACCACGACCAGGTCGATCATCCCCTGCCGCATGAACGTGCCAGCCATATTGTCGGTGATGACCGTCGTGTCGATCCCGTCGTGCGTCAACTCCCACGCCGTCAGCCGCGCGCCCTGCAGGAACGGCCGCGTCTCGTCGGCAAACACGCTCACCTGCTTCCCCTGCTCGATCGCGCCGCGGATGACGCCGAGCGCTGTCCCGTAGCCCGCCGTCGCCAGCGCGCCCGCGTTGCAGTGCGTGAGAATCCGCGCCTTCTGCGGCACCAGCTCACCGCCCAACCGCCCGATCGCCCGGCACGCGGCGACGTCTTCGTCGTGGATACAGCGCGCCTCGCTCTCCAGCCTGGTCTTGATCTCGTCCACCGACGCGCCCGCCTGCACGGCCGCCGCAAAGCACTTCCTCATCCGGTCGATCGCCCAGAAGAGATTCACCGCGGTCGGCCGCGTGGACGCCAGCAGCTCGCAGGTCTTCTGGAACTCGGCCGCGAACTTCGCCGTGCCGGTCGCCTTGCTCTTCTTCATCCCGAGCGCCAGGCCCATCGCCGCCGACACGCCAATCGCCGGAGCGCCGCGGATCACCATCGTCTTGATGGCGCGCGCCACCTCGGACGCGGTCTGGCACTTCACATACACCTCAGCGCCCGGCAACTTGCGCTGGTCGATCATTACAATGGCATCGTCCTGCCACTCAACGGTTGGAAGCATATGGGAAAGATGATAACAGACAGGGGTCGGGGGGGGCGGAGCTGACGCAGACGAGTCGGGAACTGACGATGAAGGGTCGGAACTGACGATGAGGGGCCCGGAGCGACGAAGGCGGGCCGATGAAGGGTCGGAGATCCGGGACCGAGGATCGGGTTCCGGGAACCGCCATAGGGGCGACCGGCGGGTCGCCGCGGGGGGCCGAGACCGGGTCGGCCGTGACCCGCGCCTTCTCGTCCCTGGCCCCTGACCCCGAATCCCTATCTCGAGAGCAGCCGTGCGTCGAAGGGCAGCGGCAGGAGCTCGCTCATGCGGTAGCGCCCTTTCTCCTCCTCGAGGTTGGCCAGGATCACCTCGATATCGCCCGCGAACTCCCAGAGAATCTGCCTGCACGGGCCGCAGGGCGGGGTGGGCTCTTCGGTATCTGCCACGACCGCAATCCGCCGAAACGAGTCGTATCCGTCCGAGACCGCCTTGAACATGGCCACGCGCTCGGCGCAGAGCGTCAGGCCGTAGGTCGCGTTCTCGATGTTGCAGCCGGTGATGACCCGACCGTCCGTGGTTTCAAGCGCCGCGCCAACCTTGAAGTGGGAGAACGTCGCGCGCGCACGCTCGCGTGCCTCGCGGGCGGCGGTGACCAGGGGATCAATCATGTTGGCATTCTCTCACGGGGAGGGTGTTAGGGCAGTTCACGCCTGTTTTGGCCTACTTATCGGTCCAAATCGAAATCGAATTCAGTAAGAAATCATGGGATTCGGATCTATGCAGGCCAACGAACCGGAAGAACAAGTTGAGGGCTCATACCTTCAAGCCGCGTCTTCCACCTCGGTCAGCTTGATCGGCACCTCGACGCCATCTGGGAAGCGGGCCGCCAGCACCAGCTCGCCGTTCATCGCCTCGATGAACTTCCGCAGCGTGCCGATGTAGAGTTCGCTGCGGCGTTCCATCTTCGACACTTCCGCCTGGCTCACGCCGAGCAGATCGGCCATCGCCTCCTGTGTCAAACCGCGGGCTCTGCGGAGCTGGGACAAGTGGAGTTCATCGGACAGCTCGCGCGCCTCGGCCTCGATGAGGTCGCGTGTGGAGGGCCTCACCCGCGCCTTGATGTTCGCCCACTTGCGGCGCTTCATATCAGTCCTTCCTCCTCGAGCGTCCGCATGTACTCGTCGTAGAGCGCGTCCGCTCGCGAGACGTTCTCCTCATACCACCGGTCATGGCAAGTCTTGTCGCCGCCGACAAGCAGAATCGCGGTCCTCCGTGAGTCGAAGGCATATATGCCTCGCGAGGAATAATGCGTCAAAAGTTATATCGCCGGAAGAGGGGTGGTAGAGGCGCCCTCACGTCGCGCCCCGCCACAGCGGCAGAAAGCGTCCGGGGCGTTCTTTCGACCCTTCATCGCCAGCGCCGACCCCTCATCGTCAGTTCCGACTAATCTAGAATCCCTGATAGATGAACCGTGCCGACGCAGGCGCGCGGAACAGGACAATCACCACGACCAGCCCCACGTGGACTGGCCAGCGGATCCATCTCGGCCAGGCATCAGGCCGACGTCGAGCGGCCCGCGGCCAGCCAGGCCCTCGAACAGGCGCGAGACGAATGCCGCGACCCAGCCGGGAATCAGGCGCAGGATCCGCAGCGCGCTCTCGATCGAGTCGGCGCGGAAGAACACCCAGGTGAGCGAAACGAGCGCGAAGGTGAGGACCACCCGGTTGCGCAACCTCCGTGTGGATACCGAGGCCACCATCAGCGTCGCCATCGCCATTCCCCACGCCAGGTAGGTCCACCGCGCACCATGCCACAGTCCACACGCCGTCATCGTCAGGGCGGCGGCGAACGCGTAGCCAGGTGGTTCTCGACCGCAGAGGTAGCGAGCCGACCATCCAGCGCTGTCAGTTCTCACGATCTAGGGACCCTTTCCTGACAGGTTTCTCACGAGCATTCCGCCCTGACGGGGTGGTGTTTCTCACCCCCTTTCCCCCCGGTGCGTGACAGAGCGATCCTCCCTCTTCCGGCCGAGCCCCCGGCTTGGGGAGGAGGCGTGGATGAGTGATCGCGAGGTCACGATGATCGAAGTGAAAGAGGTGCGGCGCCTGTGGGTCGCCGGCACCGCCAAGAAGCGCATCGCCGCGATGATCGGGCGCGACCCGAAAACGGTGCGCCGGTACATCAAGGTCGCCGAGGACGTCGGCCTCACGCCGGGCCCGATGGCGGTGAGCGAGGCGCAGGTCACGGCCGTGTTGATCGCGCTGCATGCCGCGCCCGACCGGCCGCACGGGGCGACGTGGGCGCAGTGTGAGGCGCAGCGCGGGGTCGCGATTCCGTACCCCACGTGGCATCGCTTTGCGGTCGCGGAGCTCGACTTCGGTCGGTCCGCGCCGACGGTCCCCCTCGCGGATGGGGAGCCGGGCCAGGAGGTCCAGGTCGATACCGGCTGGGTTGGGTGGCTGCGGTTGCCGGCGGGGGGCCGGCGCCGGATCCGCGCCTGGATCTTCACGGCGGTGCGATCGCGGCATCGGCTCGTCTATCCCTGCTTCCGGGAAACGACGGCGGGCGCGATCGACGCCTGTGAAGCCGCGTGGGCGTTCTTCGGCGGCATCTTTCGCGTCCTGATTCCGGATAACACGAAGGCCCTCATCCACACCGCGGATGCGCTGCAGCCGCGCCTGGTCGACGCATTCCTGGAGTACGCGCAAGCCCGCGATATTCACGTGGATCCGACGCGGGCCCGGCACCCAAAAGACAAAGCCCGCGTCGAACGGGCCGTCCCCGGCGTCCGCGACGATTGCTTCGCCGGCGAAGAGCTGACCGAGCTGGAGGCCGCGCGCACGCTGGCCCGGCACTGGGGTCTCGAGGACGACGGCCGACGCCGGCACTCGCGGACGCAGCGGCGCCCGCTCGAGCACGTCGAAGCGGAGGAGCAGGCCGCCCTGCGCCCCGCGCCTATCGAGCCGTACGACCCGCCGCTCTGGGCCTCCCCCACGATCGGCCGCGACCACTACGCCGTGGTGGACCGGGCGCTCTACACGTTGCCCACGCGGTGGATTGGCGTCCGGCTCCGGGCGCGGGCCGACCGCGCCCTCGTGCGCTTCTCTCACGCCGGGATCCTCGTCAAAACCCATCCCCGGCAGGCGCCGGGCGGCCGCTCGACCGACGCCCAGGATTTCCCGCCCGCGCGCACCGCCTCCGCCCTGCGCGACGTCACGTACCTGCAGCCCCAGGCCGACGCGCACGGGGAGGCCGTGGACCCGCCTGCGCCGCGTCTACGCCGTCCTCAGCCTCGCGCGCCGCGACGGCCGCGGCCGCGTCCAGGACGCCTGTGCCCTCGCGCTCGTCGTCGGGATGCTCGACGTGCATCGCCTCCAGCGGATGCTGGCGCTGGCAGTCGCCGCCCCCGCGCCGACCGTCCCCGCCGCCGCCGCTGCGGGCCCCGCGCCCGCCCGCTTTCTTCGCCCGGCCACCCAGGACCGACTCACCCTCGTGCCCCCGGCGCCGCGCGCCGAAGGAGACTCCGAATGACCCCTGACCTGATCTCGCCGGACCTCAAGACCGTCCTGCGCCGTCTCAAACTGTCGCGGATGCTCGACACGCGGCCCCGAGCGGCTCAGCCTGGCGCGCCAGCAGCCGCTGGCCGATCAGGATTTCCTCCTGATCGCCCTCGGGGATGAGGCCGCTCGCCGCGACGCGCTCACCGTCACCACACGCGTCCTGCGCGCCCACCTGGACCCGTCGATGGACCTCGACGCCTGGGCCCCGACGGCCAACGTCACCTTTGACCGCACCCTCCTCAATGACCTCGCCTCCCTGCGCTTCCTCGAGGCGCACGCGCCCGTCGCCATCGTCGGCCCCGTCGGCGTGGGCAAGACCTTCCTGGCCCATGCGCTCGGCCACGCCGCCTGCCGACGCGGGCACTCCGTCCTCGCCCTCCGGGCGGACCGGATGCTGAAGACGCTGAAGCATGCCCGGCTCGACACCCGCGATGCAGTCGAGCTCCGCAAATGCCTCGCCGTCGATCTGCTCATCCTCGATGACGTTGCCCTCGACAGCATGGACGCCGCCGAGAGCCGCGATACCGACGACCTGCTCACCCAACGGCACCGGGCCGGGTCGATCCTCGTCACGTCGAACCGCGGGCCCGATGAAGGGCTCGCGACCTTCGCCGATCCGGTCCGCGCCCCGAGCGCCATCGATCGCTTCACCAGCAAGGCCTACGACCTGCTGATCGACGGCGAGTCCTACCGCAGCCGGCAGAAACCGGGCCGGCACCCCGGAGGCCGACCGTGAGCCGCCGACGCCGACGGGCTGTGGAAATGGCGACCCTGTGGACCCCCCAGAACGGTGTCCACGAGGGTCTTGGACATCGCGCCCAGAACGCGCGATGCCCACATTCCCACAAGCCCCTCATCATCACCCTGAGGACAGGGACATTTCTATCGAGGGAACGAAGGGGACATTTCTCACGAGGCGTGACAGGAAGCGATCCCCATACTGGACACGACGCCATCGATTGAGGCACCCTACTTGCGCTCACGCGCCCCGGGGACAATCAGAGGGGAATGCCTCTGAGAAGCCGGGGTCCCTTCCTCGTGAGAACCGACATCCACAGGGACATCCGCGCCGGAGTGCTGGCGGACCATGCTGAAGTTCAGAGGCGTCAGCACGAACACCGCCCGAATGCCAACTGCCCGCAACGCCTGCTCAATCGACACGACCCACGCGAACGGCACCCGCTGCCCGCCAGCCCCGTCGGCCAGCGTCGCCTTCAAACGGCGAAACCGTTCGATTGCGCTCCCGTCATCCGCGTCCCACCGCCGGTTCCGCTTCTCTTCGAATCTCGGAGACGCCGGGTCCGAACAGGTGGACGGCATGAATGCCGATGAGCGCGGTCGTGCCCGGCGGCCAGAATCGCGCAACCCGCCGCGAAATCGACAACATGTCCCGAGGGGTGGCGGCATTGAGCGTTGCTGGAAACACGGGGCCGCCCAATCTCTCGGCCAGGCGGCTCCACAGCGCCTGATCGGGGGTATCGATGAAGTAGGAATGGAAGACCAAGTCGCCGATCAGAACGACCGGCGATCCGTCGTATGGAGAGCCCCAGAGGATGCGTTGCCGCGGGTCCTGAAGCGCGCTCCCGGCCGTGGCGTCCTGGAACAGCGCCGAGGCCAGCAAGTCAACGGCCACCAGGAGCGACACCAAGCCGAGCGTCGTAACGGCAAGGCGCCTGATGTCGGATGCAGCCACCCGACTCCTCGTCGTCAGTTCCGACCCTTCATCGTCAGTTCCGACCCTTCATCGTCAGCACCGACTCTTCTGCGTCAGTCCCGACTCTTCTGCGTCAGCACCCGACTCTTCATCGTCAGTTCCGACTCTTCATCGTCAGTTCCGACCCTTCATCGTCAGCACCGACTCTTCTGCGTCAGTTCCCGACTCTTCATCGTCAGAACCGACTATCAGAGTCCTTGTATTGTCCCTTCCAGTAGCGCGATGAACTGGTCCTTCACGCGGGCGGCTGTTTCCATCACCTCGGCGTGATTGAGCGGCTTATCGAACACGCCCGCGGCCATGTTCGTGATGCACGAGATGGCCAGGACCTCGATGCCCATGTGCCGGGCGACGATCGTCTCGGGCGCGGTGGACATGCCCACCGCATCGGCGCCAATCGTTCGCAGATAGCGGATCTCGGCCGGCGTCTCGTAGCTCGGGCCGTGAAGCGCCGCATAGACGCCGTGCGCCACCTTGATGCCGCGCTCCCCCGCCACCTTGTCGACCAGCGCTCGCAGCCGCTTCGAATACGCCTCGGTCATGTCAGGAAAGCGCGGGCCGAAGCGCTCGTCGTTCGGGCCGATGAGCGGGTTGGTGCCGAACAGGTTGATGTGGTCGTCGATCACCATCAGCGCGCCCGACTCGAACGACATATTGATGCCGCCGGCCGCGTTCGTCAGGATGATCGTCTTCACGCCGAGCAGGCCGAGCACGCGAATCGAGAACGTGGCCCGCAGCAGTTCGTGCCCCTCGTAGAAATGCGCGCGCCCCGCGAGCACCGCGACCTGCTTGCCGCACAACTCGCCGAGCACCAGCTTTCCGGCGTGTCCGACGACGGCTGAGGGCGGCCAGTGAGGGATGTCGCTGTAGGAGATCGTGCGGGCGTTGGCGACGCGGTTGGCAAAATCGCCGAGGCCCGAGCCAAGGACCACCGCGATGTCTGGCATCTTCCCCACCGTTCCGCGCACATACTCAACCGCCTCGGCCACCTGATCGTAGTAGGTCATTGTGGATCTCCACAGGATTCGGGACTCGGTGATTCCCACTGACTCCTGACTCCTTCCCGATTACAGCAGAAACCCCGCGATCGTCGCCGTCACGAAGTTCGCGAGCGTGCCGGCGAGCATCGCGCGGAAACCGAGGCGCGCCAGGTCGTGCCGCCGGGTGGGCGCCAAGGCGCCGATGCCGCCAATCTGAATTCCGATCGAACTGAAGTTGGCGAAGCCGCACAGCGCGAACGTCGCAATCGTGAACGACTTCGGGTCGAGGACGTCCTTCATCGGCCCGAGGTGCGAGTAGGCGACGAACTCGTTGATCACCATCCGCTCGCCGAGCAGGTTGCCGATCGTCTGCGCGTCCTTCCACGGCACGCCCATCGCCCACGCGACCGGCGAAAACGCCCAGCCGAAGATCTGCTGCATGCTCGTGCCGACCAGGCCGAGGCAGGCGTTGACCAGCGCGACCAGCGCCAGGAACGAGATCAGCATCGCGCCGACGTTCAGCGCCAGGTGCAGTCCCTCGCTCGTGCCGCGCCCCGCGGCGTCGATCACGTTCACGTCGGTGTTCGCCACATTCAGCTTCACCGTCCCCATCGTCTTGGGCGACCCGGTCTCGGGGACGAACATCTTGGCCATCATCAGCGTGCCGGGGGCGGTCATGATGACTGCCGTCAGCAGGTGCTTCGCCTCGATGCCGAACAGGATGTAGGCCGCCATGATGCCGCCCGAGATGTGGGCCATCCCCGACGTCATCACCGTCATCAGCTCCGACTCGGTCATCTCCGGCAGGAACGGCCGAATCGTCAACGGCGCCTCGGTCTGCCCCATGAAGATGCTGGCCGCGACGTTCAGCGACTCCGCGCCGCTCGCCTTCATCACGCGCCGCATCCCCCACGCGAACACGCGAACGACAACCTGCATGATCCCGAAGTAGTAGAGGATCGCGAACAGCGCCGCGATGAAGATGATCGTCGGCAGCACCTGGAACGCGAAGATCATCCCGTACTGCACGCCGTCCGGGCCAAGCACGGTGGTCATGATCCTCGGCCACGCCTCCTTGTTGCCGAGCGGACCGAAGACGAACGACGAACCGACGTTCGCGAACGCCAGCAGCCGCGTGATGCCGTCGCTGGCCTTCTGGAACACGAGCTGCCCGACCTCGGTCTTCAGCACGATCAGCGCGAAGAGGATCTGCAATCCGAGCCCCCACGCCACGGTAGACAGGTCGATCGCGCGGCGGTTGTTCGAGGCGAGGTAGGCGATCCCGAGGATGACCACCAGGCCCACGAGCGCCTGCGCGCGCGGCACGCCGCCGAACTGCGCGATCAACGCGGCGACGACGGCCACGACGACCGCGGTGCCGACGATGAGGAATTCCGTCCGGCGCGAACCGAGCGGCGTGGAGGACTTCGACCTGTTTCGCTTCATGGAATCTCCCGTCTTTCCGCCGCGTACCGTGCGAGTGGATTCAAAACCCAATCTGCCGCTCTTCGGGTCCTGTCGCCGGGATCCCCCGTTCGTCCTCGCGCGCAAGGCGCTTGTCACGGAGTCGCGCTGCGCCCTTCGACCCTTCGGCGAACTCAGGGCCGCCCCGAGAAGCGTCGAGGGGCGACCGGCTCAGGGAGTGGTGAGCCCGCCGAACCACGGGCGAACGGGGGCGCCCCCGCCCAGCGCCACCGGTCTGCGGGTCTTGAAACCGAGGCAGCCCCGGCACGCCGAAGCGCGAAGCGCGAAGGCGGCTACTTCACTTCTTCTACAACGAGCGGCAGCACCGGCGGCGGCTCGTCGGCAATCTCGATGGCGCGGCCGAGCAGATCCATGGCGGCCGCCAGGTCGCTCTCGCGCCGGTAGTGCAGCTCGACGATCGGATCGCCCCTGCTCAGCGGGTCGCCAGGGTGCGCCAGCACCATCGCGCCCACCGCCGGGTCCACCACATCGTCCACCTTGTTGCGGCCGGCGCCCAGCGCCACGGTTGCGCGCCCGACCAGTTCGGCGTCGAGTACCGAGAGATACCCCGCGCGATTGGCCGTGACCATGTGCCGCGTCGGCACCGACGGCATCAGGTTGTAGTCGTCCACGGTGCGCGGGTCGCCGCCCTGCTGCGCCACGATCTCGCGCCACTTCTCCACGCCGGCGCCGGAGGCCAGCGCCTTCCGCACCTGCGCGTCTGCATCCGCACGGCTCCGCGCCAGGCCGGCCGCCAGCACCATCCGCGCGGCGAGCAGCACCGACAGCTCCTCGAGTTCCTTCGGGCCGCGCCCCTTGAGCGTCTCCACGCACTCGATCACTTCGAGCGCGTTGCCGACAGCGCTGCCGAGCGGCGCATCCATCGCTGTGATGAACGCCTCGGTGCGCACGCCCGACCGGTTGCCCGTCTCGACCAGCGACCGCGCCAGCTTGCGCGAGTCTTCCACCGTTTTCATGAACGCCCCGCGCCCCGTCTTCACGTCGAGCACGAGCGCGTCAATCCCTTCCGCGATCTTCTTGCTCATGATCGAGGCGGTGATGAGCGGGATGCTCTCCACCGTCCCGGTCACGTCGCGCAGCGCGTAGAGTTTCTTGTCGGCCGGCGCAATCTGCGCCGTCTGGCCGAGCATCGCAACGCCGGTCTTCTCGAGCGCCGCCTTCAGCTCGTCGAGCGACAGGTCCACGCGAAAGCCGGCAATCGACTGCAGCTTGTCGAGCGTGCCGCCGGTATGGCCGAGGCCGCGGCCCGACATCATCGGCACCTTCACCCCGCAGGCAGCGGCCAGCGGCGCGAGGACCAGCGAGGCCTTGTCGCCCACGCCTCCCGTGCTGTGCTTGTCCACTTTCACGCCCGGGATGGACGACAGGTCCACCTTGATCCCCGATCGGACCATCGCGGTGGTCAGCCACGCCGTCTCCTCTGGCGTCATCCCCTTGAGGACGATGGCCATCAGGAGAGCGGAGGCCTGGTAGTCAGGGAACGAGCCGTCGGTGACGCCGGCAACGAAGAAGTTGACAGCCTCGCGGGTGAGCGCGGCGCCGTCCCTCTTGGCGCGGATGATATCGGTGGCACGCATAGGGCGAAGTATACCGTGGGAACTGATCATGAAGAGTCGGGAACTGACGCAGAAGGGTCGGTGCTGACGCAGAAGGGTCGGTGCTGACGCAGAAGGGTCGGTGCTGACGCAGAGGGGTCGGAACTGACGCAGAGGGGTCGGTGCTGACGCAGAGGGGTCGGAACTCACGATGAGGAGTCGGAATACGGAGACTGTCAAGCCTCGACAGAAATGTCCCTTTCCTCAGGTTGATGATGATGGGCTCGTGGGAATGTGGAAATCTCGCGCTCGGCGCGAGATTTCCAAGGCGGGGCGAGCGCGCGCGTCTGGCGCGTCCACGCCGCCGCCATTTCCACAGCCCGCTGTTCGCGGCGTCCGTGGTTCGGCAGGCTCACCACGCCCTGACCAACGTCGAAGGGCGTGGCGCGAGACATTCCATCACCGCCCGCGCAGGGCGAGTCGGTGCTGACGATGAGGAGTCGGGGAACTGCTGCCTGCTGCCTGCTCCCCTTCCCCTCTGGCCGGCGGACCGTGATTGTCCGATAAGGAATGTGCAGAGTTTTGCCCGCGATGGCTGAAGCTCACCAGAATCCGCTCGCGCCCGACACGGCCGCCCGGTTGACGGCGTTTGCACGCGCCTGCAAGGGCGCGGCGGGAGCCGTGGCGCTCTATCCGCCCGAGCATCCGACGATTGGGGAAGCGATGCAGCGTCTCGCGCGCGCGGCCGCGGGCGCCACCGAGTTCGGCCCGCTCTCCATCCTCGTCATCCCCGACAACCTGCTCGTCGGCGGCCGGGCCCCCGCGCGGCCGGATGCGGCAATCGCGGAGTTCGCGTCGCTGCTCCACGACCACATGGTGGGCGAAATCACCATCCGGCGCGACGTGGAACCCGCCGCGTGGAGGATCTTGCTCGCGCTGCTCGGCCGTGAGCCCGAGGACGTCCGGGCCCGTGGAGGCATCGCCCGCGCGCTCACCACGGCGGGCGGCATCGGCCTCGAGATCACGGAACTCGACTACTCCGGCCTTGTCAAGGAACGCGGGGCAGGATCCGAGGCCTCGTGGGACACGATCATCGCCAATTGCATCCAGAAGAACGTGCCGGATCTCGACGAGAAGACCCTTCGCGTGCTGGGCGAGATCGCCCGCGACCCGGCACGCCTTGCCGAGTTCTTCGCGCGCACCGAGGAGCATGCCGGCAGCCTCACCACGCGGGAGCGGAACGCCGCACTCCTCCGCGCCCTCCGCGGCGTCACCGGCTTCTTCGGCCGGGAGGATTCGAGCCAGATCGACCGCGTGTTCGACAACATGGCATCGGCCATCTCGCACGTCTCTCCAGACTTCGTGATGGAGATGCTGGCCATTGGCCGCGAGCCCGGGAGCGAGGACGCGAGCCTCGTCGCCGAGATCACGCAGCGGATCACCGACCCGACGCTGGCGCAGTTCGTCGCCCGCTCGGTGACCAACCAGCGCGCCTGCACGGCGCGCCTCGCCGACGCGTTCCGCGCGCTGACCGCCGAGCAGCGACGCCAGGAGTCAGTGGCCCGACTGGCGCGCGAGGAACTGGCGGGCACGCCGCTCGGCGAAGAGCCGGGCTTCGAGCGTCTCTGGTCGCAGGTGGAGGAGATGCTCTTCTCCTACTCTGACCAGCGGTACGTGTCGGAGTCGTACAACCAGGAACTCGCCACCGCCCGCGCGCACGCCAGCGAGCTCGAGCACCTCGCCGCCGACCCGCCCGAACGCATCGTCGGCTGGCTCACCACCGTCAGCGACGTCTCGATTCGTGCGCTGGACCTGCTGCTGCTCGGCGATCTCCTTTCGGTCGAGACCGACGCGTCACGCCGCCAGGACCTGCTGCAGCTGGTCGTGTCGCAGGTGGACGAACTGGTGGTCCTGGGCGATTTCGACGGCGCACGCCGGCTCGTGGACGCCATGGTGGGCATCGCGGCGCGCGAAGGCGCGGCCGAAGCGCAGGCACAGGTGGCCCGCGCGATCGAGCAACTGATCGCCGGCCAGTTCATGCCGCAGGTGGCCGTGCACCTCAATGCCGTGCGCGACGAGGAGTTCGAGCAGGTGAAGGCGCTGTGCGCGGCGGTCGGGACGACGCTCGTGCCGACCCTGGCGGAGACGCTCGCGGGCGAAACCCGCGCGAGAGCGCGGCAGCGGCTGACCGACCTGTTGATCGCCTTCGGCAAGCACGGTCGCCACTCGGTGGACCAGTTGCTGCAGTCGCAAAATCCCAGCGTCCGCCGCACGGCGGTGCAACTGCTCCGCTCGTTTGGCGGGCCCGAATCGCTGCCGGATCTCGATCGCCTGCTCAACGACACCGAGATCGCGGTGCAGCGCGAGGCGGTGCGCGCGCTCATCGGCTTCGGCATCGACGAGTCGTTCCAGATGCTCCAGCGCATCCTGGGAACGGACAAACACCGCGGTCGCACGGCGATCATCGAGGAGCTGGCCTCGACGCGCGATCAGAAGGCGACACCGCTCTTCTGCTACCTGGTGCGGAACGTCGAGTGCCGCGGTCAGTTGCGCGACATCTATCTCCGCTCGCTCGGCCGGCTCGGGCTGCTCGGCGGGCCGGACGCGGTCGAGGCCCTGTCGGACGTGCTGCGGCGCGGGCGATGGTGGGCCCCGATGCGCACGCGCGAAATCAGGGCGGAAGCCGCCGCGGCGCTGGCGCAGATCAAGCTGCCCGCCGCGCGGGAGGCATTGCGGGACGCCGCGACGAACGGCACGTTCGGCGTGCGGTCGATTGCGAAGAAACACGTGAAAGGATGACAACGACGGGGACCTGAGATGCCAGAACGGCCGCATCGTCGTCAATCGTTGATGGAAGATCTCCTTCGGCGCTTCGGTGCCGCGTTGCGCGGGGCGCAGCTCTATGCGCCAGGGCATCCGCTCGTCATGCGGAACGTCGCGTCGTTCACCGAGGTCGTGCAGCGGCTGCTCGAGGATGTCCCGTCGATCTCGATCGCCCTCGTCGCCGACGAGGTGGTGATTGGCGACGTGCCGATGATCCGCGGGGCGGCCACGCTCGGCGAACTGTTCGGCAAGCTCAAGGCGCGCGGCGTGGAGCGTGTCTCGATCGACAAGGGCGCGACCGTGGACGAACTGATCGCAACCGTCGATGCCTTGTACCGCAGGATCAAGTCGGCCGGCGACCCGAACGAGAATCCGTTCCCCGACCTGCCCCACGTCCGCATCGGCCTCGTCCGGATCGAGCAGCGCACGCAGGCCAGCCTGGCCGACATGGCGACCATCCGGAAGCTGTACTCGCAGGCCTCGTCCCAGATGCGCATCGTCTGGGAGAACGCGGCGCACGAGGGGGTGGCGAAGGCGGCGGAGGTGCGCACCGTGGTGGACGAGCTGGCGCAGGTCGTCAGCCAGAACCACAACGCGCTGCTGGCACTCACGGCGATACGCAACGTGGACGACTACACGTTCACCCACATGGTGAACGTCTCCATCCTCACGATGGTGCAGGCGCGCGGCCTGGGCATCGGCGGCACGCTGCTCCGCGAGTTCGGCGTGGCCGGCCTGATGCACGACATCGGCAAGGTGCGGACGCCGCCCGAGATCCTCAACAAGCCGGCGCGCCTCGACGAACGCGAGTTGGTGATCATGCGCCGCCACACCATCGAGGGGGCGGAGATCCTCCGCAAGACGCGCGACCTGACGCCGCTCGCGGCCGTCGTCGCGTTCGAGCATCACCTCCGCCTGGACGGCACCGGCTATCCGGTCGGCGTCTCCCGTTCCGGCCTCAACCTGGCGACGATGCTGTGCGCGATTGCGGATGTGTATGACGCGATGCGGTCGAAGCGGCACTACCAGGAGGCGTTTCCGGCCGACCGGGTCCTGGAGGTGCTGAAACGCGGCGAGGGACAGGAATTCGAGAAGAACCTGGTCCGGCGCTTCGTGCAGTTGATGGGGATCTACCCGGTGGGATCGCTGGTGCGGCTCAACACAGGCGCGTGCGCCATCGTCCTTCGGCCCTACCCTGCCGACCCGCACCGCCCACGCGTCCGCGTGGTCTTCGCAGCGGATGGTCACCGCCTCGACGTGCCCTACGATCTCAACCTGTGGGAAGTGGAACTGGCCCCGCACCGGTCGTCGTCAGTCTCCGGTCCGGCCAACGCACCCGACCCAGCCTTCGATCCTCTCGCCGCGATGTAGGGCCGAGTTCTTCCTCGAGTTGATGGTCGGCCTGCTCGATCGCCCATCGGCACGACGTCAGCCGCACCAACCGGCCCAACGTGTAGGTGGGCGGCCGTTCGATCAGCGGGCAGACCTCCGCGCCACCGAATCGTCTTCCAGCCACGGGCCTCCTTCCGCGGCGTCTGGGCGCTCAGCGGCAGGCGTGAGCCCGGCGGGCCGTGTCGCCGGGGCCGAACCGCCGCAGGAGCCCACCGGCGAGCGGTCGCCGGTGCGGCCATCCGATCGCACCTGGGCCTGCGGACCGACCTCACGGGCCCGCGCCCGGCGGTCGTCCGCGCGATCGTCACTCGCCCCACAATCTTGGTACGGCACGCGTCACCACGAGCCGACCGAAGCGCCACGTGTCGATGTCGGCGCGCATGCCAGCGGGAATCGTTGCCGCCGTCTCGTTGAAGGCCACGACCCACGTCGGACGCCCGCGCCGCCAGGGCTCGGCCCGCGGGGCGTCCGGCCCGACATCCGGTCGCGACGCGGGGCACCCGCCGGCCGCCACACCGTAGTAGTCGAGGCTCACGCGCTCGTAGTCCGGGTACACGAGCAGCGCAGCGCCGGGTGCCATGTGTCCCCGCAGGAACGCGGCCGCATCCCGCGTTTCCGAGCCGTCACGGGTCGCGGTGGCATAGGTGTTCTTGCCGTGGAGATTTGCCCCGACGGCCACGCTGCCGAGCAGCAGCGCCACCACGGCGATACGCATCGGGAGGCACGAGAACGCATAGCCGAACGCGAGCGTCCCGAGAGGCAGCAACGCGATTGCGTAACGTATGTTGACGAAGTGATGGCCACCGCTTGCCAGCAGCGATACCAGGATGGGCCCAACCCACACGGGCGTCGTCAGGACAGCAGCGCCGACCACCAGCGCACGCCGACGGTGGCGGGGCTCGAACCACCAGAGACAGGCGCACCCCGCGACGACCGGCAGCAGGAGCACCACCACGACGCCCGCATGGTCGCGCAGCAACGATCCGCTCGTCCAGAACGCCGCCAGATTGGCCCGGATTCTCCCTCGCATGGCGAGGGCCCAGAGCAGCGCGAACGCCAGCGCTGGCACGAACGGCACGAGCGGTCGCGCGGCCGAGGCTATTTGGTTCAGGCTCGACCGGGTTACGGTAAGGCGACGGCCCTCCGGCCCCGGCTCGACACGGCTCGCGATTAGCCAACTGCACAGGGCGGTGCCCGCGACGAGGAAGACGCCGAACACGTGCGTCATCGGAGCCGCCAGCGCCACCACCGCCATTGCCACGCCCCCGGTCCGGCGCGACTGCTGCCACTGGCGAGTCAGCAGGTGCAGGCACCACGCCGCAACGAGCACCAGCAGCACGTAGCCGCGTGCCGTGCGGGATGCGCCGATGAGACTCGGGTGGATGGCAGTGACCGCGCCGGCCCACAGCGCCGTGTCGCGCGACCAGAGCCGCCGCGCGGTCCAGATCGTCAGCGCGGTCGTGGCCAGCCCGAACAGGACTCCGGGCAGGCGCAAGGCGGTCTCACTGGAGCCAGCCAGCGGTATCCACAGGTGGGCCAGCGTCGCGAAGAGGAAGCCACCCGTGTCATCCCCAGCGACCGCGCGCGAGAACAGGTAGGACCACGAGCCGCTCGCCGCGCACCAGCCCACCGCCTCGTCGAGCCAGAGACTTGGCGTGCCCAGGCGGTAGAACCCGAGCGCGGCCGACACCGCTAACTCCAACGCCACCAGCAAGCGGAATCGCGCCGCGATCAGTGTGCCCGTGTCTGGATCGTCTGGAACCTGTGTCGCGCCCGCACGGCTGTCATCAGACACGACGTAGGCCTTGGCAACGGTGTTCCGGGACATGGCCCGGCCAGCATACCCGACTTCAGACGGCAGCGGCCATCCCCGTTGTCAGGCGAGCGGGCCGCGACAGGCGCCGAGGCCACTTGTGGCAGCAGCACGATTGCCACGAACGCAAGAACAACGCTCCGCGCCAGCGAGACTCAACAGGGGAGGTTGGATACGCTGCGGGCGTGCGCCCGAGACTGGCCTGGATCCGGCGGCCGTTGGGAACCGTACATATCACGCGTCGCGGGGCGACCTCGTCCGGCCCCCGGGGCATGCACCGACCCTTCATCGTCAGCACCGACCCTTCATCGTCAGCACCGACTCTTCATCGTCAGCCCCGACCCTTCATCGTCAGCACCGACTCTTCATCGTCAGTCCCGACCCTTCATCGTCAGCACCGACTCTTCATCGTCAGCCCCGACCCTTCTGCGTCAGTTCCCGACTAGTCGACGTCAGTTCCGACCAATAGTGCGTTGCCGATTGCAGCCAGCAGCACGACCCGCGTGATCGGCTTCATCAGGAACAGCGCGCCCGCGCGCTTCGCTTCGTCGCGAAGCGTGGGGTCCTCGTAGCCGGTGAGGACGATTACCGGCAGGGTGGGGTGACGGTCGCGGGCGTAGATGCCAAGCTGCAGGCCGTTGTACGCGCCGAGCCGGATGTCGGTGAGCAGCAGGTCCGGCCGCGTCGTCGAGAGCAGCGCCTTCGCGTCCTGGTAGCGATCGCAGGCCACCGTGTCGTAGCCGGCTTCCTGCAGCATCTCGGTCAGGTACTTCAGCACCTGCTGGTCATCGTCCACGACGAAAATTCGCTTCATCTGGGTCATACGTCGGCCCTGCGTCGCTCGGCCATCCCAGCCGTCCCCTCTCGCCCATCTCGCCGCGGTCGAGGCGTGCCGGCAGGTTGCGGAACTTCTGGAACGGCATCTGGCAGTCGTGCTTCCTGAGGAAGTTGAGAAAGCGCTTGTAGTCGACCTCGGGCATGTTGAACATCTGCACGAGGATCCGGTAGCTGCCGCGCGTCTGCTCGAGGCCGCGGCTGACCAGCGCGCGCAGGTCGTCGCGCGTCATATCGCGCGACATGAACGGCTCGTAGACAACGGGCCAGAACGGCTCGTGCCCGTTGACCATGCGGTCGTACATGCGATCGACCGCGGCGCCGCGCACCGGCTCGCGGATGGCCGCCTGCGGCGGCGGCATGATCTCCATCGGGAGGTCCGCCGGCGTGATGAGGCCACTGCGTGCGCGCAGCACCAGGCGCTCGACGAAGTTCTTCAGCTCGCGAACGTTCCCCGGCCAGCCATACGCGACCAATTGCGACAGCGCTTCCGGCGCGAGCGCCGGCACCGGGAGCGCGTGGCGCGTGCTGAAGAACGCGATGAAGTAGTCGAGCAGTTCGGGCACGTCCTCGCGGCGGTCACGCAGGGGGGGCACCGTGAGGTGGATGACGTTGAGCCGGTAGTAGAGGTCCTCGCGGAACTCCTTCGACGCGATGCGCTCAGTGAGGTTCCGGTTGGTGGCCGCGACGACGCGGACGTTGACGCGGGCCTGGGCGCGCTCGGCGCCGACGCGCTGGATCTCGCCGCTCTCGAGGAAGCGGAGGAGGAGCGCCTGCATCCGCAGGCTCATCTCCCCCACTTCGTCCATGAACATGGTGCCGTTGTGCGCCGTCTCGAGCAGGCCCGGCTTGTCGCGGTAGGCCCCGGTGAACGACCCGCGCACGTGGCCGAACAACTCCGATTCGAGAAGCGAGTCGGGCAGGCCGGCGCAGTTGATGGTGACGAGTTGCGCGCGAACGCGGTTGCTCTGCTTGTGAATCTGGCGCGCAAGGATTTCTTTGCCGACGCCGCTTTCGCCGGTGATGAGGATTTTCGCGTCCGACCGCGCCGCATACGCCAGATCCTCGCGGAGTTCGCGGATGGCCGGACTGCGTCCGATGAGCTGATCGCCGTCTTCGTACATCGTTGCCGGGAGCCCCGAGAAACCTGTCGTCGCTGCTTTTCAACGTATCGGCCGAAAATAGTCAGCTCAACAGGGACATTTCATGGTAGCGCCGGGCGGCATGGAGGTCAATGGGGGGACGAGGGACCGTAATCCGTCGATGAGCCTGCCGGCACTTCCTCCACGCTGTCTCGGAGCGCCGTTTCGCCGGTTCGCACGGACGACTGACGCACACGCGAAGGGCCGACGTGCGATGTCCCACGTGAACGGAGCGTTCAGCCTCTCCGTTTCGCCCTACATCGGACGCCTCCGGTGGCACCTGGACACGCCAGGGTCGGATAATCCGTCGATAAGCCTGTCAGCCTTGCCCTTCGGCGCCTCGTGACGCGGGCACCGGCAGCCACCGCCACGCCTCCAGCCACTCGGCGATCCGCACCGCCGGCGCCGCCAGCCGCAGCAGGGTCCGCCGCGCCTGCTGCACCACCCGCCCCGGCGTGGAGAAAATCAGGAACCGCAATCGCTTGGGCCGCGCCATCAGCCACTCGGCCGGCAACGTCAGCCGCTTCAGTGCCGTCAGCACGTTGTGCGACAGCACCGCCAGCCGCAGCCAGGCGGCATTCGCGCCGAAGTACTTGCACGGCAAAACCCCCGCCGCCAGCTCGTTCTTCAGCACGTCGTGCACGCCTTCGATCGTCCCCGCCTTCTCCCGGTGCCATTCGATCAGCCGCGGCGCCGTGAGGTCCCACCGATTGCTCAGCACCGCGTACTGCTTCACCAGCGCCCCGTCGTCGAAGAGCTCCCCTTGGCGCTTCCGCATCCGAATCGCCACATACCGCAACGGGTGGGTCTCTTTCCGTTCGCTCTTCTCCCCCGGTACGAACGCGACGTCCGCACAGTCGCGGATCTCGTTCGGATGCGCGGTCCCATACGGGGCCACGCGGCCTCCGCCACCTGCTGCACCGCCTCGCGTGAACAGGCTGGGAGCAGATCCAGCCAGAACAACGTCCGCACACGTCAGGCGCAGATCGAACCACTCTGAGCCTCGGCACCGTGGTCTCCTGCCCCAATTCCTGATACTTGTAAAATCAACATCATGTGTTGATAATACAAGATATGAAAATCGGCCGCACTGGGCAAGTGTCGGACGTGGTTCGACAACTCCGCCACACGCCGGTCGTGGCAATCCTTGGTGCCAGACAGGTCGGGAAAACCACGCTGGCGGGCGAGGTGCGGCGGGTGTGGCCGTCGTCCGTCACGTCGTTCGATCTCGAGAACCCCACCGACCTGAGCCGCCTCCAGGAGCCGATGCTCGCGCTCGAACAATTGCGGGGACTGGTAGTGCTGGACGAAGTGCAACGTCGGCCCGACCTCTTCCCCGTGCTGCGCGTGCTGGCCGACCGGCCTCGTCGCCCCGCGCACTTCCTCGTACTGGGCAGCGCGTCTCCAGCCTTGCTGAGACAGACGTCCGAGTCGCTGGCAGGTCGAATCGCCTTCCACCACTTGGAGGGGTTGTCGCTCGGCGAGGTTGGCGCCAGGCGGGGGCGGAGACTGTGGCTGCGCGGAGGCTTTCCACGCTCGTACCTGGCGCGGTCGGAGGCGCTCAGCCTCGAGTGGCGTCGGAACTTCATCCGCACGTTTCTGGAGCGTGACGTGCCCCAGATGGGTGTGACCATCCCGGCTGCAACCTTGGACCGCTTCTGGTCCATGCTGGCTCACTACCATGGACAGACATGGAACGGCTCGGAGTTCGCCCGCGCGTTCGGTGTGTCGGACATGACGGTTCGGCGCTACCTGGAACTGCTGGCGGGGACCTTTGTCGTTCGAGTGTTGCCTCCGTGGCACGAGAACCTGGCGAAGCGGCAGGTCAAGTCGCCCAAGGTCTACATCGCCGACAGCGGGCTGCTGCACAGCCTGCTGGGGGTGACCTCGCATGGCGAGTTGGAGCGTCATCCGAAGATCGGTGCGTCCTGGGAGGGGTTCTGCCTGACGACGATGGTCGCGCATCTGGGGGCGGACTGGCGCGAGTGTTACTACTGGCGGACGCAGGCCGGCGCCGAACTCGATCTCCTCGTCGTGCGGGGGGCTCGACGAAGGGGTTTCGAGTTCAAGCGAACCACCACGCCGTCCGCGACGCCGTCCATGCGGTCAGCGCTCAGGGACCTGGGGCTGTCGTCCATCGAGGTGATCTACGCGGGCGCCGACACGTACCCCATGGCGAAGGACATACGTGCCATAGCGATGACGCGCATCCTGTCGGACATCGAACCGCTCTAGTGCCAGCCCTGGCCGTCGGTGAAGAGCGGCAGCGCCATAAACGTTCCGGTCCGGCTGGCGCCGCAGATGCTGGCGGCAATCGGCAGGGTGCTCGAGACCATGCGGTGTCGTATTCGGTACGGACCGAGTCGGCGCCGGACAGCCGCTGCACGTCGATCGTCAGAGACATCCTCCGCGCGTTGGTTGCCGTGAGATACTGCTCGCGAATGGCATAGTCCCTCGAACCGGCTCCCTCAGGCCGGATGCCTCCCGTGCTGCACCAGGAAACTGCGGACCACTCCGGCGACGGCGGAGGGCACCGCACTTCATCGCGGTCGTCGGTAGCTGTGCGACAATGGGGCTGGCGATGGGGTCTCCCGATGGTCGACATCAGCCATCAGATTGCACACTGGCGTGACGGGGCGCGCGAGGAGTGGCAGGTCGCGACCGAGTTGCTCGAGAAGGGTCGCGTCAGGCAGGCGCTGTTCTTCACGCATCTCGCCTTGGAGAAGGCGCTCAAGGCGCATGTATGCCGGCACACCGGGGACTTGGCGCCGCGCACGCACAACCTCGTGCGACTCGCTGAGATCGCTGGGCTCACGGTTTCGCCAGAGCACACCGATGTGCTCGCAGAGACGAACGAGTTCGTCCTGACTGGCCGCTATCCCGACACGGCCTTTTCCGCGCCGTCGCTCGGCGACGCCGAAGCGCACCAGCGCAAGGCGCAGGAGGTGTTCCAGTGGTTGATCCAGCAGTTGTGACCGCGGTCCGCCACTATCTGGACGTGCTGCGCCGAGACCACGCGCTGGAGATACGCCAGGGCGTCGTTTTCGGTTCGTACGCCCGAGCCGAGGCCGACCAGTGGAGCGACATCGATCTCGTGGTGGTGGCTCCGCACTTCGACGGTGAGATCACTCGTGCCGACGTCAGCCTGTTGTGGCGGGTGGCCGCGCGCACCGACAGCCGGATTGAACCGATCCCGTGCGGCGAACGCCAATGGGCTCGAGACCAGTCGAGTGCGATTCTCGAGATCGCGCGACGCGAGGGCCAGGTCATCCTGCCAGACGCCGCGTAACCGGCCTCCAGGCACTGAGCGCCGGTCGCTGCCAATCGGGAGGTGCGATGTCGAGGAGGAATCGGTCTCTGCCGCCCGTGCATGCGGAGTCCGGTCCCGGATCGCGAGCGAAGGTCACCACTCGCGTACACATCAAAGGGCCGCCTCGCATGGCGGCCCTTTGTCTTCAACGCGGTTCAGCTTCACTCCCCCGCCAGCCGCACGCAGTTCTTCCCTGCCGCCTTCGCCGCGTAGAGCGCGCGGTCGGCGCGGGCGATTAGATCCTGCGCTGCGCTCTCACCCGTGAGCACCGCCACGCCGACGCTGATCGTCGGGTGGATCTCGGGTGGAATCAGCAGCGGGTCGAAACGATATTGCTCGATCCGCTGGCGGATGCGTTCCGCGCTCTGCAACGCGCTTGCCTCGTTGCTGCCAGGCATCAGGATCGCGAACTCCTCGCCGCCAAACCGCGTGCAGACGTCGAATGCGCGGACCGAGCGCCGCAGCGTGTCTGACATCGCGCGCAGCACCCGGTCTCCCACCAGGTGGCCGAGCAGGTCGTTGAGCGCCTTGAAGTTGTCCGCGTCGATGACGAGCAGCGCCAGCTCGAGGCCGTAGCGGCGGGCGCGCTGGATTTCCTCGTCGATACGCGTTTCGAAGTAGCGGCGGTTGAAGAGCGCCGTGAGCGGGTCTACCGCGGCCGCGTGCGCCAGGTCTTTCGCCTTGCTCGCCAGCCTCGCCGAGGAGAGGCCCAGTGCCGCCGGCGCCGCCATCGCCCTCGCTATCGTCAAATCGCCGCGATCAAACGGCTGCAGGTCGGTGCGGTCGGCAAACGTGAGGACGCCGAGCCCTTGACCGCCGGTGAACAGCGGCAGCGCCATGAACGATCCGGTCGTGTACCGCCGCCGACGAGGCTGCGAACGCAGCTCGCGCTCCGCATCCGAGACCAGCAGCGGCTGCCGCGACAAGAACACCTCGCCAATGACGCCCGTGCCCGGCGCAATCCGCAAGTCCTCGACCAGCACGGTCGGGTAGCCATGGGTGGCGACGATGGCGAGGCGGCCGAGGGAGTCGTCGTAGAGGGCGAGGGCGGCCTGCTGAGCGCTGATACGGTCGGCAATAGTCTTCAGGATGAACTGCGAGAGCGGGACGAGGTCGCTCACCTGGCCGATCCGGCGCGAGAACGCGTAGAGGTCGGCGACCAGGCGCTCGCAGCGCTGGCGGCCCGTGAGCCAGTCGCTGGCTCGGGACACCAGCGCCTCCGCAGCGCTCCGCTGGTCGGGGAGCCCCTCGATGACTGGCCACAAGTCGCCCAGCCGGCGAAGATCGGATTCGGTCAGTTCGACGTGTTGCACTGTATGCGACTCGTGCCCGGCGGGCAGGCCGATAAGCCTTAGCCCAACCGCGGAATCGCATGTTTCGTACCAACTCGGCTGGATCTCTGGTTTCGGTCGTCAACACAGAGCGGATAACGCGGAACGGAGCACGCCCTTGGGCCCAGGATGGCGCGAAATGATGGACGAAATCGGCCGATCGGCGCCAGAGACCCTTCGATGAACGATCGACGAGTGGAGTCAGACCAGGCCTTCAGAATGCTCGAATCGGACCTGGTGGCCGCGCCTCGAAGTCACCCAATACGGCGCCTAAAGACTACTTCTCACGATAAACGACTTTGGCCGCAAATTGCGGGAAACGTGGATAATTTTCAGCCCAAGCCGGAACTTACGCCCCCGTTTCACCCGGTGTTTCACAAATTTGTTCAGCTTTTCAAAATTCAACCCTACGGAATGTGGTTTGCAGGGTTTCGCGGCGGATAGGCTTAAATCCCACGGAGAGGAATCTTATGGAAATCTACGTTGTGTCGTCACTGACGCCGGACGATGAGAGCCGGTTGGCGCCGAGGGTGTTGGCAGCGATAGGTGGAGTGTTAGAGGGGTTACCAATCTCGTATTCGGTGCGGATTGAAACGGCGCTTGGCAACGCCATCCATCACAACCACACGGCCCAGGCAGACGATCACAGCCAGGCCCCGGCTGCGTCTGCGTCTGCCGACTCTCACACTCCTGTCAGTTGATCGCGTTTGACCTTCCGCGCTGGCGCGGGGTGCTCACCCCGCGCCGGCGGTGATCTCTCCTTCTGCCAATCCCAAATCCCGTTTCTCGGTGTCCCCGGCGTCGCTGGCGGTCGCCATAACCCGGTCGAGCCGGAACCAAAGAGGCTCGGTCGGGTTAATAGGGCATACGTGTTTCGCCGCCGCGCTGCTCGCGCCACAGCGGCGAGGCCGAGGCCAAGCAGCGCAAGCGTTGCCGGTTCGGGAACCAGAACGAACACCTGGTAGCCCGGGCCGACGTTGCGAGCCAGCCCGCCGCCGTCAGTGCCCGGTCCGTAGACGGGGATGGCGAGATCCGCGGCGCCGCCGATGAAGTTCGCAACCCATCGGCTGTCGCCGTACCCGCTCGGGACGGTGCTTTGCTTTGTAGTACTTCGAGCCGTCCATGACGAACTGCCACCCCAGCCACGTGGCGCCCGCATCCATCGCGAAACAGAACGTGAACTGGACGCTGTCGTCCATGACGTTCGCCTGGTTGGAGCCGACCAGCGCGAGGTTGCCCTGGCACACCCCCGCCTAGGCGCTGCGGTCGGAAGCCAGCGGATTGTGTTTCGTTCAACATCATTCTCCGGTAGTGCCAGACGGTCTCGGTGATGATCCGCTGCCACCTGGCCCGCTGGCTGATCAGCCTGGCATCCCATCGGTGGAACCGTCGTTGACGACGATGACCTCGTACAGCGGGTACTACAGGCGCAAGAGGGAGTGCACGGCCGCGACGATCAGGACTTCCTCGTTGTACGCAGGCGCGATGACGCTGATCGGGATGGTGAAGGCCGAGTCGGCAATCGCGTCGTAGTCCTCGTGGCGTGCCTGCCGCGACAGATACAGCGCCTCGAGCGCCGCGGGCAGGAGCAGCAGCACGAACGCGGCATAGACGCAGCAGCCTCAGGGTTTCGCGACGCCCCGGATCTCCCGGCGCAAGAGTCTCCTCGGCAAGCAGCCGTTCGAACGTGCCGAAATGCTGCAGCACCTCGGCTGCGCTGTTCCGGGCGAACCGGTCCGGGTGCGAGAGCAAGGCGAGGAGCGCCTCCTTGGCCGCCTCGGGCTCGGTCATGCTCCCGAGGATCGTCACCGCGGCCGCCACCACCTCCCTGTCCCACGCGCCCGTCGCCTCGGTGAGCGCCGCGATCCCCTCGCGCGGGCGGGCCAGCGCCAGGATGCGCAACGCGGCGATCCGCTTCCAGCGCGACGTGCGCCCCGGGCACAGCGCTGCAGGCGAAGCTCAGGCCGCCTTTCCCAGAGAGCCCAGGGCGGACGGACAATTCGTAGACCGCGCCGCCGGCGAGCGCATCATCCTCGATTCGAACACTGGCCGTCTTGTCCGCTGCACGCTGGCGGTCAAGTCGATTCTCTCGACCGGCGGGTGCCCGACCGTGCCGTGCTCTGGCGGCGCGTGATCCCGTGCGGGATTTCGAGGAACGGCGGGTGTGCTTCGAAGCAGCCGATCCGAACCATTGCTGATAAAAGTCAGCCCAGACGACGACTTCTGACTGGTCCAGAAACGCCAGTTTGATCAGGCCTCTACCGTAAGTTCCATGCTGTGAGCCGGTCGCGGTAACAAATGATTTTCCAATCATCGCTAAAGTTGCGGGCACATCGATTGCAACTGTTATAGGTACGTCGGTTTTTTTCTTGTACCGTGGCAAAGTTCAGGCCGCGCGCGCATTCCGTTCGCCGCCGCTAGCACTACAGGAAAACAACAGAGAACACAAAGGGAGCATCATGACGAAGAAGCTATTTTTCAAAGTGGCAATGGCCGCCCTGCTGGTGGTGCTGTGCGTGGCGCCGACCGTGGCCGGACCGATCACCACCGTGTCCTTCAGCGCTGCCTCGCTGGTGCAGACGGCCTTCACCAATACGGGCGTTCCCGCTGCTGGCGATGGCAAAATGGAGTCGACGACGACGACGCCCAGCTTGATTATTAGGACGTACGGAGACAGCCCCGACACCGCTGCCTTCAATGCTCAGATGGCCACATGGGGCGTGGACGAGGGCATCTCGGAATTCAACCTCTGGCTGCAGGGCTCGATAACGTCCCAGGCCGCCGAGTGGGGTGAGAACCTGAGTATCTCGAATTGGGCCGTGAGCAGCATAATTCCAAACGCGCCTTCTGGTTGGCAAGCGACCCTTGTACCGGCTCCTTGGACCGGCTTCGCGGGTCGACAACTCATCACCTACTACACAACCGACCCGGGTTCGTACATCCGGCCCGGAAGCACGCAGACGTTTTCTTTCACCGCTGAACTCAACGAAGCTATCACCCCGCTTGGTTCCTACATACTCTGGGCCGGCGCTGGCGGCACCGGCGACTCGACCCTCAGCGCTCTCAGCGGAACGGGCGGCCTGGTCGGCACCGACATCACGATTTTCCAGCGAGCGGTCACCGCCAACGCCGCCCCCGTCCCCGAGCCCGCGACACTGACGCTGCTCGGCCTCGGCCTGGCGGGCGTGGCGCGCGCGGCTCGACGGCGGAAGCAGTAACCCCGTTGGGGCCGGCCCATTCGCCGGCCCCAGCAGCGCAGTGGGCCCGCCGCCGTCGGCGTGGCTTCTGAAAAGGCCGCTCGCGCAACCGGGGGGCCTTTGTTCTTGCTGGGCACTTTCCGGCTCCCCACCTGCTGCCTCGCCCCCGACCGGCCGACAACAGGATCGATGACACGCACTCTCCTCCTCCTCGCCCTCACTGTGCTCGCCCTCGCCTCCCCCGCTCTCGCCCAGTCCGGCGACAACGTGCTCCTGATCGTCAACGAGACGTCCGCGGATTCGGGGCGCATCGCCGAGACAT
>Ga0209014_10000062_pt1 | contig 51258 bp, 44 predicted proteins | sample BarGraNGADG00212_FD_184491 | JGI IMG/M metagenome (GOLD analysis project Ga0209014, IMG submission 184491) | Arctic peat soil microbial communities from Barrow, Alaska - Barrow Graham LP Ref core NGADG0002-212 (SPAdes) (version 2) | ecosystem: Environmental > Terrestrial > Soil > Wetlands >...
CGGGATTCGGGAGAAGAGGGGAGAGGCGAGTTGGAGATGGGTCCCGGGAGCAGAACTGAGTGGGGAGGATGGCGAAGCCGTTTCCGGATGCCGCATTCACCCTCAGCGCTCGCCTCTACTCCGGCATTCCGCATTCCTCTTCTGCATTCTGCATCGGAGTGAAATTCCGTATCCCGCATTCATCTCGCCTCTCCCCACTCTTCCGCTCAAAGGCGCCGGGTTTGCGAGATGGCCTCTGGGGCGAGGGGGCGACGAGTTTCCCGACGGCGACGCCGTCACCGTTTGTGGATCAGCTCACGACCGCAAACTGCGCCGGGATCTCCACACTGATCTTCGGTTCCGGCACGAGCGCGAGCTTGAGCACATCCTCGAGCGTTTCGGCGAAATAGAACTTCAGCTTCGCCTTCGCCTCGTCCGGCACGTCCTCGAGATCCGCCTCGTTTTCCTTCGGCAGGATGATCGTGGTGATGCCGGCCCGCAGCGCACCGAGCACTTTCTCCTTCACGCCGCCGATCGGCAGGACGCGGCCGCGCAGCGTGATCTCGCCGGTCATGGCGATCTCCTTTCGGACCGGACGTCCGCTCATCTCGCTCGCGAGCGCCGTTGCGATCGACACGCCGGCCGACGGGCCGTCCTTCGGAATCGCGCCCTGCGGAACGTGGATATGCGTCTCCACCGCGCCGAGCCGTGAGCGCGGAATCCCGAGCTTGACGGCGTTGTTCGTGACGTAGGTGAACGCGGCGCGTGCGGACTCCTTCATCACGTCGCCGAGCTGGCCCGTGAGAATGAGCGCCACGGGTCCGCCGCCCGCACCGCCGTTGCCGTCGCCGGCAAGAGGCGTTTCGAGCCGGCGTGTGGAGGCTTCGACGAACATGATGTCCCCGCCCATCGGCGTGTAGAACATGCCCGTCGCGATGCCCACCTCGTTCTCCGCGTTTGCCTTCTCGGGGCGCACCTTCGGCCGGCCGAGCAGTTCGCGCACCTCGACGGCCGTGATCACGCCGCCCTCGATGCCCGTGTGCTCGCTCTTGCTCGCGATGCGGCGCGCCACCTTGCGCGTGACGGCGCCGATCTCGCGCTCGAGCTGCCGGACGCCGCTCTCGCGCGTGTACTTCGACACGATCGACATGATCGCGTCGTCGGCGAACGTGATGCCCTTGTCGCCGAGTCCCGCGTCGACGATCTGGCGCGGAATCAGGTACTTCTTCGCGATCTCGGCCTTCTCCCGCTCGGTGTAGCCCGCGAAATCGACGACTTCCATGCGGTCGAGGAGCGGGCCCGGAATGTTCTGGATGAAGTTCGCCGTCGCGATGAACAGCACTTCACTCAGGTCGAACTGCACGCCGAGATAGTGATCGGTGAAGGTGTCGTTCTGCGCCGGGTCGAGCACCTCGAGCAGCGCGCTCGACGGATCGCCCTGGAAACTGACGCCGAGCTTGTCGACTTCGTCGAGCAGGAAGACGGGGTTCTTCGTTCCCGCCTGCTTCATCCCCTGGATGATGCGCCCCGGCATCGCGCCGACGTACGTGCGGCGATGGCCGCGAATGTCGGCTTCATCGCGTGCGCCGCCGAGTGCGACGCGCACGTACTCGCGGCCCAGCGCGCGGGCCACCGACTTCGCAATGGAGGTCTTGCCCACGCCCGGCGGTCCCACGAACAGGAGGATCGGTCCCTTCGCCATCGCGCGGGACTTCGCTTCCTTCTCGTCGGTGATCTGGCGGCCGTCCGCCTCGTCGCTCTTCTTGAGCGATGGCGTCGCATTTTCCTTGCTGGCACGAAGCTTCGCGGCCGGGAACTCGCCGGTGTTCTTGATTTCATCGGCGAGCTGCTGCGCGCGCAGCTGACGCACGGCGAGGAACTCGACGACGCGATCCTTCACGTCCTCGAGACCGTAATGGTCCTCGTCCAGCACCGTGATCGCGTGCGGCAGGTCGAGCTGGTCGTCGGAGCGCTTGCCCCATGGCAGCTCCGCCATCCACTCGAGATAGGTGCGGATGACCTGCGCTTCCATCGACTCGCGGCCGGAACGCTCGAGGCGCCCGAGCTCGCGCTCGACTTCGGTGCGGGCCTCCTTCGGAAGCTCGAGTTTGATGAGTTTCTCGCGAAGCTCCTCGATCTCCTTGGCCTGGTCGTCGTCGCCGAGCTCCTTCTGGATGGCCTTCATCTGTTCGCGAAGGAACATCTCACGCTGGCGTTCGCCGAGTTCTTCCTGCACCTGCGACTTGATCTCGTCCTGCGCCTCGAGCAGCGAGATCTGGCGCTGCACGTGCACGAGCACGCGGCGCAGGCGCTCTTCCACGGAAAGTGTTTCGAGGAGTCCCTGCTTTTCCGGCACCGTCAGTTCGATGTAGCCCGCGACGAGGTCGGCGAACTTGCCGGGCTCGGTGACGGCATCGAGCACCTGGTGCACGACTTCCTCGGGAAGGCCGCGGCGTTCGCCGAGCTCGGCCGCGCGCTCGCGAATTTCCTTGTGCAGCGCCTCGAAGGCGGGGTCCTTGTCGTCGAGCGGCGACATCTCCTCGACGTTCGTCACGACGGCGGAGAGGTAGCCCTCGCCCTGCACGTATTGGAGCGTCGTGGCCCGCTGCTCGCCCTGGAGCAGGAGCTGGACACCGCCGAGGCCGCGCTGCACCTGGCCGATCCGGGCGATGACGCCCGTACTGTAGAGGATTTCTGCGGTCGGCTCGTCGGTGTTGTCGCGCTGGGCAACCGCGAAAACGAGCCGGTCGGCCTTCAGTGCGGCCTCGATGGCGCGCAGGGTGCCGGGACGGCCCGCCGCGATGGGCGCGGTCAGTCCGGGAAAGATTACCGTCCCCCGCAAAGGGAGGACTGGAAGCGTCTGTCGTGTGCTCATGACCATCCGTACCCTGCAAGGGACGTTCCAACCGGAGTTACGACATAAAGGCGGGGATTGCAACTTTCGTATGCCGTCATGACGTAGGGACTGTCAGCCTGGGGGACCGCGGCGAAAAGTGCGGATTCTCTTCAGCCGAGGCCTCTCTGCCTTGTATCCTTGTACGGCGCGGTGCTATGCTCTCCGTTTCGACGACTCCCATACCCGGCAAAGTGGAAGAACCGCAGATCACGCAGTCGGACGCCGAGCTGCGCTCGCACGTCGAGCGCGTGCTCAATTCCACGTATGAGCTCGATCGGGAGATCGGTCGCGGCGGCATGGGGATCGTGTATCGCGCGAAGGATCGCCGTCTCAAGCGGACGGTCGCGATCAAGCTCCTGCCGCCCGAGCTCGCGTTCCGCTCCGAGATCCGTTCGCGCTTCCTTCGCGAGGCGGAGACGGCGGCGCAGCTCTCGCACCCGTGCATCGTTCCGATCTACAGCGTGGACGAAAAGGACGGCCTCGTCTTCTTCGTGATGGCGTTCGTCGACGGCGACACGCTGGCGAAGCGGATCCACGATCGCGGCGCGCTCGATCCGACGGAGGTGCGACGCATCCTCCGCGAGGTCGGCGACGCGCTTGCATACGCACATGCGCACGGCGTGGTGCATCGCGACATCAAGCCCGACAACATCCTGCTCGACGCCGCGAGCAATCGTCCGATGGTCACGGACTTCGGCATTGCGCGTGCGATCAGCGACGGCAGCGCCCGGCTCACGGCCACCGGCATCGCGATCGGTACGCCGGCGTTCATGAGCCCCGAGCAATCCGCGGGCGACCGCGACGTCGACGGCCGCAGCGATCTGTACTCGCTCGGCGTCGTCGCGTACCAGATGCTGTGCGGCGAACTGCCGTTCAACGCGACGAACACGCCGGCGCTGCTCGTGAAGCACCTCTCCGAGCGTCCGGTGCCGGTGGAACAGCGCGCCTCGGGCATCCCGCCGGATCTCGCGCGGGCGGTGATGCTCTGCCTGGAGAAGAATCCGGACGATCGGTTCCCGAGCGCGCAGGCGTTCGTCACGGCGCTCGACAGCGGCATCGTCCCGAGCCTCCCGGTGCCGCGGATGATGCCGGCGCCGGCCGCGCCGTCGGGCTACCCGACGGCCGCGAACGACCCGATCGGATCGTACGTCGCGACCGCCGAGGACCGCGCGCGGTGGGAAGCGCCGGACGTGGCGAAATTCCGGCGCAGGCTTGGCCCCTTCATGTTCGTGGGCGCGGCGCTGGTGATTCTCTCGCCGTTCAGCGTCGGCCGCCCGTTCCTCGGCATCTGGGGTGTGTACGCCGTCTACATGGCGTACAAGTACGCCCTGCTCTGGAGCGCCGGATTCGACTGGCACGACGTGTTCCGCCAGCCGCGCCAGCGGCTGTTCATGGACCACGTCAGCGAGTTCGGCGACGAAATCCAGGCGTTCTGGAATGCCAAGAAGCGGGTCGAAGTGCGCGAGCGTCACGTCGCGCGGCTCTCCGCGCCGGGCATGTTCAGCCCGGTTCCGAGCTCGCTGTCACCCGCCATGGGCACGGCCGCATCGAACGTTGCCGCGAGCGCCGCATCGTTCGCGAGCGGGCCGCACGCCGCCGTCACGCGGCGCGCGATGGATGACTGCAACGAGATCGTCCGTCTCGTGGACTCGCTTCCGAAGGCCGATCGCGGCCGCATTCCCGACGTCATCACCACCGCGCAGACGCTGACCAACAAGGTGCTCGGCCTCGCCGCGGCGCTCGAACGGCTCGACCGTGAGGCCGGCAGCGTGTCGGCCGACAATATCGAGAAGGAGATCTCCCTGCTCGAGTCGCAGGCGAACCCGCTCGATCGCGCCGGCAGCGAGTCGCGCGTGCGCCGGCTCGCGGCGCTCAAGCGCCAGCGGCGGACGGTCGCCGACCTCGGACGCCGCCGCGGCGAGATGAATGGAAAGCTCGAGAGCTGCGCGCTCGCGCTGCAGAACATGCGGCTCGACGTGGTGCGGCTCCGCACCGGCACCAACGCCGAGAGCTGGCAGCACATCACCTCCGTGGCCGATCAGGCGATGGCGCTCGCGAGGGATGTGGACAACGCCGTGTACGTCGCCGACGAAATGGCGCGCATCAACCCGAGGTCAAACACGCCCCGCAGCGAGTCGGGACGGTCGTGACCGAACGCGACGCGCTGCGCGACCGCGTTGAACGCGCGGTCGGCGCGCTCTTTGAGATCGAGGACGAGATCGGACGCGGCGGCATGGCCGTCGTCTATCGTGCGCGCGACGTGCGGCTGCACCGCAAGGTGGCGCTGAAGGTCCTTCCGCCCGAGCTCGCGTTCCGCGCGGAGGTGAAGTCGCGGTTCCTGCGCGAGGCGCAGATGTCCGCGCAACTTTCGCACCCGAACATCGTCCCGATCTACACGGTGGACGAGATCGACGGCGTCGTGTTCTTCTCGATGGGACTCGTCGATGGCGAGACGCTCGCGCAGCGCCTCGCGCGCGAGCCGCGCCCGCCGCTCGCGACGGTGCGCGCGATGCTGCGCGAAGTCGCCGACGCGCTCGCGTACGCTCACGGGCGCCACGTCGTACATCGCGACGTAAAGCCCGACAACATCCTGGTCGAGCGCGCGACGGGACACGTGCTGGTCTCGGACTTCGGCATCGCGCGCGCGGCGGAGGGAGACGCGCGGCTCACCGTCACCGGCGTCGCGGTCGGCACTCCGGCGTACATGAGTCCCGAGCAGGCGATGGGCGACCGCGACGTGGACGGGCGTGCCGACATCTACGCGCTGGGAATTGTCGGATATCAGATGCTCGCCGGCGAGCTTCCGTTCAAGGCGGCGAACACGCCGTCGATGCTGATGAAGCACATCAGCGAGCGCCCGCGCCCGCTGGGCGAAGTGCGGCCGGACCTGCCCGCGAACCTCATCTACGCGATCGAGCGCGCGATGCAGAAGGGGCGCGACGATCGCTGGTCCGACGCCTCGTCGTTTCACGACGCGCTGGCGGACGCGGCGCCGCTGCCTCCGGAGGTTCGTTCTTCTCCCAGATTTGCTGCCCCGCTCTACCCGCTTCCGGTTCCCGTCACGGATTCCGTTGGGCAGCCTCCTGCGTATCCCCGCCTCCCGGCGCTTCCGCAGGGATGGATGCTTAATCCCGACACGCGCGAATACGGCCGCGAGGCGCTTCGCGAGTGGAAGGAAGAGGCGCGCAACTGGCGCCAGCGCTATGGCAGGCACGCGGTCATCGGGATCCGACTTGGCCGGAAGGAACTGCGCCGCGCGCATCGCGAGGGGTTGCTCGGTCCGCAGACGCCCGAGGATCGCATTCGCCGCGTGCAGCGCGCGGTCCTCGGGTATGTCGGGACGGTCGGATTCCTCGCCGCGATCAACCTGATGACGAGCCCGCAGTACTATTGGTTCCTGTGGCCCGCGATGGGCATGGCGATCGGCTTGTTCGCACGGACGTTCCGGCTTTGGGTGGACGGCATTCCGCTGTACCGCGTATTCCAGCGGCAACCGCATGTCCAGGCGCCGCCTCAAGGTGCGCCCGCGCTCGCGTCAAATGCCGCCTACCCGCCCGCGGAGATTCCGTGGTCGGCGCCGAGCCGTGAACCACCGGAACTCGCCGCCATTCCTCGCGACGTGCTCGAGGGTCCGCAGGGCGCGACGATTCGGGAAGCGGTGAACACGAAGGCGACCATCGCCGGCGTGCTCGCGAAGCTTTCGCCTTCCGATCGCCAGATGCTCCCCGAAATCCAGCCGACGGTGGATGCGCTCGTCGAACGGATATGCTCGCTCGCGCAGGGATTGCACCAGCTCGACGCCGACGCGTCGCCGGCGGCGATCGCGACGCTCGAGCGCCGGATCGCCGCCGCGAAATCAGGGCCGTCGGATGCGCCAGACCTCGAGCGGCGGCTGCAGCTGCTCGAGCGGCAGCGTGCGACGCTCAACGATCTCGCGGCGCGCCGCGGCACCGTGGCCGAGCAGCTCGAGCGCGCCTCACTCGTGCTGCAGACGATGAAGCTCGACCTCTTCAAGCTCAGGTCGAGCGGCCTCGATGCGAAGCTCGACGCCTCGACGGGCGCGACGCAGGAGGCGCGGGCGCTCTCGACCGACATCGGGCGCGTCATCGAGGCGGCGAACGAGGTGCGGAGGCTCTAGAGCGAAGCACGAGGGCCGTTCAGCGGTGTGCGAACTCCGCCACCGACCGCGGCCCATTCGTGAGGAAGTTCTGCACGCCGATCCGCATGTCCTCGGTCGCGCAGCACTCGCCGAAGAGTTCCGATTCGATGCGAAGGCCTTCGGCCAGAGGCTTGCGGCCTCCCTCGACGATCGCGCGGCAGATGAGGCCGTCGATCGCGCGGCTCCGATGACCGATGTCGATCGACGGCAACGCGGCGGGTACGTCGAGCGGCCGCGGGTCGATCGGCTTCAGCTGCACCTCGCCGCGTGCGGCCGCTCGTGCGAGCGCGATGGCGGCATCCACGACGTCGCCGTCCACCTCCTCGCGAATGAGCCCGCACTCGACGGCTTCCCGGCCGGAGAGTGCGCGGCCCGTGCGCAGCATCTCGGCGGCTCGCTCGACGCCGACGAGGCGCGGCAGCCGTTGCGTGGCACCCGCGCCGGGAACGATGCCGAGGTTCGCTTCGGGCTGGGCGACCGCGACCGGCAATCCAGCCCGCACGAGACGCGCCGTGCAGCACATCGCCAGCTCGTTGCCGCCGCCGAACGCCATGCCGTTGAGCGCGCAGATCACGGGCTTGCCGAGATGCTCGAACAGGTTGCCCGACACCTTCGATCGCTCCGACGTGGCGACTCCCTCGGCGGGACTCTTGATCGCCGCGAGGAAACCCACGTCGGCGCCCGAGACGAAGGCCTTGGGGCCGAAGCCGGTGATCACGACGGCGGCGATCTTCTTGTCGTCGCGCAGCGCGGCGGCGTGCGCTGCGAGCTGTTCGTAGACGTCGTCGTTGAGCGCGTTCAGCACGCGCGGCCGGCGGATGGTGAGCACGGCCACATCGCCCTCGTCGCGCCGGATGACCTGCTCGATCCGGAACGGCCGCCCCGCTCGTGCCTGCGCGGTGATGCACTTCGGCACCGGGAATCCGGGATGCCCGGCGGCGTAGAACTCCACGAGCCCGAGCGCGCGGTCGACGCCCATCTCGTTCATCAGTGAGAAGGGCGCGCGCATCGCGAGCCCGGTCTCGACGCCAAGCTCGAGGTCGGCGAGTGTGATGATGCCACTGTCGAGAATCTCACCCGCGAGACCGAAATACGCGCCGAGCATGGTGTCGCCGATCTTCCTGTTCTGCTCCGGCGTGAGCTCGACCTTCTCGTCACGCTTCGGCACCTCCCACGGCTTGCCCGACGCCATCGCTTCCTTCATGAGGCGCGGCGAGCGAAACCACGGGCCGATTTTCGACGTCATCACGTCGAGCGAGTGATTGGTGATCGGGTTGCCGCCCGTGAGGTTCATCGCGGTGAAGGGCCCGATGCCGAGCCCCAGCGCAACTCGGGCGGCGGTATCGACTTCCTTGACCGTGCCGAGCCCCTCCTCGACGGCGAGCGCAGCGGCCAGGAACAGCCCCTCGAACACCGGATTCACGGCGTAGCCGAACCGCCCGCCCACGAGCACCGGGATCTTCCCGATCTCCTCATAGAGCCCCATCAGCGACCGGGTGCGTACGGGATCGGTATCCCGTCCCGGGACGATCTCGACGAGCAGGTTGCGCTCGGCCGGGAAAAAATAGTGGATGACGAGTGCACGCTTGCGCGCGTCGGCGCTGAGGCCGCCGAAGATCTCTTCGGGCTCGATGTGCGAGGAGTTCGAGGCAAGAATGGCGTCCGGTCCGCAGAGCGACTCGAGCTGGGCGAAGATCTTCCTCTTGATGTCGAGGTTCTCGGTCGCCGCCTCCACCACGAGGTTTGCGCCGGCGAGCTGCGCGTAGTCGGTGGTGAAGGTGAGGGCGCGGATCATCGCATCGGCGGCGTCCGGCTTGAACGCGCCGCTCTCTCGTCCCTTGGCGATCTTCTGCTCGGCCTTGGCGCGGCCGCGCGTCACTGCCTCTTCAGAGACATCGACGACCACGACGGGCACCCCGTGCGTGTGGAACGCCTTGGCGAAATAGAGCGCGATATCCGGGCCGATGTTGCCGGAGCCGACGACCCCGATCTTGTCGATGGCGAGATCCCTGAAGCGGTAACTCACATCCGTATCCTCCAAGTCCGACCGGCGGAGCAGCTGTCTTCTGCCCGGTCCGGTCCACGTGCAAAAGGGAATCCCACTTGACAGCGGGGCCAGCTAAGCTAGAGTATATTCTATCGAACGTCCGTTCGAAATAGGAAGGGGTCGGAAACTCCGGAGGGCGTGAGTCCGCATGGCAACCCGAGTGGATGGCGGCATGGGGGCCCCGATGGCGCGCGGCGCCGTGGTGGAGTGGGCGCGCGATATCTACGACGACCTCGATTTCACCGTCGTGCGGCAGTGGCTCGAGGAGCATCCGAAGAGCAAGGCCGGCGGCTACCTCCCGGTCTACGCTCCGAGGGAGGTCCTGCATGCCACGGGATTCCTTCCGGTGGGCATCCACGGCGGCGGCGACCGGCTGGAGATCATCCGCGGCGATGCCTTCTACCAGTCGTACATCTGCCATCTGCCGCGCTCGGTGATCGAGCTCGCGCAGTCGGGGCGGCTCGACATGCTGTCGGCAGTGCTCTTCCCGTCGACCTGCGACGTCATCCGCAACCTGTCCGGTATCTGGAAGCTGCTCTACCCCGACGTCTACGTCCGGTACGTGGACGTGCCGCAGATTCCCGATCCGGGCGCCGCGGCGGAGTTCTGGGCGGGCGAGCTCCGCCGGTTGCTCGACGACCTCGGCGACGTCACCGGACACCGGCCGACCGACGAGGAGCTGCGCCGCTCGATTGCGCTGTACAACGAAACGCGCAAGATGATCCGCACGCTGTACGCGGCTCGGCGTGAGCGCCCGTGGGACGTGCCGACCGAGGAGCTCTACCTCCTCCTCCGCGCAGGCGAGAGCGTTGCGCCGGAGGAGTTCATCGCCCGCGCGCAGCAGTACCTCGCGGCGGTCGCGGCGGACCCCAAGCGCCAGCGCGACAACAGCCGCGTCGTCATCGTCGGGGCGTTCTGCGAACAGCCGCCGCTCGGACTCATCAAGAGCATCGAGCGCGCGGGCTGCTACATCGTGGACGACGACTTCCTGCTCGGGAATCGTTTCCTCACGCACGACGTCCCGACCGACGGCGATCCCGTGCGCGCGCTCGCCGACGCATTCATCCGCAACGACATGAAGTCGTCGGTGCTCTACGAGATCGACCCGGGCGGCAAGCGGTCGCTGATGGCGAACCGGGTCGCCGCCGCGAACGCCGACGGGATCATCTTCGCCACGCCGAGTTTCTGCGATCCCGCGCTGCTCGATCAGCCGATGCTGCGCAACGGCGCCGAGAAGGCTGGCATTCCGTGCATCGCGTTCAAGTATGCCGAGAACACCGGCCAGTTCCAGCAATTCCGCGAGCAGGCCGGGACCTTCGCGGATTCCATCAAGCTGTGGGGGGCCGCCTGATGTCCGTAGCGCTCAAGGACCGTTCGATGGTGCTGCAAAAGGAGATGATCGCGAACCACTTCGAGCGGCTGGCGCGGGCCCCGGAGACGGGCGAGCCCGTGGTCTACACGTTCGTGCCGGGCAACCTCACCGAACTGATCCGCTCGTTCGGCGCGCTCCCGGTGCTGCCGGAGATCAACGCGCTGCAGTCCGGCATGCGCAAGCTCTCCGGCGAGTACATCGCCGAGGCGGAACGCGCCGGCCATTCCGAGGACGTGTGCACGTACGTGAAGTGCGATATCGGGATGATGCGCTCGGGCAACATCGGTCCGGGGGGCAAGAAGCTGCCGAAGCCCGACCTGCTGCTGCTCTCGTACACCGGATGCTACACGTTCATGAAGTGGTTCGAGCTGCTCCGCGAAGAGTACGACTGCCCGACGGTGATGTTCCACGTCCCGTATCAGGGCGACGGCAAGCTCGAGCCGGAGCACCGCGAGTACATGCTGCGCCAGCTGCGCGAACAGGTGATTCCCGCGCTCGAGAAGGCGACGGGACGGAAATACGACGAGGAGAAGTTGCGGCACCATCTCGCGCTCTCGGCCATGGCCGAGGAGGACCTCGTCGCGGTGCTGCAGGCGGGGAAGAAGCGCCCGAGCCCGATCGACGGCTACTTCGGTACCGTGTACTACGTGGGGCCGATCTTCAGTGCGTTCCGCGGCACGCAGGAAGGGGTCGACTACTATCGCGCGCTGCGCGAAGAAGTCGAGGAGCGTGCGATGCTCGGACTTGGGCCCATCACGCCCGAAGGTCCCCTCGAGGGAGAAAAGTACAGGCTCGTGGTCGAAGGGCCGCCGAATTGGACGCATTTCCGCGACTTCTGGAAGATGTTCGCCGACGAGAAGGCCGTGGTGGTGGCGTCGACGTACACGAAGGTCGGCGGCACCTACGACTTCGGCTTTCGGCACGATCCGAACGATCCGCTGGGCACGCTCGCGGACTACTGCAGCGGCTGCTACACGAACCTGAACCTCCCGTCGCGGATCGACATGATCTGCCAGTACATCAAGGAGTACGAGGCCGACGGTTTCCTGATCAACTCGGTGAAGTCGTGCAACTCGTTCTCGGCCGGTCAGCTGATGATTCTGCGCGAGGTGGAGAAACGGACCGGAATTCCCGGCGCGTTCATCGAGTCGGATCTCGTGGATCCGCGCTATTTCTCCGCCGCGAACATCAAGAACCGGCTGGAGAGCTACTTCCAGATGATCGACGCGCGGCGCGCGGGGAAGACCCCATGAGCTGCGTCGTCGGCATCGACCTCGGCTCGACCACGACGAAGGCGGTCATTCTCGACGAAAACGGGAACGTGCTCGGCCGCGGCATCACGAACTCGCGTTCGAACTACGACCTCGCTGCCGCGGTCGCCAAGACCGAGGCCGTCATCAATGCGAAGTTCGGGCTCATCGCACAGCAGGTGACGGCCACCGAAACGGCCGAAGCGGTGACCAGCCTGCGGCGCGCGTTCGTGATGGAACAGCTTCTCCATCAGCTTCGGCGCCTCGAATCGCTGTTGCTCGAGGAAGTCGAGAAGTCGGCGCCGTCGCATCTTGCGGCGCCTTTCCGCGAGGCGATCGAGGAGATCTGCCGTCGCATCACCGCCGAAGAAGAGGCGTACTTCCGCCAGCCGCCGGTGCTGCGTTCGGATTTCTTCCGCGACGCGGTGGGTTCGGCCTTCATGCGGATCGCCGAGCAGATCGGCGATCCCACGGGCGTGAGCTTCGACCGGCTGGTCGGTGTGTACGACAAGTGCATCATCCGTGTCGAGAACGAGCCGATGGACCTCGATTTCCGCGACCACATCGGCCATGCGCTGACACGCGTGAGCAATCCACGACTGGCCGATGCGGTGGAGTTCGCCATCGCATACGACCTGACGCCGGCGGCGACCGTCGGCACCGGCTACGGTCGCGCGCGCCTGCCGTTCCCCAAGGAACAGATCCGGTCCGAAATCCTGTGCCACGGGCTCGGGGCGCACGCGATGTTCCCGGCGACGCGTACGGTGCTCGATATCGGCGGCCAGGATACGAAGGCGATCCAGGTCGATCCCGAGGGGATCGTGACCGGCTTCCAGATGAACGACCGCTGCGCGGCGGGATGCGGACGCTACCTCGGCTACATCGCCGACGAAATGAATCTCGGCCTGCACGAGCTCGGGCCGCTTGCCGAACTCTCGAAGCGCAGCGTGAAGATCAACTCCACGTGCACGGTCTTCGCCGGCGCGGAACTGCGCGAGCGGCTGTCGCTGGGCGAGAAGCGCGAGGACATCCTCGCCGGGCTGCACCGCGCCATCGTCATTCGCGCGATGAGCCTGCTCGCACGCTCTGGCGGCGTGGACGACGAGTTCACCTTCACCGGCGGCGTGGCCAAGAACCCCGCCGCCGTGCGGGCCATTCGTGAACTCGTCCAGGAGAATTACGGCAAGCGCACGCTGAACATTTCGGCCGAGAGCATCTACACCGGAGCGCTGGGTGCGGCGCTCTTTGCCAACCGGATGGTGGCCTGATGATCATCACTGCGGGGATCGACGTGGGGAGCGGCGCCGTGAAAGTCACGGTGATGCGCACGGATGGAGAGGGAGAGGAGACCCTGCTCGCCCAGGTCTCTACGCGAATTCGACGCCGCGAGATCGCGAAGGTGGTGGACGAGACGTTCGACGCGACGGCGGAAGCGGCAGGCGTGGACGAGATCCACTACATCGGCACCACCGGCGAAGGCGGCGAAGTGCCGTTCGCCACGGGGCATTTCTATGGGATGACCACGCATGCGCGCGGGGCGCTGTACCTGAAGCCCGGCATCGGCGCGGTGCTCGACGTCGGCGCGCTGCACACGCGCGCGGTGGCGATGGACGGCAACGGGCGCGTGAAAGACTACAAGATGACGAGCCAGTGCGCGTCGGGGTCCGGCCAGTTCCTCGAGAACATCGCGCGCTACCTCGGCGTGTCGCACGACGAGATCGGGCAACTCTCGATGCAGGCGACGAAGCCGGAGAAGGTGAGTTCGATCTGCGCGGTGCTCGCCGAAACCGACGTGATCAACATGGTGTCGCGAGGCATCACCACGTCCGACATCCTGCGCGGCGTGCACGAAAGCATGGCCGAGCGGTTCGTGCGGCTGCTGCGATCCCTCGAGTTCGAGGGCGCGGTGTTCGTGAGCGGCGGCCTGGCGTCGGACACCGGGCTGCTCGCGGCGCTGCGCGACGCGCTCGACAAGAAGGCGGACCTGGCCAAGCTCGAGGTCGTTACGCACGAGTCGGCCATTTTCGCCGGGTCTATCGGTGCGGCGCTGTGGAGCGCCTACCGCTACCGGAAGATGTCTCAGCACGACGTCGCATGGACCGCCGCAGCCAAGGTCGCGTGATGCGCGCTGCACCCGCGATTCGCTGAGCTCCGCCATGGGGATGCCGGACTTCTCGTATCTGCGGCCAGGCAGCGTGGCCGACGCGTGCGCGCTCGCCAGCCGGCTCGGCGGCGACGCGACGTTCATCGCGGGCGGCACGGAGCTGATCCCCGACTTTCACCGCGGGCGCGAAACGGCGCGCCAGTTGATCGCCCTCGACGGCATCGACGAACTGCGCGGCATCACGATCGCGGCGGGGGAACTGCGCATCGGGGCGCTGACGACGGTTGCCGCGGTCGCCGCCTCGGCGCTGGTGCGCGACCGGCTGGTGGCGCTCGCCGACGCGGCGCGCGCGATCGGCAGCGCGCAGATCCGGAGCCTGGCGACGATCGGCGGCAACTTCTGTCGCGCCGTGGCCTGCGCCGACACGCCGCCGGCGGCGATCGCCGGCGAGGCGCGGGTCCACCTTATCGGCGCGCACGGGACACGCGAGGTGGCCGCCGAAGAGTTCTTCCTCGGGCCGCGGCGCACGGTGCTTGCGCAGGGCGAGATGCTGCTGGCGATCGCGCTGCCGGCGCAACCGGCCGGCTCGGGTTCGAGCTATCAGCGCTTCTCGCGACGCAAAGGCGCGGCGCTGGCCGTGGCGGCAGTCGCCGTTCGCGTGACGATGGCCGCCGGCCGGATCACCGGAGCGCGCATCGCGCTCGGCGCGGTGGCGCCGGTGCCGATGCTGGTCTCGCGCGCGGCCGCGATGCTCGAGGGCGAGCGCCCGTCGCGCGCACTGTTCGCCGACGTGGCCGCCGTGTGTGCCGACGACGCGCTGCCCATCACCGATCTGCGCGGGTCGGCCGAATTCCGCCGCGAGCTGGTGAACGTCCTCACGCGGCGCGCGCTCGATGAGGCCAGCGCGCGGGCAGAAGAGGCGCGGTCATGAACGGCGAGGTCCTGGTCCACCTCAACGTCAACGGCGAGGATCGCACGCTCGCCCTCAAGCCGAACACCACGCTCCTCGCGGCGCTGCGCCTGCACATGGGCCTGACCGGCACCAAGAGGGGATGTGCGTCCGGCGATTGCGGCGCCTGCACGGTGCAGGTCGACGGCCAGCCGGTGAACTCCTGTCTGCTGCTCGCGGTGGCCGCCGAGGGCAAGCGCATCACGACCATCGAAGGGCTCTCGCACCACGGCGACCTGCATCCGCTGCAGCAGTCCTTCGTGAAGCACGGCGCAATCCAGTGCGGCTTCTGCACGAGTGGTGCGCTGATGGCGTCGAAAGCCCTCATCGACCAGAACGAGGCGCCGTCGCACGACGAGATAAAGGAAGCGCTCGCCGGCAATCTGTGCCGTTGTGCCACGTATCCGCGGATGCTGAAGGCAGTGGCGGGGTGGAAGGAATTCGAAGGTGTGCGGTTCGATGCGAAACCCCACGTGCACGCCGAGCGCGACCAGAAGCGCGATCACGATGTGGTCAGCCACGGTGTGACGCGGTATGACGCGCCCGACAAGGTCACGGGGCGCGCGAAATACACCGCGGACATCCAGCTCCCGGACACCGTCGTCGGCAAGATTCTCGGGAGCCCCATCGCTCACGGGATCATCAAGCGCATCGACGTGTCGAAGGCGCGCGCCCTGAGCGGCGTGCTCGCCGTGATCACCGGTGCCGACGTGCCCGACACGTGGTACGGCGTGAGTCCGGCGCGCGAGGACGAGCAGGTCCTCGCCAAGGAGCGTGTTCGCTACGTGGGCGACGAGATCGCCGCCGTCGCGGCGGTCGACGAGGAAACCGCCGAGCGCGCGCTAAAGCTGATCGAGGTCGAATTCGAGGAACTGCCGGCGGTGTTCGATCCCGTGTCGGCGATGGCGCCCGGGGCGCCGCTCATCCATCCCGAGAAGCCGCGCTACGCGGGCAACATCAATACGCGCGTGGACTGGCATTTCGGCGACGTGACCCAGGGGTTCGCCGAGGCCGACCTCGTGCGCGAGGAGCGCTTCGTCGGCAACCGCACGTATCAGTCGCCGATGGAACCGCACGCCGCGCTCGCGCGATGGGAACACCACGGCGAGCGCCTGACGCTCTGGTCGTCGACCCAGACACCGCACTACCTGCATCGCTCGCTGTCGCGCGTGCTCGGCATCCCGATGGGGAACATCCGCGTGATCCGCCCGGCGGTCGGCGGCGGATTCGGCGCGAAGGCCGAGGCCACGCCGCTCGACTTCTGCGCGGCGATCCTCGCGAAGCTGACCGGTCGTCCGGTGGCGATGGAGTACACGCGGGAAGAGATGTACCGCCATTTCCGCGGACGCCACAAGCAGTACATCGATCTCAAGATCGGCGTGAAGAAGGACGGCAGCATCACGGCGGTGGAGCATACGGTGGTGCTCGACGGCGGGGCGTACACGTCGTACGGTGTGATCACCGCGTATTACGCCGGCTCGATGCTTCCGACGCTCTACAAGATTCCCAACTACAAGTACGACGGCACGCGCGTCTACACGAACCTGCCGGCGTCGGGTGCCTTCCGCGGTCACGGTGTGCCGCAGCCGCGCTTCGCGTTCGAGTCGCTGCTCGACATGATCGCCGAGGAACTCGGACTCGACCCGTTCGAGATCCGGCTGCGGAACGCGATGGAGCCGAACATGCGCACGGGGAATGCGCTCGATATCTCGTCGTGCGAGTTCATCGAGACGCTGAATCGTGCGCGCGCGACCTCCGGCTGGGCCGCGAAGAAGGGGAAGTTGCCGGCCGGCAAGGGCATCGGCGTCGGGTGCGGCGGGTTCGTCTCGGGCGCGGGCTACCCGATCTACCGGTCGGATTTCCCGCACTCGAACGCGATGATCCGCGTGCACGAAGACGGCACGGGCGTGACGCTGCACATCGCCGCCTCCGAGATCGGGCAGGGTTCCGACACGGTACTCGTGCAAATCGCCGCCGAGGAACTCGGTGTGCCGTACGAATGGGTGTGGATGGCCGACTGCGATACCACGCTGAGCCCGCTCGACCTCGGGTCGTACTCGAGCCGCGTCACGCTGATGGGCGGAAACGCGGTGAAGATGGCGGCGCAGAACGTCACCGCGCAGCTCCGCGTGGTGGCGGCGCGCGAACTCGGCTGCGATCCCGCGGCGCTGACGGCGAGAGAAGGGCGGATCTTCGTCCGGGAGCATCCGTCGGTGGGGATGGACTGGGCCGCCGCCGCGCGCATCGCGTTCTCGAAGAAGGGGCCCGTGGTCGGCACGGGGTCCTACACGCCGCCCAAGCATCTCGGCGGCGAGTTCAAGGGCGGCACGGTCGGCACGTCGCCCGCCTACAGTTTCTCCACCGCCGTCGCGGAAGTGACCGTCGATTTGGAGACCGGATACGTCACCGTCGATCGCTTCACGGACTACAGCGACGCCGGAACCGTGATCAATCCGGTGACGCTCCACGGCCAGGTCGAGGGTGCAATCATCATGGGGATGGGAGAGACGCTGCTCGAAGACACGATCGTCGGCGCGGGCGGGCACCTCGCCAACGCGAATCTGCATGACTACCTGATCCCGACCATCTGCGAGACGCCGGAGATTCACACCGCCGCGGTCGAGAGCTTCGAGCCGCGCGGACCGTTCGGCGCCAAGGAGATCGGCGAAGGCTCGCTGCTTCCCGTGCTGGGCGCGATCGCCAACGCGATCTACGATGCGTGCGGCGTACGCGTGACGGAACTCCCGATCACGCCGGAGAAGATCCTCAGGGGACTCAAGCTGCGCGAAACGTCGCGCGCTTCCCGGGCGGTCGTCGGCGCCGGAGTTCGCGCCTGACCATGCCGAAAACCAGCGCTGTGATGCCCGCACCCGGGCGCCGGCTGGCGCGCGCGTCGACGCAGAAAAAACTCGACGAGCTGCTGATGAAGGCGGCGTCGCTGGTCGCCCGAAAGGGATTCGAGGCGACGTCGATGCGCGACCTCGCCAAGGCGATCGACGCGAGCCTCGCGGGACTCTACCACTACTTCTCGAGCAAGGAAGACCTGCTCTTCCAGCTGCAATACCGCACCTTCGGGTCGCTGCTCGAGCAGCAGCAAGCGGTCGCGGCGGAGCCGGGCACGCCCGAGGAACGCTTCGCGCGACTGATCACGGGGCACCTCCAGTTCTACGCGCGGCACCGGAACGAGCTGAAGGCGTGCACGTTCGAACTCGAGTCGCTCACCGGCAAGCCGTACGAGACGGTCGAGGCGATCCGGCGCCGGTACTATCGGCTGATGACCTCGGTCGTCGCGGACGTGATCGGTGGGCCCTCGTCGAACGGCAAGGAGACGCGGAAGAGCCGCCACGCGACGCTGTTCATCTTCGGCATGCTGAACTGGATCTTCATGTGGTACGAGCCGTCGCGGCACGGGACGGTGGAACAGATCGGACAGGAAATGCGGGAACTGGTATTGGACGGTCTGCGGCGCGGGAAACGCAGCGGCTGATCCCGGGCGCCGCGCCGGCGTCCGCGGGATTCTCGATCGCGAGGAGGGTGGCAGTGCAGTTTCAAGACGTCTGGATTCCCTATGGAGCATACTGGTCCACGCCGTTCTGTTCGTGGCAAGGGACCTTTGCGACGCTGCCCCCGATCCCGTTCGCCGCCGAGGTCGCGGCGCGCGCGCTCGCCGAGCGCGGCATCACGCCGTCGGACATCGACGGGCTCTGCTTCGGCACGACGGTCGCGAGCAAATACTCGTTCTACGCCGCCCCATGGTTTGCCGGGATGGCCGGCCTCGGCCACACGACGGGGCCCACCATCAGCCAGGCCTGTGCGACGTCCGTGCGGTGCCTCGTGACGGCCGCGCAGGAGCTGAGCACGGGGGGCGCGACCGCGTATCTCGCGGTGGCGGCCGACCGTACGAGCAACGGCCCGCACGTGTTCTATCCCAATCCCGGCGGGCCCGGCGGCACGGGTGACTCCGAGAACCTCGTGCTCGACAGTTTCGGGCTCGATCCGTGGGCGAAGAACTCGATGCTGCAGACCGCGGAGAACGTCGCCCGCGAGGCCGGCATCACGCGCGGGGAACAGGAGGAGGTCACGCTCCTGCGCTACCGCCAGTACGCGGACGCGACGGCCGATGACGGCGCGTTCTTCAAGCGGTACATGTCGTGGCCCCTCGAGGTCAAGGATGCGCGCGGCAAGAAGGTCGTGGCGACGGTGACGGGTGACGAAGGCGTGCGCCCGACGAACGCGCAGGGACTCGCGACGCTCCGGCCCGTGGTCGAGGGCGGCTCGGTGACGTTCGGCACGCAGACGCACCCCGCCGACGGCAACGCGGGCATGCTGCTCACGGCTGGGCGCGATCGTGCGCGCGGGGTCTCGCCGAAGGGCGCCGTGGACGTGCAGCTGCTCTCGTACGGCCAGGCGCGCGTGAAGAAGGGCTTCATGCCGATGGCCGTCGCGCCGGCTGCCGCGCAGGCGCTCAGCCGCGCCGGCATCACCGCGGACCAGCTCGGCAGCATCACGTCGCACAATCCGTTCGCCGTGAATGACGTGTACCTCGCACGCGAACTGAAGCTCGACCCCGAGCGGATGAACCGTCACGGCTGCTCGCTCGTGTGGGGACACCCGCAGGGACCGACCGGACTGCGCTCGATCATCGAGCTCATCGAGGATCTCGCGATCGCGGGCGGCGGATATGGACTGTTCACTGGCTGTGCCGCGGGCGACAGCGCCGCTGCGGTGGTGTTGAAAGTCAGCATGCGCTGAACGATCGGAACGACGGAGAGGATTCCAGTCATGAATTATTTCGCCTCGAAGGAGGCAGCCGGTTTCGGCTTCAAGGACATCCTGTACGAGAAGAAGGATTGGGTGGGCCGCATCACCATCAACCGGCCCGAGTCCTTCAACTGCTACACGACGTCCACGCTGCAGGAACTCATCACGGCCATCGACGACGCGTCGAACGACGACAAGGTCGGCGTGATCGTGCTGACGGGCGCCGGCGACAAGGCGTTCTGCACCGGCGGCGACGTGAAGGAGTACGCGGGCACGTACACGCAGAGCCCGCACGATTACTTCAAGTACATGGGGCTCTTCGCCAAGTACATCGAGAGCATCCTGCGCAGCGGCAAGGTCACGATCGCGCGCATCAACGGGATTGCCGTCGGCGGCGGAAACGAAACGCAGCTGGCGTGCGACCTCGCCGTGATGGCCGACGACACCTACCTCGGCCAGGTGGGAACGAGCGTCGGGAGCGTCGCGTGCGGCGGCGCCACGCAGTGGCTGTCGATTCACGTCGGCGATCGCCGGGCGCGCGAGATGCTCTTCCTCAACCCGCGCATCCCCGCCGCGAAAGCGCTCGAGTGGGGGCTCGTGAACCGCGTGGTGCCGCGCGCCAAGCTCGACGAGGAAGTGGCCGTGCTCGCCAAACAGCTGCTCGAGAAGTTCCCCGAGTGCACGAGGTACACGAAGCAGCAGGTGAACTACTGGAAGGAAGCCTCGTGGCACGCGACCGTCGGGCACGCGCGCGACTGGCTCTCGACTCACTTCACGACGCTCGAGCCCTACGAAGGGATGCAGGCGTTCGTCGAGAAGCGGAAAATCGATTTCATGGGATTGCGCAAGAAGGCCGCCGACGAGAATGGCAGCAGCGAGTTCCTTTGGGGCCCGTACAGCCAGACGTGCACCAGCTGCGGCGCGAAGGGCATCCCGAAACAGTTCGCGTTCTGCGGCGGCTGCGGCGCCAAGCTGGGATAGTGCCGCACGCCATGAAGCGCGACCTCGCGGGGCAGGCGACGCTCGTCACCGGTGCCGGACGCGGCATCGGCGCGGCAATCGCGCGCGAGCTCGCGCTGCAGGGAAGCGACGTGGCGCTCGTGGACCTCGGTGCGTTCGACGATGCCGAGCGCGTCGCAGAGGAGTTGCGGGCGCTCGGCCGCCAGGCCGTGGCGCTGCGGGCCGACGTTTCCGATTTCGCGGCGGCCGAACACGCGGTGGCGGAGGCGGTGGGGACGCTCGGCAAGCTCGACGGCCTCGTGTGCAACGCCGGCATCACGCGTGACGCCGTCTCGTGGAAGATGACGGAAGCGGCGTGGGACGCGGTGCTCGACGTGAACCTGAAGGGTTGTTTCGCCTTCTGTCGCGCCGCGGCGCCCGTGTTTCGCGGACAGCGCCGCGGGAGCATCGTCACGATCGCTTCGATCAACGGCATGCGCGGCAAGTTCGGCCAGTCGAACTACGCGGCGTCGAAGGCGGGAGTGATCGGCCTCACCAAGGCGCTCGCGCGCGAGCTGGGACCGAGCGGCGTGAACGTCAACTGTGTGGCGCCTGGATTCATCCGCACGGAAATGACGGCGAGCCTGCCGCCGGCCGTGATAGAGCGCGCCGTGGAAGAGTCGGCACTCGGCCGGCTGGGTGAAACGGACGAGGTGGCGGCGGTCGTGGCGTTCCTGTTGTCGGATCGGGCGCGTTACATCACGGGAGAGATCATCAAGGTCGACGGCGGCCAGTACATCTGAGAGGACGACGATGAACACGACGACGATCACGGGTGCGGTGCGGTATGAGGTGCGGGAGGATGTCGCCTTCCTCACGCTCGACGCGCCGCCGGTCAACGTGCTGAGTGCGGCGATGATGGGGGAGCTGGCGAACGGCGTCGAGCGGGCACAGGCGGATCGTTCGCTCAAGGCTCTCGTGCTGCAGTCTGCAGCGCGGGCGTTCTCGGCCGGCGCGGACGTCGGCGAGCACCGTCCGGAGGAGGCGCCGGAGATGATCGCGACGTTCAGCCGCCTCTTTGCCGCACTCGGCGCCGTAGAGTTGCCCGTGGTGATGGCGGTGGACGGCGCGGCGCTGGGTGCCGGATTCGAGCTCGTGATGATGGCGGACGTGCTCCTCGCCAGCGAGCGCGCGTCGTTCGGGCAGCCCGAGATCCGGCTCGGCTTCTTCGCGCCGGTCGGCGTGGCGCTGCTGCCCGCCCGCATCGGCCTCGCACGGGCGATCGAAGTGACGTCCACGGGACGCACGTACACGGCCGCGGAAATGCACACGATGGGGCTCGTCTCGCGCGTCGTGCCCGAGGCCGGGCTGTCGGCAGCGCTCGAGCAGGTGCTGGGCGACCTGCGGCGTGCGAGTCCGCTGGTGATGCGGATGAACGTTCGCCTCTCGCGCCAACTGCTCGGGCTGCCGTTCGAAGAGGCGCGGCGCGAGGCGGAGCGCGTGTTCCTGGGTGAGCTGATGGCCACGGAGGACGTGCGCGAGGGGATCGCGTCGTTCTTCGAGAAGCGACGTCCGCTGTGGAAGAACCGGTGAGCCGCGCCAGGGCGCGGCAGGAGCGGGGGCGATGCGGATCCTGATCGTCGGAGCCGGGGCACTGGGCGGGCTCGTGGGGGCGTACCTCACGCGCGCCGGCGAGGACGTCACACTCCTCGAGGTGAACCAGGCGCGCGCGCGCCTGCTCGCCGACGCCGGGTTGCACATCACGCGCGTCGGCCAGGACGAAACGACGATCCCGATCCATGTCGTGACCTCGCTTGCCGGGGTCGATCCGTTCGACCTCGTGTTCGTCGCCGTCAAGACGTACCAGACCGGCGACGCGGTGGGCGCGGCGCTCGAGGCGACCACGCCCTCGACGCTCTTCTTCTCTCTGCAGAACGGCATTGGGAATGCGGAGACGATCGCGGCAATGGTGGGCGAAGAGCGCGTGTTGTGCGGCGTCACGTACCACAGCATCGAACACGCCGGGCCGGGGCGACTGCGCTATCGTGCGGGCATCAAGCCCATCCAGATCGCCGCCGTGCGCGGCGGCGCGACGCCGCAGGTCGAGGCGATCGCCGAAGCGTTCCGCCGTGCCGGATTCGAAACCAACGTCGTCGCGAACGTGGATCACGCGCTCTGGCAGAAGCTGCTGCACAACGCGGTGGTGAACCCGACGTCGGCCATCACCGGGCTCACCTGCCGGGAAATGCTCGCCGACGGAGAGTTGATGGCGTTCATGCGCGACCTGTGCGCCGAGATCATCGCGGTGATGCGCGCGCGCGGCGTGCCGATCGTCGACGAGGAAGATCCGTTCCGCCCGATCATCGGATCGCTCAAGGCGCTGGGCAAGAACCGGCCCTCGATGTGGCAGGACCTGGCGCGCGGCACGAGGACCGAGGTCGACGCGCTCAACGGCGCCATCGTGCGCGAAGCGGAGCGGATCGGACTCGCCGTGCCGCACAACGCCGCGCTCGTGCACTTCATCCATTCGCGCGAGCGGCAGAAATTCCTCCGGAAGCAGGAGATCGTGCAGCGGCTCGGCCTCGATCGCGCGCGCGCCGCGGATGAGGAAGCGCCGCGCCCGCGGCTGCGCACGGTGCCGCGCGCGGTGCTGCGCGCGGTGCCGCGCGACGTGGACGCGGGCATGCCGCTGGGTGGCCCGCCGCTCGAGAGCACGCGGCGTCTCAAGGAACTGATGCACGCGTACTACGTGAATCTCGCCGCCGCGGCGGACGATCCCGATCGCCGCGTGGCCGCGTGCTCCGGACTCGCGCCGGTGGAGATCGTCCGGGCGTTCGACTTCGTGCCGTACTACCCGGAGAATCACGCGGCCCTGATCGCCGCGTCGCGCCGGGCTGGCCCCTACATCGCGCGCGCCACCACCGCCGGCTTCTCGCAGTTCGTCAGTTCGGCGATGCGCACGGACATCGGCGCCCTGCTCGCCGGAAGCAGCCCCCTCACCGACGCGCACGGCATCGCGGGGCCACCGCGGCCCGACGTCGTCATCTACAGCACCAATACCGGCCACGAGCTGGTGCGATGGTTCGAGTTCTACGGGTCGTATTACGACGTCCCGGTGATGGGACTCCACCCGCCGCCGGCCCTGAACGTCCTGGAACAGATCGACGTCGACGCGGCCGTCCATCAGTTGCTGCGCCTGCAGCGGCGGCTGGAGGAGTTCACCGGCCGCGCGCTCGACATCGATCGGCTGGGCGAAGTGGTCGGCTACTCGGCAAAGGCGGCGGAGCTCTGGAGCGACATCCTGGGACTCGCGCGTGCCGTGCCGGCTCCGATCACGTTCTTCGACACGCTGATCCACGTCGCCCCCATGATCCTGATGCGCGGCACGCCGGAGGCGGTGGACTACTACGTCCAGCTCAAGGCGGAGGTCGAAGAGCGCGTGGCGCAGGGTGTGTCGGCCGTGCCGAACGAGTCGCACCGGCTTTACTGGGACGGCCCGCCGATCTGGTGCGCGCTGCGTCCGCTCGCCCGCCTCTTCGAGGAAGCGGGTGCGGCGATCGTCGCCTCCACGTTCTGCTCGGAGTTCGCACTGCGCGGGCTCGACCCGGACGACCCGCTCGAGAGCATGGCGCGGGCCTACACGGGGATCTTCGACAACCGGTCCGAGGACTACCGGGCGGCATACCTCGCCCAGCAGTTCGAACAGTACGGCGTCGATGCCGCGATCTATCACGACTGCCGCACGACGCCGGAAACGAGTCATGTGCGGTACGGTCCGGCGGCGCGCACACGGCATTTGACGGACGTGCCGGGCCTGGTCATCGAAGCCGACTCGCACGACCTGCGCCTCTTCTCAACCGAGCGGTTGCAGGAACAGTTCGCCGATTTTCTCGAGCAGCGGGTCGAACGGGTCGGCGTCAGGTAACACACGGTCACGCGGAGGAACGAATCGATGGCAGAGCAGGAACTGCGGATCTCCGCGGGTGTGGATGTCGGAACGGAGTGCGTTAAGGCGGCCATCGTCACGGAGGACGGCCGTGTCATCGGCCGTGCCGTGATGCCGACGCGCGGATATTTCCAGGCCTGTGTGTACGAGGTGCTTGCGGCCGCCCTCGACGACGCGCAGCGCAAGGAGGAAGACCTCGCGGGCATCGGCGCGACCGGGTTCGGCATGGAGTGCGTCCCGAAGGCGACGCTCACGGCGACGGAAGCGACGTGCCATGCACTCGGAGCGTTTCAGCACGTACGACACGCGATGACGCTCGTGAACATCGGCGGCCGCGACCCGCATGTCATTGCCGTCGACGGCGAAGGCCGGCGCACGGCGGCGCGTGGCGCGCGGCGCTGCGCGGTGGGGATCGGCAGCTTCCTGATGTTCACGGCCCGTCACCTGGACGTGAGCCCGACGCGGCTGCAGGAACTCGCGTCCGCCGCGGGCGACCGGCCGGCCCGCGTGAGCAGCTACTGCTCGGTCTTCTCCGCCTCCGAAGTGCTCGAGCGCCTGCGCGAGGGGGCGACGCGAGAGGAGATCGCCCTCGGCTGCATGCACTCGATTGCGGAGCGCATCATCGAGATCGGCGGGTTCGAGGATCCGGTGGTCATCTGCGGCGGCGTCGTCGAATACTTTCCGGGGGTGCTTGCCGCGCTCGAAGCGCAATCGGGAATGAAGGTCCGGGCGGTGCCCGATCCGATCTTCACGGCCGCGCTTGGCGCGGCACTCAGGATATTCCAACCCACTTTGGAGGCCTGATGGCCGCGCCACAGGCGGAACTCACGAGCACCGGGGCACTCCGCGAGACGATGGCGGCGTACTACCGCACGCTCGGCGACGCCGTCGAGAACAAATCCGCGCCCGTGGCCTGGTGCTCGAGCGTCGGCCCGGCGGAACTGCTGCGAGCGCTGGGCTTCGCCGTGCACTTTCCCGAGAACCATGCGGCGATGATCGGAGCGGGTCGAACGGCCAACCGCTACCTGCCGGTGGCGCACGCACAGGGATACTCGCAGGACATCTGTTCGTACCTGACGAGCGACATCGGCGCCTACCTTGCCGGCGAGTCGCCGCTGTCGGCGTTCGGTCTCCGCGGCGTTCCGCGCGCGGACGTGCTCGTGTTCAACACCAACCAGTGCCGCGACGTGCGCGACTGGTTCGAGTGGTACGGGCGCCAATGGAACGTGCCGGTGGTCGGCATCAACTCGCCGCGGTCGGTCGGCAACGTGGTCGAGGCCGAGGTCGACGACGTCACCGCGCAGCTGGAGGCCCTCGTTCCCGTGCTCGAAGGGGTGGCCGGCGCGCGGCTCGACAGCGCGCGGTTCGCGGCCGCGATCGGCGCTGCGCGCGAGGCGTCGTCGCTATGGGAACAGTGTCTCAAGACGGCGGTCCATCGCCCGACGCCGTTCACGTTCTTCGACGGCACGATTCACATGGGGCCGGCGGTCGTCCTCCGTGGCGTCGCGGAGGCCGCGACGTACTACCGGACGCTGCTCGCCGAACTCGAGGAGCGCACGCTCGCGGGTGTATCCGCGGTGCCCGGCGAGACGTTGCGGCTCTACTGGGACGGCATGCCCATCTGGGGGCGGCTGCGGGCGCTCTCCACGACGTTCGCGGAGTTCCGGACGGCCGTCGTCGCGTCGACGTATTGCAACAGCTGGATCCTCTCGACGCTCGACCCCGCCGATCCGCTGCGCTCGATGGCGCGCGCCTCGGTGGAACTGTTCATCGCGAGATCGGACGGGCCCAAGGAGCGCTACATCGAGCGGATGGTGGAGCTCTACGACATCGACGGCATCGTCTTCCACGATTGCCGCACGTGCCCCAACAACACGAACACGCGCTACGGAATGCCGCGACGCCTGTCCGAGCGCCTCGGGATTCCCACGCTCGTGCTCGACGGCGACGTGAACGACCTGCGCTGTTTCTCCGACGAGCAGGCGCGCACGAACATCGAGGGGTTCGTCGAACAACTTTCCGACGCGCGCGGAGTCAGCGGCCGGCGGGAGCATTGATGGGTCGCTACGCCGGCGTCGATAGCGGGTCGTGGAACACGAAGGCCGTGGTGATCGACGAGGGCGGCAACGTGCTCGGCACGAGCGTCGTACGCTCCGGCGCCGACCTGACGGCGGCGGCCGAGCGGGCGTACGACGAGGCGCTCGCGAGCGCCGGGTGCGCGCGGACCGGAGTCACGGCCGTGTGGTCGACCGGTTTCGGCCGCAATGCCGTTCCGTTCGCCAATGGATCGCGGACGGAACTCGACTGCCACGGGCGCGGCGCGGCATTCCACGTGAAGGGGCCGCTCGTCGTGATCGATATCGGCGGACAGGACGCCAAGGTAATCCGGCTCGACGCGCAGGGACAGCGGCTGTCGCATCGGATGAACCGGAAGTGCGCCGCGGGCACGGGCAGCTTTCTCGATGAAATCGCGCTCCGCCTCGGCATCGAGACCGCGGCGCTCGACGTCCTCGCCGCGCAAGCCACCGAAGAGCTCGAACTCTCCAGCTTCTGCACGGTCTTCGCCGGCACCGAGCTGCTGACGCTGATCCGGGCCGGACGGCGGCCCGCCGACCTGGCGATGGCGGCGTATCGCTCGCTGATGAAGCGCGTGATCGCGATGGACGTCTTCGAAGGGCGCGTCGTCGCCACCGGCGGCGTGGTCGCATACCACCCAACGATGGTCGCGCTGCTCTCCGAAGCAGTGCGCGCCGAGGTGATCGTCCCGCCGTATCCGCAGGAGATGGGCGCGTTCGGCGCGGCGCTCGCGGCGCGCGACGGCGCCGTGTCGGTGGGACCGGGGAGCGTCTCCCACCGTGCAGGCGCGGCGCCGGCCGCCGAAGGATCCGACGATGACGCCTGAACAAGCGGTGGCCGAACGGCAGCCGATGAGCCACGCGCTCGCCGCCGTTCGCGAAGGCGACAGCATCCGTTCGCGACTCGCGCCCGTGGGCGAGCGTGAGAGCGTCGGCGCACTGCTCGCTCGCAACGTGGCACGGTTCGGTTCGCACGCCGTCTACAGCGAACGCCGCGACGGTGCGTTCCGCGCCGTATCGTGGGAAGCGTTCGCCCGCGACGTCGTGTCGTTCGGCGCCTTCCTGTCCGCCGCGGGTATGCGGGCTGGTGCGCGGGTCGCCGTCGTGTCGCCGAATCGCGGCGAGATGCTCGTGGCCGAGTTCGCGACGATGAGCCTCGGCGGGACGTTCGTGCCGATCTTCGCCGGCTACCCCGCGCACCAAATGCGGGACCTTCTTCGCCAGGCCGATCCCACCGTCGTGATCGTGGCCGGGCGCGACCAGCTCGCCGGAGTCCATTTCGGCGAGGCGACGCGCGCGCTGGTCACCCTCGAGCCCGTCGATCCCGCCACGGTCGAGCCGCTGCTGCGCGGGGCCCGCGTCAGTCACACCACGTTCCGCGACGCGCTCGCGCAGTTCCCCGTCGACCAACCGCGCATCGCCGCGTTTCTCGACTCGGCGGCACGCATCGATCCCGGCGAGCCCTGCCTGCTGAACTTCACCTCGGGCACGAGCGGCGTGCTGAAGGGCGTCGTGCTGACGCACGACAACATCCTCTCCCAGCAGCGCGCGCTGTCGGCGATCTGGTCGGTGACGCACGCGGACCGCTTTCTCTCGTACCTCCCGTGGCACCACAGCTTCGGCGGGATTTTCGAGAAGTACACCGCGCTGTACAACGGCGCGACGATCCACATCGACGACTCGCGGGGAAAGGACTTCACGGCTCTCCGGCGCAACTGGGTGGAGGTCCGTCCGACGATCTACTTCAGCGTGCCGCAGGTCTATCAACAGCTCGTCACGCACGTCCAGTCGCGGCCCGAAGACGAAGGCACGATCTTCCATCCCGGCCTGCGGTTCGTCTTCACCGCGGCCGCGGCGCTCCCGGCGAACGTCTCCGCCTTCTTCGCCGCGAAGCGCGTCCCGGTGCTCGAGGGATGGGGGCTGACCGAGACGTCGCCGTGCTGCACGCTCACGGACTTGTCGGAACCGCGCAGCGTCCCCGGCATGGTCGGCTATCCGATTCCCGGCGTCACGATCGGGATCGCACCCGATGGCGAGATCCTGGTGCGCGGCCCCAACGTGATGCGGGGCTATGACGCGGATCCCGCGGCAACCGCACGGGCGCTCCCGGGCGACGGCTGGTTCCACACGGGAGATCTCGGGGAATTCGTCGGCGCTGCGCTCAAGCTCGTGGCCCGCAAGGACCGCGTTTTCAAGATGCTCAACGCGGAAAAGGTCGTCCCGACGGAGATCGAAAACCGGCTGGCGGGGATGAACAGCTTCATCCGTCACGTCATCGTCGCGGGACAGGGCCAGCGGTTCCTCTCCGCCCTCATCTTTCCCGACTTCTTCCGCATCGCCGAACAGTTCGGCGCCGACCAGGCCTTGGCCGATCGCGTGGTGAAGGCATCGCTGCGCGACACGCTGCTCGCGTTCAACCTCGAACATCAGGTGAAATACGAGCGGATCCAGGCGTTCGCCGTGATCAGCAAGGAACTGTCGCTCGAGGACGAGGAGCTCACGCCGTCGATGAAGGTGCGGGTGCGCAACGTCCTCGCCAACGCCGAAGAATACCTCGAGGCCGTGTACGCACCGAGCGAGGACTGCGATTGCCGCTTCCTGCGCAAGGTGATGCGGCTCTCCCCCGACGACCGGCGCTGCTTCGCGGGCATCGATCGTTCCCTCGATGAATGCCATGCCTGCGGGAGCTTCGTCTTCGGCGACGACCCCGCTGCCGACGAGAAAATCCAACCGAGCCACTGACGATGACGACGAAAACGGACGGAATGTGGGAGGCGTGGATGATGACCGCACCGGGAGCGCCGTTCGAGAGGCGCGACCTGCCGGCGCGCTCGCCAGAGCCGGGTGAAGTGACGATCGAGGTGGCGGGCTGTGGGGTGTGCCACACCGACCTCTCGTTCCTGTATCACGGGGTGAAGACGCGTGGCACGCTGCCGCTCGTCCTGGGCCATGAAATCAGCGGCATCGTACGAGCGGTCGGAGATGGAGTGGACTCGGCGCTCGTCGGGCGTTCCGTCGTGGTGCCGGCCGTGCTGCCGTGTGGGGAGTGTGAGTTGTGCCGCGCGGGGCACCGCACGATCTGCCGGCGACAGGTGATGCCCGGAAACGACCGGCACGGCGGTTTCGCGTCGCACGTCGTGGTGCCCGCGCTTTTCGTATGTCCCGTCCCCGGGCCGGCGCTCGCCAGGCACGAGCTCTGGGAGCTGAGCGTCGTCTCCGACGCCGCGTCGACGCCGTTCGAGGCGGTGAAGCGCTCGGGTCTCGCCGCCGGCGACCTCGCGGTCCTCGTCGGCGTGGGCGGCATCGGCGTCTACGGCGTGCAAATCGCGGCGGCGACCGGAGCGAAGGTCATCGCCATCGACATCGACGACCGGAAGCTTGAGCAAGCCCTGGCGGCAGGAGCTCATGTGGCGCTCAACGTGAAGGACATGCAGGTCAAGGAAATCCGCAAGCGCGTGAGGGGCGAAGCCGAGGGCATCGGCGCGCCGCCGCACCTGTGGAAGATCTTCGAAATGTCGGGGACACGCGCGGGCCAGGAGACGGCGTTCTCGCTGCTGGGCTTCGGGGCGTCACTCGCGGTGGTCGGCTTCACGACCGACCGCGTCGAGATCGCCCTGTCCAACCTGATGGCGTACGACGCAGTGGTGCGCGGCAACTGGGGGGCCGACCCGCTGATCTACCCGGAACTTCTCGACTGGGTCGGCGATGGCCGGATCGCGGTGAAGCCGTACATCGAGAAGCACCCACTTGCGCGCATCAACGAGGTTTTCGAGGAGGCGCACCGAGGCGGGTTCCTCAAGCGCGTCGTGCTCGTTCCGTAGTCTTCGGCTTCCGGCTTCCGACTTCAGTCGGAGATCGCCCGCGCCTCCCGCTCGAGTTTCGCCGCGAGCGCGTGGAATTTTTCGTGCGCTCCCTCGCCGGTTTCCTCGCGTTCAACGCGCTCGAACCCCTCCAGGACGCGTTCCTGTCGCGCGGGAGAGAACAGCTCGTCGGCCATCGGGAACAGCATCTCGTCTTCCTTCGCGATGTGGTCGCGCAGCAGCGCGACGTAGCCGCGCACGTTCGACACGACCTGCGCGCGCGCCGGGGCGTCGCCGGCCTGGAGCCGGCGCGCGGCATCGCGCAGCGCACGCGTCAATGCCCGTCCCTGTTCGTGCTCTTCGAGCATCATGTCGATCACGCCACCGCCGGTGGGCACGCCGCTTTCGATCATCGCGCCGAACAGCACGCCTTCCTCCTTTCGGTGGTGGCAGCCGTCGGCGAAGCCGGCGATGAAGTCGGCAGCCTCGAGAAAGAACGTCGGGGGGACGGAGTGCGAACGCTCCAGATGACCGGCGGCGATTTCGAGCGCGTCGAGCACGCGCTCGATGAGCCGATGTTCCTGCATGAGAACGTCTATGGCTTTCATGGATCCTCTTTCGGTGGACACGAAATCTACCGCGCGAGAAGCTTTCCGATCGCGCCGGCCACGCGTGCCGGGGCGTCCTCCGGCGAGAAATGCCGCGCGTCGGCAATCAGGTCGAGCGTGGCGCCGGGAATCGTGTCGCGCAGGCGTTCTCCCACGCGAACGTCGATCCACGGATCGCGCTCGCCCCATACGATCGCCGCTGGTTGCGTGATGCCTCGGAGCCGCGCTCCGAGTTCAATTACGGTGGGATCGTTCATGGCGCGCAGCTGCGACACGAGCGCGTCCACCCCGAGGCGCATGGTGTAGGCGCGAAGAAAATTGTCGAGCGCGTGCCGGCCGGCTTCTTCGTCGGCGAAGCCGTTGAGCAACGAGCCGTGCACGAGTCCGGCGAGGAGCGGCGCGCCGAGCGCGCGTCCCACAGGCGTGATGGAGGAGAGCAATCGCGCGAGGCGCGCCGCGCCACGGGGCCAGGCGTCGAACGCCGTGCTGTTCACGAGGCAGAGCCGCGTCACGCGTGACGGCGCGTTGAGCGCGAGCGCCTGCGCCACGGCGCCGCCCATCCCGTGACCGACGACACACGCGGAGTCGATGCTCAGGTCGTCCATCAACAGCCGGACGCGATCGGCGTGCGCGGTCGCTGTGAGCGAGGAGAGTCCGGGCCGGTCGCTTCTGCCGAATCCGAGGAGGTCGACGACGACGAGGCGGTGGCCTTCCGGCATTTCTCGCACGACGCCGTGCCAGAGATGTGACGAGGCCGGGAATCCGTGCAGGAAAATGACCGGCTCGCCCGCGCCGCGCGTGCCAGCGGCGTAGTAGTAGAGTCGCGTGACACCCAGATCCACAAACTCCCCGCGCATCGCGGCAAGATGGACGGTGTGCGGGGGTGCGACAAGCGCGAAGAAGTGCGGGCAGTGGGGCGAGTCCGCCTCGGATGGACGGAAAAAAACCGCGAATTCGCCCTAGCGTTCCGTGACGAAAATGGTATCCTTAGCTCTGGGCGCATTGTCACATGCGTCAGGAGCAGCAGATCGCATTGTTTGACAACGACTTAGCAACGGGCGTCTCAATTTGACTGCACCCAACGTTCCGATCGTTTCGACGTTTCCGCCCCCGCCCCCGACGCTCTCTGCGGTGAAGTTCCCGCTCGGCTGGTTGCTGGAACATGCGTCAGCACCGATACAGTATCGCGCCACTATCGACGTTGCGAGGCTGGGATCGCGAGTTTCTCCGGATTTCCAGTTTCTTCCGTATACGTTCAAGCCGTCCATTGAACTCGCGTTGACGCAGTCGGCCGACGGAGTCTGGAACGACTCGATGCTCGGCGCGCCGTCCCCGCGGTCGGAAGGTTTCGAAGGCGTGGGTACGGTCCACGCGGTTCGCCGCATGCTCGAGTACGGCTGGGACAAGGATTCGCCGCCGATTTATCAGGCGCGGCGCATGCTGTTTCGCCTGCTCGCCGAGGACGACGATCCGCAGTTGCTCTTCGAGTTCGCGCCGAAGCCCGGGGCGAAGACGAAACCGGAAGAGGAAATGCGGCTGATGGCGCGCCAGACGCTGCGTGAAGCCGCGGGTGCCGCGCTCGCGCAGGCCGGCTTCGAATCCGATCCGCGGTTGCGCGGCGCCGCCCGGCGCACGCTCGACCGCATGATGGGGTTCCTCAAGTCGCCGGTCGGCGCGAAGCCGTGGATTCGCATCGGCAACCGCCAGGTGCTGTCGCCCGATGCGTTCGCGCCGTCGATCTACGCACTGCAGATGTTCGCGCACATGCCGCTCTTCCGCAGCGAGCACTACGAGGGCATGGAGTTGCTGTACCGCTGGCTGACCCGCCCGCTGCCTCGCCAGGAACAGATGCAGGTCGTCGGCAGGAAGATCGTGCCGGTGCCGCTGCTGGTGATGGGCGACCGCCTGCCGCATCGCAACGCCGTCGAGGATGACGTGCCTGCGGCGCTCGCGTGGATCGAACTGATGGCGCGCTTGGGATTCCTGCGCCGCAATGAAAACTGGTCGAAAATGTTCGAGCGGTTCGTGGATGACTGTGGCCGCGACGGCGTCTGGCATCCGCACAAGGGACTGGCGATGCCGCGCAGCTCGAATCCGTGGGTCTGGTCCTCGTATCCGCTCGAGCCGTCTCGCGCGGGCGACGAACGCTGGGCCGACATGACGTTCCGCATCGGCCTCATCGCGCGCTTGAGCGGGCGGCCGATCGACTTGATCTGAGCACCAGGCTTCCTCCCGACCAGTGGTTTCCCGCCGGTCGCGCCGACATCACGGCGCGGCGAGTGGAGTTGGCGAGCGGCCTCGGCCTCCGGGTGCTCGAGTCGGGACCGCCCGGCGGCACGCCGCTGCTGCTCCTCCACGGCTGGGCGATCTCGGCGTACCTCTGGCGCCACAACATCTCCGTCCTCGCGGCCGCGGGGTATCGCGTCCACGCGCCGGACCTTCCCGGCCACGGACTCTCCGACGCCCTGCTCGCGAAAGGGAGCTACACCCTCGAGACGCTTGCCGACAACGTCTCGGCGCTCCTCGACGCGCTCGAACTCGAGCGCGCGGCGGTGGTCGCGCAGTCGATGGGCGCACGTATCGCGCTGGAAATCGCACGCCGCCATCGCGTGACGCAGCTCGCGCTGTTCGGGCCCGTGGGATTCGGCGAAGTCTCATCGGCACGCGACTTCGCGCCATTTCTTCCGACCATTCCAGGAGCGCTCGCCTCGATGCTGGTGCCGCGCGAGCTCGTCGAACTCGTGCAGCGACGCGTGTATGGCAAGATCGGCTGGTTCACCGAGCGCGACATCGACGAGTACTGGGCTCCGACGCAGTTCCCAGCCGTGGTGCAGGCCGCGATGCAGATGCTGCGCGAGTTCGACTGGGCACCGCTCGCACCGACGACGCTCGCGGAGATCCCAACGCCCACGCTCGTCGTCTTCGGCACGCTCGACGGAACGGTGAAGCCGGTGAACGCGGAGCAGCTCGTGAAGGCGCTCCCGCACGGGCGACTCGAGTGGATCGAGGGCGGAGGGCATGTCGTCATGGAAGAGGTGCCTGATGCCGTCAACGCGCTGCTCCTGAATTTCCTCGCGGAGTAGCCCGGCTCCCCCGGCCCGATTAGCTTCAAGGTCAGACGGGATAGGCCGGCCGGTCGCATGTGTTGGTTTATGTGCGCCCCGGGTCCCATCGAGCCGATCTTCCGATTCGCGGAGGCATTGGCTCACCGCGGAGCCAAACCTCACGAATTGAAATGAAGACGAAGAAGGCGGCGAGTCCCGCCGCACGCCGTACGCCGCGCGCAGCAACGGCGGCGCGCGAAGCGGCACCTGTACAAGCAGTCGCGGCAGCGGCTCCCGGCGGCGAACTCGCCGCGGCGGAAGCCGCGACCATCGACATCACGTTCGCCGACCTCGGCCTCACCGCGCCGATGCTCGAGGCGCTCTCCGACGCCGGCTACCAGCGCCCGACGCCGATCCAGGCGCAGGCCGTCCCGCTCGCGCTCAAGGGGCGCGACATCATCGGCCTCGCGATGACCGGCACTGGCAAGACCGCCGCGTTCGTGATCCCGATCATCGAGCGACTGCTCGGCGGACCGAGGCGCACGCGCGCACTGATCCTCACACCGACGCGTGAACTCTGCGTGCAGGTCGAGGAGAGCTTTCGCAAATACGGCAAGCACTCCGGGCTCACCGTCATTCCCGTGTATGGCGGCGTCGGATACGATCCGCAGGTGAAGGCGCTGCGCGGCGGAGTGGACGTGGTCGTCGCCACGCCGGGACGGCTGCTCGACCATCTCGAAAAGCAGAACGTCGTGCTGGACGAGATCGAAGTGCTCGTGCTCGACGAAGCGGACCGCATGCTCGACATGGGGTTCGCGCCGCAGATTAACCGGATCGTCGCGCAGCTGCATTCCTACCGCCAGACGCTGCTCTTCAGCGCCACGATGCCGCCCGAAGTCGAGGCGCTCGCGCGTAAATATCTGCGCAAGCCGGTGGTGGTGCAGGTCGGCCGGCGCTCGGGTGCGGCGACCACCGTTCAGCACTTCGTCTATCCGTGCCCGAAGGACAAGAAGACGTCGCTGCTCGTCGAACTGCTGAAGAAGGAAAGCCTCGACAGCGTGCTCGTGTTCACGCGCACCAAGCACGGCGCCGACCGCGTCGTGAAGGCGCTCGAGAAGGCGGGGATCAATGCGGGCGCGATGCACGCGGACAAGACGCAGGGACAGCGCACCAAGGCGCTCGACGACTTCAAGAAGGCCAAGCTACGCGTGCTCGTCGCGACCGACATCGCGCAGCGCGGGCTCGACATCTCCGGCATCTCGCACGTCATCAACTTCGACGTGCCGCAGCAGGCCGAGGACTACGTGCACCGGATCGGGCGCACGGGCCGCGCCGCGGCCACCGGCGACGCCTACACGTTCATGTGCGCCGACGAGATCGCGATGGTGAAGTCGATTGAGCGGATAGTTGGGCAGCCGATCCCGAGGATCTCCGTCGTGGGGTACGATTTCGGGACCTGATTAACGAGGTACGCGCGACGGGTGAGGGGCGATCCAGCGCCGTCTCTCGAGCCATCCTCACCACGCCGCCCTCACCCGCCCCAGCCGTGACATCACGACTGTATCGGAACGCGTCCCCCGGCTCACGATCACCGTCGTATTCGCCGCGCCCCAGCCGAGCCCGCCCGGCGCGAACGTAACGGACTCCCGCGAGGCCTCGAGCCGGACCCCCCGGGTGTGAAACACGTCGCGCTCGAGCAGCGTTTCGCCCCCGCTCACCACGCGCAGCCGCCCGGTGCGCGGATCGGCGACGAACGACGCATATGCCCCACGCCGGCTGGCGGCGGCCCTCGCAGCCGCGAGAGTCAGCACGACATCCTGCGCGGCGCCCTTCACGCTGACGCGGTCAAGGAGCGCCGCGGCTCGCGGCACGGCGATCGACGTGAGCACGCCGAGGACGGCCAGCGTGACCACCAATTCTGCGATCGTCGCACCCCGGCGAACGTGTGACATGGGCGGCTCCCGAACGGGTCACTGCTGATATACGTTCACGCCGGTGCGGGAGCGTCATCGCGATGCTGCGTGCAGGATCGTTTCAGCCCGCGGCGGCCACACTCGGGAGAACCTCACATGCCATACAAGGTTCGCGCAGGCCACTTCGTTCTGTTGGCGCTCGCCGGCGCGGCAATCGCAGGCTGCGTGGCGAGCCCCGCGTCCGCGGCGCGGCAGGCGCAGCAGATGACCGACATCGGCGACCAGCTCAACGAGCTCCGCACGGAGAATGCGATGCTCGAAAGCGTCGTGGATTCGCTGCACACCGTGATCGCGAAACACGACACGACGCTCGCGCGGCTCGCCAACGCGACCGGCGTCGTCGTGGTGAAGTGAGCGCGTATGCAATGGCAGCACGGAGTGGCACTCGCGGCGGCGCTGACGGCTTGCGCTGCCGCCGCTCACGGCCAGGGCGCGAAGGAGGGACCGATGCGATTTCTCGCACTCGGGGACTCGTACACGATCGGCGAGAAGGTCGACTCGGCGGGACGGTGGCCCGTACAGCTCGCGAAGGCCCTCCGCGGGAGAAAGTTGAGCGTCGGCGACCCCGAAATCGTCGCGCGCACCGGCTGGACGACTGATGAACTCGCCGCCGGCATCGAAATCGCGGCGCCCGGCGGTCCGTACTCGCTCGTGAGCCTGCTGATCGGCGTCAACAACCAATACCGCGGTCGCGACGCCGAGAAGTATCGCGCCGAGTTCAAGTCGCTCCTCGCGCAGGCGGTCGAGTTCGCCGGCGGGAAGGCATCGCGGGTGATCGTGCTCTCGATTCCCGACTGGGGCGTGACACCGTTCGCGGCGGGACGCGACCGGGCGAAGATCGCGTCCGAGATCGATCACTTCAACGCGATCGGACGCGCTGAAACGCTCGCCGCCGGTGCTCACTGGGTGGACGTGACGCCCGTGTCGCGTGAGGAACACGGGGGGTGGGTCGGCGCCGACGGGCTCCATCCGACCGCGGCCCAGTACGCGCGCTGGGTCGAGCTCGCGCTCGATGCCGCCGCCGCCGCGCTGAAGAATTGAGCCGGTTCGGTGCACGGTCGCTTTGGTATATTTGTGAAGCCGATCCCACCGGAATATGCGGAGGCCTGCGTGCGCATCGCGATCGAATATTGTACCGCTTGAAACTACGAACCCCGTGCCGTCAGTCTGGCGGCTGCGATTCGTGAACGCCATCCCAGCGCCGAGATCACGATGAATCCGTCCGGAGGCGGCCGGTTCGAGGTCATGCTCGACGGCGCGCCGATCTTCGAGAAGTCCAGGCTCGGCCGCCACGCGCAGCCGGGTGAAGTGCTTCGCCTCATCGACAGCGCTGCGCCCAAATGAGAATCGCGATCTCCACCGGCGGCGGCGACGCGCCCGGGCTCAACGCCGTGATTCGCGCCGCGGTGCTCACGGCGATCGATCGCGGGTGGCACGTGCTCGGAATCAAGAAGGGGTACGCGGGCCTGCTCGGCGACGACGAGGTCATCCCGCTCACGCGCGACGAGGTTCGCGGCATCGGACATCTCGGCGGCACCATCCTGCGCACGACGAACCGCGGGAATCCATTCTCGTATCCCGTGCGACAGCCCGACGGGAGCTTCGTCGAAATGGACCGTTCGGACGAACTGCTCGAGAACGCGCGCAACCTCGGGATCAATGCGCTCATTTCGATCGGTGGCGACGGATCGCTGGCGATCGCGCAGAAGCTCGCGACGAAGGGCATGCGCGTCGTGTGCGTCCCGAAGACCATCGACAACGACGTGAGCGGCACGCTCAGCACGTTCGGGTTCGACACCGCCGTGAATACGGCCATGGAGGCCATCGATAAACTCCATACCACGGCTGAAAGTCACGATCGCGTGATCGTGATGGAGGTCATGGGGCGACACGCCGGATTCATCGCGTTGCATTCCGGCGTCGCCGGTGCGGCGCACGTGATCCTGATTCCCGAGATCCCGTACGATCTCTCGGTGGTGTGCGAGGCGATCATGACGCGCGAACGGCGCGGCCGGTTCTTCGACGTCGTCGTTGCTGCCGAGGGGGCGTACCCGAAAGGCGGGACGGAATCGGTGATGGGGGATTCGATGCCCGGTCAGTCGAGGCGACTGGGCGGGATCGCCGAGCGACTGGCGCAGCAGATTCAGGAAAAGACGGGGAAGGAGTGCCGGTCGCTGGTGCTCGGGCACCTTCAGAGGGGTGGCATGCCGACGGGGTACGACCGGCTGCTCGCGACCCGGTTCGGCGGGGCGGCAGTGCAGGCGGTGGAAGATGGGAAGTGGGGGCATATGGTGGCGCTGCAGTCGCCGAACATCGTTACGGTTCCGATCGAGGAGGCGCTGCGGCAGCCGAAGAAGGTCGATTTGGGCCACGATCTGGTGCGGACGGCCCGTCGGCTGGGTATCAGCTTCGGGGATTAGCCGTGCGATGTGATTTCTCCCAGCTCGCCTCTTGGTTCCACGACCCGCATTCCTCTTCCGCATCCCGCATCGGGTCGACCTGCCCAGCCTTGAACCCAAAGCCGGTTCAGGGGTATGACGTTCCGAAGCCCGGCCGAGTATGATTGTGGCGGTTCCCAAGGGTGCATCGTCACATTCTCGGCGCCCACTGAAGAACTTGGAGGTTGTGGTGTTCCGTTCGTCGATTCGAGTCCTCTGCCTTGCCGGCTCCTTGGCTTCGCTCGCCGCGCTCCCGCTGGGCGCGCAAGAGAAGAGCACAAGGGAGACGAAGGCCGCCAGCAATGTGCCGCAGTCGGCTCAGCCGCCTGCGGGGCTCTGCCGCGTATGGCTCGAGAACGTGCCGGCCGGCCAGCAGCCCGCGCCGACGGACTGTGCTACGGCAATCAAGAACCGGCCGAACAACGCGCGCATCGTCTTCGGAAACCTGAGCGAAGAGGCCGCGAAGCCGCCGCAGAAGGCAACTTCCGCTCCATCCAACCAGCGCACGAACGGCTGGCCGAACCGTCTGACCGATCCGCCGCGCCGCTTCGACACGTCGCCGGGAATCCCGGCCCACCCGGCCGAGTCGCGCCAGAACGATGGCGGCGGCGTGCGTCAGGTGAACGCCACCGCGCCGGTGATCCGGCCTCCAACATCGGATAGCGGGCCCAAGCGCCGTCCGTAGATTTAGCGGCATCGACTCCTCAGAAAACCTCCGCCGAGTTCGCGACCCGTACCTCCCGCCCGACCACGACGCGTTCGTGGGTTCGGGCGCGACGCGCCGCCTGATCGTCATCGCGCCCACGCGCGCCGCCTGCGAAACGATCGAACTCGCGTTCGGACTGGATCTCGAGACCACGCTCTGGCGCACGCACGGCACCGAGCTCACCGCGCTCGCCGAGAGATTTCGCGAGGAGGAAGCGGGATCCGGGCCGGGAAGCCGCAGCGGCGTCCGCCGCGGCTTCGGAATCGTCGCGGGCACCGGCACGGGCAAGACGCTCTCGATCCGCCCAATCGCGCACACGCTGCTCGGCACGACGGAACTGCGCGTCGGCGTGATCAACCGCGAACGCGAGGCCACGCCGGAATCGCCCTCGTGGAACGTCGTGATCGTCACGACCGGAATCGCGCGGCGGTGGTTCCAGGACGGCGACATCCGTCCGCAGGACGCGCTGGTGGTCGACGAGATCCACCAGACCAGCGCCGAGCTCGAACTCTGCCTTGCGCTCGGCAAGCGCGTGGGATGCCGCTTCATCTGGCTCTCGGCGACGGTCGATCCTTCCTTTTACGCGCGATATCTCAATGCCGCGAGCGTCATCGAGAGCAGCGCGTTCGATCCGGCGAAGGCCGCGAAGGTCGAAGTCGTGCGCTCCGATCCGCTGCGATTCCTCGACGACAAATTCCTCACGCAGGTGACGAAGGAGAGGCGCGGTGTCGGCGTCTTCCTCCCGACGCGCGCGGGCGTCGAGCAGGCTGCGGCGACGGTCGGCGCCCGTTTCCCGAGGATCACGTCGCAGTTCTATCACGGCGGCGAGCCGATTCGCGTGATCCGTCCGTTCCTCGAGGGCGGCGTAGAGAAGCCATACCTCCTCGCGATGACCGCGGCGGGGCAGAGCGCGCTCAACGTGCAGGGGCTCGACACGGTCGTGATCGACGACACGCGTTTCGCCAACGTCGTCGATCACGGGCGCAACGTGCTCACACGCGTGCACCTCGGCGCGAATGAGATCCTGCAGATGGCGGGGCGCGTGCACGGCCGCGTGGCCGGTGGACGGGTGTTCATCCTCTCGGACCGCGACATCCGGTTCGAGTCGCTGCGTCCGACCGCTCCGGAGTTCCAGCTTGCCGGAGAATCCGAGCGCGTCGCGATGACTTGCGCCGCTCTCGCGGTGCGCGCCGACGAACTTGAGCTGCCCGTGCCGCTCGATCGCGCCAGTTATCGCAACGCGGTCGCGAAGCTCGAGTCGCGCGGCATCGTCGAGAACGGGGGGCTCACGCGCTACGGCAAGGCCGTCGAGGCGATGCCGGTCGACCGGCCGTGGGCCGAACTGCTCGTGCATTGCGACGACGGCCTGCTGCCGTACGTCTCGGTGATGAGCGCGGTGGAATCACTGCATCGCATGACGCGCGACGACCGCGACATCGAGGGGCTTATCGTGCGCGGCAGCGACAACCTCACCGCGTACAATGTGTACGCGGAAGCATTCACGAAATGCGGATACCTGGGTGAGGTGTACGGATTGCCGCGGCACCTGTTCGACCCGGGCATCGAGCAATGGGCCGAGCGGCGCGGCGTGCTCGTGAAGGCGATCGAAGACGCGGCGCTTGGCATGGCGAGCGTCTTTCGCGCGGTGAAGCTCCAGCTGCCCGCAGCGATGCCGCAGGTCGGCGACCAGATCGAGCGGCGCTTCGTGGACCTGCTCGCGAAGATCCAGCCGTTCGATCTCGTCATCGACGAGCTCACGGCCGACGGACACGAGGCTCGCGTCTCCAAGACGAGCGTCGCGGGAACGTGGGGCGCGGTCAGCGGGACGCTCCGCTATTTCTCGGACGCCTACGGCAATCCTCGCGCGGCGATCGAGGGCACGAACGTGCCGATGACGCTCATCAAGCGCTACGCCACCTCGAGCGCGCAGACGCTCGTGTACGATGCGAAGCACAAGCAGTCGCCGCTCGCGATGGAACGGAAGGTCGACTACTTCGGGTTCGAGCTGGAGCGTGAGCGCGAGGCCGTGCACGAGTTCCCGGCCGGACTGGAACCCGAGGCGCGGCGTGTGCTCGGCGAGGCGCTGGCGCGCGGCGAGGCGCGGCACGCCGCGGTGATGCGGAACCGGCAGCCGATCGAAGAGGTGCGCGAGGCGTACCGCCGCTCGGGCGGCGCGACGCCGCGGCTCGGACAGGCGGAGCTCACCGCGTGGTACGCAGACCAGCTGCGCGATGTGCGCAATCTCCATGAATATCGCGCGGCGCCGCTGCGATTCGACGCGGATGCGTTCGTGCCGCGAGAAGAGCGCCTCGCGCTGTCCGCGCTCCCCAGCGCGGTGGAGCTTCGCGATCGCACGGTGCCGATGCACTACGAGATCGAGGACGCGCCCGACGGTCCACTCGGCGTGGTGCGGCTCGTGGTTCCGGAGAAGATCGCGCGTGGCCTGGTGCAGGAGGAACTGCCCGAGCTCGACCGCCCCGTGCGCTTCACCGTCACGCGCGGTGGACGCGGATCGGTGAAAGCCGAGTCGCTCGACGGGATCGCCGAGGCGCTCGAACGCCCGTACACGGACGAAGAAGCGCGGCGTTCGCAGGAGCGAAGTCAGTACGGATCGCGCAGCCCGAATCCGTCGCGCGGGGGGCGCGACGGTCGCGGCGGGCATAACGACCGCAGCGGACCGCCGCAGCATGGCAAGAAGGGCGGACACGACAAGGCATCGCACCGGCCCGGCTCGCCGTCGGGCCGCGGCAAGCGCAGGGGGAAGCGGGGATAGCGGCCGGTTGACTCTGGACGCTCCTCGGGCGCAGGCGTACGTTCCGAAAACATCAACACACACGCGAGCAGGGGCCGCATGGAACGCCGCGATCTTCTGTGCGCGCTTGGCGCCGCAGCCGCATTCACGCTCATGCCGCGCACGGCGCAGGCGGCTTGGGCAACAGTCGCCGCCGCGCCGGACGTGCCGGCGCGTGTTCTCACCGATGAGCGGTCGGCGCTCGTCGCCGCACTCGCGGACGCGATCATTCCCCGCACCGACACGCCGAGCGCGACGGATGTGGGCGTCACGGCGTTCATCGACGTGATCGTCGCCGAGTACTACAGCGACGATGAGCGCGCCGTATTCCTCTCCGGCCTCGACTCGATCGGCGCGCACGCGAAGCTCACCGGCGCGGCGTCGTTCGCCGAAATGACCCCGGACGCCCGCAAGACGTTGCTGGATTCGCTCGACCAGCCGCTGGACCGGCAGGCACCCGAGGCACGCGCGTGGCAGCGGCTCAAGGGACTCGTCATCCACGGTTACTTCACGAGCGAGCGCGTGCAGAAGGACGTGCTGAAAACCGTGATCATGCCGATGCGCTTCGACGGCAACGCGCCGATGAAGGCGGCGACCGGAGGGGCCCATGGCTGAGGTCACGAGGTTCGACGCGATCGTGGTGGGGTCGGGAATCAGCGGCGGATGGGCCGCGAAGGAGCTCGCCGAACGCGGGCTGACGACGATCGTGCTCGAAGCCGGCGGCCCGACGGATCCGGCGACCGATTTCGTCGAGCACGTCCAGCCGTACGAGATGCACTTTCGCGGCTACGGCGACCGCAAGGCGCTGGTGCGCGACCATCCCATCCAGCGCGAGTGCTACGCGTGCGACGAGATGGGACACAAGTTCTTCGTGAACGACCACGAGAACCCGTACACGGCGCCCGCGGACGCGCCGTTCCGCTGGTTCCGCGGCCGCCAGGTCGGCGGGCGCTCCATCACGTGGGGACGGCAGGTCTATCGCTGGAGCGATCTCGACTTCACCGCGAACGCGAAGGACGGGCACGGCAACGACTGGCCGATCCGCTACGCGGACATCGCGCCGTGGTATTCGCACGTCGAGAAGTTCATCGGGGTCACCGGCGCGCACGAAGGGCTCTCGCAGCTGCCGGACGGCGAGTTCCTTCCGCCCATGAACATGACGGTCGTCGAGCAGGAGGCGAGCGCGAAGATCCGTGCGTCGTTCGGCGGATCGCGCGTGATGACGATCGGACGCGCCGCGGTGCTCACTCAGAATCACAACGGACGCGTCGCGTGCCATTACTGCGGGCCATGCGAGCGCGGGTGCATCACGAATTCGTATTTCAACAGCATCGGATCCACGCTTCCGGCGGCGGCGAAGACCGGGCGCATGACGCTGCGCCCGCACAGCGTAGTGGCCGAGGTGCTGTACGACGCGAAGCGGGGTTGCACGCGCGGCGTGCGCGTGATCGACGCGCTCACGATGCAGGAAACGGTGCTCGAGGCCCGCATAATTTTTCTCTGCGCATCGGCGATCGAGTCGTCGCGCATCCTGCTCAACTCGAAGAACACGCGATTCCCGGACGGACTCGCGAACTCGAGCGGCACGCTCGGCCGATACCTGATGGACCATCACTACGGTTCGGGCGCGTCGGGACACTCTCCGGGTCACACCGACCGCCGGACGCTCGGGAGCAGGCCGAATGGCATCTACATCGCGCGCTTCAGGAACGTGAAGGATGCGCATCTCGATTTCCTGCGCGGGTACGGCATGCAGGGCGGATCGGGGCGCTCGGGGTGGGGACGGGGTAGCTCGATGCCCGGCTACGGCGCGGCGTTCAAGCAGTCGCTGCTCGACGAGCTCGGTCCGTGGAATCTTTCGGCCTCCGGCTGGGGCGAGACGCTGCCGCACGAGGACAACCGCGTCACACTCGATCCGGACGTGAAGGACAAGTGGGGGATTCCGGCCGCGCGTATCGACGTTCGCTGGCGTGAGAACGAGCGCGCGATGGACAAGGACATGCAGGCCGCCATGGCGGAGATGCTCGACGCAGCCGGATGCACGGACATCAGGACGCACGGCTCGAACAATCCGCCGGGCCACTGCATTCACGAGATGGGCGGCGCGCGCATGAGCATCACGCCGAAGGACGGCGTGCTGAACAAGTGGAACCAGGCATGGGATGTGACGAACCTGTTCGTGACGGACGGCGCGTCGATGGCTTCGAACGGATGCCAGAACCCGTCGATTACCTATATGGCGCTCACGGCGCGCGCTGCCGCGCACGCCGTCGGCGAGATGAAGAAGGGTGCGCTGTGAGCCGCGGTATGAGCCGGCGCCAGGCCGTGGGAACGATGGCGGGCATCGCCGCTTCGGCCGCGCTCGCGCCTCACGCTCGCGCGTTCGAGTCCGCAGGGAATCCAGCGAGAGCCGGAAGGCTCAAGCAGTCGGTGAGCCGCTGGTGCTACGGCAAGCTTTCGCTCGAGGACTTGTGCGCGGCGTCGAAGCAGATCGGGCTGTCGGCAATCGATCTGCTCGATGAAAAGGAATGGGGCACGCCGACGCAGTTCGGCCTTTCGTGCGCCATGGCGAACGGCTTCGGTTCGATTCCCAAGGGCTTCAACCGTCCCGACAATCACGAGAGGCTCGTTGCCGACGCCGAGCGGATGATGCCGCTCGCCGCCGCGGCCGGTGTGCCGAACATCGTGTGCTTCAGCGGCAATCGCGCGGGCATGTCGGACGGCGAGGGGATCGCGAACTGCATCGCCGGCTTGAAACGCATCACGTCGACCGCGGAGCGCGTGGGCGTCACGCTGTGCCTCGAGCTGCTCAACAGCAAGGTCGATCACCACGACTACCACGCCGATCACACGGCGTGGGGGGTGCAGGTGGTGCAGGGCGTGGGGTCGCCGCGGCTGAAGCTGCTCTACGACATCTACCACATGCAGATCATGGAGGGCGATGTCGTGCACACGATTCGCGAGAATGCGCGGCATATCGCGCACTATCACACGGGCGGGGTGCCGGGGCGGAACGAAATCGACGAGACGCAGGAGCTGAACTACCGGCGGGTGGCGCAGGCGATCGCGGAGACCGGATTCAGCGGATTTCTCGCGCCCGAGTTCGTGCCGCGGCGCGATCCGATCACCTCACTCGCCCAGGCGTTTTCCATCTGTGATGTTTGACAGATTCGCCGGCACGAACTGCGGTCTCCTCGGGATCATCGCCTCGAGTCTGACACCTTCCTGCGCCGTGTAGGCCGACGCCCGATAGCTCCCGCCGTCGGAGGAGGCTACGCTACGGCAGTACGAGAACGGATCCGTTCCACAGCCGGAGTTGTGCCGCGATGACGAAGCGACTGGCAGAGCACTATCTGGAAGTCGGCTGCCGAATTCCCAAGGACTTCTTCTGGGCCATCGGCTGGGGAGAGAGCGACGTCGGGATCGAGACCGGCTCGTATGATGCCGCGCTGACGATGGCGGGCATCGAGAATTTCAACATCATTCTCTATTCGTCGGTGTTGCCGCCCGAAGCCGTCGAACTGCCGGCACTGCCCGATATCCATCACGGCTCGGTCCTGGAAGGCATCATTGCCGTACAACACACCGACCGACCGCAGACGCGGATCACCGCTGGTCTGCTCCTCGCAAAGGTCCATCGGCAGTCCGACCAATCCTACCTAGGCGGCTTCGCTTGCGAGTACTCGGGAAATGGGACGGTTGAGGAGGCCCAGGTCAAATTGCAGCAGGCCATGACGGAGCTGTTTGCGCGTCGGTATTCCCCGGCGCTGTATCGTCTCGAAATGGGGAAGTCCGTCATACGCACCTTCACACCGACAAGAAACTTCGGAACGGTGCTCGTCGGCGTCGGCTTCTCAAGTTATCTCTCTCCGGTCTTGGAGAGCTCGGCGGACGTGCGTCCGTCGCACAAGGACAAGTCCCACGTGAATTATCGGACCCGCTGAGGCGCCCACTCATGAAGAACCCACAGATTGCTGGGTCTGGACGGAAGACGCCAGCCAAGAGCGAGCCAATACCGGACGACTCGGCGCCGCCCTTGCCGCGTGCCAAGGAACCCCATCTTCGTGTAAGGCGCATTCATCGACGCGACCTGAATCGGGTGTGGCAGTTTCTCAAGGACACCTTCCGCGAAGTAAACCGCGAGACTGTCGAATATCAGCGGCCACGCCTGAAGCGGCATTTCCTCGAGGTCTACGAAGACGAAGCGGTGGAACAGCTGCTCTTCGAGCTGGTCCAGGGTCGTCAGGTCGAGATCGTGGGTTACGCGGAATGCGCCTTCGAGATCGCTGGTGCCGACAACTGGATGAACCAGGCCTACTTCGAGAAACGAGAGATGCGGCCGCTATTCATCGACGAGCTTGCCGTCCATCCGACACATCAGGGCCGCGGCGTCGGGACATTCATTCTCCGGCAGTTGGAACACCTCGCGCGGGTCCGTGGCTGCACACACTTGGTACTCGAAGTGGCCGAGAACAACAAGCGAGCGCTCGGATATTACCGCTCGCGGAACTTCTACAAACTCGATGCTGCCATCTTCCTGGCCAAGAAGGTGGTCACGGAAGGTGAATTGCTGCCACCCACGAGCCTGCTCCGGCGACGGAAAGTGAACCCCTAGTGGTCCGACGCCAGCTCGCGGTGGTCACTTACGCGCTCAGTTTCTTGCGGTGGCGAGCGGCCTTTGCCCGGTTGCCACACGTCTTCATGTCGCACCATCTGCGCTTCCCGTTCCGCGATCCGTCGTAGAAGACGCGCGCACACTTCGGATCGGCGCATTTACGAACCCGAACCAGCTCGCCCGAGACGAGCCCATCCGCCGCCGACTCGATGACCGGGATCATGAGGCCGGCGAACACATCCCCCGCCGTCACGAAGTTCCGCACGAATCCGCCGTCCGACCGCGGCTCGACGCGCCGCGTGCCCGCGCTGCGCCCGAGAATGCGGTTGATCTCGGCGATCGCGGTCTGCGTCGCGCGCTCGTGTGGCGCGTCGCCGCGCTCGGCGAGGGCGCGCAGCACGTTGCGCAGGCGGCGCGCCTCGTGGAGCGCGGCGCTCGAGCCGGTCGGCTGCTGCAGTGCGCGGCGGAGCAGCGCGGTCGCGCGCTCGTCGTCGAGGAGGCGCGCGGCCGACAGCCAGCCGACGAAGCCCTCGAACGAGTCGAGCGCGTCCGTGCGCGCCTCGCCGCGCGCGTGCGTGGCGTCGTCGCTGTTCACGAAATCGAGCCAGAGCCGCTCGCCCACGAACACGAACGACGACGTGCTCGCGACGAGCGCTGGGCTGACCGGGGAGCGCATGGCGGATGGCATTGGTCGCCAGACTAAGGGCCGGAGAACGGGCGGGCAAGAAGTTCGCGCGTTAAGTTCTCACTAATGTCGCTCGAAACCGTTCGTCTCGTCGCCATCGGGTCGCTGAATCCCGTGAAGATCGCCGCCGTGAGGGCGGTGCTCACGCCACGGGCCCCGCGGGCGACGTTCACCGGAGCGGCCGTCGCGTCGAGCGTGCCGGACCAGCCGTTCGGCGACGACGACACGATTCGCGGCGCGCGCACGCGGGCCGAAGCGGCCCGCCGCGCGCTCGATGCCGACCTCGGAGTCGGGATCGAAGGCGGCTGTGTCGATACTCCCGACGGCATGCGGACGTGTGCGTGGGCCGCCGTCGTGGACCGCTCGGGCCGCGTCGGCACCGGCGGTTCCCTCGCGATGCCGCTGCCCGAGGCGGTCGCCCGGCTCGTCCGCGGCGGTACCGAGCTCGGTCACGCGATGGACGCACTCGTCGGGCAGCACAACACCAAACAGGGCGCCGGCGCCGTCGGCATCCTCACCGACGGCATCGTCGACCGGCAGCGCGCGTACGAGACGCTCGTCGCCTACGCGCTCGCGCCGTTTCTCACGCCGGAGTTCTGGAGATGAAGTTCGAAGTGCTCGAACGGGTCCGCTGGAACGATTGCGACGCGACCGGCATCATCTACTACGGCGCGTACGTGCGTCTCGTGCAGGTGGCCGAGGAGGAACTCTTCCGGGCATGCGGCCTGCCGTTCGAGGCCCTGCGGCGTGAGATGGGCGTGTGGATTCCGCGCAAGGCGTTTCATCTGGAGTTCCACTCGCCCGCGCAGATCGACGAGCAGGTCGCCGTGCAGGTGTACTTCTCGAAGATCGGCACCACCTCGATCACGATGCAGTTCGAGATCTACCGTGCGAGCGACCGCATGCACCGCGCGAGCGCGTCGCTCACCGTCGTGGCGGTCGAGAAGCCGACGATGAAGCCGCGGCCGATTCCCGACGAGGTGAGGGCGAAGCTATCCCTCTACGCGGGGTAGGCCGCCGCTCGCGCCGATGCGCCGCGCGAGCCGCTGCAGCCCGTCGTACGCCGCGTACTTGTAGACGTCGCTCAGCGTGGGATAGTTGAAGACCGCCTGGATGAAGTAGTCGATCGTTCCTTCGAAGCTCATCACGGCGGCGGCGACGTGGATGAGTTCGCACGCACCCTCGCCGACGATCGAGCAGCCGAGCAGCCGCTGGTCGTCGCGGCGGAAGATGAGCTTCACGAACCCGTCGAGATCGCCGATGATCTGGCCGCGCATGTTCGAGCGGAAGCTCGACTTGCCGATCTCGTACGAGATCTCCTTCGCCTTCGCCGTCTCCTCGGTCTCGCCGACCATCGCAATTTCGGGCACGGTCCACACGCCGTACGGCAGGACGGGAGAGACGCGCTGCTTGTAGTGGAGGTCGAACGCATGGCACATCGCGACGCGCGCCTGCTCCATCGAGATCGAGGCGAGCGCGGGGAATCCGATCACGTCGCCCGCGGCGAAGATGCTCGGCACGGTCGTGCGGTAGTTCTCGTCGACGAGGATGAACCCGCGCGAATTCATGCGGACGCCGGCCTCCTCGAGTCCGAGGTCCTCGGTCGCGCCCGATCGCCCGATGCTGTACAGCACGCAGTCGGCCGCGATCTCGGTGCCGTCCGTGAGCACCACGGTCGCGATGCGATTGCCGTCGTTGTCCACGCGAATCTCGCGAACCTCGGAATTCAGCATCACCTGCACGCCGAGCCGGCGCGTCATCTCCGCGCACAGCGCGTCGCTGACTTCGGCGTCGAGCTGCGTCAGCAGCCGCTCGCGCGCGTTGATCAGCGTCACGCGTACGCCGAGCGCGGCGAAGGTGCCCGCGTATTCGCAGCCGATGACGCCGCCGCCGACCACGACCATGCGTCCGGGGATCGACGGGAGCGTGAGCAGTGTGTCGCTGTCGACGACGATCTCCCCGTCGAACGGGATGTTCTCGGGCCGGACCGGGTGCGAGCCCGTCGCGATCAGGATCACGTCCGCGGTGATCCGGTGCACGTCTTCGCGAAAGCGCGAGACCTCGACCGTGTGCGCGTCGATGATCTTCGCGTGGCCCTGCACCGTGACGACGCTGTGTTTCGCGAGGTTGTCGTCCACGAGCTTCCACGCCGATTCCACCACGGCGCGCTCCCGGAACATGAAGTCGCTGATGGTGATGTCGGACTTCACGCGGTACTCCACGCCGTAGAGGCCGCGCTGGCGCAGCCCCGAGAAGTAGAGCGCGGTCTCGCGCAGGGTCTTCGACGGGAGACCGCCGGTGTTCACCGAGTTGCCGCCCGGCTTGGGCGCGCGCTCCACCAGGCAGACCTTCTTCCCGAAGTAGGCGGCTTGCGCGGCGCCTTTTTCGCCGGCCGGGCCGGCGCCGATGACGAGGAGATCGAAATGATCGGGCATTGGCACACAACGTTACGGACGGGAGGGAAACTGCACAATCACCGGGGAGGAGGTAGTTTTCAGCGTACATGACCACCCCCGAGCAGGTCACCTACTTCCGGAAAGGGTTCGGCCTCAAGACGGAGGTCCAGGAAATCCTGTCCACCGACTACACGGGCCACCTCGTCGACCTGCTCCGCGCTCGGGAGTTCACGCTCTCGGCCGGCGGCGTGACCGTACGGCTCGCGAAGGAGTTCGGCTTCTGCTACGGCGTGGAGCGCGCGGTGGAGTACGCGTACCAGACCCGGGCGAAGTTTCCCGACCGGCGCATCTTCCTGGCCGGCGAGATCATCCATAATCCGCACGTGAACACGAAGCTCCGCGAGATGGGAATCGTCTTCCTCCAGCCGGGCGAGACGGGCTTCGACTACTCCGGCGTGAACCCCGAGGACGTCGTGATCCTCCCCGCGTTCGGCGTGACGATCGGCGACTTCGAGACGCTGCGCGGCCTCGGCTGCGTGATGGTCGACACGACGTGCGGGTCCGTGCTCAACGTGTGGAAGCGCGTCGAGAGCTACGCGCGCGACGGGTTCACGTCGCTCATCCACGGCAAGTACTACCACGAGGAGACGCGCGCCACGGCGTCGCAGGTCGCGAAGTACGCGGGCGGCACGTACCTCGTGGTGCGCAACATGGAGCAGGGGCGCGACGTCTGCGACTACATCGAGGGGAGGGGGCTCCCCCGTGACACGTTCCTCGAGAAGTACCGCGTGCAGGCGAGTCCGCACTTCGACCCCGACCGGCACCTCGCGCGGATCGGCGTCGCCAACCAGACCACGATGCTCGCGCGCGAGTCGCTCGCGATCGGCGATGCCGCCGGGCTGGCGATGGCGAGGGCCAGGGGCGATGCCTATCGCGCCGAGAATTTTCGCACCTTCGACACCATCTGCAGCGCCACCCAGGACCGTCAGGACGCGGTGAACGACCTGCTGCGCGAGCCGCTCGACGTGATGCTCGTGATCGGCGGATACAACTCGAGCAATACGATCTCCCTCGCGGCGCTGTGCGACGAACGCGTGCCGACGTTCCACGTGTCCGACGCGAGTTGCATCGACGTCGAAGCCGGCTCGGTGCGCCACGTGCGGCCGGGCAGTTCGGAGGAAATCGAGACGGCGGGCTGGCTTCGCACCGGCGGCGGGTTGCGCGTGGGGATCACGGCCGGCGCGAGTACACCCAATAACAAGATCGGCGAGGCGGTGGCGCGCATCTTCGCCACACGCGGCGTGGATCCCGCGAGCATCACCTGAGCGACTCGCCCGGCTTCGCCAGGCTGCAGGGCGGCGATGCGAGTGCCGTGCTCGTGCCGGCGCTCGGCGGGAAGGTGCGCGAGATGATGCTCGGCGGACGCCAGTGGCTCTGGCACAACCCCGACGTGCCGTTCGCACTGCCTCGCGAGGGCGCGCGCTACGCCGAGTCCGAAGCGGCCGGCGGATTCGACGAGTGCTTCCCCACCGTGGGATCTTGCCGCCTGCCGTCGTAGGTGGAGGGCGCGCGCCGCGTGAAGCTCCCCGATCACGGCGAGCTCTGGGCGCAGCCGCCGGAGATCGCGATCGTCACGGACCAGGAGGGGCATTCCGCGACGTGCACGTGGAGCGGCGCCGCCCTGCCGTACCTGTTCACGCGCCGCATCACCGTGCATCCCGAGGG
>Ga0209014_10000063_pt1 | contig 51224 bp, 52 predicted proteins | sample BarGraNGADG00212_FD_184491 | JGI IMG/M metagenome (GOLD analysis project Ga0209014, IMG submission 184491) | Arctic peat soil microbial communities from Barrow, Alaska - Barrow Graham LP Ref core NGADG0002-212 (SPAdes) (version 2) | ecosystem: Environmental > Terrestrial > Soil > Wetlands >...
GTTTTAAATTGTTCCGCGGAACGATATCGCCAGGCTGCTATATAAATATGAAGAGACAACGAGATGTTTTTGTTCCTCATTTGTTCCTCAAGAACGAATGCACGGACTTCGTCCCCTATGTGGCGTCGGTAGGAATCCTTTGTCGCCCTTGAAATTAGACCATTTGCGCTATAATCAATTTACCATGCCCATCACCCGCTCGAAAAAGCCTTTAGGCAAACCTTCCCCCCGCTCCGGAAAACGCGGCCTGCCCGACCCGGAATTCGAGCCAGTTAGCGTTTCCATGCGTCCTCGCAAGCCTCGCAAGTCATCTAAATCATCTGTCCCGCCCGACCGTTTCTCGGTGCTCGATGGCATCCCACCCGAGCGCCAGATGGACATCCTCGGCGTGGTGCTCGCCATCGTCGGGCTGGTGACCCTGCTCAGCCTCTTCTCCGCCACCAAAAGCAGTTTCACCGGCAGTTGGATCAACATCCTCGCCCAGGTCTTCGGCTGGGGCGACTATATCCTGCCCGTGGCACTGCTCGTCCTGGGTGTCTGGCTGGTGGCCCGCAACGTGGACCGCCTCCCGGCGCTCAACGTCGAACGCCTCACCGGCATGCTGCTCCTGTTCATTGGTCTACTGGTGGCTTTCCACGGTCTCGACGGCCCAACTGCCACAGCCATCGAGCGCGCCCGGGCTGGCAGCGGCGGCGGTTACATCGGCGCCCTGCTCCAGGAGGGATTGGTCGGTGCCATCGGCGCGGCCGGAACAGTCATCGTGGTGGTCGCCTGGCTGCTCATCGCCATGGCGCTGACCCTCGACCTGTCGATGCAGGATATGTTCAAATGGACCGGGCCGCTCGGGGCAAAATTCAGTGCCTGGCTGAAACAGCGCTTCCAGAAAAAAGTTGTCACTGCAACAGCAAACGGATCCTCCGAAGAACCACTTGACGACTTCACCCCCCTGCTTCGCCCGCCGCTCTCCCCGCCTGTGCCTGCCATACCCCCGGGCGTGACGGTCAGGACCAACCTGCCCCTTACCCCCGCCATCACCTGGGTGCTGCCCAGGGTTGCCGATATCCTGGAACCTCCCGAGGCCCCCAAGGTCAACGAGGAATTTATCGAGAAACGCGCCCGCCTGATCGAAGAGACGCTCACCTCCTTTGGCGCACCCAGCCAGGTGATCGAGATCAGCCGCGGGCCAACGGTCACGATGTTCGGCGTGGAGCCGCTCTTCGTCGAGTCGCGCTCCGGACAGACCCGCGTGCGGGTTGGCAAGATCGCCTCCCTGGCAGACGACCTGGCCCTGGCCCTGGCGGCGCCGCGCATCCGCATCCAGGCTCCGGTCCCCGGTCACGGCTACGTGGGCATCGAAGTCCCCAATGAAGAGATGGCACTCGTGGCACTGCGTGAAGTGGTGGAGAGCGAAGTGTTCACCCGCAGCAAAGCCCCCCTGCGCTTTGCGCTTGGCAAGGACGTGGCGGGGCACCCCAAGACCTCCAGCCTGGTATCCATGCCGCACCTGCTCATCGCCGGCACCACCGGCTCGGGCAAGTCGGTTTGCGTCAATGCCATTCTCACCTGCCTGTTGCTGAACAACACCCCCGACGACCTGCGCCTGATCCTGGTTGACCCCAAGCGCGTCGAACTGACCGGTTACAACGGCATCCCGCACCTGCTTGCCCCCGTGGTGGTGGAGATCGAACGGGTGGTGGGCGCCCTGCAGTGGATGACCCGTGAGATGGATAACCGCTACCATAAGTTCGCCGAGATCGGGGCGCGCAACATCGCCGATTACAACACCCGCGTGATTGCCCAGGGCGGCAAGCGGCTGCCCTACCTGCTGGTGGTGATCGACGAACTGGCCGACCTGATGATGATCGCCCCCGACGAGACCGAACGCACCATCACCCGCCTGGCCCAACTGGCACGCGCCACCGGCATCCATATGATTCTCGCCACCCAGCGCCCCTCCGTGGACGTGGTGACCGGCCTGATCAAGGCCAACTTCCCGGCCCGCATCGCCTTCGCCGTGGCTTCCAACACTGACAGCCGCGTCATCCTCGACCAGCCCGGCGCCGAACGTCTGCTCGGGCGCGGCGACATGCTCTTCCAGGCGCCCGACTCGCCTGCGCCGGTGCGCTTGCAGGGTGTCTTTGTCTCGGATCTCGAGATCACCCGCCTGGTGGAATACTGGAAACAGCAGGCGGGCGCTTCCAGCCCTTATGGAGCCGCAGCCGGGAACTCTGGCGGGACCCCCGGGGCTGTCGCACCGGGCGCGCCGATTGCCCCCGCCAACCTGGGTGGAAAACAGGTGCCCATGTTCGAGGATATCACCGCCCTGCAGGGTGACCCGCTCCTGAATGACGCCATCGACACCGTCCGGCGTGAAGGGAGGGCTTCCGTCTCGATGCTGCAGCGCAGGATGCGCATCGGTTACACGCGCGCCGCCCGCCTGGTGGACACCATGGAGGAAAAGGGCATCGTTGGTCCGCCCGAATCCGGCACCGGTGTGCGCGAGGTGCTGGATTACGGTCCCGCCGCGCCGCCGAAGGAAGATTAATTTGCCGGAGGCAACCGGTACTTCTTTTTGATAGATCCGCCCGGTATTCCAAAATCAAAAACTTTACCGGAATGGTTTGCCAAAGATATGCGTGACCCATAAGATTTCGTTAAGTCACAACCTGTATTATTATCCCTGGGAGGTGATCCATGAGTAAGGCAATTGCTGATTTAATGAATGAACACGAAGCGATCCTTTCCGCCATTCAAACCCTGGAAAACATGGTTGCGAATATGAAACCACCCGCCTCGGTGGAAACCGGGGATGTGAAAGATTTCATCGGGTTCCTAAAAGAGTTTGCTGACAAGTGCCATCACGGGAAAGAGGAGGGGCTTTTATTCCCGGCATTGGTTGGGGCCGGAGTACCGGATAAAGGCGGACCTATCGGGGTATTGCTTGCTGACCATACTGAGGGCAGGAAATTGATCCGGGATATGGACGATTCGATAACAACGAATGTGGACTGGGTGAAGCTCGCCCGGGCAGCCGGAGAATATTCACATTTACTCAGGAATCATATACAGAAGGAAAATAATGTATTGTTTCCCATGGCCGAAAAAGTATTAACAGGATCACAATTGGATACTCTGTATGAAGGATTTGAAGAACACGAAGAAAAGGTGATCGGACATGGACGGCATGAGGAACTGCATGCCATGCTTAAAAGCCTCCAGGAAAAATATCCTGTGAAAGAAAATAATGGGGATCATTGATCCTCCTTTGCCGGATACCGGTGTGCGCGAGGTGCTGGATTACGGTCCCGCCGCGCCGCCGAAAGAGGATTAATTATGGAGGAGCCACCTTTGGGTCGCTCCTTTTTTTTCCCACGTTCATGAATGGGAAGACGAAGACTCACTGATAATAAATAAATGAAAACACAAATGTTTTAAGTAAAACTGGAAAAAAGGTCCTTTTTCACGACCAATTTGGTGCATAATCTAAAAATCCCAATGAATTCAAATCAATCCAAATTGTGGTCGTCAATGACATACTTAGAATGATGTTGGACAGCTTACACGAGTTGTCTGTGGAGACGAGCCAGGGAATTCCAGTTACAGGAAAGCGGTCAATCTTTCCATCATTGCTATTTTCGATGGCAGGGGTGGGTCGTTCCATCCATCTTTGTACTCATCTTTGGAAGAGACACTATCAAGATGGAATTGCAAATACTGAAACACGGACAGGAGGCGGAAATGAAGAAATTGATTCTTTTTGGTTTATTGGCGGTATTTATTGCAATCCCATTTGGCTTCTGGATGCCTGCATTTATTGCCACAGATATGGCCACAGATTATCCGTGCGTGATCGGTCGTCTGCTCGCCCTGGTGGGGTTCATCCTGATCCTCTTCCAGGTCGTGCTGAGTTCCAGGCTTAAATGGATCGAAAGGGGCTTGGGCCAGGAAAAACTACTTGGGGTTCACAAGACAGCCGGGGTGGTCGGCTTCGCCTTCATGCTTTCCCACCCGTCTGCATGCTTCCTCCGACCTGCTCGCTCAGGACTACGTGACCCTGAAGTGGCCCATGATCTTTGGCTTGATCGCGGTACTGCTTGCCCTCGTTACCGTCGGGACTGCCATCCTCTATGGAAGGTTGTCCTTGAAATATGAGACCTGGAAGCAGATCCACTGGTTTAATTTCATTGTTGTTCCCATCATTTTTGCGCACAGCCTGCTGTTAGGCACTGAACTGAACAGCCAGTCGTCTCTTCGCATCTTCTGGTATGTCCTCGGAGTCCTGTTCGTACTGCTGGCCGGTGCCATTCTTTGGGATCGCATCCGCATTAAGCGGCACCTCCTGCAGGTCACGGACGTGGTCCAGGAAACGCCCGATACCTGGAGCCTGCACTTCAAGAGCGGCATTCCGGATCACAAGCCGGGTCAATTCTTGCTGCTCTCCCTGCTCCATAACGCCGCCGGACAGGACCGCACCCGTTCACCATTTCTTCCAGCCCCACCAGCGGCGACCTTTCCGTTTCAGTAAAAGCAGTGGGAGATTTCACCGCAACCGTCAAAGACACCACCAGTGCCGACGAGGCATACATCGATATGCCTTACGGGATCTTCAGTTTCCTTAATTATGACGCTCCGAACCTGGTCTTCATTGCCGGAGGGATCGGCATTACCCCATTTATCAGCATGCTGCGGTATATGGTCGACAAAAAGCTGGAGCGGAACGTGATCCTGATCTGGGGCAACAAAACGGAAAAAGATATCGCCTTCAAAAGCGAGTTGGAGCAGATGGTCGTTGCCATGCCCTCCCTGCGTATCATCCATGTGCTATCGAACCAGCCCCCATGGCCCGGTGAAAAAGGGTATGTGGATACAAGGTTGCTGCACACGCACCTGGATGGATTCGAGAACCCTCAGGTTTATCGTCTGCGGGCCGCCTGTGATAATGACCAAGGTGGTGCGGTCCCTGCTGCAGGTGGGCGTGCCGAAGGCACGCATTCACTTCGAGCGATTTGCATTGCGCTAAACCGCTGATCCTATGCCGTGGTTGCCCGCGTTTCCGACGCAGGGGCGACCGGGCGTCGTTCCTGCGTTTTCCTTGGACCACTGACCTCCCGCGGCTCCACCCAGGCTGCAAGGTTTATCCATGTCACGTGAGCTATTTCGGAACATTACCCGCCTGGGATGTGGTAATCATTGGTCAGGGGTCTCCAGATGATTCGAAGAAAATATGGCTTTATGGTATGATTTTGATTCTACAAGGTAACTATGGAAGACAAAATAACCATCATTGAAGGTCCACCCCCCGTATTCGAGCCCGTCCAGGACGGCTGGGCACTCAGTCTCAGCGAAGGCCCGTTCCTGCCGCTGACCCTGCTCACGCGCCTGCGGGCGTTTAACAGCCCGGCGCTGGTGGAACGGTGTTACCGGCGCTGGCGGCAAAACGAACCCATCCACCTGCATTATCGCAACGACCTGGGAATGGAAGAAAAAGCTCCCATCGTGGCAGCGCGCTCGATGGAGACCAACGACGGCCACGTGCTGCTGCTCTGGATCCAGCTTGACCCGCAAAAAGTCCACCTCGAACTCGATTCGGGGGAGGATGAGGCTGACAAGGACTAACAATCCAGGCCTCGTTGAATAACCGGATAACCCAATTCCGGCTTCACCCTGATGATCTCGGATTTTCCAAGCCAAAAGAAGATTAAAGGGGCTTCGGGAGGGACTCATACCCTGCAGGGTTTTTCCCCATCTGACCGACGAGTCTGCTTTTTTTATTCACCAAATAACAAAAATAATCAGAGTCCCTGTTTTCATTTGTGCCAATTATCACGAGTATAATCATGCGCGTCCATGGATTTCGTCATATTGACGAAGTTTTGATTATCGGGTACCTTTAAGCGGAAAATAAGTTCTGGTGGAAATATTTATGCTTGATTGTTTGGACATAGCGTAGGTTGGAGCGGGCGTCCCGTCCGGGGTGCCCGCTTAAATTTTCACCGCACTTCAATCTATTTAAGGAGATACACATGGCAGGACAGATTAATGCTTTCGAAATGGCGCAGAAGCAGTTTGACAATGTTGCCAAGCTGCTCAAGCTCGACCCGCATGTGGCCGAGTTTCTACGGTGGCCAATGCGTGAATACACCTTCCGCATCCCGGTTCGCATGGACAACGGCTCCCTGCGCATCTTCCAGGGATACCGCGTCCAGCACAACGACGCCCGCGGCCCTAACAAGGGCGGCATTCGCTTCCATCATGCCGAAACCCTGGATACCGTGCGCGCCCTGGCCACCTGGATGACCTGGAAATGCGCCGTTGCTGACATTCCCCTGGGCGGCAGCAAGGGTGGCATTATTGTCGATCCGTCCACGCTTTCAGTGGCTGAGAAGGAACGCTTGTGCCGCGGCTGGGTACAGATCATGTGGAAAAATATCGGTCCGCGTACGGATGTACCCGCTCCGGATGTCGGCACGACCCCGCAGATGATGGGCTGGATGATGGACGAGTATTCCAAACTGTGCGGTGTATACACCCCTGGTGTTTTCACGGGCAAGCCCCTTGGTGGCGGCGGCTCGGAAGGTCGTACCGAGGCAACCGGATATGGTGTCATCTATACCATTCGTGAGGCCATGAAACACCTGGGGATCGACCCGAAGAAATCCGTGGCTGCCATTGAAGGCTTTGGAAATGTATCTCAATACGCTTCCATAGGTTTCATCGAAATTTTGGGCGGTAAAGTGGCCTGCGTTTCCTGCTGGGACCGTAATGACAAGACCTCCTATACTTACAGCCATAAAGACGGAATTGATCCGCGCTACCTGCTCACGATCGTTGACCAATACGGCACGATCGACAAGAAAAAGGCTGAAGCTTCCGGTTACGTTGTCGAGGACGGCGAGAAATGGATCGAGAAGGATTGTAACGTTTTGATCCCGGCCGCCATCGAAGGACATGTCAACGGCGAAACCGTCAAGAAGATCTCGAAGAATGTCAAAATCGTGGCAGAAGGGGCCAATGGCCCGTGCACGCCTGAGGCTGATGAGTACTTCAAGAAGAATAATATCTTTGATATCCCCGATTTCCTGTGCAACGGCGGCGGCGTGACTTGCTCTTACTTTGAGTCTGTCCAGAATGACGCCAACTACTACTGGCCCAAGGAAGAGGTTCTACAGAAACTCGACCAGAAGGTGACCTCTGCATTCCATGGCGTGCTGGATATGGCGCTGAAGCAGAAAGTATACATGCGTGATGCAGCCTACATGGTTGCCATTGACCGGGTAGCCAAGGCTATGCAGTTGCGCGGCTGGATCTAGTCCAACCACTCCATTTATTAAACCAGGACGCCAGCTAACCCTGGCGTCCTTCGTTGTTGTATAATATAAATATCCACCACAAAGCGAGCCTATAAAAATGGACCTGCCCGAAGAGAACCCAAAGCCGGAAGAACCCACCCCCTCGGAAGAATCCTTCCCCGAAGAGCCAGTCTTACCGGAAGGATTTACTCCGATCGGCGATCTCTCGCATCTGCCGCGTGCCCGCCGAAGAAGGGCACGGCGAATGCTGGTACCACTTGCTGCAAACGAACGGGCGGCAATGTTGGACAACCTCGCCCGGCGGGCCTTCCCATCCTTTGAATTCTTCCTGTTCGCCTTCCTATGCGGGGTTATTTTAGGCGCGGCTTACCTGCTGAACGCACCTGCCCTGCTCCTGGTGGGGGTTTTATTGGCTCCGCTCCTGACCCCTTTTGTTGGGATGCTGCTGGCCACCGTCACAGGGTCCTGGCGGTTCTTTTTCCTGACCCTGGGGGTGCTGCTGGTGGCCGGAGCGCTGGTTTTCCTGACCGGAGCCCTGGCAGGGTTTGCGGGCCGGCTGTGGGATAATTTACCTTTCAATTTTGCACGCATCCATGCCCAACTTTGGTGGCCGGACCTATTGGTCACAGCCCTCGGTGCAGCCCTGCTGGCAATCTCTTTCGTCCGTTCCGAGCAAAAACCGATCCTGGCGAGTGTAATGCTCGCTTATGGAGTGTTCCTGCCAATCAGCGCAGCGGGAATTGGGCTGGGCGTCGGCAGGGATGTCAGTGGTGTACCTCTCTGGCCGAATGGGTTGCTGGTTTCCCTGGTTCATCTGACCCTGGCAATTCTGGCCGGTGGGATCATCCTGATGGCGATGCATTTCAAACCGATCAGGGCCAGTGGATACGTTCTGCCAGTCTTCATCGGCTTGCTTTCAGTGGCAACGCTGGTGGTTCTCACCGGGCTGGTATCGCTTATCCGGGACGGGATCACCTCCGCCCGAACCATTGTGCCAACACCCACCAGTCTGATAGTGCCAACCGCCACCCCCATCGTTATCCGGACTGCCACCCCGTCTCCCACAAGCATGCCAAGCGCAACGAATACGATTACCCCCACCCTTGTGCCGACCCCCGCTTACGCTATAATGGCTGCTTCAACCGGTGGCGGGGCGTTATTGCGTACCGAACCTGGTTCAGGTTCCGGCACAGTGATCATGGTGATCAGTAATGGCATCCTGGTAGAGGTCCTGCCCGAAACTCAGCTTGTTCTCTCAACAACATGGGTAAAGATCCGGGTCAATAACGTGGAGGGCTGGGTGATGCAAACTGTCCTGGCGGTCACCACGCAGGTACCCATTTCAACCGCGGCATTCACAGCAACTCCCTAGCTTTTTATCACTCTTCATGGAGTAGTAGATGACCATCCATTTTGGTACAGACGGCTGGCGTGCCGTCATCTCGGATACTTTCACCTTCAATAATCTGCGCATGCTGACCCAGGCGATCGCGGATGCGGTGACTTCGGAGTCGTGGGAAAAGTCCGGGAACGGTGGTTCCATTCCGGACCCGAAAAAGTTCGTGGTGGGTTTTGACACTCGCTTTCTATCCGACCGTTACGCCGGGGATGCGGCCCGTGTCCTGGCAGCCAACGGCTTTACTGTCCTCCTGGCCCATTCAGACGCACCCACTCCGGCAATTTCATATGCGGTCAAGAACCTCAAGGCAATTGCGGGGGTGATGATCACTGCTTCGCATAATGCTCCTCGTTATAACGGCGTCAAGCTTAAAGCCTCCTACGGCGGTTCAGCGCTGCCCGAGCAGTGCCATCATGTGGAGGTCTATCTCAACGACAACGAGCAGCGTGCCCGGGGTCCAAATTTGATGGACTTTGACCTGGCGCGCGAAAAAGGTCTTATCCAAAGATTCAACCCCCTGCCGGCATATTTCGAACACCTGCGGACCCTTATCAATAGCGACATAATTGCCGACAATCCCCCTTGTTTTATTGTTGACTCGATGTATGGCTCGGGCCGGGGTGTGATCAAAGCCTTCCTGCAGGGGACCGGCTGCGAGATCACTGAAATTCGTTCAGAGATGAACCCGGGTTTTGGGGGCATTCATCCTGAGCCGATAGCCAAGAACCTGGGTGCCCTGGCAGGTGCCATCGGGGCAGGCATGGGTAATTTTGGCGTGACCACCGATGGCGATGCAGACCGCATCGGTGCCATGGATGAACGCGGTAATTTTGTGGACCCACACAAGATTTTTGCCCTGGCATTGCGTTACCTGGTCGAGAAACGCGGTTGGAGCGGGTCCGTTGTGCGGACAGTCTCGACCACGCGCATGATCGACCGGCTTTGCACCCGCTACGGATTAAAGTTAATAGAGACCCCGGTTGGCTTTAACCATATTGCTGATCACATGATGAGCGAAGACGTACTGATTGGCGGCGAGGAATCCGGGGGCATCTCCTTCAAAGGGCACATTCCCGAAGGAGACGGCCCGGCAATGGGGTTGCTGCTTGTTGAAATCCTGGCCGCGGCAAAGAAACCATTGTCCGTCCTGGTGGACAACCTGCTGGGGGATGTCGGACCGGCTTTTTACGAGCGAATGGACCTGCGCCTGCATCACCCGGTTGCAAAGGTTGAAATGGCCAATTTCCTGGTCAAAAAAGCTCCGGCGGAGATCGGCGGGCAGAAGGTGGCCGAGATATGTGATATCGATGGGATCAAATACATCCTGGCGGATGATTCCTGGCTGCTTATTCGACCTTCAGGAACCGAACCAGTACTGCGTGTTTATGCAGAAGGACGCAACCCGGAAATGGTTAAAGCCCTGCTGGGCTACGGTGAAACCGTTGCAGCCAGCGTGACGTAATTCCCTTGATTTCTCCAAGTATCCCGTCATAATGCAGGAATAAAAAGCGTGGGTCCAAACCTTCGGACCCACGCGGATACCACCCTGATGGAGCAGAGCCCTTGGTCTGCTCCTAAAATTTATTACTTCGAGGGGGATTTGCGCATGCGGCGAGCCAGGAAGATGATGGCAATCAGCGCCACCGCAAGGATAATCATGGTGGGCAAACCGATTCCATCGAAGAACCCGGTAGTGGGCAGACCTCCGCCGGCGACCGTGGTTCTCGTGGGGAGGGCAGCCTGACCCGTGGAAGTCATCTGAAAGGCCAGTTGCGTTTGCAGGACAGCCAATGTTGCCGGGTCATTCGTGGCTGTAGAAACCGGGGTATTCACAGCAATGACCGGCGTGGAAGTCATCTGAAAGGCCAGTTGCGTTTGCAGGACAGCCAATGTTGCCGGGCCATTCGTGGCTGTAGAAACCGGGGTATTCACAGCAATGACCGGCGTTGGGCTGGCTACCGGTATGGTTGGAACAGGTGTACCGATTGCCAAAGGTAAAGGCGAGGTTAGAGGAGTGGGTGAAAACAGCGCGGCCTGTGCGGTTTGGGTTAACTGTTGGACAGCCAGGGCATTTCCTGCTTCGATCGTTGCCTGGGCAGCGGTCCTTTGCGCGGTGATGCGGGGCGCGAGCACCAGGAAATAGACCGCCATGCATACAAGCGTCAGGAAAACCAGACCCGCCATAATCCCACCAACGATCCAAAACGTCCGGTTATTTTTCTGCTCCGGCGGCGGGGGTTCAGGGGTTTCAGGGGTTTCATTAAAGTTTTGGGCATTTCCTTCATCCAACATAGCATCATCCTCCTCGATAAATATATATTACGCTAGGACTTCCAAATTAGCAAGCGGGACAGTAATTTGCCCGCCAGATTCCAATTTTACTTCTGCAGCCACTACACGTAACCCGCTGGGAACGAGGGTCAAACCGGGCAGCAAACCTGCCAGGGTGCCGACTAAACCAGCGTTGGGAGCACGCGTCAACCTGACAGGTTGCCCGGGGGTAAATGACTCCCCGTTCTTTGGGACGGGCGGGTCTTCTGTCACAGGCAGTGGGATGAGGATTTCAGGCCTCACGCCGGTTTGCCGGTCGAAAGGTTCAGCATTTAGCGTCACCTCCCGCCTGGCATTGGTACTCAATAACAGGAAGGCCGTGCTGTCCATTCTTTTCAACCCAAAACCATCCACGACAACAATGGGATACTGCATCTGCGCAGCCAGTGGGATGAGGGCAGGCGAGAGACCACCCAGGATCATGCCGCGGACGGGCAGGTCACTGGCTGCCTGCAGAGCCGCCGGGTCGCTGCAATAACCAGCCAGCAGGACCGAGCCGCGCAAGCTTACATCTATCTTGTTTACCGTGAGCTCTTCGTCCGGTTTTGTGACAACGGGGAGCAATAACCCCAATCCCAACTGTCCATTGCCCCATTCTCCCTGCACAAGCGCCCCATTAAAGGTGATTTCAACCCCCCGGTCGGAAATCTGGCGGGTGACTCTTCCCGGGATCGCGGCGCGCAGTTCGAACACTCCATCCCCGGCTTCCATCAAAATCCGCCCACTGCCGACCAGGATTATCCGTCCATTGACCGGCACACGCAGGATTTGCGGAACAAGGCCAATCCGCTGGGCGATGGGCTCACCCTTGGTAACCATTTCACCAGCTTTGATCTGAATGAGGCGTTGGGCTGCATCCGGCTGGATCCCAAAAGTGAGAGCTACGTCTATAAGCAAATGTCCCTGCCCGTAATGAGCTTCGCCAACCACATCCAGGGGAGTGACCTTTTGATCCACATGTGCGGTGATACGACCGGGCACAGGTAAAAGACGCTCCCGATGGAGGGTAATCAAGGGCAGGACATGTACAACTGGCGCCAGCATTGAAGGTCTAGCCTCCTAACGTCCACAACCATTTTTTAATCAGGTCGCGCCGCCGGGCGTCTTCTGCCGGCAAGCGCAGCGGGCGGCCGCGGGCATCGATCACCACACCCAGCGCCGTCCCATTGACTGGGATGCCGTCTTCCCGGGGTGGGCGGGCACCAAGGCCCAATTCAGCATGGTTTAAAGGTTCGAGATACAGGCGACCGGATTGACCGACCGGTAGCGGCATGATTTCAAGAGCGCCCTGTTTCACCTCCACCCGGTTCTCGTTGCCGTTGCGGTTCGTGAGACGAGCATTCAGGACAGATGTGCCAAGGCGGGCATTGACATAGGGTGCCACCACGGTGGCCAATCCAAGGAAGGCACCCGACTCGAGTATCTGGATTGGAAGGATGGAGTTGCGGATGGCGGCTGCGCCCAATGCGGGCAGCAGAAAGTTTTGATCCAGGATGACAGTGGTGATGCCCACCGGCTGGATGGCATCCAATAAAAGCAGCAACCCCTGGCCGAGCGTGGGAGCACGCGTGATCACACTCCCTGCAGCCAGGATCGGGTCGAAATAGGGCGTCAGACCGAGGGCAGCCCGCCGGACCTTTTTGGGGAAATCCTTGCCGGCAATATTCAATGCCACCTGCAGACTCTGGCGCGCCACAGCCTGTTCAATGGCAAGATCTTCCGGCGTGGCAGGGATGCTGGCAGGATGGATGGATTTTTGGTAAATGTAATCGCCAATGGCTTCGGCCGGGATTTCAAGCGGGATCCATTTCTGAATTTCTTCCACCCCGGTATAACCCAACAGATTGACAAGACCCTCGCCAAGACCCAATTGGGGATATACCCCCAGGGTCAAATTACCGCCAAAGGCTGCCGCGACGGTGGCTGCCGATGCCCCCAGGTCCACCCCAAGGATGCCTTTGCTTGAATCATAAACCGTGCTTAAAAAGCGGATAATGCGCCCCTCGGCAGATGCCGTAGGTAAAAGAGTGTTTCCCGCCCAGCTGTTCAGTTCTTCCAGACCATGCATTTGAGTGTTGCGCACATGGTTGTAGAGTTCGACCAGCGCATTGTGGGCAGGCTGAAGATCCTCGACTTCGATACCCGGGCGCAAATTTGAGCTTATGCCCAGTGCAGAGGTCAACGGCTGTAAACTTCTCCTTACCTCGTCGGCAAGATCCTGATTCCCGGCGAAAAGGAGTGCGGGGCGTTTATCAGCCGGCAGCAGGTAACAGGCAAGGCCAACGGTCTCTATCAGACGCTGGACGGAGCGGGCCGCGCCACCATCCGTGCCGCCAGCCACCAGGATCAAGTCCGGGTTGAAATTAATCAGGCTGTCAATCTGCTCTTCCGGTTTGCGTGTGTCGTTCAGCCCGAAGGTCTCGACTACCCGGGCATATGTACTGTGAGCCAAACGCTGTGTGCTTTCCAGCGAAACATCGTCCAACAAGGCAACTACAGCAGTTTTGATCGCCGGGCCCGCAGAATGTGTGGCGGCAAATGTATCCACCCCTGCGCCACCAGAGCTGGGCAGGATCAGTTGGTATGCCTCACCAAGGAACTTGCGCCCGGTGACTACTTCCAATTTTTCAATCGCCTGGCGCACCCCTTCGCTGATATCCCGATAAGGTGCCACCGCAGTTGTGGGAGAGTGCCCGGAAGCGATGAAACGATAGCTCCCTTCCACCACGTCAAAAAGGGCGGCGCGGGTGGTTACCGTGCCGACATCAACTGCCAGGAGGGAATCAGCGTTCACCTGTGAAGCGGGCATAATGATTTAATCCCTAAAGAACGCGTATAAGGTTTACAGAGACGACAAAAAGGTAACAATAAAATTCAGACGCTCAATGAGAGCGGTGAGGGCGGCCATAAAGACGCCGGCGAACAGGACCCCAAAGGTAATAGCGATGAAGATCTGTCCCACCCAGCTAAATATTCCGACCAGCCTCCCACGCCGGGGACCACTGGCGGTGGCTTTTGCTCCGAAATGAAAATAAACCAGTGCGGTCACCGTACCGATCAGCATGACTATCCCTTCCCCCAAGTGTTCCAACTGGTATTGCCCGGCGGTAGACAAGTTGAACGCATTCATGGACGCCTGAGTCTGGGGGAGAAGCGTCCCCATCACTGCCCCGCCAATGGCAACAGCCGCACCGACTCCAACCAGGAAAGCCATTGGCAGCGAACCCAGGCTGGCCGTCCGCGATGAGAGTTTAAACAGCAGCAGCAACCCCAGCACCAGCGGAATGATGAGCAACAGTCGCTCACCCAGGCTGGCAGAAAACAGCGGCAGGATGAGCCGCGGATACAATACCTGATGCCAGGCAACCGCAGCCACATACCCTGCTGACACACCGATAAATATATATATGGCAATCCGAAAGACCGGATTATCCCCAATAAGATAACTTAAGACCATCAAGGTAAGCAGGAAACTTATCCCACCGGTTACTAGGTCGACGAGGTTGGCAGAGAAGACTGCAGGCATGATCAGACCTTTTCCCCGGATTTGCCGCGGCGGGAACGCCAGCCCGCAACGGCACTCCAAATTGCGCCGATGACAATTAATATTTCTGCAACCAAAGTTCCAACCCCAAATGAATTCCAATATTTTTCAGCCAGGCCTCGGGTAGAATCGGGTCGTGCGAAAATCTGTCCATAGGCATCACCGCCCGCCAACCCGGTAACAAGACCTTTAACCTGCCCCGAAGCATAATAAGGGAGGATCATTGGTTCCGCCTGCGCGGAGAGAACCATCAGGATGGGGGTATTGCCAATCGTGGAACCGGTTTGTTCAATCCAGACACGCCCGCTATCGGCATTGTCGGTTATGACAACTATGGCTGCAAAATCACTTAATACCCGCACACCTTGCAGGGGAGGTAATGTCCAAGCTTGTTGACCGTCGAGTGTGAATTGAGCAGCCTTCGAAAGTGAAGCGGCAAAATATTGTATGCCAGAGGGCCCTCCAGCCAGGTATCCCAGATTTACGTATTGCTGTCCAGACTGGTAATTGTGCCCGGCAATCAACGGCGAAGCGTTGGTATCGTGCAGGAAGCGTTCAGCCAGTGCAGGACCGGTTGGGCTGGTGGAAATCAACGCCAGGCGTGGACCCTGGAGCAGCAAATGATCCATGAGAGGTGCTGCGGCCGCTTCCATTTCACCCGAAAGAGCCGGGTCATAATCAAAAACCACCAGTACCGCCGCATTGGATGGAAGGCTGCCGATCAAGGTGAATGCGCTGACTGTTTCTGGCGGGCGAAGTGTGCTGGCTGGTGTAGCTGGGATCCCCGTCAGGAGGGGTGCCACGACTGCTGCAAGCAGCAAAATAGTGATCACCCATCGCCAAACCCGATTGGAGGTCAGGCGTGCTTTCCCGGCAGCCTGCGGCAGGGTTTCACCGGAAATTATCTTTTCGAAAGCAGCCGCGTAGCGCTGCTGACCTTCGGTGACGTTGAGGATTGCGGTATAAGCGGGCGGCTTGCGCAACGTTCCCAGACCTGGACTTGCCGGCAGAACACCCCGCAGCCCTGCCAGCGGACCGGTCTGCTCTGTTACTTGTGATTCCTCTTGCGGGGTTTCCTTTGTTTCAGCTATCACCGATTCAACCGGGCGCATCGCCTGTACCCAGGAGGGAAGCTCGGAAAGCTCAAGATTTTCAGGAGTGGATGGCCCGGTATCGGCTCCGGAAGCCTTTTCAGAGGCTTGTTCCGGGTTTAATTTTGAAATCCAATCGGGCATCTCCAGCGAAAATCCCGCGCCTGTCGTTTCACCGGTAGCAGGAACTTCCTCATTGGTGACCAGTGCAGGTGTCGCGCCAGATGCGCTTTGGTTCTTCTCGATCCCAACCAACCATTCAGGCAATGGCCCTGTTCCTTCCCTGGATGATGGGGAGGGCGAAGCAGAATCGGATTGTTCTTTTGTTGCTTCCTGCTGTTCTGCTGCGGCGGCTTCTGCCTGGTATTGGGATAACCAATTGGGGATCTCGTCGCTTGATGCAGGAGAAATATCAGCGGCGGGAACCGGGGCGGGGACTCCAGGTTCCGGCCCGGGTTTCGATTCCATGGCTGCCAGCCAATCGGGAAGATTTTCCTCGGGGGGCTCCTCGGCTTTTACGGGCAATGACCCCAAGTTTGAAAGCCAGTCGGGGATTTCGAACTCTGCATGTGTTTTGTCACGTTCCCCCAGGGTCGGTTCCGGTTCGACAATTTTTTCCTGGAGTGGATTCTGCCATTCAGGCAGGTTTTCCATCTCACTTGAAACAGGAGGTTCCGGTTCGATAATTTTTTCTTGGGAAATTTCCTGCCAATCGGGTAAATTTTCTTTTTCACCTGAGGCAGGTTGCTCCACCTCCATACTGGGAGGTAAAGTGGAGAGCCAATCATGCAACGCATCATCTTGTTCCGTTACGGGATTATCTTCCATGCTGGAACCAGCAGGTTCTGTTCCGATGGAATCAAGCCAATCGAGAGATTCTGGTTTGCCTTGTGTGTCACCCTCAGGTTTGGCCTCCGGAGTTTCAGGTTTTGGTTCACCGCCCAGGCGCGCTATCCATTCCGCGTCGGCGACTCCTGCAGAAAGGCTGCCGGTTGTATTCAAGACCCGATCCTGCAAAGAAATGGATTCCTGGGCGGAGGTTCCAGGCTTTTCTTCGCGCAGACTGGTCAGCCAGTCGGGGACATCTTTCTCGTCGTCGGATAGCCCTTTGCCGGGCTCTGGAAGCCAGTCGGGTTGATCGTCAGTCGATTCAGCAGCCACCTCGGGTGAGGGACTCAATGGGAGCCGCTGATCGGGAGATGAATCTCCGGTGGATTTGCCTTCAGCGGCATCCTCCGTTTTTCGTAAGGAGCGCAACCAGGAAGGGAGCGTCGATTCCAATGCCGCCGTACTTTTCTCAGTAGGCTCAACCCCCGGGTGGACAAGGTCACTAGTGGTTAGTTTAACTTTTTCAAATTCAGAGGTGTTTCTTATTACCGGGTTTTCACCCGGTTTGATCGGAGTGGCGTCAGAGTAGGAGGATGCGAATGGTTTCAACTTTGACCCACAGAACTGGCATTTTTCCAGTTCGGATGGGTTAGCCTTGCCACACGCTGGACAGAAAATGTCGGCCATTATTTATTCCCCCCATAAGGCCGGTCAGCACCAAAGAGAATGCGGATGCCGGTGGTAAGAGTACCGAGAGCAACCCCCAGGAGGATGCCGCGTGCCCCGGCAGCCGCCATTACCTGGGCAATGAAAGGACGCAACACGTCACTTAATCCCGGTATGAGTCCCAGGAAGGGCAGAGGTGCAGTTGCAAACAGCATCAGCACTGCGGTGAGCAGGAAAATCACGGAAAGCAGATTGAGACGGCGGCGAAGCAGCCGAATGCTGGCATACGTCAGTGTGACTGCCAGTATTGCCATCAGACTGGCTTCCACCGGTAATTGAACCGTAGTAAAAACAAACCCCATTTGAGCGGGCCTGACCAGGCCAAACACGAACGTGACCAACAGGCTCAGGATAAGCAGCAGGCTGTAGAACGATCCTTTTTGCTTCTTCTGGATTTTTTTAAAGTGGACTTGAAGCAGATTAAAGACCCCAATGAAGATGGCAAATCCTGCCAGAATGATCGCCCAGTCCAGCAAAGTGAGACGCAGGTCTGTCCACAGGGAAGCCTGTCCATTCGCCGCTTGCACGAAGAAGTAACCCGCCAGAACAATCAGCCCGCTGGCTATGGCAATGGCAGTGCTGATAACTGCATTAAGGGAGGGAAAGCGCCTGGGATTCACAGGATACCTGCCAATGTGAGTCCCGCCCCCACCAAAATGGCGGCAATGACCAGCCAGCGCAGGACATCCTGAACGGTCAGGCTGGCAGAGTGCAGCGGTCCAGATTCAACATAGGCACCGGCAGCAAATATTTCTTCACCGACCAGAGGTTCCTGGGCGCTGGCATAGATCAGCGCCTGGGCAGTTAGATTGTCACTTCCAGCTACTACGAAAGTATTTTCACGTTCCACAGCGTCGGTCAACAAGGCCACCTCGACGCCGAAATTTCCCATCAGGACATTGGCTGAAACTTTTTCGTCGCGAATTGCCGGTATGGCTCCGGCAGCGTAAGAGAAGGGGGTCAAACCTGTCAAACGACCAGCAACAAGGTCGGAAGCTGCCCGGTCGGTAAATTTAGCGGCTGCTTGCAGAGTATCTTGTGAAAGGATGGCAAGAGGTGCGTCACCCGAAGTGGCAATTGGTGGTTGGTCCCCGGCAGAAGTGAGGTCAGCCAGGCGGCGCAAGAGCGCGAGACCTGCTAGGGCGGATGCTGATTGAGGGGTGGTTAGCGAGCCGCGGCCAAGCGAAACGTGCAGGCGGCTGCCATCTTCGACGACGAGCCCCACAGCCTGGCGAAGGCGGGTAAAGGCGGGGATGTCGCGGAATACCGGGTGTGACTTGCGGCGCAGAAACGCAAGCACCAGCATCATAATTGCGCTAAAGATGACAATTCCAAAACCAGCCAGTCCAAGCCAATTGCTCATGCAGGTTTTTCCTCACGCAAAAAGGCGGCAAAGGCCTGGGCCTCGCTGTGATCTTCCAACAGACCGGCTAATGCCTCAATGAAACCGTTCGATATAGCCGGGCGCAGGAGTGGACCTCCCAGATAGAGAACCTGTGCGCCGAGCACCGTCAGCGGACCAGCGGCTTCCAGTGCCCAGGCAGCCAAATTTTCCAATCCGCGGCGGCGGAGGAATTCGGCCCAACCAGGCCAGGAAGCGCGGGCTACAGAGACAGCATCCATCTGCATCTTAATAAGAGTATAGCACAAGTTGTGAAACCATAGAACAAACGAGCATTATCCCATTTTATATCCTCACGCGAGGCTGGTCAAGGATAGTATAATCCACTAAACATCCCAACCTCTTGCCTCATTTATATGGAGATTTTAATGCTCTACGGGACCCGGATTCGCCTGCGTGGTGACGAGCGCTACGATCTGCCTAAATTTGTCGAATGGCTGAACGACCCGGAAGTCCGGCGTTACCTAAGCATGAGTCTGCCGATTTCGCAAGCGACAGAAGAGAATTGGTACGAGGGCATGCTTAAACGTCCTCCCGAAGAACAACCCCTGGGAATCGAAATTAAAGAAAATGAGGGTTGGGAATTGATTGGAAATTGTGGTTTTTTTGATATAAATTGGCGCAGGCGCAGCGCTGAAGTGGGACTCTTCATCGGGGAAAAATCCTGCTGGAACAAGGGGTATGGCACGGAAGTCATGCGGCTCCTGCTGCGCCACGGTTTTGAAACTCTGAACCTGAACCGAATATTCCTGCATGTTGATACTGACAATTTGGGTGGTATCCGTGCCTACGAGAAGGCCGGTTTCATTCATGAGGCCCACCTGCGCCAGGTAGATTTTCGCGAGGGAAAATATTGTGACGACCTGATAATGAGCGTGCTGCGCTCTGATTGGAATCCAGACTCATAGGATGATAGATGGCTCAATCAAATGAACTGCGTGTGTATGGCGGCATCAAACTTTATGCCGGGACTGCCAGCCCGGAGCTGGCCCAAAAGGTGGCTGATTACCTGGGAGAGGAATTATGCGGTCGGGATATCGTAGAGTTTCCAAACGGGAACTTGTTTGTCAAGCTGCATAGCAGCGTGCGAGGCCAGGATGTTTACGTCATCCAGCATACGGCTGCGCCTGTCCACCGCAACCTGATGGAACTGCTGATCCTGCTCCAAACCCTGCGCCTGGACTCGGCGGCACGCATTACGGCAGTGTCTCCATACTTATGCTACGGACGATCGGACAAAAAAGACCAGCCGCGTGTGCCAATTACCTCGCGCCTGGTGGCAGACATGATCCAGATCGCAGGTGCAGACCGATACATGACCCTGGACCCGCACGCTTACCAGATCCAGGGTTTCTTTTCAATACCCGGTGATGTACTGAACGCCTCGCATATACTCTGCGAATATGTGCTGGAAAACCTTCGTCCTTATCTCAGGGACCCCGTGGTGGTAACCGTGGACCTTGGTTACGCCAAAAAAGGGCGAGATTTCGCAGCCCGCATCGACGCACCGATTGCATTTGTCGAAAAACGCCGGGTGGCTAATGACGCCCGGGCGGAAGCACTGACGATCATTGGCGAAGTTAAAGGCCGCGACGTCGTATTGGTGGACGATGAGATCGATACCGGCCGGTCCATTGCCCAGGCTGTCAATCTTATCAAAGAGAACGGGGCACAACGCATTTATGTAACTTTCGTTCACCCGATTTTTTCGGGGGATGCCGTGCAAAGACTGGCAGCCTTGCCCGTCACTGAATACATAACCACAGACAGTGTGCCCATTTCGCTGGAAAAAAAGGAAGCCTTTGGAAACCGGCTGACGATCCTTACCGTAGCCACCCTGCTTGGTGAAGTTATCCGCCGTGCCCATGAAGGCCGCAGCGTGGGTCAAATGTTTAATGAGTAGTCCCAAAACTGTAGAATCATGCCCGCTGGCCAATTATTAAATGGAGGAATATCATGAAAGGCAACACCAAGGTTATCGAAAAACTAAATTCTCTCCTGGCGGATGAGCTTACCGCCATAAGCCAGTACATGGTGCAGGCTGAAATGTGCCCCAACTGGGGATATAAACATCTGAGTGAAACCATCGAGAAACGGGCAATAGACGAGATGAAACACGCTGAAAAGCATATCGAGCGCATCATCTTCCTGGAGGAGAAACCAATTGTCAGTGAATTGAACAAACTGCACATCGGGGAAACCGTTGAGGCTTTTCACAAGAATGACTGGGACGCCGAAAACGGCGCCATCAGGCTTATAACGATGGCATCAAGCTGGCGACAGAAATGAGTGACAACGGAACGCGCGAGATGCTCGAGTCAATTCTGAGGGATGAAGAAAACCACATTGACTGGATCGAAGCTCAATTCGACCAAATCAAACAAATGGGTATCCAGGTGTACCTTTCGGAGCAGATTTCGTAGTGGAATAACAACCTTCTTCACTTTCTTCTGTTCACGCCCTGGAAACTCATGCCCGAACTCCCCGAAGTTGAAACCATTGCCCGGACTTTACGCCCGGCCCTGATCGGGAAAACCATTCTTACAGCTGACTTGCGCTGGGCGCGCACGCTGGCAACTCCTTCTCCTGCAGCGTTCAAAAAGCGGGTTAAAGGCCAGCAAATAGAATCAATCTCCCGCCGGGCCAAATTTCTTGACCTCCAATTGTCGGATTATCACCTCATCATCCACTTGCGTATGAGCGGGGATCTGCTGGTCGTCCTGGGCGGGTACCAACCGGCAAAACATGACCGGCTGATCGCACAACTTTCGGGAGATACCAGCCTGATCTTCAGCGACCCGCGCAAATTCGGCCGCGTCTGGTTGGTGGAGGATACGAATGAAATCTTCCGGGAACTGGGGATTGAACCTCTATCAGATGGGTTTTCCGCCGAATGGTTATACTCCGCCCTGGGAATTCGCCGGCGCCAGCTTAAACCTCTCCTGCTTGATCAGAGTTTTATTGCCGGGTTGGGAAATATATATACGGATGAAGTCCTGCACCTGGCGAAACTCCATCCGCTAACCATGTCTGATGAAATTACCAGGAAAAAGGTTGCCGGTTTGTGGCTGGCGATCCGGGAGGTGTTGGAAGAGGGCATCCGCCGTAACGGCGCCAGTATAGACTGGGTTTATCGGGGCGGAGATTTTCAAAACCATTTTCGGGTGTATGGTCGAACAGGCGAACCCTGCCCAGTCTGTAATACACCGATCGAGCGCATCACCGTGGGCCAACGCGGGACTCACTTTTGTCCCCATTGCCAGGTGCGCGCAAAACCAAAAAAGTCTGTAAAATAATAGGTGATGGACACAACAACTATATTTATTTTCATTTTAGTTATCTGCCTGGGTGCGGCTGCTGGCGCATTAATCCAGCGTGCCGTATCCCGCCGCTCGGTCCCGCCGCCTGTGCAGGAGTCAACCCCCACCAGCCCCGTTGAAAACAAACTTGCTTCCGAGGGAGATTCCGAAATTTTGCGAGCCTGGCGCACCCTTTCCGGAAAACTGTGGCTGGAAATGGATGGAGCACGCTTGAACGGTAAAGAGTCGCTCCAGCCCGACCAGCGCCGACAGCTGGTGAGCATGCTGGTCGATTTGCGCGACTGGCTGGAAAACGCTTCGGCGCCTGCTGCTGTTACCGAGGTTCAACCCAGCCCGCTTGTTCCCGTCGTTGTTGCCCCGGTGAAGAAAGGGAAAAATGCTGCAGAGCCAGCCAAACCAGTACCTGTGCTCAAGAGCATTGTTGAACAGATCGATGACGTCCTGCAAGCCACCCTGCTGGCGAGTCCATTTAAAGACCGGGATATCCACCTGACAGAGGGACCCGGAGGAATCGTGCTGGTCAAAGATGGGCTGAAAAAGTTTGAGGGGATCGATGCCGTGCCCGAACCGGAGATCAAGGCGCTCATCCGGCAGGCCGTGGCTGATTGGGAAAACGAACCGCATTAATCTTTAGCTGCAGGTTCCCCGGCCAAAAGATCCGTTAGATCGGTTTTACCAGGTAAAGTTCCCCGCGTTCAAACCCGCGTTGAAGGTAATATTGACGTGCGCCCACCGCCGAGATAACAGCCATCCGGCGGTAATTATTTTTGCGCGCAATGGCTTCAGCCTCTGCAAGCAGCCGTGTGCCGAGGCCGGTATGCTGGGGGGCACCGCTCATCTCCATTCCCACTGCCAGAGACTGACCATAAACGTGCACTTCACGGATGATGGCCGAGTTATCCAGGTCGGTTAAACCGGTGGCTGGCGAATCCTCTCCAGGAAGGGAGAGACGCAGGAATCCGGCGATCTGGTCTTCCGGGGTAACGAAGGATAAGAAGTGCTGCTCGGCTCCATCAGCAAAATAGACCAGATCATCCAGGCGCAGGTCGGCAGTTGTCACCTTCCCGCCGCGCACTTCGCGGCAGCGGATGCACTCACAGTGCGTCCCGCGGTGAGCCAACTCGAGTTGGACGTCCTGCCGCAGGCTGGTACGTCTGTTCCCGGAGATGACATGGGTGGAAGGGATATCGCGGATGATGCGGTTGACTCGACAGTAGCGTGGAATGGTTGGTTTAACATCCGCGATAAGGCGGACAAGTTCATCCGTGGTATAAGGTTGGTATCCGCCCCCTTTCCAAATTTCATAAAGCGGTGTGTTTTCGAGCAGCTGCGTGGGGTAAATCTTGATTTCATCGGGGCAGAGACCTTCCCACAGCCGGGGAAAGTCAGCCAGGTCGGATTCCAGGGTGGCACCCAGTAAATTGGGCATCCAATGTAAAACTATTTTGAAGCCGGCAGCTCGCAGCAGAGCCACCGCATGGTGTGCTTCAGCAACGGTATGACCGCGCTGGTTAAGCTCCAAAATCGTATCATCGAGGCTCTGCACCCCCATCTGCACCTTGGTCACACCCAGGGTGCGAAACCAGGTCAACTCGTCGGGAGTGATTTCGTCGGGGCGAGTCTCAACCGCCAGGCCGACGTTTCGGTGTACGGCCGATTCGTTGAGCAGATGTGCTTCTGCCATGCACTCAAATCCATTCCCCATCCCATCCTGTCCGGGTGGAACAGGAGCGGTACCGTTCATTGCGTTAAAGCATTGGTGCACAAACCATGCCTGGTAATCCCGCCGGTAGGAAGAGAAGGTACCACCAAGAATGAGTAGTTCGATCTTATCGGTGGGGTGTCCCACCGCATTGAGAGCCTCCAGCCGCGACCGCACCTGCAAATAAGGGTCAAAGTTATGCTCCACGGCCCGCATGGCTCCGGGTTCATCCGGCAGGTAGGATTTCGGCATACGGATATCATCCGGGCAGAAAATGCACTTCCCGGGGCAGGGGTAAGGTTTGGTCAGGACGGTGACGGTGGTAACTCCGGAGAGCGTCCGTACCGGTTTCAAACGGATGACTGCCAGCAATGCTTCATCCGGTTGCCATTCGCCGGATTCCACCAACTGCTGGTAGGCTGCCACGAGCGCGGATTTGTAAAGCGGCGCACCGTTCCAGGAATATTCCCGCAGGGCGGCTCCCAGTGGTTTCCCGGCGCGCACTTCTTCCAGGGCGCGCCGCGCCTGGAGCATTTTTTCGGGGGGGAGGGAGCGCATTTCGCTCCAGTTCAGTTTCTTAACCATCGCCAAACACAGATATAATCAGAATATGAAATTCGAAACGTGCACACGGCTGCTTTCCCTGAATAAACAATTCTACCAGACCTTCGGAAGGGAATTTTCTTCCACGCGTCAGCACCTCCAGCCGGGAGTTCAACGGATATTGGACACACTGACAGGCGACGAGTCGCTGCTGGACCTGGGATGCGGGAACGGCGAATTGGCACGCGAACGGATGAGACGCGGTCAGCGCGGACACTACACGGGACTGGACTTCAGCCCGCCCCTGCTCGAAGTAGCCCGCCACGGTTGGGAAGACTCCCCTGCAACATTCATCCGCGCCGACCTGACTGCCACCGACTGGGATAAGCGCATGCTTACTCCCAAGCGCCAGGTTTTTGATGTGGTGACCGCTTTTGCCGTGCTTCATCACATCCCAGGTGAAACGTTACGCTTATCCATTTTGGAAAAAGTGCATAACCTGCTGCACCCGGGGGGCCGATTCATCCACTCGGAGTGGCAGTTCCTGAACAGCGAAAAACTGAAGATCCGCGTACAGCCATGGGAGGAGGTGGGACTCTCTGACAAGGATGTGGAAAAGGGAGATTACCTGCTCGACTGGCGCAGCGGCGGCCGCGGCCTGCGCTACGTGCATCACTTTGAAGAAGCCGAGTTGGAAGCCCTGGCAGTGCGGAGTGGGTTCCGGGTTGGCTCGGAGTTTTATTCCGACGGGGAAAATGGCCAATTGGGTTTGTATCAGATATGGGAGGCGATATGAAAACGAAACAAGAAATCGTCGCCAACTGGCTGCCTCGATATACCGGCACACCGCTGGAAGAATTCGGTAAGTACATCCTGCTGGTCAACTTTGGTAATTACGTGCACATGTTCGCCGAGATGCACGGCACGCATGTCTGCTGTGAAGATAAACCGATGCCCAATGCCACCGCAGACGGGATCACCATCATCCATTTCGGAATGGGCTCGGCGAATGCAGCCACGGTCATGGATCTGTTGTCCGCGATCAAACCAAAAGCGGCGCTCTTCCTGGGTAAGTGCGGCGGGTTGAAAAAAAGCAACAACCTGGGAGATTTAATCCTGCCGATCGCCGCCATCCGCGGGGAAGGCACATCGAATGATTACTTCCCGCCCGAGGTACCGGCGCTCCCTGCATTTAACCTGCAAAAAGCAGTTTCAACCACCATCCGCAATTACCATCACGATTACTGGACTGGCACCGTCTATTCGACCAACCGGCGCATCTGGGAACACGACGATACTTTTAAAAAATACCTGGTGCGTGTCCGTGCCATGGCTGTTGACATGGAAACTGCCACGATTTTCACTGTCGGTTTCTACAACAAGATCCCATCCGGTGCCCTGCTATTGGTTTCCGACCAGCCGATGTCACCGGATGGGATCAAGACCGCCGAGTCAGATAAACACGTGACGGAAGACTTTGCCGAATTGCACCTGCGGATCGGGATCGACTCGCTCAAGGAAATCATTAATGATGGGTTGACTGTGAAGCATCTGCGCTTTTAGGGGGATGGGATATTTCTGCATCTCGACTTAAACCAAGAAGATTAAATGCTTACCGCCATCACGCGCCACGTTAGTCCGGCTATTGACCGGTGCGAACTCACACATCTCGAGCGAAACCCCATCAATCTCGGACGCGCCCGTCTCCAGCACCTTGCTTATGAGCAGGCCTTGCGCGACCTGGGAGTAAAGGTTTACTCACTTCCGGAAGAGCCGAACCTGCCCGATTCGGTTTTCGTCGAGGACACAGCCGTTTTACTGGACGAATGTGCAGTGATTACACATCCTGGAGCGGAAAGCCGCCTTCCGGAGGTAGAGTCCATCGCCCAGGCGCTTGCCCCTCACCGTCAACTTTTTTCAATCCAGGCTCCCGGGACGCTGGATGGCGGGGATGTGCTAAAGGTAGGCAGAATGATTTATGTCGGGTTGTCCGGGCGCAGCAACCAGGCTGCAATTATTCAGATGCGAGCATTTCTAAATCCATTTGGCTATACCATTAAAGGCATCCGGGTAAGCGGGTGCCTGCACCTGAAATCGGCAGTAACACAAGTAAGCATCGATACACTGTTGGTAAATCCGGCGTGGGTGGAAGCGGGCAATTTCCCCGGTTTGAAAATCATCGAAATAGACCCATCCGAGTCTTATGCCGCCAACGCATTATTGGTGGGCGAAAACGTGCTATACCAACCTGTCTACCCGAGGACTCTGGAACGGCTGGAAGCGTTGGGAATCCATCCCGTCCTGGTGGACGAGTCTGAGTTGGGAAAAGCCGAGGGGGCTTTGACATGCTGCGCTCTACTATTTAATAACTGAAATCTGTTTAAGGGGGGAGTCAAGGTGTCATTCCGTTACAAGGTGGAAATTCTTAATTGCCGGGTGATCTCTAGTTTGACGCTCATTATCCCCGTTCCTACTCCAATCCAGGTGGGCAAAAAGATCGGTTTTGGTGTAGAATATATGTGATTAATTGCACAAACGATCAAAAGAGGAAAACATTCGTGCATAATATCAAGATCCTCGGCCTGCAATATCCCGAACGTTACGTTGTACGGCGATTGGTCGCGGCGGTACAGCAGGAGTTGTTGTCCAATTCCATCCAGCTGGATCTTGAAATTACAGAAGTAACCGATCCCGGTGAGATAGGGAAATATGCGTTTGTTTTGGTGCTGCCCACCCTGGTCATAGATGAGAAGGTGGTATGCAGCGGGCGCTTCCCTGCCAAGGAGGAAGTAGCCGACTGGCTGCTGGAGGCAGCGAAAGAGAAACAACCAACACTCATACCCCTTCCATGACTGGAAGGGGTATTTTTATTTTCTCAGGAAAGAAATAAGTTATGGGGTAGCCGGATGTAAAGTTGCGTCGAGATGATCGCTGAGAGTGCTGAAGAAGCCGTCCGGCAGGGTCAGGGGGGTATAAGTTATGCCAGTACCGATCGTCCCGTACGAAATATAATACAATTGTGTTTTGGCATTATTAATGCTCTGGTAGATAAACAGAAGGTATGATCCATCAGGGCTGAAACGGGCAGCAGTGTAGCAACAGGCGGTTTGGAGAGGGTCGAGATTTACGCCTTTCTTTGTCTCCGTATTGTACGCATACAAATAGCCCAGGTCGTAGCGGACTTTACTATTCAGTGTAAATAAGGTGTTGCCGTCCCAAGCGAAGGACGGGATGACCGGGTTGGAGCTGTAACCATTCATCGTAAACCGGGTGGCAGGAAAGTTATCCCACGCAAAGGGGGAGGTGCTATCACAGGAGGAGATATTGAAAAGGCTGATCAGGTCAACCCGTTTCCCGGAATCCACGCTGTTAGTGTTTATTGCAAGGTTTTTCCCATCTCTCGACCAGCGCACACTCTTGGGGGGCGCCAGGTTTTGATTCGTGTTGTACGTATAACAGCCCTTCATATCGCGCAATTGACTCCAGGTACGGGCATTTGAAATTGCAGCCAGGTCAAAGGGCACAACGTACAAAACCCTGTTAAGGCTGATCGCCACTTGTGTCCCATCGGGAGAGATTTCAAATGCCTCCAGGTATGTAGCCGCGGGAAAGCAGGTGATCTGGGCGGATTCCCCACCTGTTATAGTGACTGAATGGATGCATAAACCACTGATATAGAACAGGCTTTTCCCATCCGGTGACCATTGCAGGTCATTTTTTACCCCACCGTCCTTGGTGATTTGCGTAAGGTTGCTGCCGTCCACCCCTATCACATAGATGTCATTATTATTCAGGAAAGCAATTAAATCTGCCCCACCGATATTCGGTCTACTTTGCACGGTAGGCGAGGGACTTGGACTGGATGTAAGGGATGGGGTGGGTTTTTCACCGCTGGCAGTTGGGTTGAGAACAGCGGGAATGCTAGTGCTCGTTGATACCCGGACTGGCGGAGTACCCGGCGTAGTTGTAATTGCCAAATGTGTGGGTGAAGGAGCGGCCAGGAACGGGATCTTATCCTTGAGCATGAAGATCCCAGCCACAGCAACCACACAAACCAGCAGTCCTGCGCCTCCCAGGCCGATCCACAACCCTGTCTTTTTACGGGGTCCGGCTGTGGTGGGACCTGGCTTCTTCGCCTGTTTCCCCTGGATGGTTCCGGGTGCAGGCGTAGGTTTTGGGGAGATGACCGTCCTGGATGAGGTGACGAGAGTCTTGTCAACCATTCCTAGGTCCAGACTATCCCCGCGTTCGACCATCTCCAACGCCTCGGTCATTTCTTTGACCGTCGAGAAGCGTTCATCGCGATTCTTAGCCATCGCCTTCTCGATCACAACTTCGATGGCGGGTGGCAGATCGGGCTTTACATCCAGGATATGCGGGACGGGGTCGGTGATGTGCTTGACGACGACGCTCATCGGTGTGTCGCCGTGGTATGGCTGCGTCCCAGTCAGCAATTCGAATAAAATGACGCCCAGGCCGTAGATGTCAGAGCGCCCGTCTATGCCCTCGCCCTGGGCCTGTTCGGGCGACATGTAGGCCGGTGTGCCCATAATGGCGCTGCCGGTGACATTGGTCTGGTTGGCGGCAATTTTGGCAATGCCAAAATCAGAGATGTACGGGTCCCCGTATTGGTCAAAAAGAATGTTGCCGGGTTTCAGGTCGCGGTGGATGATGCCTTTGGCATGGGCCTCGTCGAGGGCGGGAGCCAAACGTTTAAAGAGGCGGACCACTTCCTGGAGAGGCATTGGTCCTTGCTTCATCCGGTCGGTGAGTGATCCGCCGGTCATGTAGCGCATGACAAAATAAGGCTGTCCTTCCTCCTCACCAAAGTCGTAGACCGGCACAATGGCAGGGTGTTCGAGCATGGCGATCGTCTTGGCCTCGCGCTCGAAGCGGGTGCGGAACTGCGGATCGTGCAGCATCTCGCGCGGCAGAACCTTGAGCGCCACCTCGCGCTCGAAGCGCGGGTCGTAAGCATGGTAGACTGTTGCCATGCCGCCGCGACCGATCTCGGCCTTGATCTCATAACGTCCGAACTTCTTTGGCTCCATTGGTTATGCTGCTCCTAGCGAAATCAATAAAATCGCTTATGTCGATCTGCTTTTCCTCACGGGAATGTGTATCACCACTTCATGCTTAAACACACGAACATTGTACGACCGAATTACGAATATTTTTATCACATTCGGATTGCATTTTTACTCAACTCAGCGCGGGTTTTCGCACAATGCCCTAGTATAGCGTCGGATAAGAGGAAACGCAAGAATTTGGTATAATTCTTTTCATGCCCCAGTAGCTCAACGGATAGAGCAGAGCACTCCTAAGGCTAAGGTTGTGGGTTCAATTCCCGCCTGGGGCACCAGACAGGGCGGACATGCATCAAGCCTTTCCACTTTAATGTCGGGAATTTCCTGGAAATGCCACAACTTTGGGGGTGCGCAAAACCGGATGTAAAAGCATGGGTTGTGCGTCTCCACCCATGCTTTCCAAGGCATATCCGGTCAAGTTTTATCCTTCAAACCGCAAGACAAGCACATTGCCCAGGCCAAGCCTGGTACCAGCTTTGATCTCAGTAGGTTCTCCCGATCGAATGCAGATGCCATCCACTGTTACACCGTTACTGCTGTTCAAGTCGGTGATTGTAAACTTTTTATTTTGCGCGTCATAACTGATCTCAGCATGTCTGCGGGAGATCTCTTTTTCAGCGCTCAACAGGGGGAGTGTACGTCCCAGCAGGAATGGATATTCCACGAGAGTCAATTTCTGGCCAACGTTTTCAGTCGTTGAGCATTTTTCTACAACCAGAAAAGTGACGGGAGGTTTGCCTGATGATGAACCAGCGGCGTCTCTGCCAATGGGTACATTTACCGCCTGTGCAACCGGAGCCTGTACCGCTGACATGGGCGGCATCATCGTGGCATCCGCTGATTGCAGTTCAGCTACCGAAGAAAAGCCTGCCCGTTGCGTCTCAAAAACCATGGTGATCTTGTGGCGTCCGATGGCAATCTTATCGTTGTTCTTTATTTCGCGCTTGCTGTTTAGAGGGATCTCCTTCCCATTCAGGAAGACCGGGTTATGCTCGGCCAGCGGTTCAATAAAGTAGCGTCCTTCGGAAAAGGTGATCTGGGCGTGCTTGCGTGAGACCGACCTGCCATTAGGCAAAAGCTGTACGTTCACAGCCAGAATGATATTATGACCAACATCCGAGTCGGGGCGGCCGATCACGGCTGGCTGCCATTGAATATCGTAGTCCTTCCTTGTAGTCACTTCGTGCAGGAAGGCGTAATCCTTTGGCTCAAGCATTTGCCGGATCGTCTGGCGGACATAGTCGAAAACCAGTTCATCTTGGGGTTGGATGTCCAGTTGCGCCATGGTTGAACCAGGGCTGAGCGGCCGCTCCATGCCCTTTAGATAAATGGCGTATTTTTCCGGTGTGTCGGCGGTGATGTCGTCGAACTCCTTAAGGATCTCCTGGATCAGCCCGGCGGGCGTCAGGGTTTCGAGTACGCGTGCCCGCTGGTCAGCGGATTCAAAGACATCGATCTTGACGTCAATATATTCGCTCATTTCAATCTGCCTTTTTCTTCTTTCCCTTGGCATCCGCCTTATCTTCCGGCTTTTCTTTCGGTTCGGCGTCCGGCTTGGCATCCAGCAGACCCATCGCACGGGCATTCTCGACGATGTCGCTGTCGCTGAACAGGTTGGTAACCGTCTCCGGCAGCCCTGCACCTATCAGCAGCTTCTTGAGGTCGGGGATGCTGTACTTGGACAGGTCGGGTCCTGCTGGAGCCGCGGGAGCGCCCGCCGGTCCTGACTGATCGCCTGATTTCTTTCCCTTGCCGCCGGATAACCACGTAACGTTCTTTTGCGGATAGAGGTCCTTAATGCGCTTCACCCAAAGGTCCAGCGAGCCTTCAACGTCCTCGTCGTTGGCGTACGGTGTGGCGATCTGCAGCATGTTGGTGATACCAGAGCGGACGGTGAAGGCGCGTCCCATGGGCAGTTCCGCCTCCGCCAGGCTGCGTGGGAATTTACCGTTCAACCGGTTGACCGCGTCGGCACTCCTCAGTGCAATGCCGAAATTAGGCGCTGCGTAGACCTTGCGCAGGTCGTCTGATGAGCTCATGATACCCAGCGAGCCAGCCACGATCAGGAACACGCCTGCGGTCTGGTATTTGCGGATGAGCATCGACAAGTTCTCGAAGAAGGACATCTTCTTGCGGCTTGCCTCTTCGGTGAAGGCGTCGTAGTCGTCTATGAAGATCATGATCTTGCGTCGCTTGGGTTTGGTGTCAAACTCGGCGCACTCGACCTTCATGTTCTCCAGGAATTCGTCCAGCTGTTCTATATCGTCGATGGTCTGTACCACGTGTGGGATGTTGGCAAGCGAGGTCTGGCTGGCCTTCCACAGCTTGCGCGAGAAATCGATCAGCACCATAATAATTTCATCGGGCGAGTAGTTGGCAGCCACGGATAGCATCATAGTGCGCAGGGTCGTGGTTTTGCCGGAGAACGGCTGGCCGATCACCACCATGTGCGGTCCCTGACGCTCGATGTCGATCAGCGCGGGTCCCAGCGTGCGGTCGTCGATGCCCATCACTGCGTAGATGTGGCGCACCTGTGGCAGCGTCACCTGTTTCATCAGGTTGTCAAGCGAGTAACGCAGCGGCAGGGTCTCGACAGTGGACGGTTTCTCGCCCTTCCATTTCCCTTCCCATAATTCGATCATGCGCATGCACATTTTGCTGATCTTGCTGATCCCACCCGGGTCACCCTCCTCGGGCGTAAAGGTCAGCGCCGTCTGGAACTCGAGCGGGGTGTTGCCCATCCGCACGTAACCGCGCCCAGGCACGGGACTCAGGTCGGCTGGGACACCGCGTCCGACGATGTCGGCGTACTCGGAGGGATCCGAAAGTTTGAGGGTGAAACGCTCGGTGATCAGGTTGTATAACTTTCCGGTGAGCGAATTGGGTGTGTCAGCCGAGAACAGGAAGTGCACACCATAGGCGCGCGACTCTCGCACCAGGGAGATCAGCGGTCCCATCAACCCTTCATAGTATTCCTTGAACTCGGCGAAGTTGTCGATGACGACCAGGATCGCCGGCAGGGTTTTATCGGGGTGGGCCAGGTTATACGAGTCCAGGTTGTTAGCCCTGGCATCGCTGAAGAGCACCTGGCGTTGGTCAATGATGTCGTTGACCTTGCGCAGGGCGCGCAGCACGCGTTCCTCCTCCTCGGAGGTCACGACTGCACCTACGTGCGGCAGGTCGTTCAGGCTGCTCAGCGCCCGCCCGCCGAAGTCCAGGATATAGATGTGAAGTTCGTCGGGAGAATGGGTCAGCGCCAGGCTGGTGATCACGGTGCGTAAGAAGGTCGTTTTCCCACGCCCGGATGCCCCGAATACGACCGCATGCCCGTTGGTGAAATTTACGCTCAGAGGCCTCTGACTGGCCTGATATGGATTATCCACCAGCCCGATCAGGGGCCGCATGGAATTTTTACCCCATTGAATCCCTGTCCATTCAAACCCATCATTCCAGAATGTGGTCGCTTTTTCGTCGAGGGTCAGGCTGGTTGCATCTTCTTTGTTGTACATCCGCAGCACTTCGATATCCGCATCCTTCATGTAGGCAGTATCGAGAGGGGTCTGCAGGCTGAGCACGTTGGAGCCGGTCTGCATCGGCAGGAACTCCGGCCACGGCCGCCACTGTGGGTGCGATTCCTTTTGGGCCATGTTGGCCATCATTTCGACGATGACGTCATACAGCTTGGGAGGCTCGGTTGCCTTCTGCGCAGCGGATTTGCGCGGGCGATCCACCCAAATCACATTCGGAACAGCGTTCTCCTCCTGGGGACCCTTGTAATCGCCGCCGGTGTAGGCCGTCTGGATGAGTTCAACGTTTTCATTGCCGATCTGCAGGTAGCCGCGGCCGGGGATGCCGGGAGGCAGGAAGGCGGCGTCGGCGCGCCGCAGCACCTCACGGCTGTCATCCGGTGTTTCCACGCGCAGGCAGATGCGGAACTTGATATTAGCCCGCATCTGGTCGGTAACACCCACTGGCCGCTGGGCAGCCAGGATCAGGGTCACGCCCAGGGCGCGGCCCAGGCGGGTGATGCTTTCCAGTTGCGCCTTGTATTCGGCGTTGCCGGAGATCATTTCCGCAAACTCGTCAATGATGATGAACAGGTGTGGGTAAGGCGGCCTTTCCGGGTCCAGGTTGAGACCCTTCTTGCGGTAATGCACGATATCTTTGGAATTAGTGTAGGTATTCAGCTTCTGACGGCGATCAAGTTCGGCAATGATCGATGCAAACACCCTGGCGGTGGAAGACTGGTCGAGGTTGGTGACGATATCCACCTTATGCGGCAGGCGTTTAAAAGGCTCGAATGCTGCGCCGCCCTTGTAATCGACCAGCACAAAATTGAGAACATTCGGGTTGAAATTGAGCGCCATGCCGATGATCAAGGTCATCAATAACTCGGATTTACCTGAGCCAGTCGAGCCTGCGATGATCCCGTGAACGCCGTCCGCCTTGGCGGAGAAGGTGAGCACGCGCGGTTCATTGCCTGAGAGCAGGCCGACGGCTGTGAAGAGCCAGTCCGCGATCTTGGGATCCATGCTGCGCTGCCAATTCTCCTGAGCCATCTGCTGCAACTGGTCGAGAGTGGTGACATTCAGCATTTCCATCAGCGTGACGGTGGCAGCCAGGCTGGAACCGTAACCGCGGCGTATGTCGACCATTTCAAGATTGCGGGAGAATTCGCGCGCCTTTTCCTGCGTGGAGACCAACTTGGTGCTGCCCACATACAGGATGGAATTGAAGCCGGTCTCGGCGTAGCGGAAGATGGCGGCGTCCTCGTCCTTCGGGTCATCGTCAACCTCGATCACCGACAGGCAGCGGCTGGGTACACACGATCGGTCTGGAACCAGGAAAAGAATGCCCGCTCCCAGTGTCTGACCGTCCATCAAGATGGTGGAAATGGCCGCTTCGCTCTCCAGGTCTTTCAGGCAGGACCAATCCGGAGCGGGCGACTGCACGTCTACCACCACCAGCATAAAAGGCAGCTTGAAATCCGTGCCGCTTTCCTTGTCCTGCAGGCGCATGCGGCGGCGCTCCAGGATGGTGCGGATATTCTTCCAGAACAGGCGCATGTTGTCGGCTTCGTTCTCACCTGGCTTTTCGTCGTTTTCGAACAACAACGTTTCAGTTCTATCCGATCCAACAGTGTGTGGCAGGGCATAGGCCCAGCGCCAGTACTGCCGCGCCTCGCTTGTTCCGGCCACGTAGAGTGTGGTGTCCTGCGGCGATTGGAATGCCGCATAATCCACCAGCATCGTGCGCACATAAGCATGGACCTTTTCGGATGATTTTCCCGAAATGCCAATTGAATGGCGGATGGTTATGCCCTTGGATTCCTGGGTTTGTTCCTCTTTGCCTTCCTCATCCTGGTTCTTGGATTCGACTTTCTTCTTTTCGGTTTCATCGGTCGGCAACATCATCGGAATGGTCACCGGCACGTCGAACAAAAGGCGCGAATCTTCAGCCAGGCGGGTTGCCTCGCGCATTAATGGGCTCTCGGTTTTCTCGTTATCCGAGATCTTGTAGATCACGGTGGATTGGCGCGTGCTGATCCCCAGGCGCAGGACCATAAAATCGTGATCATGCGGGCGGCGTTCCCACAGGCGTGTACCCGAGCGAATCTCCTCCTCGCGCGTCGGGGAAGGACGGTTGATGTCGGCGGCAATGCCGAGGGTTTTTTCCGGGTCGGGATAATTGTAGAAGTAATAGATGCGCTGCTGTTCGTGCTCACTATCCATTTTACGGCGCAGCTCGCTGATGCGGCGCTTGTAGGCGGCTTCCGCTTCCTCGCGTTGTTTGCGTTCCTTCATGCTGGAGTAAACCGCCAGGGAAATGGTGGCGACAACCGACAGGCCCATGGGGATCATCATGAGCAGGCCGCCGCGCTGCCCTCCGAAGACCGAAGCCAGGAGGTAGCCCATGATCATCACGGCGGGCAGGAAGGCCTGCTGCAGCAACTGGGCGAAATTCTCTTTTGTATCCGGTGGGTTGGGAACGGTGAACAATCCTGAGGGAAGCTGGGGTTCGATACGGGGTGGGCGGTCAATGAAGATTTTGTCAGACATAGGTCATCTCCCCGGTTAACCGGGCACTATGGATAATGCCAGTACCAGGAGCAGCGAAATCGCCAGAAGCGCTCCAAGGACGATAAATAAAACCCGCCAGTTCATCTGGAAAGACCGACGCTCGGCAGGGATCGGCGGGAAATTCGGCTGAAGCGCGGCCACAAAGGCCGGCACATCCGGGAAACGCTGGTTGTTCTGGCGGTTGATGGCTCTTTCAGCGATCTCAGGGATGTTCTTCAAGTCGATGCGTCCTGTGGTTTTGAACTCCCCCTCCATGACGTTCTTGAGAACTGCCGGGTCCTTTTTAAGATGGTATTCATAGGGTGGGCGGCCGGCCAGCATTTCATATAACAGGGTTCCCAGTCCGTAGACATCCGAGGCTGGACTTACGCCGCTGCGACCGTCGGCAATTTCAGGGGCAGTATAAGCAGCCAGGTTATAGTTCTCATTCCAAAGTTCATAGATGGTGTTACCCGGATCTGCAACGCCAAGATCGAGCAGGATCGGACGCGGGTTGCCCTGCTTGTCAAATCGCACCAGGATTACATCGGGGTTGATGCACAAGTGGAGCTTGCCGGCCCGGTGCAGGTAATACACACAATCGGCAACGCTCAAAATGATCCAGCCAACGTGCTGGAACCAGGGCTGTGGATTTTTTAGTAGTAGATTGCGCAGGATCGTGCCATCGACAAATTTGAAGACTTCGTAGTACTTGACGCGGCCTTCGATCACCGTCCAGCCGTAGGGATGCTGGTCAATGGTGCCCTGTGGATGTGCCGGCAGCAGGACAGGCAGCAGCGGGTGCTGACCGGCCTTGGCGAGTTGCAGGAAGGCTTTGGCTTCCAGCCTGAGCTTTTCCTCACAGCCGACGTTGGCGACTTTAAGCAGGATTTCCTCTTCACCGCGCCGGGCCTGGTAGACAATGGCGGAGCGTGTGATGACCATGGGTTGGACGATTTCAATCGGGCCAAACCATTCGCCGTTGTCGAAGATCTCGGTGGCGTTTTCGGCCGGGCAGTACTTTTCCTGACACCACAGGTTAAAGTCCTGTGAGATCACATTGCAGCGTTGACAGATTCGCTTCATAAAGCCTCACGTGATCCAGCTGACATTGAAATAATTATGCCGGGAAGGGAATCCGCGCTTGCAGAGCTAATCACTCTCTAAAAGCGCGGATCCTTAGAGGCCTCCCGAAGTTCACTCGAAATAAGGCACGGGGTTGAACAATCTCCAGACCCGGTTTTTCCCCAGCACCTTGAGTTCCAGAGGCAGGTTAGATGAACCGCCGGGACCCTGAATTGTCGCCGTCGCGATAAGAAGCAATGGCGCTTAGAACATCACTGCTTAGTTCCTTCATTTTTGCAGCCGCTTTCTTCACATTGGGCTCGATCCGGTCAATGTATGCTGCTGCTGCAGCGGTGGCTCCAAAGGAGAACCAGGCGGCTGCCTTCAAAGATATGCTCAAGGCGTTCATTGCTTTCGATACAGAATCCAGGACATCGCCGAAGGCATTGAAACTTTTCGCCATGCTCTCGACTTGGGGAATGTCCATAAAGACTTCATCAGTAGCCATGTTCTCTCCTTATCCTAAAAGATACTATTGAACGAGTCGAATAGGCTATTCGCTATGGAACTGGCCTGCTGAAATCCCTGCAACATGTGGTCCTGGGATTTCTTGATGGAATTGGCATAATTCTGGGTGCCGGTCAGGATGCTGGCTATCATAGGGATAACCTCGTCCGTCATCTCAGCCACAAACTTCTGAGCTCCATTCCCTTTCCACATGCCCTGCATGACCTGGTTTACCAGCGCCCGCAATGGAGTTGTGATTAAGTCCTGGATAAAGTTAAATTGTGACAAAATGGAGCTGATGATCCCGCTGATCGCATCTTCTATAAACGAAAACATGTCTCACCTCCTAGAATTTTCCGCTGGCGGCGTTATCAGCTGCCTGCATGTCAGACATCGCACCGCGAATATCGCCGGCTTCCTCAGCGAACTTGTCTGCGAGTTTATTTACTTTTGTCTGGAACACTCCCAGGGCCTGTACGAATATATCCCCAAATTCACCCTGCATCGCGCCGTTCTGCATCTGCTGGGCGATTTGATTGGCCATACTTGCAGTCTGCCGGATGCGTTGTGCGGCTTGATCGCACTGTTTTGCCATATCCTCCAGCGCAGGATAATTAACACGAATTTTGTCGGCCATTATATCCTCCTAGGTTAAATCAAGTTGTTGAAGAAACTCTTGGTCTCATCATCGAAGCGGCGGATGGTGTCCGCGATCTTCTGGGCAACATCAGCGGCGTGACCCAGGGCACCAACCAGCCTGCCCAATGCAGGCAAGACTGATTGTTCCATTTCGCCGAAAAATTTCTCCGAGCCCTGCCCGACCCACTGGTTGTTGTGCAGGCTTTCGACTTTGCTCTTTGATTGCTTGAGCAGCGCATCGATTTCCTGCGCTTCACTTTTAAATTTGCCGACAATATTATTCATATCATCATAATTAAGCTTTCTAATTTTAGCCATAGTTCATCCTTTCTTGATCTCCAAATAATTTGGACCGGCTTTTTCTTACTTATTCGTCTTTGGCTGTCGTCCACCGGCGCGTTGTTGGTATTTTTCAACGGAAAGGGTGTATGCGATATAGATGGTTGTGCCTCCTCTCGGGAGATAATTAAGTCATGATTACATTAAAATTAACGGAATTCAAAGTCAAGCTGTTGATTTTTCGCTCTCGCAAAATCCCTTATCTCTTTTTCTTCCTGAACCTGCCTTTGATGGATTTACCTGCAACGCCAATCGCAGCGCTGCCGGCTACGCCCGCGGCACCTGCTGCCACTGTTCCCTCTCCACCTGTGGATCCCTGCGCTCCGCCTCCACTGGAGCCAGCTGCCTGCCCCGTTTGGACTGTGCTGCTGCCCACCTCCACCCCCGAGGAATCTTCGTAAATGTGGTCCGCAGCCATTGACCCGCCACCCAATGATCCCACACCTGCACCACCTCCCACTTGGGCACCACTTCCGACTCCCATGCCCTGCAGGTTACCTTGTGGCCCCTGGTCATAACTTCCACTTCCACCTCCACCATCGCCTGCGCCAACGGTTTGTGTCCCGGACGCCATTCCGGCTCCCGCGCCGGCTGACTGTCCGTCTGGTCCTGGCGGTTGATCAACGAAGCCGGTCTGGTCGGAGCCTGGTTGTGAATTGGGCAATGGCTGACCTGTCCCGCCAATGGAATCTGCAGATCCCCCGATACCCGATAATCCACCAGACGACGGCCCACCTGCCATGCTGCCAATCCCGACCCCCAATCCCGCGCCCGCCAGGAACGCGCCCAAATTGATTCGATGAAGTTGAGCGAAATCCATTTTAAAATACCCGGCCGTGTCCTCATCAAATGTTTGAATGATCTGAATGATCTTATGCAGCACATCCTGCGCGTAAAATAGGGCACTTGACAGACGCAATAGCGCTGGCAGAAGGTCGTTTTCCATTTCCTTGAAAAATTTATCCGCGCCTTCACCGGCCCAGTCTTTGTGCAGGTCATGGACTCGATCGCGCATGGTTGAGTGAAGCCGAACAGTATCCTCACCCTCATTACGGAATTTCTTGACCACCGTCCTCAATTCATCATAATTTAGTTGAACTTTACGACCCATCGATTGTCCCTTCCTAGCTCAAGTCAAAGCGGAGTGTAACATTGGGACCAAGCCCAATCACTGCCCCACCGGTGAGTTGGACAGGTTGTCCCGGCGCCAGGCGTTGTTCATTCAATCGCGTCCCATTGCTGCTGTTCAAATCGGTGATAAAGTAGGTCCGACTCGCAGCTTCATAAGTGACCTGGGCATGCTGCCGTGAAATGTTAGGGTCTTTGATAATCAAGTTTCCTTCCACCCGGCCGATAATATAAGGGAACTGCATCAAGGCGATCTGGCGGCCCTGGCTGGAGGCGTCCTCCGGGCTTCGTACAATCATAAGGCTGACCTTTGCAGGAGCCGGCTGGGCGGCGATCAGGGTTGCCCCTTCTTCTCCGCCGGCAAGCATGGTGCGATCATCCCGGCCGGCCGTTGCTGGTCGGGAGGAAACCGGCAGGCTGGGCGGTGGTGAGAAAGGTTGTGGAACAGAACGGGCAGGCTCTCTCGTCGGTTGACCGCGCAGTGGAATAGGCTCATTATCCGCAAGGGGTAGAACCGGCCCACTGCTGCGACCCCCGGATAATTTTTCACCCAGGCGGCCCTGCATGACCGGCGTCCCGGTCATGGATTTCGACCGGATCGACATATACATGAAGTAGCCAACCATCCCCAGGATGATGGCGATAATCAAACCCATCAGGATGGGCGAGGCGACCAGGGCCACCCCGATGTTCTGGAAAATTGAAGGTCGTGTGGCGGTGTAAACGACCCCCGAATAGTTTGAGGATGAGTACACCTGATTGCTCTTGCCGAGCACCTGCACGACCAGCGTATACTTGCCATCCGGAACCTTGCTGGCTCCAGCAGGGATCACGATCGTTCCGCTGCTTGTGCCCAGAGCCTGAATGTTGAAATCGGAGTTCTGCACCCGTGTGTTGGTGTTCTCGTCGATCAGCCAGCCGTTAAAACCGCCGATCAGGCCAGTATTGGTGGTGGTGATGGTGACAGCAATATCATTGGATTGTTGAGCCACCGATTGGATCGTGATTTGCGGAAAGAGTGCAGATGGGTCGAAGGTGAACTCATGGATGAGCTCTGCGGAAGTGTTCCCCTGAGAGTCACGGATTAATGGAAAGGGCGTATTATCCGCCCGGCTTACGGCGATGATATGCAGTTCATAGTCGCTCCCAACGGTCAGCTGGTCGGTTGCGAAGGTGAACGTATTAGAATCCACCGGATCATTAAAAACGTACTCGGCCACTTTAGAACCAGCCTTTTTATCCCAGATGGAGACCTTGACATAGCTGACAAGCTCGGGCGAGGTAAGGGAGAGCTGGATTTCATAGGTGCTGTTCTCCGGATGGAACAGTAACCCGGAAAATTGTGCTGCCACGGGACTCGGCGGGCCGGGGTAGTTAGTGCTGGATGTGAAGTTGAAATCCGCGTTAAGGGATTGGTTGTCCTTCATAAGAACGGTGAGGGTGGAGTCATTGTTGCCCTGCCTTGGGTACACCAGGGCTTCGACCATCCATTGAGCTTTGAGCGCATCCATGATCTTTCTAAAAGACACGGAAAGGTCAGCCTGCCCCCCGATGGCTGAGAAACCGCCCGTACTGACCGCCATATCCTGCAATTCCCCCGAATTAATATCTGAAGCTACATTTGCAAGGCCGATGGTGTTGACCGGTACCTGCATCTGGTTGGCCAGCGTGACCAGCTCCTGATAACTGTGTTTGCTGCACGGGGTACCGTCACCTTTTTCATCCTTGCCGTCTGTGAAAATGACGACAGCCCTTCGACCGGCGGGTGCCTTGCTCAGGGTTTGCACGGCTGAATAGGCGGCATCATACAGGCAGGTCGCATTGGGGCTCACTTTATAATGATCGATCGCATCGCTGACCAAACTGATATTCTGGGTGAAATCCTGCAGCAGCTTGCTGGCCACATCGAACTGGATCACTGAAAAGAAAGAATTATCCGGGATGTTATTAAGCGCCTGCTTGGCTGCTTGTTTGAGCTTGTCGGCAGCCGTCCCGGCCATGCTTCCACTTGAATCCAAAACCAGGGTGATGTAGATGGGGGTATCCGGTTTTTTTACCTGCCCCTGGGATACCAGATTGGTGAAAAGCAGCGTAACCTGGGCACTGGAAGGTTCAGCATCCAGGATGGGAGCCCCGGTCTTCGGGTCGAAAACATTAAAGTAGATCTTTAGATTCACCCCGTTTTGTGTTTCCAGGGTCGAAACTTGATTGACGCGGATTGCCGATGCAGACTGAGCAGACACCAGCGCCATGGCAGGGATGGACAATACGGAAACCAAGCTGACGATCAGAGCAATCCGTTTCAAGGTCATCAACACACTCTCCGTGCAATTTTTTAATAATGGGGAATTGTCAAATAGATTATATCAAAATAGGACTAATAATACTAGTAAGAGATTATTTCTCTTATAGGGCCTGGCTAAAATGCATTTTTAGACAGGTGAAAAAATAAGCTTATCAACCAAAATACGACGGTCCAATGCCAGCCATACCCGGTCACTATTCCGCTTAAATCCTCAACTCGCTGTGAGCGGTACCCCTTTCCTTCAGGCTGTCCATAAGATTAGGTCCGGTGAACCAAGTGCCAGTTGGGACCAGGGGGGTTTTTATGTTCATACGATCATTTACTTGCAGTGTGCTTATAGGGTACCAAAAATCTCACAATATATTAAGATTACCCCTCTTGCATTTTTATTGATTATCATGTAATATACTTACGCAAACACTTGGGTGCCCCCCTCACCCAGGTGTTTGCGCTTAATTTAACGGTTTTTCAACTTTTCCCGCATCGGCGGGATTTTCGTTTAATTAAGGAGAATTCATATGGACACACATCTGGCAGTTATCAGCCTGTGGGCGGAAGATGTACCCGCTGCCGCACATTTCTACCGAGACGTGATCGGGTTGAAACTCCTGCCGCACCATGCGGGCGACCGCATCCACTTTGACCTGGATGGCTGCGTACTGGCGATCATCCCTGGGCGCCCGGCGCTCCGGCCGGACCCCGAGCCCCGCTTCCCGGTGGTCGCCTTCTCGGTATCGGACCTGGAACCAGCCGTTGAAAACCTTCGCCTGCACGAGGTGATCATGCCCTGGGGGGTGGAGAAAAATGACTCCGGCTGGTGGGTGATGTTCCACGATCCGGCAGGGAACCTGGTGGAATTGGTTGAATATAATTAATAAAGGGCGGCCGACTTAGCCGCCCATTATTTTTTTACTATTTCCGTAAATCAGCCAAATGCTCCTCCACCGCCTGAAGTTCAAGCTTGAGTTCGGCCAGGTAGGACTCCAGCTCCTCGATTTGCTCGGCTTTTGTAAGAAACTGGCGCTCGAAGCCGCCCTCTCCATCGCAGCAATCACAACCGCAGTCGCACGTGCCTTTCTTGCAATCACAATTTTCGTCCATGTTTTATCTCCTTGATGGATTGACCATCAGATTCTGATTATCGCTCACCTTTCAAGCGCTTGTTGAAACCAAACAAGTATCTCATCTTTCCTGGGAAACCGTCCCACGCAAACTAGTCGGTCATTCACAATCAGGCTGGGATAGATGAACACCGGCGTTATCTTCTCAATTTCAACGAGATCCCTCACCTCAGAGATATCGATCAGAAGGTCCGGATATTCCATCCCAAGGGCAGACTGGGCTGCCAGAACTGCCCGCCGGACGGCGTAGCGCTGTGGAGTTTTGGAACCAAGTATTTTGACTCCAATTTTCATCAGGCCTCAGCAGTAGATTTAAGGTCTATCTTCATAAAGAATGCCAGGTAGATCAATCCAATCATCAGGAGGATGAGACATGAATGGCGATGAGGAAGTTTATTAGCCAGAACTAGAGCAAGTTATCAAAATGCCCTACACCAAGGACTCAGCTTCCAACTCTTGTTCCCTGCAAGCTCCAGCTGTATTCGTTCGGAACAGCTTCCATTCGAATTTCTTGGCAAGAAAAACGATGGTTAACATTAAAGGCACTTCTATCAAGGGGCCAATTACCGTTGACACGCCAACCATAGGCCTAGAAGCAAATGCAGTTAAAGCGATTGCAATGGCTAACTCAAAGTTGCGACCGGTACAATGAAAAGCGGTAGTCGCTGAATCAGCGTAACAAAAGCCAACTTTGCGACTGATCATTAATACGCTGAAGAATAGCAAGAAGAAGAAAAGGATCAAGGGGACAGCCATCAGGTAGATCAATTCAGGGTGCTGCAAGATCACATCACCCTGGAGGGCAAACATAACCACCAACGTCAAAATTAAAGCGACAAGCTGCACATCATCCAGGACAGGAATTGCTTTTTTCGTAAACCAATCCTCGCCTTTTTTCTTTATCATCCAATTCCTAGAAAGGACACCCGTCAATAGAGGTAGGCCTAAATACAACAAAACACTTTGAGCAATTAACCGAATATCGACGGACGCGTGCGTACCCAGGATCAGCCAGATAAAAAATGGAGTGGTAAAGATTTGGATCAGCGAGTTCCATGCCATTAATACAATTCCCAAAGGACCATTGCCCCTCGCTAAATCAGTCCATACCAGCACCATGGCGATACACGGCGCCACACCCAACAAGACGAGACCCGTCCACAAATCGGGATAATTGCGTAAGAATACCCAACCGATCAGGTAAAGCAGGAATGGGTTGAAGGCATAATTGAAAAAAATCACGATTGCAGCTGGTTTCCAGTCCTTTACAGCGCCGCGGACCTCGCCAAGTTTTAACTTGGTCATTGCAGGGTAAATCATGACAAAGAGGCCCAAGGGAATCCCGGGTTGTAGAGCCTTACCAATCTGTGGAAGAAATTTTCCCAGGAGCAAACCGAAAACCATGGCAAGGATGATCCATAAAGGCAAAAGCTTGCTGACCAAACCGAGTTTGGGCTGATTTTGAGGTGTTGCGATTGTTGCTTCAGTCATTTTCTACTCCTGTTTTATGATGTTATTTTCTATCTTTCTGAATTATTTTTGCAGGCCAATTTCGAATCAAATTCGGGGATGCAAACCGGGCATGGGTAACCAGGAACCGGGGGTTTGGATTTGCTGCACAAAAGAAGATCAAGCATTATTAACGAATAGGGAGTGCAACTTTTCGCGCAACATATCCACCGTGGGAATGCCTTTCAATCCTTGCGGAGTGGAGTATATGCGGCAGTTCAGGTTATAGCGTTCCCGCGGAATGGGCCAAAAATCGACGCCATCCACGCAAAAGGCAGGTGAACCCAAAAATTTCAGGCGGGCGGCTTCGGCATCATCCGGCACCCTAACCAGGCGGATTGCTGCTTCCAGCCCTTCAGCTTTCAGGGCAGACTTCAGGTTCTCAAGACCGCCCTGCCAGGAGGGACAATCGTCGATATATAAAAGGTCAATTTTCATAAGAATTCAATATGGCAACGATCTCGCGGAGCATGTCATCACGCACTTTGCGGAAATCGTCCATATCGTTTGTTTTGGCAGGGTCAGGGTAATCGTAATGCAAGCGCTTTCCTTTCCCCAGCCAGACGGGGCATTCCTCCTGGGCTGAATCACACAGAGTGACCACCAGGTCGAGATCCGCGCCACGGAATTCGTCCACCGATTTCGTGTGACCCGCATGGCGGATGTCAATCTCTGCCAGCGCCGCAATTGCCTTGGGATGGACGGAAGCGGCCGGCTTGGTGCCGGCGCTGGCAGCCTCCCACGTTTCACCCAGGCGGGCATTGACGATCGCCTCGGCCATCTGGGAGCGGCAGGAGTTGCCGGTGCAGAGGAAGAGGACTTTCTTTTTCACTCTGCCGCCAGCGCGTTGGTCAGGAAGGTGGTGATCTCGGCTTCACTTGGGACCCGACCAGCTGAGACCACTCTCTCATTGATGACCAATCCCGGGGTTGCCAGGATCTTGTATTTCATGATCTCAACATGGTCAGTAACTTTCTCGATTTTAGCCTCAATGCTCAACGTGCCTACGGCGCGTGCAGCCAGGGAGGCCAAATTTTGACAATTCTGACAACCGGAACCTAAAACCTTGATGGTAAGCATGTTTGCCTCCAAATCTACTGATTTTGAATTTTGATATCGGGTTCGATGACGATCTCAGACTTCACCGAGTTCGCCACCAGGCTATACTTTTGCGCAGATTTGAGGGCGCGCCTGGCACGCGCTTCCAACGCCTGCGGGTCTTCGTCCCCTGCGGCAATCCGAATGACCGGCCAGAAACGCAGATGAGTAAAAATCTCGGTACGGTCCAACTCGATAAGCTTGGTTCCTTCGGCGCGACACTCGTAAGACATAAGCTTTAACTTGAAGCGTTCGGCTGCCCAGATGAACATCATCATGATGCAGGTATTGGCCGCAGCCACAAAGGAATCCTCTGGGGTCAAGACGCCGGGATGACCCTGCGCGTCAGGCGGCGCGGAGAAATCCATTTCCGGGCCATTGCCCAGGACGATATGCCCCCAGTGTTCACCTTTCCAGGCGACGGTGGTGTTATATGTGGACGTTTGGCTCATTTAAGTGTTTCCTGCTGTGCACAAAAAGCTGCATAGTCGCGCGCCAATGTCTCTGCATAAGCATTTTCCTGGTCGGGTGAGATCGGGTTATAAACCTTTACAGTCTCGATTAATTCCCGGGTCGTCTTCTCCGAGGCGGGTTTGCCGGAATCATGGAACTGCTGGAAGATCGTCGGTAAAGCGATCAAAGTGACGGCCTCTCCGTTTATATACACTTCTTGCACAGGAACGCCGGAACCACAGGAGCAAGTCGCTTGGATCGGTTCCTGCGCTTCAAAAGCCAGGTTTTCTTCAACAGCCCCCGCTGTGCGGTTCCAGTGCTTGTGCAGCAATTCATCCACCAGACCAGCCGCCTCCGCAGCGGTTGCTTCAACCGCCAGGTGACCAGCCTCATTTAGATGGCGACTACCTTCCAACTTATCCAGGCCGTGTGAGGCGACAAGGTCGCTGACGATAATGCTGGCAGCGGGCTGGCCGGAGTACATTTCGGTGCCGCGAGCCGCACAGCGTTTGTCACAGCCATCGATGGCGATGGTGGGGTAGAAACGGGCAAAGGCCCGATCTCCCTCGCCACCCGCCAGGAAAAGTGGCAGGCAAATGGTGACCGTATCGGCCGGGCGCAGCTGTTCCAGGAGCATTAGGGCGGCCAAGCGCGTCACCGTGCCTTCCGGGAGTTCCTCCCCGGAACAAGAAACGATCCCAACTTTTTTTCCGGGCAGGTCAGGCATTTTCGCCTCCATGGTTTCGGGACATTATTCCATCCACTACGACAGCGACTTCCTCTGCCAGGACACAGGCCAATTTCTGCCCGCCCTCGTTGAGTTCGGCTATGCCCTGGGGTTTGAGATCCTTATGGCGGCGATAACCATCCAGAACCGCAAATTCCTGGACGACCGTCCCGCCGCTTTGCCGTACCATTTTGGCAGCGCAGGCCAGTTTGCAGCCGTCAATGGTGATTACAGGGTACGAAGCTATATCTGTGCGGGAATCTTCGTCGCCGAGGACCAACAAGGCGAGGGGCACCAGCCGGGTCTTTGTGGGGCGCAAGTCTTCGGTCACGGCGTAGGCGGCTTCACGGCTGACGGTGCCATACGCTTTTCCTATCCCGCTGCACGGCACGATCATCACTTTTTGAGTCGGAGAGGTCATGGTTTCTTTACTTCCTCTTCCGCCTGGCGTTTCATGGACTCAAAATAGGCCTGCGGATCGAGCAACCGGGCGCGCTCCGTCTCCCAATCAGCGACTTCAATCACCGTTAGCCAGCCTGTGCCATAAGGGTCCTGGTTGATTGCTTCCGGTGCAACTGTCATGGCCGGGTTGACTTCGACGATTTTTCCGGACACTGGCGATAAGTAAGCGATATTAACCTTGATCGTCTCGACTACTACCACTTCTTCCGTCACAGCGAGAAGCGTTCCAACGGGTTTGATTTCTGCAAAGGCCACATCTCCGCTGCGTTGTTGGACAAAGTCAGACAACCCAATCCGAACGCGCCTCTTTTCTTCCTTTGCCCAAACCCCTTCTTTACTATAGAAACGGTCCGTAGCAACTTTGAAGGTGAATTTATCAATAGTAATTTCCAAGAAGTCAGGCATAACTATTCCTTACTGTAAGCAAGCTTGCATGGTCGGAAACATATCTGCCGGGGCTCATGCAAAAGCCTAATCGCAATTGCCATCAACGCAGGGTCCCTTTTCTTTAACGCAATTCGGGCAGGAGCAATCCGGAGAAGGGGCCAGTTTGGGCAGGGTGACATCCTGCAGCGCAGCTGCCTGCTGGATGACAGCAAGGTAACGCGGGTCGCTCAAGCTGTAATGGATGTTGCGTCCCTGGCGGCTGGTGACGACGATCCCTGCTTTGCGCAGTGCCATCAAATGCTGTGAGAGATAAGCCTGCCGCCAGCCGAACGTGGCTTCCAGGTGGCAGACGCAAGCCTCACCCTCGCCGATGGCAAGCAGGATCTGCAGGCGGGATCCCTGACCGATGGTTTGGAGCAGCGAGGCAACTTGTTCAACGGGCGATATATTCGTCATGACGAATATATTATACCCTTTGATGATACCCCCGGGAGTGTGGAGTGTCACATCCGCCGGCGCCGGATGTAATCAAAACATTTTCCCGCCTTCAAAGTGAAGGGAACAGCAGATTCAGTCGCGATCAGTTTTCCGAAAGGACGATCAGTTTGTCCTCGGGAACGAAGGTCACCAGCCTGGATTTCTGCGGGTTGGTGTGAACCCCATAGGACCTGGCCACCTCGCCTGCTTCGGCAGCCAGCCGGTAACCGATGGCGGTCTGGCCGCGGCGGCGGGCCGCCTCCACCATTGTGTAAAAATTGACCGGCTTGCCAATTTCGACATAATCCCCGACAGGTTTCATGTAAATCTCCGAGCCTTCCGGGTCGAAGATATCAGCAAAGACCGCATACAGATAGGCATTCTCAGAGAGTTGTGACATCATCAGGCTGATGAGGTGATCGCTGACAATGAAATCATTTACTTTGGCGACCTCGGCCAGTCTGCGGTTGCGCAGGTCGAGCATCTCGCTGACGATGGAGAAGGGGGTCTCGTCGCGTTCAGCAATGTCGCGCAGGTGCAGCAGGGTGATAAGGGTCTTTGCATCAGCTTCCTGGACGTCCAGGCCAGCATAACTCAAGGCGATGACGTGGTCATAATCGGCGGCACGGATGGTTTCAAGCAGGCGCCGGTCAGTGGTATCGCCCCGCTTGAAGGAAACCTTTTGATTTGCAAACCGGCTGCATTCCTGCTTGATTACATTTTCAACATCAGCCACCTCGGCTGAGACGTTGGGATCGGCGACCACCATGGCGCTCGAACCCCTGGGAACGTAATTATTCAGTTCGCGCAGGACGATGGCGGCGCAGCGGTTCCAGCCCAGGATGAGGCATGTTTCGGGTTTGGAGGGGCTGGTTTTGCCCGCGGATAGGATGACAGATTCATCCAGCGAAATGGATGTCAGGCCGGAGATGAGCAGCGTGTCATCATCTTCGGTCAAGGCGAAGAGTTGGTCGCCGGCTTCGATGAGGGTGTCCATGGGCGGATTAAGAGAGGCACCCTTGTCACCCTTCTTCATGCCCATCACTGCTGAAGTCTCATAGGCGAGCAGGGCCTCGCCATAGGTCCTGCCAACCAAAGTGGGTTCATGGGTGAAGTAGATCTCGTCTCCGCTGAAATTCAACAGCTCGGTATAAACGGTGGACAGGCCACCCTGGCGCGATGTCTGGGCAGTGACGCGGGCGATCAGGTCGCCAACCAAGACGGGCTGGACGCGATCGCGATTTCCGATCATCCTGACCACATCAAGGTTTTTCGGATCGCGGATCTGGGTGACAATATGGTAGGACTGCAGGCGGCGGGCGGGATTGTTGGTGAGCGCCAGCACGGTCTTGATGACCACCGAATCAGGGTCGTCCGATTCGGGAGGCAGGATGATGATGGACCTGGCGTCGTGGGGGCTGGCAATTTCAATCTCGGTCATGTCGATGGGCGAACCGGTTCGGCAGATGATGCGGGTGGACCCGAGGGTGGCGACGCGGGCGCGCAGCTCGTCCTCCATTTCGGTCTTATCCTTGTCCGCCAGGATGACGATGCGAGCATCCTTCCTATTTTCGTTGGCGATCATCAACTCGGACAGAATGGTAAAGACCTGGGGCGACCAGCCCAGGATGAGGGTGTGCCCGCTCTCGAGAACGCGCGAGCGCCCTTTCCGCAGATCCTCCACCTTGCGTTCAATGGCACCGGTGAGGGTACCGATGAGGATGCTGACCATGAACAGGCTGCTCAGGGTGACGCCCAGCATGACCAGCAAATAGGGCAGGGAGTTGGCTGCATCGACCGGGTTGGGGGTGAGGGCCTGGGAGAGTATGTTCCAAAAGACCTGCCAGACCTGGTCGCCAGCGGGTATCCCATGGAACAGTGCGACCAGCGCAGTCCCCAATAATATGAGGCCAGCAGTGGCAAGAGCAAGCCAACCGATCAGAACCAGCGGACCGCCTGCAAAGCTGTTGTCGAACCAGTAACGAAAGCGGGCGCGCCAGGAAGGTTTTTGAGCCATGCTGCCTCTAAATATCCAAATGGATTATTTCAGTGATTTCAATGCCTCGCCCAGGCGGGCAATTTCGTCGAGGGTGTTGTAGTGGACGGCGCCGACGCGCACCATCCCGCCGGTCTCTTCGACGCCCAGGCGCTCGGTGACCGCCAGGGCGTAATAGTTGCCGTCCCAGACATAGAAGCCTTTGGACGCCAGGAACTCGGCGATGAGATGCGGGTTCTTGCCTGCCATGTTGAACGAAAAGGTGGGGACGCGCTGGTCCAGCTTTTGCGGATCGGTCTGACCGTAAATGCGCAGACCCGGGACCTGTTTCAGGGTGGATAAGAGGGCGCGGCTGAGCTCGTACTCGTGGGCACGCAGAGCCGTGAGGGCTTTCTTGAGCTCCATGCGCCGGCCCTGGTAACCGCGGGAGCTCAGCCCTTCCTCCTGCTCCGCGCCAAAGGTCCTGCCGAGCCACTCGAAATATTCGAGGGCGCCCAGCACCCCGGCGATGCCTTCGTGGTTCTGGGTGCCGGTCTCGAACTTGCCGGGCAGGGAATCGGTGGCGGGGCGGACCTTGTAGGCTTTGAGTTCCTTGAGCAGGTCGTAGCGACCGTAGAGGATACCGGCATGGGGGCCGAAAAACTTATAGGAAGAACAAACCAGGAAGTCCACGCCCAGGTCCTGCACATCGATGGGGCCGTGCGGGGCATACTGGACCGCGTCCACGTAGACGAGGGCGCCGGCAGCGTGGGCCATCTCCGTCATTTTTCGGACCGGGTTGATGGTCCCGAGCGCATTGGAGGCGTAACCAAAAGCGACGAGCTTTGGCTTCTTTTCAAGGGCCTCCTCGAAATTTTCCATAAACAAGGTGCCGTCCTGCAGGTCGAAATCAACCCAGATGATGTTGCAGCCGCGGTCTTCGGCGACGAGCAGCCAGGGGGAGATGTTGGCATCATGATCGAGGCGGGTGACGACGATGGCGTCGGAGGAGTTGAGGGTGCGGGCGATGGAGCGGCTGATGTGGAAGGTGAGGGTGGTCATGTTGGCGCCGAAGATGATCTCCTCCGGGCGGGCAGCGTTGAGGAAATCCGCCATGGCGATGTGGGCGGAGTCGAGGATGAGGTCGGACTGGCGGCTGGTGGCAAAGACGCCCTGGTGATTGGCGTTGCATTCAAGCAAATACTGCTGGATGCGGTTGGCGGACTGGCGGGCGATCTGGGTGCCGCCGGGGTTGTCGAAGAAGACGGCGGGACGGTTGAGGGAGGGGAACTGTTCACGGATGAGGGATGGGTTGAGGGACATGAGGGACTCCTTGGGGCTGATTATAACAATCCTTGAGGAATAGAGGAGATATCGCCTGCATCGGCGCCTCGTCCCCCACTGGGGACGCTCCGCGGTATCATCGACACCTGTACTGCACCAAACGCAGTGCGGTGCAAGTGTGTGGCGTGTGGGCGCTGGACCGCCCGCAGCGCCGCTGACTCTTGTCAGCGGCATGGCCAATGGCGGCATGAAGCCGCCTTGGCTCAGCGCACACGCGACCGGTGGGGTGCGCGAAGAGGAACAACCTTTTTACCCAGAATAGGCGATTCTCATCGAGAGGTTCTTCATTAAATGGGCTCCAAAAATCGGGGAAATGAATTGATTTGGTAATTGATCCTGAGGAACA
>Ga0209014_10000064_pt1 | contig 50820 bp, 39 predicted proteins | sample BarGraNGADG00212_FD_184491 | JGI IMG/M metagenome (GOLD analysis project Ga0209014, IMG submission 184491) | Arctic peat soil microbial communities from Barrow, Alaska - Barrow Graham LP Ref core NGADG0002-212 (SPAdes) (version 2) | ecosystem: Environmental > Terrestrial > Soil > Wetlands >...
GAGCCATAGGTGGGTGCCGGTTTTGAACCACTCGGCCGGCGCCTGGATGGTTTTGGTGTACGTTCCGGCGCCGGAGAAATATTTCACCCCGGCGTCAGAGTTTTCGTGCCACGAACTCAACTGCGGGAGCGTGATTTTAGCGGGAGCGCCGCGCTCCGCCTGGAAGCTGATTTCCCACGGACCTTCGATAGTGGCGAGCGCGGTCTCTACCGGCGCGGGCACCGTGCGCGATGACGCAGCGGCCGCCTTGCGGAATACCACGAACACGGCATCGGCCGGCTCCAGGCGCAGCGATACGGTGGTGCGCCCGCCGGCGATCTTGTAGGATGCCGGCTCCGTCTTGCCGGTCTGCGGATGCCAGATTTCGGGCGCCTTTCCGGCCACGCGGAACGAGGCGTCCAGATTCTCCTTGCGGTTGGCGCGGTTGTTGACCCAGTAAACTTCACCATCGGGCAGCTTGCGGTGCACGAAGAGCAGGTTGGTGTCGGGTTGTGGCTTTGCATACTCGAAGTCCGGGGTTACCTGCGCGAGGGCCAGGGCCTGGGCCACCGTTTGGTTGGCATAGACCTTACCCTTGCCCGCATTGCGTTCTCCCGTGCCCGGACCCCAGAGTTCGTCGGCGATGACGCTGAATTCCGTCTGATCGTCGCTCATGCTGGGACTTTCCTGAGGTTTGGGACCGGCCACCGCCGCCCCAGCGTTCACCAGGTCGCGAATCTTGCGCAATACCGGCAGCGACATGTGCTGGCTGTTGGGGTCGAGCGCCAGCAGGCGGTAACTCATGCCGGTAGCGGTCACGAGGCGTCCGCCCGTTACCGTTAGCTTGTTCACCAGGGCATCGGCGTTGACGAAGTCATAGTTGTAGCCGGCGGGCACGTCCGGCAACTTGGCGCCGAACAAGGCCGTGATGTTGGAGTCCTCGCCGTAGAAATAGATCACGTCGGCCACGAACTTGCCTTGCTGGAGCATGTAGGAACTGCGCGCCAGATACGTGGTCCACGGTTTGGCGATTTCGCCCCATGTTTCGAGGCGCGTGAACCACTGGCCGTACGGTCCCAGCCCGAGGCCCGGCGCCTTCTCCGTCAACGGCTGGTGCACGGAGGTGTGGATCACGAAGCGGTTCAGCCCCATGGCCAGTTCCTTATCGGCGGTGGGCTTGAGGGTTTCCGGCGACCAGCTCCAGGCGCCGCCGCTGGCGGTCAGCGACTCCGCGGCCACCAGGTTCTGGCCGTAGATGTGGGCCACCGACGCTGACTCCCGTATGTCGGCGCTGTAGCCCGTCTGCTCGTCGGTGGGGCTGCGCGGCGTCCACATGGCGCTCATCGGGACATCGGCGTTGCGCTTGACTTCCATGCCGTCGCCGATGAAAGCCCGGCCCGACTCGTGCGACTCGGTGTAGCGGCCCATGCCGCGCTCTTTCAGCGACGCGGTGATCTGGTCGTAGTGATTCTCCGTGGTCAGGTCGCCGATGGTCTTGCGGAAGTCCCAGAGGACGCGGTCGCTCGCTTCCGCGCTTTCCACCACGCGCCCGGCCAGAACCGGCAGCCAGGGATGCAGATCGTAGCCGCGGCGTTTGGCGAACTCGGCGAACATATCGTCGGTCCAGTTCTGTACACCGGCTTCCCAACTGTCGGTGATCACGTAGCGCAGGCCGCGCTTGCCCATCAACTCGCCGACCGTATTCTTGTACTGGCCCAGATAGTTGTCGAAATACGCTTTGACGTAGCCCTTGTTGAGCTTGTCCACTTCCAGTCCGGTGGCCTCGGGCGACGCCGGGGAGTTCTGATGGCCCGTCAGCGAATAGCCGAAGCGCAGCACCACCCAGCGGCCGGCGGGCGGAGTCCAGTCGAGCGTGCCATCGGCGCGCATCTTGGATGTCAGGTCGATGACGTCCGCTTTGCGCACGCTGCCCTGGGGCGGCATGGCGGGTGTGGCGAGGGCATAGATATTGGTGGCGGCGGAGAAGCCCGCCTTGTCTTCGAAGCGGTTGACGCGCTGGCCGGTGTGCAGCACCAGTTCGGCGATCTGGGTTCCGGCCGGAGGGGCCGGAGTGGCCGGCGCCGCGCCGCCCGCGGGTGCGCCGAAGCCGCCGCCAGGGCCGCCGCGGCCGCCGGCCGGGGTTGGCTGCGTCCGGAAGGTGACGCGGAAGAACCTGGCCGTGACCGCCGGAAAGGCGATGGTGCGCGCTCCAGACGGGAGGGTTGCAGCGGTCTGAAATTGCTGGCCGTCGGCGCTGGATTCCAGCTCCGTTCCGCTGGCTCCGCCGCCTCCCCTGCCGCCTCTCCCGCCACCTGCTGTCACCAGGGTAAGTCCGCGCACCGTCTGTGGCGCGGCGAATTCGAATTGGATCCAGGCCTTCTGCTCCACCGGCGCTGCCGGCAACAGCGTGGCCTTGGCCAGGTCGCCATCGGTCAGCGCGGCGAGAGAGAATTGGCCGCCACTGGAAGTCACTTTCGGCTGCAACTCCGCCATCGACACATCGCTGTCCGGCGCACGATAGGCGATCACGGCGCTATCGGCGTAGAATTCCGGTGGGGGAGGGGGTGGCGTGCCGGCGCCGGACCCGCCCCGGGGCACGGAGGCGATGTTCTGGAACTGTCCCGTAGTGGACGGCGGTTTGGCCAGCGCGCCGGTGAACGGCGGTCCACCTTGCACGCGGGTCTCGCTCCACACGAATTTTTTCATGGCCTGCGCGGGCGGCACCCACGGACCGCCGCTCTCGCTCCATCCCGGCGAACCGGCGATGGCCATCTCCAGTCCCAACTGGTCGGCCAGCGTAGTGGTGTACTTGAAGGCGTCCTTCCACTCCGGCGTCATATAGACCAGACGCTTCTCCACCACCTGCGGCGTGTTGAGCGCCGCGTCGAAGTTCTGGAAACCGCCGATGCCTACCCGCTTCATCCATTCCAGATCGAGCTTGATGCCTTCCTTGGTGATGTTGCCGTTCATCCAGTGCCACCAGACGCGCGGTTTGGCGCTCTCGGGCGGGTTTTGGAAGCCTCGCTCGAGCGTGTCGCCAGAGTTCTGCGCGGAGACAATCCATGCCCCCACCAGCACGGTCAGGAGCGCTACCGAGCCGGCCCGCTTGGCTCGTTTGAAGAGTTTCATGTGTTTTTGTCCTTTGCGGTTCTAGTGTAATCCCAATCACCGGACCCGGCGCACCGGATTTGGCCACGATGTCCGCACGCTGGTAAGATATCTGGAGGGAATGCCGAAACCCGGGGACAGACCCGACGTTCCCCGGTTTCGGAAGGCACAAAACTAGGGGAACGTCGGGTCTGTCCCCGGGTTAAAAATGCAACAACGCATCTCTCCCGCTTCGGCGATCACCGGCGCCATCACGCTGCCTGGCGACAAGTCCATCTCCCACCGCTATGCCATGATCTCCGCCATCGCCGATGGGGAATCGCGCATCCACAACTACTCGACGGGGGCCGATTGCCACTCTACGCTGGACTGTATGCGCGCGCTCGGCATCGACGTCGAAGTTGCCGGCACGGAAGTGCGGATCAAGGGCAAGGGCCTCGACGGACTGCGCGCGCCAACCGGCGATCTCGACGCGGGCAATTCGGGCTCCACCATCCGCATGCTGAGCGGCATCCTGGCCGCCCAGCCCTTCCTCACGCGCATCTTCGGGGACGGGTCTCTCTCCCGCCGGCCGATGCAGCGCATCCTGCGTCCGCTGGCCGAAATGGGCGCGAAGATTGGCGCGCGCGAAGACAAATTCCCGCCGCTCGAAATCCACGGCACGCGGCTCCGGCCCATCGATTACACCCTGCCCGTGCCCAGCGCGCAGGTGAAGACGTGCGTCCTGTTCGCCGGACTTTTCGCCGAGGGGCAGACCTCCGTCAGCGAGCCGGTGCCGTCGCGCGATCACACCGAAATCGCTCTCCGCGAATTCGGCGCCGATCTCAGCGCCGGCCTCAAGGATGACGCGCGCAAGATCACCCTCACCGGCCGTCCCCATCTCACCGGCCGCGAACTCACGGTACCGAGCGACCTCTCTTCGGCCGCGTTCTTCATCGTGGCCGCGCTGCTGGTCCCCGGATCGCAACTCACCATTCGCGGGGTCGGCCTGAATCCCACGCGTTCCGCGTTGCTCGACTTCCTCAGGGGCATGGGCGCCAAGATCCTCATCCCGACGCTCGAAAGCCGGAACGGCGAGCTGATCGGCGACATCGTGGTGCAGTACTCGGATCTGAAGGGCGGGACGGTGGAGGGTGCGCTGACCGCGGCACTGATCGACGAGATTCCGGTGCTGGCCGTGCTCGGCGCGGCTACGGAAGAAGGGATAATCGTGAAGGATGCCGGGGAACTCCGCGTGAAGGAGACCGACCGGATTCGCACGGTAGTGGAGAACCTGCGGCGGCTCGGCGTGGAGGCGGAAGAACGGGCCGATGGCATGGTGATTCCCGGGCGCCAGAAGTTCCGCGCGGGTGAGTTCGATAGCTTCGGCGACCACCGCATCGCCATGGCGTTCGCCGTGGCGGCGCTACGCGCGGATGGTCCCAGCGTGATCGAAAACGCGGAAGCGGCATCGGTGAGCTTCCCCGAGTTCTGGAGCACGCTGGGGAGGATTGCGGGGTAGGTGGGGTGGGGAGGAAGCATGCCGGCACGAATGCCGGCATGGCAGCCTTGAAAGGCTACGCTACGGTGGCGCGCAATTCCAAAATCAGCGCGTCCAGCGCGATCGTCTTCTGAATATTGCGCCGGATCAGCATGGCGATTTCATCGACGCGCGTCACCGCCTGGCGAATCCACGCGAATTGCACGTTGGCCGCCAGCGCTTCCAGTTCGCGGCGGATGTCCCGATTGCGAATCTCGCCCGTGCCTTCGTGCAGCAGCAGGATATCGCGCAGCAGTTCGTACAGCACCTTCAGATGCAGCTCGAGCTTCTCGCTCTTGCTGCGCCCGAGCCCCTCGCCAATCGGGACCCACGTGGCGAACGGCGCCGCGCCCGCCGCTACCTGGAGCAGCGCCAGCATGGCGGCGCGGCGCTTATCGTATGCCTCCAGGTCGAGCGACATGGCGATGCCCGGGCTGCCGGCCGCCAGCGCAATCCGCCGCTCGGGTCGGTCCAGCGCGCGCGCCTGCACGAAGGCCCGCATCTCCTCCGGCTCGAGCGGCGCAAAGTAGAACGGCACCGCGCGCGAGCGGATGGTGGGCAGCAGATCGTACGCGTTCTCGGCCGTCAGGATCAGGACGAGATGATCGGGCGGCTCCTCCAGCGTCTTGAGGAGGGAGTTGGCCGCCTGGTCGTTGGCGCGGTCCACGTGGTCGATCAGGAACACGCGCCGGGCGCCCTTGTGCGGCAGATATTGCGCCGCTTCCTTGAGCAGGCGCGTCTGCGGAATCGAGATCTGACGCAGCGGACCGTCGGGGGCGAAGGTGACGAAATCCGGGTGCGTGGCGAACTGGAGCGGATCTTCGTTGCGTTTCTCCGCGGTCCACTTTTCCCGCGCCGCAATGGTATCCAGATTCGCGGACAGCGCCAGATCGTCCTTCTCGATCAGCTCCGCGTGCCCCAGCAAGCGCGCCGCCATGCGGCGCGCCAGCGTGGCCTTGCCCACACCTTCGCGCCCGGAAAACAACAGCGTCTGCGAGAGCCGTTGTCCCGCGATCATCTGCTCCAGCGATTCGGTGACCGCCCGGTTGCCCCAGAAATTCTCAAACATGTGCGCTCACGATACTCCACACTTCCCGCTCGATTTCATCCATCGCCGCGCGCCCGTCAACCAGCTTCACGCGCTCGGGTTCCGCCGCCGCCAGGGCATGATACGCCTGGTGCACCTTGAGGTGAAACTCGATCGCCTGATCGTCCATGCGCGTCTCGCAGTGCGGCGCGGCCAAGTTGCGCGAGCGCGCCCGCGCCAGGCTCGCCGCGGCGTCCACGTCCACCAGGATGGTCAAATCCGGCTTCAGGCCGCGGCAGGCGATGCGTTCCAGGTCGCTCACCGTGTCGATGCCCAAGCCCCTTCCTACCCCCTGGTACACCAGCGAAGAATCGGTGAAGCGGTCGGAGAGCACGATCTCGCCGCGCCCCAGCGCCGGCAGGATCCACTGGTCCACGTTTTGCGCGCGCGAGGCGAAGTAGAGCAGGATCTCCGTGGTGGGGCTCAGTTCCTGGTTGGCCGAATCCAGCAGAATCCGCCGGATTTTCCGCGCGATCGGCGGACCGCCGGGTTCCGCGGTTTCCAGCACGATTCGGCCCAGGGAACGCAAACGTTCCGCCAACCGGTGCATTTGCGTGGTCTTGCCGGACCCGTCCATGCCCTCGAAAGTGATAAAGATTCCGCGTGGGTTCACAGTGAATTCTTATTGTAACCGCGCGCCTCGCCGCGGGCCCGTACGCCAAAGGTCGCACCACGGATAGTACACTAGGAACGGAGAAACGCCATGAACTTCGACCAAGCCCCGATGCTGGTGATCTGGGAAGTCACGCAAGCCTGCGACCTGGCCTGTGTCCACTGCCGGGCCTCGGCGCAGTCGGAGCGGAGCGACACGGAGCTGACCACCGAACAAGGCTATCGCCTGCTCGACGAAATCCGCTCCTTCGGCGCGCCCCTCATGGTGTTCACCGGCGGCGACCCGCTCAAGCGGCCCGACCTGTTCGACCTGATCCGCTACTCCGTCAAAATCGGCCTGCGCACCAACGTCACCCCGAGCGCCACGCCGCTGCTCACGGCGCAAGCCATCGACCAGTTCAAGGAAGCCGGCGTGTCGCGCATGGCGATCAGCGTGGACGGCCACGATGCGGCTTCCCACGACGATTTCCGCGGCATCCCCGGCACTTTCGATCGCGCCATGTTCGCCCTCGCCCACGCCCGCGATATCGGCCTGGATACCCAGTTCCAGACCACGGTGACGCGGCGCAATATGGGGCACCTGCCGGCCATCGCCGATATTGTCGCCGAGATGCGCTCTAAGATGTGGAGCCTGTTCTTCCTGATCGTGACCGGCCGCGCGCTGGCCAGCGAAGACCTGCTTGCCTCCGAGTACGAAGACGTCTTCGAGTACATGTACCAGCTTTCCAAGACGGCCCCGTTCGGGATCAAGACCACCGAGGCCATGCACTATCGCCGGTATGTGGCGCAGCGCATCCGCGCCGAGCATGGCGCCACGGAGAACGAAGCCGCCAAGGGCGTCGCCTTTCGCACCGCCGGCGTGAGTGACGGCAAGGGCTTCGTCTTTGTTTCGCACCAGGGCGAGATCTTCCCCAGCGGTTTCCTACCGGTCAGCGGCGGCAACGTGCTCATCCAGTCGCTCACCGACGTTTACCGCAACAGCGAGCTCTTCAAGACGCTGCGCGACACCACCCAGCGGGAAGGCAAGTGCGGCATCTGCGAATACCAGAAGATCTGCGGCGGATCCCGTGCCCGCGCCTACGCCCTCACCGGCGATTACCTGGCCGAAGACCCGCGCTGCACGTATCAGCCGCACCTGGCCGACGCCCTCGCGGGTTAGACGGCGGGAGTGGGGGGCGTGGGGAAGTCGACTTTCTCGTACAAATCGGCCAGTGCGAGATGCACTCCCACGGATTGCAGGTCGAGCGAGTCCTCCATATGGCCGGCGGCGGTCAGCAGCCAGCGGCCGTCAGGCTGGCGGGTGTACAACTCGGCGCTCACGCGCTCCGAGGCTAACATGAGGTACTCGCCGACAGACTCGAGGGAGCGGTAATGCTCGAACTTGCGTATACGGTTGTAGATCTCGGTGGAGGGGGAGAGTACCTCGACGATCAAGCTGGGATTGAGCAGCGTATCGCGCGTTTCATCGAGGAATTGCGGTTCGCCGCAGACGGCGGCGACATCCGGGTAGGTGTACAGGCCGGTGGCGCTCACGCGCACGCGCATGTCGTTCATGTAGGCCCGGCAGGGTTTCGCCCGGAGTTGCCGGTGAAGTTCAGCGGCCAGATTCCAAACGATCAAATTGTGGGGTTCCCTCGCTCCGGACATGAGGAACATCTCGCCCTGGTAGTATTCGCTCTTGAACTCCGCTTGGCGCTCGATTTCGAGGTATTGCTCCGGCGTGATGTATGTTTTGGGCTGTGTGGCCATACGGGCCTCCTCAAGATAAACGTACCACGGCTGGAAACCGGAAACCGCCGGGGAAACGAAACTCTAATTGGGCCGCGGGGTTTGCATCATAATTAAGATACAGGATACCCGTGCGTGTAAACCGGTCTACCTCGCTACCTCTCCGCCTGCCGCTGCTCTGCCTCGCAGTGGGCGCTCTTCATGGCCAGGTGCTGGTGACCCTGAGCACCAGCAGCCTCACGCTCACCGGTGCACAAGGGGTAACGCTGACCGCCGTATGCACAGCCCCCAACGGCAATACCGGAGTCACCTGGAGCTACAGCCCCGCGGTAGGGTCCCTCGGCGCCGGCAACAATCTCACGGGTGCCAGTATCACCACCACGAACAACTACGCAGCTCCCGCCACGATTACCAGTCGACAGACCGTCACGATCACGGCTGCCTCCATACAAAACCCCACCAAGTCGGCTTCCGTCACCATCCAGCTCAACCCGGTGTCGATCACGGTGACCCCGGCCACCGTCAGCCTGGCGGCGGGCGGGTCCACGCAATTCTCGGCGACCGGCGGCGGCGCGGGATACATCTGGAGCATCAGCCCCCAAACCGGCAGCATCAATCAGAACGGCGTTTACACCGCGCCCAACTTAGTCACCAGCGCGCAGACCGTCACCGTGACCGCCACCAGTTCCGCCGACGACACCGTCTCCGGCACGGCCAAAATCACCCTCACGGCCACCCCCACCGTCTCCGTCACCGTCACCCCCACCACCGCGACGCTTACCCCGGGCCTGACCCAGCAGTTCGGCGCCACCGTCAACAATGCCGCCAGCAACACCGTCACCTGGAGCATTACACCCCTCACCGGCAGCATCGATCAGACCGGCCTCTACACGGCCCCGGCCATCATCAACGTCACGGCCAAAGTGACCGTGACCGCCACCGCCGCCGCCGATGGCTCGAAATCGGCCTCGGCCACGGTCACGCTGAGTCCCCTGCTGGATGTCGGCACCGGCGCGCCCCCGAACCTGGTGAATCAGTTCTTGAGCTCCTTCTTCCGCAACGGATTCAATAACCTGGTCTCGCTGCCGCCGCTCGGCAACGTCAAGCGGCTGGGCACCACGGGATACGTTCAGGAGTTCAACGATGCACTGAAGACCTCGGGCGTGAAGCTCGCCCTGGCCACGGTCAGCCCGAGCGCTCCTACAGGCACTGACGGCACCACCACCACCATCGTTCAGCTCCTGGCCGATCTTTACGGCTACTACACCACCGTCACCGCCGGCACCGCGGGATTGCCGCTCTACGACACACTCGCCTGTCCGCCCATCGATCAGACCAATTCCTGCACCTGGGACATCTTCGATAAGAGCTATGCGCTGTTCGCCTACCACGCGCCCCTGTTGAGCGGCCAGAACTTCACCATCCGCAACCTTTCGGGCAGTACCACAATCCTTTTCTATACCGAGTGGACCGCCCGCGGCGGCATCACCGGCCTGGGGCGCCCCGTGGACGTCGAGACCGCGCTCACGGCGTTCACCGTCCCCCCCGCCACCACCGGCACCACCGCCACCATGCAGCCGTACGCCAATGGCGCCATCTACTCCGTCACGTCCGGGCTCAACAAGAACACGCTTTTCACCGTAATGCAACCCATCTATGGCGTGTACGTGAGCAGTAACGGTCCCGCCGGCAGCCTCGGCCTGCCTGTCACGCAAGAGATCGTCCTCTCTGGTGGCGACCACCGCCAGACTTTCGAAGGCGGCGTCCTGCAGTACACGCCCGGTGGTGGCGGCCCCGTCATCCGGCCCCCGGTTTCCAGCGTGCAACTCAGCGGCGCTCCCCTGGGCAGCACCCTGACCCTCAATCTGGGCCAAAGCGTCACCCTGACCGCCACGCCTACAAGTTCCACCGGTGGTGCGCTCACCGACCGGCCGGTATCCTGGAGCACCACCAACAGCCGCGTCGTAACCATCACCGCCACCATCACCGCCACCAGCAACGGCACCGCGGTGGTAAAGGCAGTAGGCGGCGGGGCGGCCAGCCTGACTGCGGCCAGCGAAGGCGTGGCCAGCCAGAAGCTGAACGTGATTGTGATCGCGCCCTGCTGCCAGGTGGGCGATGGCGCGCCCCCGGTCGTGCAGCAATCCTTCAAGGATGCGCTGACGCGCAATAAAATCTCCGTGCAGCCTCCGATTCCCAGCCCGGCGGAGCGCGTCGGCAACGGGTATATACAAATGGTGCAGTCCGCCGACGGCGCGGCCGCCACCTACATCCTGGCGGAGTCCGATAAGATCGGCACCGCCTATGTGGTGGGGGGCGCGGTGCTTACTGCCTGGCAGTCGATGGGCGGAGCGGGCGGTTCGGTGGGCTATCCGGTGACCGATCTCAGCGCGGGCGGCACGCAGCGTTTTGAGAGCGGCGCGGCTCTGGCGGGGAATCCCGTGCGCCTGGTGAGCGGCGGCATCCTCACCAAGTGGGGACTGTTGGGCTACGAAGCGGGAGCGGCGGGCGTGCCGGTCTCCGACGCCACCGTTTTTTCCACCTTCGGCGCCAATTCCGGGGTGGCGCAGGGGTTCGCCGGCGGCGCCATCTATAACGCCACGGCCGGACCGCGCAGCTCGCAAGCCTATTTCGTCACCGGCCTGATCCTGTTGCGCTACAACACCCTCGGCGGGCCGGGCGGCGATTATGGGATGCCCACCAGCGACGAGTTCGTCACCGCCGGCGTACACCGGCAGAACTTCGAAGGCGGCAACATGACCTGGGCCGCGGGCGACAGCGCCGCCCAGGAACATGCGGCGGCCAAAACTCCCGGGCTCATCGTTTCGCCGGCCACCTTGTCGGCGGGCAGCCGCGCGCGCTTCGCCATCGTGGGCTTCCCCAATAACAGTACGATTCGCGTCTCGGTCACCGGCCAGCCCGATTTCACCGTGACCACCGCCAATGGCGCCTACACGTGGGACATGTTCATCCCGCTCTCCGCCAAGAGCGGCGCCACGGCGGTGCACGCGGCCGATACCAAAGGCAGCGGCGCGGCGGATGGCACCCTAACGGTCCGCGGCTTCAACGATAACCGCGTGCCTGTGGTCAAAGTACAGGGCGACAATCAGACCGGCCCCCCCGGTGCGGTGCTGCCCCTGGCGCTGCGGATTGCGTTGCGCGATGCCACGGGCGACCCCGTGGTGGGGGTCGCGGTGACCTTCGAAGCGTCCAGCGGGGCGCAGCTTTCCGCCGCCACCGCCGTCACCGATGCCAATGGCCAGGCCGAGACCCTGGTTCGACTCCCCAGCGCCGAAGGCGTCACCCTGGTACGCGCCGATGCGTCCGCGGTGGCATCCAGTCCGGTGACTTTCGGACTCCGTTCGGCCGCCTCCTCGCTGACCAATTTCCCGAAATTCCAGCAGACCGGCGACATCAAGCTGGGCGGCGGACCGGCCACCATCGCCCAAAAAGGCGCCCTACTGACCGCCGTGGCGGCGATGCTCCGTTACCACCAGAACCGCGGCGAACTGGGTGTGCCCAACGGTTCCGCCGACCCGGCGGCGCTCAATCAGTTCCTCACCGCCTATTGCCCCACCGACGCCAAGGGAACCCAGACCTGCGACGGCTTCCTTGCCGGCTCCGATACCGGGGAGCAGGTGGTCAATCTCTGGCGGGCCGCCGAATTCACCGGCGCCGCCGATGTGGAGGTGGCCGCGGCCACTCCGGCGGCCATCGCCGATTTCCTGGCGCAAGGCTCTCCGGTGCTGCTTTCGCTCGCTATGTCGCTGAACGGCGCGGCCGCGGGTGGCCACTTCGTGGTGGCTACCGGCATCGCCGCCGATGGCTCCATCGTGATTCAGGATCCCAGCCCACTGTTCGCCCGCACCAGCCTGAGCGACTATCTGGGCGGCTTCAACGCCGCCGGAGGCGCCTGGACGGCCGGTGTGCGCGGGGTGGCGCGCTTCGCCCTGCGCAGCCCGCTCTCCACCCGCTTCCTGGTGGCGGCGCTCTCCCAGCCCGCCGCGTTGCTCCAGTCCCTGGCGACGGACATCGCGTCCGCGGCCGGAACCTGCGGGCAGCCCTTCGAACTCTTTGATTCCGTGGATGCGGCGGGCAATCCGCCGGCTACCGGCCCGCTGCTCTCCCGTCTGACGGTCTGCGATGGCGCCCAGACGGCCTACCAGATCCAGATCGGAACCGGGCAACCCTACCGCGCCCAACTCACCGACCTGGCGCCCGGAGGGTCGCGCACCGATCTTTCGGGCAGCGCCCCAGCCACCTACCGGGCTGCCCGCCCGCAGTTCTACCTCGCGCTGACACCCCAAACCGTCAGCTTTACCGCAGCCTCCGTCGTCAACGGAGCCACCTTCACCCCCGGAATCGCACCGGGAGGGGTGGTTTCCATCTTTGGCACTGGGCTTTCCGGTACAGGTCGGGCCACTGCGGTTGATATGGATGGCACTGCCATGCGCCTGTTGCTTGCCACGCCGTTTCAAATCAATGCCGAAGTTCCCCTGACAATGGCCCCAGGCGTGCATAATATACGAGTTCAGTCGGTGTACGGATCGTCACAACAGGCTGTGACGGTTTCGGCGGTGGCGCCGGGGATCTTCTTGATAGGAAACCCGCCACTTGGTGCGATTACGAACCAGAATTTCAGTCTCGTCGGGCCCTCCAACCCTCTACCAAGGGGACAGTCGCTGGTTATTTTTGCCACAGGGCTGGGTGCGGTGACACAGAGCGGGCAATTGTCGCGAACCAGCGCCCCTGTGACCGTGGTGCTGAATGGCACCGAACTTCCGGCATCTTTTGCCGGACTGGCGCCCGGGTTCATCGGGCTCTATCAGGTAAACGTAACAATCCCGGATGGTACGCCTCCGGGACTGGGTATTCTCCTTGCCCTCAAAGTCGGGGGGCAACAGAGCAATTCGGTGTTGGTTGCATTACAGTAGTAGTGGAAAAATGAGACGATTTGGTGTGAAACTGGTTGACGGCGAGGCCTGTAACGTGATTAAATCGAGCGAGCATCGTTTTGCATCGGAATTTCGCTGGCTGCCACGCCGCTGCGCGTTCAAGGAGAAGGATTTCTCTTGACATGCCGCGGGCAATCAGCTATCAATATCTTTACCGCGTCTGGTTTCAATGGCAATTTTGTATTTGGGCCTGTCGAGCACAGAAGACATCAGAACTAACGATCATGTGCCGCGGGTAACGTTTTCAGTAAGGCCCGATGGCCGTAACGGCTTTCGGAAAATGACTCTCCGCCCGACACGGAGAAGTTCCCTAGGTTGGCTGAACAGATTTTGAGACTTCAAGTTTTGAGGCTCAGGTTGAAAGAGAACTTCGACCGATTCAATTCGCAATTCACTAAGGAGAAGGATAAAAATGGTAGATTTTCGAAGAGTAATTCTTGCGCTAGCTGTGCTCACCCTGTTGGCAGGGTTCGCCAGTGCGCAGGTTAACACCGGTGTGCCACAGTTGACCTGCGCCACCCAAGTGGCCGTCACCCCACTGCTTCGTGGTGAAGGCTACACCGAAATGACGGGTGATATCACCATCAGTTGCACGGGCGGTACGCAGGGGGCGGTGGGTTCCAGCATTCCGCTGGTCAACATTGCCGTCTTTTACAACACTATTGTGACCAGCCGCCTGATTGGCGCGACCACGAACGCCTTCCTTCCGAACGAAGCGCTCCTGCTGCTCGACGAACCGGGTTCTGGTCTCGCGGGCGACGGTCCGGCGCGTGGCCAGAAGCTCTGCACGACCCCGATAACGGGCTGTGCGGCGACGGTCGGCAGCCTTCCGAGCATAGCTGGTGGCAACATCGTGGCGGCGATCGGCGCAGACGGCACGTATGCTCCGAACGTGTATCAGGGCACATCCTCTTCAACCACTGGCAACGTCGTGACGTTCTTCGGCGTTCCCGTTCTGGCCCCGACCACGACCGGTGCGCGCGTCTTCCGCATCACCAACGTTAGGGTCAACGCAAATTCACTGTCTGGAGCTGCTGGGAGCGCCGGGGCAGGGTCTCAGGTTACAGCGACGGTCACCGTCAGCGGTGCCGCCTCGCTGGGGATTCCGCCCGGTGTGATCAACGTTGGCCTCGTCAACAATGGCCTCGCGGCCACCACTGGCAGTGCGGGTAGTATCAACCAGTGTACCGCCCAGACCAAATCTTCGGCTAGCACTATCTCGTTCACGGAGAACTTTGGTACGGCGTTCAAGACCAGGGTTAGTGCTCTGTCCACCGGCCAATATGCCGGCCAAGCTGGCAACCCAGTCCAAAACCTCCCCGGCGGCATCTACAACTCCGAATCCAACTTTGTGTTCCCGATCGGCAGCCAGTTCGCTGGTTTGGCAGATTATGGAACCCGTCTGAAGGCGACCTTTAGTAACGTTCCGTCCGGCGCGCGCATCTTCGTGTCGACTAATAACGTGAACAACAACGCATCCCCGATCTCGACCCCGTTCGGCGGTGGACCTGCAGGCGGCAGCGCCGGCAATGTTAACCCTGCCTCTGGCGTCGCCTATGTCGGTTTCGCTCAACTCGTCAATGGTGAAACCTCCCCAGACGGCAATATCAGCGGCTTCTTGCCGATCATTACCTCGACCGACACCGCTACCTCTGGCAACGTGCCGATCGCTGAAGTCTCCCTCAGCAACAATACTGGTTCCGCGGTGTGGGAAGTGGTGAACACCGACCCGAACACGGTTGAAACACTTAAGTTCGCGGTCTACGTCACCTCCTCCGCCAACACTTTGCCGGCGGGATCTCCTCCCACCGTCACTCTGAGCTTCGCCCCGACCGCAACGTCCGCCGTGGCTTCCAGCACGTTGAGCATTCCCCGCTTCACAGGTGCTGCCACGACTGGGACTGGGACTGGGAGTATCTTCACAGTTAACATCTGCCGTACCATCTTGTTGTATCCGTACGTAACCAACCAGGCCGGCTTCGACACCGGTGTCACGGTTGCGAATACCACGACGGACCCGTTCAAGACTGTCGCACAGGCCGGCAGTTGCAAACTGAACTGGTACGGTGGTACCACTGCCGCACCTACCGTTCCTCCGGTCCAAGGCGACACTGGCAACATTGCCACCGGCACGGTTTGGGCCAACACTCTGCAGGCCATCGCCCCGAACTTCCAGGGCTACATGATCGCAGTTTGCAACTTCCAGTTCGCTCACGGCTTTGCGTTCATCAGCGATGTTGGTGCACGTAATCTCGCCATGGGTTACCTGGCGGTTGTCCTGAACGATCCGGGCGACACCAGCGCACGTAGCCCCGTCAACACGACGACGTCCGAAAACGGCGGCCACTAAGCAAGAAAGAAGTTGATTTAACTCAGGGGGGAGCTTCGGCTCCCCCCCTTTTTTTTGTGGCAACTTTTTGTGGCAACTTTTTGTAACAACGGGATCGCGGAAAGTGCTAAACTTAAGTTCCCCGCGTCCATCCGAATCCAACGATATTCCTTCGTGAACGAGGAGGTGGTCTTGGACAGACTTAAAACTACGTTATTCACGGCACTTGTAATGGCGATACTCTTTACGCCAGCCGCGTCTGCGCAGGCCACTGCGGCAACGGTGGGGGTCGTCTCCGGTAACGGACAGATGATCTGCGCCACTTGCGCTCTCAAGCGATTCACATTTTTTTATCCCATGGTCGTTAGGGTGACCGACGCCAATGGTAATCCCATCGCTGGCAAGCCTGTCAACTGGCAACTGGTGTCTTCCATCGGCACGCTGCCCTCTTTCGACACCTTTACGTTTACCAACAGCAATGGACTCTCCGCCGCCAGGCTATTTCGGGGCGCAGAGGGCAACTCCTCGGCTCCGTTTCTGCAAAGCTTAATTAGCGCCACGGTCGATGGCGTCAGTGTCATTTTTACGGAAACCCAAGCACTCGCGGATTTCGGTGTGTCTCGCGTCGTTGACACGCTCGTTACTCCTTATGGGACGGTGCTGACGGGGCCTGCCGGCCGCACCGGCACCGATCCCATCCAGGTTCACGTTGATGGCTACGCAACGCCGGTGCCCAATGTTTCCGTGCGCATCCTGAATCCCGATGTTAAGAACCTGCCCTCCGCCAGTTGCGCCACCGGCTCCGGCGCCGATCCGGGCAGCGTACTCACCGATGCCGGCGGCAATGCCACCTGCTACCCGGTTTTCGGTCCGGTCGCCGGAAGCGCCACGGTCAGCGTGCTGCTCGGCGGTCTGGATCCCGCCGAGTTCGATCAATCCATTGTTCCCGCCCAGCCTTTGACCGACGCCATCGCGTACGACGAGTACCTCCACGCCGTCCAGATCGTAGTGATTCCCGTCACCCCCGGCCGCATCGCCATCGTCAGCGGCAACAATCAGAGCGTTAACCCCGGCCAGTCTTCCGCTCCGCTCGTCGTCCAAGTTACCGACGGCTCAGGCACGGTGACCATCGCCAATACGAACGTGGCCTGGACGGTGTCCCCCGCCGGCCTGGCGACTGTGAGCCCGTCTTCGTCCCTCACCAATTCCCTGGGTCAGGCGCAAACCACCGTCACTTTCGCTCCCAACGCGTCCGGGCCGATCACCGTGCGGGCTGCTCTCGCCGGGAACAGCGCCATCTCCACCACTTTCAACCTCTCCACCAACGTCCAGATCGCCTCCCTCGCGTATGTGTCCGGCGACCTGCAGACCACCCGATCGGGACAGCCCTTCGGCGCGCCGCTGATTGTGCAGGTCAACGGCACCAACGGCCAGCCTGTGTCGAACCAATTGGTCAGCTTCCTGGTCTCTAATGGCACGGCAACCCTTTCCGACCTCTCCGTGCTCACCGATGCCAGCGGCCAGGCGAAAATCACCGTGACGGCTGGAGCCACTCCCGGTACCGTGACCGTTACCGCAATCGTCATCGGAAGCCTCTCCCAGACTTTCACGCTGACCATCATTCCCCCGGGCCCGAATTTGTTCTCCGGCAGCTTCTATAACGCCGGCGGGGCTACGCGGATTGGCGCTCTCTCGCCGTGCAGCCTGGTCACCGTGATCGCTTCCGGATTGGCGCCCAACGTTCAGGGCATGGTCTTCAATACCAATGCCTTCGGTCCCTGGGCCACCACATTGGCTTCCGACACAGTCACGGTGAATAATGTCGCCGCACCCATTTACAGCGTGGGCAACGTGAACACCGTGGAACAGCTCACCTTCCAGGTTCCCTGTGAAACCGCTCCCGCCAACAGCGTCCCCATCACCATCAATGTCGGCGGCGGAGCCGCCACGATCAACTTCCCCGTTGCGGCCGCCAGCCCCGGCATTTTCGAAACCGTCATGAGCGACGGTGCTCGCCGCGCCGTGGTCGTCCGGCCCGACGGCACCTTCGTCAGCTTGCAGAACCCCGCGCGCCAGGGCGAAGTCGTCCGCGTCTTCGTCACCGGCATGGGGCCGGTGGCTCCGGCGATCGTTACCGGGGCGCTTCCTGTCCCCGGCGCCGACTCCCTCGTCCTCGGCCAGGTGATCGTCGGCGTCAACAATGCCGGCGCTCGCGTGGTCACCGCGCGCGTCTCGCCCAATCTGATCGGCGTCTACGAACTCGCCTTCCAGGTCCCGTCCGATGCCCCCACGGGCAACGATGTCGTGCTCAGCGTGGCCGTCAATGCCCCCGGCGACAGCCAGACCCGGTTCAGCAACGGCAGCAAACTTCCCATCCAGTAGTCGCTTCTACTCAGGGGCGAGCCCGGCTCGCCCTTCTCCTCCCTTAACATCTTCTTCGCCTTATATTCCCTTCTTGTCAATAGGTAGTATGTTGCGCAATCAGTGTAGCTTTGGTTGTGTACGCCTAACCCATTTTCCTATCAGCAATTTCTGTAAAAAACTGCTTGCAATACGTGAAGCGTTCACTATACTATGGGTTGTGGCCAAAAATGGGATAGATTGGTGATCGAAAGTGGACGAAAAGCCCAATCAGCCGCCCGAAATCGAGCCTCCAGAGGGCAGATACTCTTCCCGTATGGACGATCGTGGGCGTGTCAAGCTTCCCGTGGCGTTCAAAGAGTACCTGGGGAAGTTTGAAGACAAGCGCCTGTTTGTGACGAGCCTTGACCGTCGCATAGCGCAAGTGTATCCCATAGTTCTGTGGAAGCAAACCAAAAAGTTCCTGGAGAACTTTGCGGTAGACCCGGAAGCGGCGGAAAACCTGGCATTCAACGCCGCCGATCTGGGGGCCGAGTGCGAGATGGATTCGCAGGCTCGCGTGCTGTTCAGCCCGGAGTTGCGCCGAGAGCTTGGGCTGGAAGATCAGCCGGTCCACCTGTACGCTTTCGGTGGACATATTGAGGTTTTGAACCAGGTGGTTTACGAAGAGCGCAAGCGCGCGGCGATGGTCAAGCCGGTAGCGGACTTCACCAAGTTGCGGCAGGCGGGAATGAAGTGATGCCGTATGCACGTTTCGGTCATGCCCCGGGAGTCGATCGAACTCTTGTCGGTTCGGCCCGACGGCATCTATCTGGATGCCACGGCGGGCCTCGGCGGGCACACAGGTTTAATCGCCCGTCAGTTGACCACGGGCGCCGTGATCGCCAACGATCACGACACGCGATCGCTAGAAATGGCGCGTGCCAACACTGCCCCCTGGGCCGATCGGATCTGCTTTCATTACGGCGGATTCGGCTCACTGGCGGAAGCGGTGGAGCAGGCGGGATTTGAGAAGGTGGATGGGCTGCTGGCGGACCTGGGGGTCAGCCGGTATCAGCTCACCGCGCCGGACAGAGGGTTTTCGTTCATGTCGGATGGGCCGCTCGATATGCGAATGGATCAAACCATTGGCACGACGGCAGCCGATCTTGTCAATCACACCGACGAAAAGACGCTCGCCGACCTGATTTTTCAGTTGGGCGAGGAAAGGAGGGCGCGGAAGATAGCCAGAGCAATCGTCCGAGCACGGCCCTTACGGAGCACACTGCATCTGGCCGATGTAGTGGAGCGGGCCGTGCCCAGGACGGGCCGTTTGCACCCCGCCACCAAGACGTTCATGGCGCTGCGCATGGCGGTCAATGAAGAACCCGAGGAATTGGGCCGGTTGCTCGAAACCGGTCCGGAGTTGCTGAAGAGCGGTGGGCGTATGGTGGTGATCAGTTTCATGTCCAGCGATGACCGGGCGGTCAAGGAGAAGTTCAAGGCGCTGGGACACTCGGGGCGGGTCAGAATCCTTACCAAACATCCGTTGCAGCCGACTGAAGAAGAGAGTGCGTCCAACCCGGCATCGCGCAGCGCCAAGCTGCGGGCGCTGGAAATGATTTGAGGCCCACGCGGGCCCGGAGGTAACCCAAAGACCATGGCGACGCTACCAGCATTTTTCAAAAAGAACGAAGAGGGGGCGGGAGCCCCGCGGGGCAGGGACGCCGCGACCCGGACCAACCGGATGCGCGCGGTGCGCGATCCCTTCCAGTTGCGTGCCTTGCCGCACGAGCACCTCTTCCTCTATAACAAGCGTATCGACAATTCGCGCCTGGTCCGCGAGGCGGACCCGAAGTCGCGCGGAGCCTGCTGGAGCGCGATCGGCGCCGCCAGTGTGCTCGCCGTCCTGCTGACCAGCGCCTCTGCGCCATCCGTCGCCACCACCATCGCCGGCTACAAACTGGAAGCGTTGCGCATCGAAGAGCGGCGTCTGCTGGAAGAGCACCGCGGCCTGGACCTCCAGGAAGCCGAGTTGCTCAGCCCGGCGCGCTTGGATCGACTCGCCCAACAAAACAATCTAGTGGCTCCGTCCTCGGGCCAGGTGTTCCACCTGGAAGGCAAACCCCAAGGCGCGGTTGCGATGGCAAAGTAAGGAATCTGGAGGCGTGAATCCTTCACGCTGTGCATCATGGTGGAGCGCCGTCTTACATGTCTCGCCGTCATCATCCTGCTGTGGGGCGCGGCAATTCTCAAGAATCTGATTTCGTTGCAAGTGGTTCACCACCGGGAGTACGCGATCAGAGCCCGCTCCATCCAGGAAGTGGAGGTGGAAATACCCGCGCCGCGCGGCACCATCTTCGACCGCGACGGCCGGCCGCTGGCCATGAGCCTGGCGTCGCGCTCGGTCTTCATCAATCCGATGAAGGTGGATGTCGGGGTGGCCAGCGATCTTCTCGGTTATCTGCTGCACATGGACCGCGGCGAACTCTTCCTGAAGATCAAGCAGGCCGCCGACGCGCACCGCGGGTACCTTACCATCAAACGCAAACTGACTCCCGAGGAGTACGACAACCTGCTCAACCTGAAATCGCGCGTCGAATGGGTGAGCCTTTCCCACGAGAGCCAGCGTCACTACCCGAACGGCACTCTGGCCGCTCATGTGCTGGGCTCCGTCGATTTTGAAGAGAAGGGCAACGCCGGCATTGAGAAGAGCCTCGACACGGAACTCCGCGGCACGCCCGGCCGCACCCGCCTGCTGACCGACGTTCACCGCCGCGGGATCGCACCGCAGACGAGCATCCCCGCCAAACCCGGCACCTCGCTGACGCTCACCATCGATGAGCGCCTCCAGTTTGTCGCCGAGCGCGAAATCGCCGCCGCCGTGATCGGCTATCACGCAGCCTCCGGCAGCGTGGTGGTCATGAAACCGGACACCGGCGACATCCTGGCAATGGCCAGTTATCCTACTTTTGACCCCAATATCCCGGTGGAGCGTGGGGAGGATGCCAAGCCCCGCATGAACCACGCCTTCAGCGTCCCCTTCGAGCCCGGTTCGGTGTACAAAGTAGTTACTTACTCGGCAGGGTTCGAAACCACCGACCTGCGACCCGAAACCCCCATCAATTGTAACGGCGGCAAGCTCACCTTCGGCATACGGACAATTCACGATTCTCACGCCGGCATGTGGGTGGTCCCGGCAGCCACCGCGTTCGCCAAATCCAGCAACATCGGCGCCATCCAGGTCGGGCTGAAGGTGGGCCAGGTCAACATGCACGATTACATGCTGCGCTTCGGCTTCGGGCAGAAGACGGGTCTGCCTCTGCCAGGGGAATCGCCCGGCAAAGTGTACCGGCTGGAGCGCTGGGGCAAGACGTCGCTGGCTTCGGTATCGATGGGCCAGGAAGTCAGCGTGACCACCCTGCAACTGGCCCAGGCCGGGTGTGTAATCGCCAGTGGCGGCATGCTCGTCAAACCGCGGCTGGTGCTCAAGCGGGGCGACCGCACGGAGCCCGTGCCTGCCCCGGTGCGCGTCCTCAAGCCAGAGAACGCCATCACCATGCGCCAGATGATGGAAGGCGTGGTGCTGGTGGGCACCGGCAGCCGCGCCCGGCTGGCCGGCTATTCGAGCGGCGGCAAGACCGGCTCCGCGCAGATCTACGATTACGCATCCAAGCACTACACCCACACCTACAACGGCTCATACATGGGTTTCGCCCCGATGGCCAATCCCCAGGTGGTGGTGGTAGTGACCCTGAACGGCACCCACGGCGAAAACGGATTCGGCGGGCACGCGGCGGCGCCGGTTTTTAAGATCGTCGCCGGCGAGGCGCTGCGCGTCTTCGACGTTCCCAAGGACCTGCCGGAGAACCTTCCGGCGCGGACGCTGGTCGCCGGCAACCCGGAAGATCTCAACGATCTGGCGATCGCCGATCTGGGCGGCGCGGGCCACAACATCCTGCAAGATACCGAAGATGCCGAGACCGGCGAGGCGGAGACCGCGCCGCCTGAGCCGCCAGTCTACGGACCGCATCCCGTCGAGACCGCTCCGGGGGCGCCCCTGGGGCCACCCGCCGCCGCTGGACCGCCGCCCGCTGTCGCCGCGCCACCCAGGCCGCAAGGTCCGCGTGTCCCCAATTTCCGCGGCATGACGATGCGCGCCGTGCTGGCTGAAGCCGCCGCCAAAGGTCTGTTCATCCTGCCCGACGGCAGCGGCATCGCGCGCGTGCAATCTCCGCCGCCGGGCGCGCCGCTGCATCAGGGGGAACGCATCCGCGTACAGTTTGCCCAATGAACCTAGGCGAAATACTTTCGGGGGTAGCGCTGCTCGAGCCGCTAGCGCCGGAACTCGCCCAGGCCCCGGTGGCCGCTCTGGAGTTCGACTCGCGCCGCGTCTCCCCGCAATCCCTCTTCTTCGCCTTCCCGGGCAGTAAGGCCGACGGCCGCCAGTTCGCTGGCGACGCGCTGGCCCATGGCGCCCTGGCCGTAATCGGCGAATCGCCCGCGCCGCCCGGTCTCGCCGGCCGCTGGATTCAAGTGGCGCACGGCCGCCAGGCGCTCTCGCTCGCCGCCCGCAACTTCTTTCGACGGCCCGACGAACGCCTCTCTCTCACCGGCATCACCGGGACCAACGGCAAAACCACCACGGCGTACCTGGTCGATTCCGTACTTCGCGCCGCTGGCCTTACCACCGCCATGATCGGCACCATCGAGTACCACCTCGCCGGCCGCGTCCTCAAAGCCGTCAACACTACTCCGGAATCGCTCGATCTTCTGCGTCTGTTCTCCGAGCTCGAAAGCGCGGGAGGCACTCACGTCACCATGGAGGTCTCCTCTCACGCCCTCGCCCTCGGCCGCGTACACGGACTCAACTTCCACACCACCGTATTCACCAACCTGACGCGCGACCATCTGGATTTTCACGGCGACATGGACGCCTACTTCGCCGCCAAGCAGTTGCTCTTCGAAGGCGCCGGCGGAGCCCCGCCGCGCTACGCCGTGCTCAATCGCGACGATGAGTGGGCGCGCCGCATCAAAGTGCATCCCCGAACCGAAGTGCTCTGGTACGGCCTGGGCCCGGAAGCCGCTCTGCGCCCGCGCCACATCGCTTCCGGCTTCGGCGGGCTGCGTTTCGACCTGCAGTTTGGCAAGCAGCGCATCCCCATCGAATCTCCGCTGATCGGCAAGATCAACGTCTATAACATTCTGGCCGCCAGCGCCGCCGGCCTCTCCTACGGCCTCGCCCCCGAAGTCATCGCGCGCGGCATCGCCAGGCTCCAAGCCGTCCCCGGGCGCTTCGAGCGTGTGGATGAAGGCCAGCCCTTCGTCGTCGTGGTCGACTACGCGCACACCGATGACGCGCTGCGCAACGCGATCTCGGTGGCGCGCGGACTCAACCCCAAGCGGGTCATCACGCTCTTTGGATGCGGCGGCGACCGCGACCGCGCCAAGCGTCCGCTGATGGGACAGGCAGCCGCCGAAGCCAGCGATTTCGTGGTTCTCACCAGCGACAACCCGCGCTCGGAAGATCCGCTGGCCATCATGAACGATGCCCTGGTCGGCATCCGCCGCGTCGACGTTTCCCATGTCGTCGAACCCGATCGCCAGGCTGCCATCCGCCGCGCCCTGGCGGAGGCGCGCGAGGGCGATATCGTCATCCTCGCCGGCAAAGGCCACGAGACCTATCAGGTGCTGAAAGACAAAACCATCGACTTCGACGACCGCGCCGTGGCGAGAGAAGTGCTCAAGGGGTATGGGTATCACAAGGCCCAGTGAGCCATGACCCTGAATCTTCAAGAAGTTGCGCGCGCGGTTGGCGCCGCTGCCCATCCGCCGCCGCGGGCAATTGCCGGTTGGAGCGTGGACACACGGACACAGAATCCCGGTGATGTATATTTTGCGCTCCGCGGCCCCAACCACGATGGGCACGATTTTCTGGCCGCCGCCACCGAAAAAGGCGCGGCGGCGGTGGTCGTGGAACGCAGTGGCATAAGGCTCCGCCTTGTGCATCCGAGCGAAGCTCGGACCCCTCCCTGCCAACTAATCGTCCCCGATACCGAACGCGCTCTCCAAGACCTTGCCTCATGGGCGCGCAAAAAGTGGGGTGGGCAGGTGATCGGCGTGACGGGCAGTGCGGGCAAGACCACCACCAAGGACGCCATCGCGCACCTGCTGGAAACCGAGTTGTCCACCGGCAAGACCGACGGCAATTTCAACAACCATGTCGGCGTGCCGCTTTCCCTGCTTCGCCTCCCCGATGCCTGCCGCGCGGGCGTTATCGAGATGGGCATGAACCATGCCGGAGAAATCCGCCAGCTCGCCGCCATCGCCAAACCCGGCATCGGTGTGGTCACCAACGTGGGCTACGCCCACGTCGAATTCTTCGATTCCATCGAAGGCATTGCCGCCGCCAAACGGGAATTGATCGAAGGGCTGCCGCCCGATGGCATCGCCGTGCTCAATGCCGACGATCCGCGCGTCGCGCGCTTCGGCGAGGTCCACCCCGGCCGCTCGGTCACCTTCGGCTTCTCCGAGGGGGCGGATGTCCGCGCCGAAAATGTGGATTTCGGCGCCGCTGCTCTTCAAGGGAACGCCGCGCGCTTCCGCTGTCTAGGGGTGGATTTTGAAAGCCCGATGTCCGGCCGTCACGCCGTCATGAACCTGCTGGCCGCTATCGCTGTGGCGCATGTCTTCGAGATCGCGCCCGAGCGCCTGCGCCCGGCCGTCGCCAGTTTCACGGTGAGCAACATGCGCGGCGAGCGTACTCTGCATCGGGGCATCGTCATCTGGAACGACTGCTACAACTCCAACCCGGAGGCCGCGCAGTCGATGTTGGACGTGCTGCGTGAAACTCCCGCCGCCCGGCGCATCGCCGTGCTTGGCGAAATGCTCGAACTTGGGGTGGCAAGTGAAGAGTTGCACCGCCAGGTTGGCCAATACGCCGGCCGCTACGCCGGCCGCTCCGCCGCCGGGCGTGTGGACCTGCTGATTGGCGTCCGCGGGGCCGCCCGCTACATGGTCGAGGCGGCCACTCAAGCCGGAGTGGAGGCGCAGTTTTTTGAAGACCCGGCCGAGGCCGGCGATCGCGCCCGCCAGGTGGCACGCTCTGGCGATGCCGTCCTGTTCAAGGGGTCGCGAGGCGTCAAGGTGGAAAAGGCGCTGGAAAGGTTTACGGCGTAGCCCCCATGCTCTACTTCTTACTCTACGAACAGTTGTACAAGCACATCGGCCCGGCCCGCGTCTTCGGCTATACCACCTCGCGCACCGCCTTCGCCTCTCTCACCGCGCTGTTCCTGTGCATCGCGCTCGGCCCCTGGCTGATCGACAAGCTCCGCCATTTTCAAATCGGCCAGTACATCCGCGAGGAAGGCCCCATATCGCACCAGAAGAAGGCCGGCACACCCACCATGGGCGGCGTCCTGATCATCATCTCCATCGTCGTCCCCACGCTGCTCTGGGCCGACCTCGGCAACCCCTACGTGTGGATTGCGACGCTGACGCTGCTCGCCTTCGGCTGGATCGGCTTCCTGGACGACTACGCCAAAGTCGTCAAACAGCGCAATCTCGGCCTCAGCGGCAAGCGCAAGCTGCTCTACCAGTTCATCGTGGGCTTCGGCTTCGCTGCCGCCCTGCTCTTCATGCGCGCGTGGGGCGATTTCAATACCGCCATGAACTTCCCGTTCTTCAAGACCTTCAAACCATCGCTGTTGATCACGGACCTGATGGCCAACCCGTGGACTTACGCGCTCGGTGTCGCGCCCTTCTGCATCTTCGTCGCACTGGTGGTCGTGTTCAGTTCCAACGCCGTCAACCTCACCGACGGCCTCGACGGCCTGGCCATCGGTCTGATGGTGATCGCCGCCGGCGCCCTCACCATCCTCACTTACGCCGGCGGCCACGCGCAGCTTGCCGAGTACCTGCAACTGGCGCGCAATCCGCGCACCAGCGAACTCACCATCTTCTGCGGCTCCATGACCGGGGCCAGCCTCGGCTTCCTCTGGTACAACGCGCATCCCGCCGACATCTTCATGGGCGACGTCGGTTCCCTTGGCCTTGGCGGCGCCATGGCCGTGGTTGCCGTGCTGATCAAGCAGGAAGTCCTGCTGCTTTTCATCGGCGGCATCTTTATTGTGGAAGCCGTATCCGTCATCCTGCAGGTGGGCAGTTACAAGCTGCGCCACGGCAAACGCATTTTCAAAATGGCGCCGCTCCACCATCACTTCGAGGCGCTGGGCTGGACCGAATCGAAAATCATCGCGCGCTTCTGGATCGCGGGGTTGGTGCTGGCCCTGTTCGCGCTGACTACGCTGAAACTCCGATGAACCTCAAAGGCATACAGGCGTTGGTAGTCGGCATGAAGAAGTCCGGCGTGGCTTCGGCGGCGTTGCTCGCCCGCGAGGGCGCGGTGGTGCGCGCCACCGACCTGAAGCCGCTCGACGAGCTTCCCGGCGTCAGAGAACTCAACATCCCCTTCGCCCAACAGAACCCGGCGGTCTTCCAGTCCGCCGACATCATCGTGCTCTCTCCCGATGTTCCCGCCGATCTCGCGCCGCTAGAGGCGGCGCGGCGGCGCGGCGTGCCCGTCATCGGCGAAGTCGAACTCGCCGCGCCCTTTCTGAAGGGCCGCACCATCGGCATCACCGGCTCCAACGGCAAGACCACCACCACCAGCCTGATCGGCCACATCCTCCGCGAAAGCGGCGTCCCCGTTCAGGTGGGCGGCAACATCGGCCTGCCCGTCACCGCCATGCTCGACACTTCCCGCGAGGGTGGCTGGAACGTGCTGGAACTCTCCAGCTTCCAACTGGAGACCATCTTCGAATTTCGCGCGCACATCGCTCTCGCGCTCAACGTCACGCAAAACCACCTGGACCGCCACCACACCTTCGAGAACTACGCCGCCGCCAAGGGCCGCCTCTTTGCAACCCAACGCGCGGGCGACTACGCGGTCCTCAATGCCGACGATGCCGTCTGCGTGGCCTACGCGGCGCGCAGCGCTGGCGCGCCGCAGTGGTTCAGCAGCCGCCGGAAGGTGGAGCCCGGCGCCACGCTCTCTGGCGACCAACTCATGCTCGACGGCAAGCTCCTCATGCCAGCCGGCGAGATCCCCATCCGGGGCCGTCACAATGCCGAAAACGTGCTCGCCGCGTCCATCGCGGCCGCCCGCGCCGGCGTCTCTCCGGCAGCCATTGCCGCCGCTGTCCGCAGCTTCCGCGCGGTCGAGCACCGCCTGGAATTCGTGCGCTCTGTCAGCGGCGTGGAGTTCTATAACGATTCCAAAGCCACCAGCGTGGATGCCACGCTCAAAGCCGTGGACGCCTTTTCCGGCGGCCTCTGGGTGATCCTAGGCGGCAAAGACAAGGGTCTGGAATACACCGGGTTACGTGCCCCGCTGGCCGCCAAGGCGCACGCCGCCCTGCTGATTGGAGCCGCCGCGCCCAAGATCGCCGACCAGCTTCAGGGCGCCGTCCCGCTGGTCCCCGCCAAGACCATCGAAGCGGCCGTCGCCCATGCCTACGCGCACGCCGTGCCCGGCGACACCGTGTTGCTGGCGCCCGCCTGCGCCAGCTTCGACCAGTTCCGGAGCTACGAACACCGTGGCCAGTTCTTCAAACAGATTGTGAACCAACTGCAAGCGAAAGATTGACATGGCCCAGAGACTCAAAACCGATTGGATCCTTTTCTTCACCGTGCTGACCATGGTGTTTTCCGGCGTGCTGATTGTCTACAGCGCATCGGCGATCATGGCCCAGATGGGCCCCAACCACTCCGCATGGCACTTCGTGCAACGGCAGGCCGCGTGGGCCGTAATCGCCCTGATCCTCATGATGGCCCTCAAGAGCACCCACTACCGCAAGCTGCAGAACCCCGCCGTTGCCCTGAGCGCGATCAGCGTGGCCCTCTTCCTGCTGGTCGCCGTCTACTTCGCCGACCCCGGCAATCATCGCTGGCTCCGCCTCGGCGGACCGGTGGGCGTGCAGCCGTCGGAGCTCGCCAAGCCGGCGCTGGTAATCTTCCTGGCGTTCTTCGTCACCTGGCGCGGGCGCGCCATCAACAACCCGCGCTACACTCTGGTGCCCGCCGCCATGGCCGTCGGCCTCGTCATCCTGGCGGTGGTGGTGGCCGATCTCGGTACCGCCATCGTGCTGGGCGCCGCCGCGGGGCTGGTCTTCTTCGTCGCCGGATTGGAGAAACGCTACTGCGCCATCGTCGGGGCGCTTGCCATGATAGGCCTGGTCTTCTTCGTCTTCTCCAAGACATATCGTCTCGCCCGCGTCGTGATGTTCTTCGACCCGCAGTTCAAGATCATCGAGAAATTCGATAGGAAGGGCACCATCAAAGCGCGGCTCCAGGAGTCGTTGGTCACCCGGGACACCAACTACCAGCTCGAGCAATCCAAGATCGCCGTCGGCGCCGGCGGCCTCTTCGGCCTCGGCTTCATGGGCGGCCGCCAGAAACTCCTCTACCTCCCCGAAGCCCACAAGGATTTCATTTACGCGGTGGCCGGCGAAGAGTTGGGCATGATCGGCTCCGTCGGACTGCTGCTCGGTTTCGCCGTGATATTCTGGCGCGGCATCCGCGCCACCCTGCGCATCAACGACGATTTCGGACGCTATCTCGCCCTGGGCCTGACCGTGGTCGTGGTAGTCCAGGGCTTCATGCACATGAGCGTGGTGTTGGGGATGATGCCCACCAAAGGCATCCCGCTCCCCATGATCAGCTACGGCGGCAGCAGCCTGGTCAGCACCCTGGCGAGCCTCGGAATGCTGATGAACGTCAGCGAGCACGCGGGGTAGGTGTACGAATGAAAATGCTTTTCAACGCAGAGACGCAGAGACCGCAGAGGAAGCGCAGAGAAAACCAAAGCGAGTCCGGTGGAGGAGTACGATTCGCCGGCTCCGCGCCAACATCTCTCTCCATGCTCTCCCGCTCTTCTCTGCGTTCTCTGCGTCTCTGCGTTGAAAAAACATCTACCGGAGCTTCCACACCCTAAATGAAGGAGCGCAGTTTTCTGATGGCCGGCGGCGGCACTGGCGGGCACGTCATCCCCGGGCTCGCCGTAGCTCGCGAACTGCGCACCCGCGGCCACAACGTCTGTTTTGTCGGTACCGAGTTCGGCATGGAAGCCAAACTGGTCCCCGCTGCGGGGTTCGAGCTGCAAAAAATCCAAATTGGCGGACTCAACCGCGTCGGCGTGCGCCAGACCATCGTCACGCTCGGCCGTCTACCCATCGCCACGGTGAGTAGCGATCGATGTGTCCGCGGCGCCGCCGCCGTCTTCAGCATGGGCGGCTACGCCGCCGGACCGCCCGTCCTGGCCGCCATCCTGCGCCGCGTTCCAGTCGTCGTGATGGAGCCGAACGCCGTACCGGGATTCACCAACCGCTCCATCTCCAGGCTTGTCGCGCGCGCCCTGGTCTCCTTCCCCGAGACCGCCGCCTTCTTCCCCCGCGGCCGCACCGAAGTCACGGGACTTCCGGTGCGCGAAGAGTTCTTCCGCATCCAGCCCAAGGTGCGCGGGCCCCTGCTTCAGTTGCTGATCACCGGCGGCAGCCAGGGATCGCGCACGCTGAACCACGCCGCGCTGCGGAGTTGGCCGTTGTTCGTCAAGGCCGGCTTCCCGATCCGCATCACCCACCAGACCGGCGCCGCCGGCTTCGGCGAAATCCGCGATGCCTTCGCTTTGTCGGGCATCGAGGGCGAAATCGTGGCCTTCCTCGCCGACATGCCAGCCGCCTTCGCCGCCGCCGATCTGGTGATCTGCCGCTCCGGCGCCGGAGCCGTCAGCGAACTCGCCGCCGCCGGCAGGCCTTCGATTCTCGTCCCGTTCCCCTACGCCGCCGACAATCACCAGACCCGTAATGCCCAGGCCATGGAGCGCGGCGGCGCATCGCGCCTGGTGCGCGATGCCGAGATGACCGGGGAAAAGCTGTTCGAAACTGTCAGCCGAATTATCGCGGAACTGGGTCCCATGGGCGAAGCCGCCCGGCAGTTCGCCAAACCCGGCGCCGCCCGGCGCGCCGCGGACGTTTTAGAGGAGGTCGCACGGGCCTAGCTGCCACATTTTCAATTGACAGTTGCTCGATAAGCCGAAACAATACGATAAGGAAATGTTTTTTAGACCCCAGCACCTTCACTTCACCGGAATTGGAGGCATCGGCATGAGCGGCATCGCGGAAGTGCTGCTCAATTTGGGTTACCAGATCTCGGGCAGCGACCTGAAACTGTCGCCCATCACCGAGCGCCTGGCTGCCATGGGTGCGCGTGTCTTCGAAGGCCACGCCGCGTCCCATGTCGCGGGCGCGCGTGCCCTGGTGGTCAGTTCCGCGGTCGAGGAACAGAACCCTGAAGTGCAGGAGGCCCGCCGCCTTCAGATCCCCGTGATTCCGCGCGGCGAGTTGCTCGCCGAGCTGATGCGCCTCAAGTACGGCATCGCGGTGGCCGGCAGCCACGGCAAGACCACGACCACTTCCCTGACCGCCACCATCCTCAATTTCGCCGGTCTCGACCCGACCGTCGTGGTGGGCGGACGCGTCGGCACCATGGGCGGCTCTGGCGCCCGCGTGGGGCGCAGCGATTTCCTGGTGGTCGAGGCCGATGAGAGCGACGGCTCCTTTCTCAAACTCGCGCCCATCATCGCCGTCGTCACCAACGTGGATCGCGAGCACCTGGATCACTACCCCACGCTCGACGCCATCCGCGCAGCCTTCATCGAGTTCGTGAATAAGGTGCCGTTCTACGGCGCCGCGATCGTCTGCCTCGACGACCCCAACGTGCAGGGCCTGCTCCCCGAGATCCGCCGCCGCACCATCGCCTACGGCACCACCGCTCAGGCCGATGTCGAGGCCGGCGATATCGTCTGCGGCCCGTTTGTCAGCGAGTTCAGTATCCGCTATCGCGCCACCGATCTCGGCCGTTTCACGTTGCGCATCCCCGGCCGCCACAACGTGCTCAATGCCATGGCCGCCATCGCCGTCGCCATGGAACTCGAAGTCAAGCCCGACGCCATCCGCGAAGGGCTGGCTACCTTCAGCGGCGTTGATCGCCGCTTCCAACTGCGCGGCAAGGAACGCGGCATCACCGTGGTGGACGATTACGGACACCACCCCACCGAGATCCGCGCCACGCTCGACGGCGCCCGCCTGTGCGGGTTCCGGCGCATTCACGTGTTGTTCCAGCCGCATCGCTATTCACGCACGTTTTACCTGATGGACGAGTTCGCGCGCTCCTTCCCGCAGGCGGACAGCGTCTTCGTGATGGATATCTACGCGGCAAGCGAGCAGCCCATCGAGGGCGTCACGGCCGAGGCGCTGGCCGATCGCATCCGCCAGTTCGGGCACCGCGGCGCGGAGTATGTGGGCACGATCGATCACGGCGTGGACGCGCTGCTCGGCGCCGCCGCCGACGGCGATCTGGTGCTCACGCTGGGCGCCGGCAACGTCTGGCAGGCCGGCGAAAAAGTTCTGGAACGCCTGCGGGCGGGAGGGCCGAACTGATGGCGCGCGAACCCAAGAAACGCCGGATCGACTGGCGCCTGACCTTCGCCATCCTCGCCTTGGGCGCCGCCGGCGTCTCTACCGCCGTGGCCGGCTACAAGGTCAGCCTGTACGTCACGAGCGACCCGCAATTCACCCTCTCGCACGACCGCAAGGACGCACTCACCATTCTGGGCCTGACCTACGCCTCGCGCTCCAAAGTGCAGCGCATCTTCGCGGGGGATTTCGACCGCAGCATTTTTTCCGTGCCGCTGGCCGAGCGGCGCCGCCGCCTGCTCGCCATCGATTGGGTGGAAGACGCCTCCGTCTCCCGCGTCTGGCCGGACCGACTGGTGATCCGCATCCGCGAGCGCAAGCCGGTGGCCTTCGTCTCCTTGCGCTCCGGCCCGCTGCTGATCGATGCCCAGGGCGTTCTCCTCGAACCACCCGTCCAGTCGCAGTTTTCCTTCCCCGTGCTCTCCGGAGTGCGCGAAGAGGAAACCGAAGCGGCGCGCCGCGGCCACGTGCGCGCCTTCCTTCAGGTGCAGGAAGAGATGGGGTACCTGGCCAAGGAAGTTTCGGAGGTGGATGCCTCCGATCCCGAGAACATTCGCATCGTTGCCCAGGTGGACCGCCGCGTCGTGACCCTGCTCTTGGGGGATGGCAACTACGCGCAGCGCTTCCAGAGTTTTCTCAATCACTATCCGGAAATCCGCAAAGGCTCGCCCCATGCGAAAGTATTCGACCTGCGGATGGATGGCCGATTCACGGTGAAGGAATAAGAGGGCCCATGGCAGTCAAACCGATTTACGCAGCAGGACTGGACGCCGGTAGCCGCCAGACGCGGCTGGTGATCTGTGTCCTGGAAAACAGCCGCATTCGCTTGGTCGGGGCGAGCGCCGTGGAGTCGCAAGGATGGGCCAAAGGGCGGATCGCCGACCAGCAGGCCGTCACCGAATCCGTGACCGCCGCGCTGCGCGATGCCGATAGCTACGCCGCGAGCGCGCTCCAATCGGTAGTCGTGGGTATGGGCGGCCCCACCGTGCGCGGCGCCAACGGCCGCGGCGTCCTCGAACTCGGCTACGTCCAGGAGATCCAGCAGACCGACGTCCGGCGCGTCATCGAGCGCGCCTCGCGCGTGCAGTTGATGGAAGACCGCATGGTGCTGCAACTCTTCCCGCAGGATTTCGTGGTCGACGGCCATCCCGGGCACCGCGACCCGCGCAAGATGCTCGCCGCGTGCCTCGAAATCAACGTCCACCTGGTCACCGCCTCCATTCAGGAGCACAACGCCATCATCGGCGCCGTCAACGCGGCCCACCTCGCGGTGGAGGAGTCGGTCTACGAGGGGCTTGCCGCCTGCTACGCCGCCGTCCTGCCCGAGAACCGCCGCGAGGGCATCGCCGTGGTCGATATCGGTGCGCAATCCACCGAACTCGTGGTCTACTACGGTGACGCCATGCACCTGGCCTCCACCGGCCGTATCTGCGGCGATCACTTCACCCGCGATCTCGCCCAGGGTCTGTGCCTCAGCTTCGAGGACGCCGAACAGGTCAAAATGGAATTCGGCTGCGCGCTGGCCAAGGACTCCCCCGAGAACATCCTGGTGGAACTCCCCACCCCCGAAGATCGCCAGCCGCGCGAAACGGCGCGCCACATCGTCAATCGCATTCTGTCGGCTCGCGCGCAAGAGCTGTTCCGCTTCGTGCGCGGCGAATTCGCCCGCGTCGGCATGGAACGCGCGCTCATCGGCGGCGTCTTCCTCACCGGCGCCGGCGCCAAACTGCCCGGCTTGTGCGATGCCGCCGAGGAAATCCTCCAATGCCAGACACGCTTCGGTCTCACCGAAGGCATTCAGGATTGGCCGCTCGAATTGAACGACCCCGCGTGGTGTACCGCCGCGGGTCTCGCGATGTATTCCGCAAAGTTGAAGCAACACGCCGGGCTGCAAAGGGAAAATGCAACCTGGATCGGAAAAATGTTGAAGTAAGGAGGTCACCATGGGCATTATCGATGGCGACATGGATATGGACGATCTGAAGTACGAAATGGAAGAAGAAGCGGGCACCGGCACCCGCATCAAAGTGATCGGCGTCGGCGGCGGCGGCTGCAATGCCGTGGCCCGCATGGTGGCGGAAGGATTGGAAGGCGTCGAGTTCTACGCCATGAACACCGACGCCCAGGCGCTCTCCGCTTGCCAAGTGCCAAACAAGCTGCAACTAGGCGCCAAAATCACCAAGGGTCTGGGCGCCGGATCCAACCCCGAGACCGGCCGGCAGGCCGCGCTCGAAAACACCGATCGCATCGTCGAACTCCTGCAGGGCGCGGACATGGTCTTCGTCACCGCGGGTCTGGGCGGCGGCACCGGCACCGGCGCCGCGCCGGTCATCGCCTCCCTCGCCAAGGAGCTCGACGCGCTCACCGTCGCCGTGGTCACCAAGCCCTTCGGCTTCGAGGGCTCGCGCCGCATGCGCATGGCCGAAGAGGGTCTCGCCCGCCTCGCGGGCACGGTCGATACGGTCATCGCCATCCCCAATGACCGCCTGCTGAAACTGGTCCCCAAAGGCACCAGCTTCTTCGAGTCCTTCAAGGTGGCCGACGATCTGCTTCGCCAGGCCGTACAGGGCATCAGCGACATCATCATCACGCCCGGCCTGATCAATCGCGATTTCTCCGACATCAAGGCCACCATGATCGGCATGGGCTACGCCATGATGGGCACGGCCACCGGCCGCGGCGAGAATGCCGCCGTCGAAGCCGCCCGCCAGGCCATCAGTTGCGCCCTGTTGGAAGACAGCCGCATCGCCGGCTCGCGGGGCATTCTCATCAACATCACCGGTTCCAGCAGCCTCGGCCTGCACGAAGTCAACGAAGCCTGCACCATCATTCGCGAAGCCGCCGGGTGCGACGACGTGCAGATCAACTTCGGCGTGATCTTCAACGAGTCGCTCGGCGACGCCGTCAAGATCACCGTCATCGCGACCGGCTTTCAGCCCGAAAACTCGCCCATCCCCGAACGCCTCGGCAGCGTGATCCCCGTTGTGAAAGTGCAGCAGCGCCCGCCGGACCCCGAGCCCCTGGCGGACCTCTTGTATGTCGCCGCCCCACGCGCGCCGGAGTCGGCGCCCGACCCAAAGGGTACCCCGTTCGTCGAGCCCGAGCCCTCACTCGACCTCGACCTCGACGACATCGACACCCCCGCCTACCTAAGGCAAGGCAGGCTACTCAACTAGTAAATCGACCGAATGATAAAGTTCGCCACGTCAGCGGCTCCGTGGAGCCGCTTTTCCAGGCGGCCACCTCGGCATTCGTGCCGAGGTGCCTTCCGGCCTGGATATACCCGCTAGAAAGCGGGCATGGCCGGCGGGGTACCCTCTGGGTCTGCCGGCTCTACGACTTGAGGCTCAGGAGAACCTATTCAGACGGTCGAGCAACTAGAGAAAGACCTTCTCCAGCGGCACGATAAAGTCTATCCCGCTCACCGTTTTCTGGCTCAGGCGCGCGTCATTGGTGACGAATAAATTCGTCGCCGCCGCGGCTGCGCAAGAGAGTTGGATTGCGCCGGGCGGGCGGATGGTCCGGTCGAGGCGCAGCTTGGCATAAATCCGGGCCGCGTCCCGATCGAAGTTCACGACACTCACTCCACGCGAGCCTAGTTGGTGCACTGGTTTGCGGGAACGAGACTTGCGGCGCGCGTGGGTTCAAGTCTACGAGTAGGGCGTATGCGGCCAAGTGGGCGGCTGCCGCTGACGCGGTGATTGATCATTGTAGTGGCCGACGTAAGAGTGGCAATCGACGCAGAGAGGAATTGCGTTGTCCGTCTCATTTGACCCGTCCTTCTCTGGCGGAACGATGTGATGGACCTCAATATTGACGCCGCAAGCTCTCTTGCGGAAGCACCAGTGTCGATCGCACCGGACACGAACGTAACAGCGCGCGTCTACTCGCACGCGCTGCCCGCCGATGACCAGCGCGCGGCCCACGTTTGGGACTCCATCGTCGGGGCCAAGCTGCAGTAATCCGATCCCGCGTGGCAAATGGTAGGATGGGGCTTATGCAACTCACGATCCGGTTGCTCCGCGAAACGGACGGCCGCTGGATTGCCGACATTTCCGAACTGCCAGGCGTGACGGTGTATGGCGCAACGCCCGAAGAGGCCACTCTAAAGGCCAAGGCCCTTGCGCTCCGCGTGATCGCCGAAGAAATCGAGCACGGGGAAATGCCGCCCGGAGCCGACACGTTGCGGTTCTCCATAGCTGCATGAGCGCATGGCCCGCGACCAAGGCTCGGCGCGTGCTTGCGGCGCTACAGCGGATCGGCTGGCGTATCGTCCGCACGTCCGGCTCCCATCGGACATTGCGGCGTGAGGGCGGGCCGCAGTACCGTTTCGCCTACCACGACAAAGAAGAATTGGGGCCGGTCATTCTTGCTGAGATAGCCAAGCATACGGGCTTGCGCCCTGAAGATCTGTAGCGGCGTTTCTCTGCCGGGCCGGATGTAGCGCGGTGCGTTGGCATCGCTCCCACATTTGGAACAGGTACAGGCCGTCCTTCACAGTGGCGTCGCCTCGCGAAGGATCCTGTCGCGCGCGTACCAGTGGAGCGATTTCCCGGTACCGACATGGACCTTGATCCCGAGCAACTCCTGAAGATCTTGAACCAGCCCGGAATGATCCAGCAGACTCCTGCCCGGCTCCCACGCTACCAGCAGATCGAGGTCGCTGTTCTCATTGGCTTCACCGCGGGCCACGGAGCCGAACACGCGCAGGCTGTGGGCGCCGCGCCGCCCGGCGAGCCGGAGGATTTCTTCCCGCCGTTCCGTGCGCAACGTGTCCAGGGTGACCATGTCTCCATTGTGCGACAATTCCGGGCTGCAATCATCTTGCCGGCGCTGGTTCGCGGAGGGGCGGCGCCCGAAGGCGAAGGTGCAGTAGTCCACGTGACAAACGGCAGGATGCCGTTGAGGCCCCAACCCCGATATGATCCAAGTATGAAGCTCCTGGTGACACTGGAGGCCGACGAAACCGGCATGCTCGTAGCCGAGTGCCCGGCGATTCCGGGCTGCGTCTCTCAGGGACGGACGGAAGCCGAGGCTCTCGACAATATCCGCGAAGCAATCGCTGGTTGCCTGGCGACACGTGCGGCTCACGGGATGCCGCCGACGATTGAAGTCCGCGAAGTCGAGGTTCCGGCCTAAATGGCTTCTCTGCCCTCCGTTTCGGGGCAGCGGGTCGTGGGAGCTTTCCGGAAGGCGGGCTGGGTCAAAGACCGCCAGCACGGAAGTCACGTAATACTGATCAAGGCAGGACATCCGGCGAGCCTGTCCGTACCGCAGCATCGTGAACTGGCCCCAGGCACGCTGCGCGCCCTGATCCGCGCGTCCGGGATGTCGGTGGATCAATTCGTCGATCTGCTCGGAGTTGCGGCAGTGAACTCGGCGTGGAGCTACCCTCGGATGTCTTGGCGGGTTTTGAACGAAATCTACAATGCCAAAGGAATCAAGCGGAGATTGGTAGCGCTAACGGGAGTCGAACCCGTATTTAAGCCTTGAGAGGGCTCTGTCCTAACCATTAGACGATAGCGCCACGGGTGAGTCCCATTGTAGCAAAACTCAGGCGGCCACACTGTGGTCACGCCGCCGTGGCCACGCCGCCGCGCCTGTAGCGCGTGATAGATAATGAGAGGGAATGCGGCGCCTGCTTTTGCTTTGCACCATCCCGTGCCTTCTGGCGGCGGACGACCGTTGGGTGAAGTTCACCCGCGGCCCGTTTGAAGTCATGACCGACGCGGGCGCGCGCAACGGCCGCGAAACCATGGTGCGCTTCGAGCAGTTCCGCAACGCGCTCGGCCAGATTGTCGGCGAGGACGACTTCGAGACGCCCTTGCCGCTGCGCATCTTCGTCTTCAAGAACGCCCAGGGCTGGACCTCCACCGCGCCCCTGACCGAGGGCCGCGACCGTTATGCCATCGTGCTCGGCGAGAAGAGCGCGGTGACGCCCGAGATCTATAGCGAACTGACGCGGCTGTTTCTGAAGAGCAACACCACCCAGATGCCGCCCGCCTTCGAGCGCGGATTGGTCGCGTTCTTCTCCACCTTCGAGGTCAACGGCATCCGCATCACCGCCGGCAAGCCGCCGGCCAAGCCCGATCTGGATTGGGCGCGCATCCATCTGATGGTGGCCGATCCGGATTACTACGGCAAGATCCGCGTGCTGCTCTACAACCTGCGCCATGGCGTGGCCGACGACCCGGCCTATCGCAACGCGTTCTCTAAGTCCGCGGCAGAGGTGGAAGCCGCCGTTAAGAAGCATTTCGCCGCCGGGAATTTCCAGACCACATCGCTGCCCAGCCGCCCCATGGCGGAAGGCGATTTTCCCGAGCGGCAGGTGTCGGCGACGGAGATCTCTCTGGCGCGCGCCGACCTGCTGGTGGGCGCGCAATCGGCCGCCGAATATCGGAAACTCCTTCAGGGACATGAGAAGGTGGCGGAAGCCGAAGAGGGACTCGGACTGCTGGCGCTGCGCGAGCGCCGCACCGATGAAGCGCGCCAGAATTTCGCCTCCGCCGTGGAAGCCGGCAGCACCAGCGCGCGCTGCTATATCGAGTACGCGAAGCTGGAACCCGACCGCGATAAGGCCGAGGACGCGCTGCGCAAAGCCGCGGGCATCAACCCGAAGCTCGCGGAGCCCTTTGCGCTGATGGCCGCCCGCGATACCGATCCACGCCAGCGCCTCATGCACTGGAAGGCCGCCACCGAGCGCGATCCGCGCAACACTAAGTACTGGCGTTCGCTTGCCGAAACCTACCTGGACGAGAACAACTACGGCGAAGCCGGCAAAGCCTGGCGCGGCGGCGAACAGGCCGCCACCGACCCTGCCGAGCGCGAGAGATTTCACCGCGCGCGGATGCTGGTGGAGCAGCAGCGCCTCGATCACGAGGAGGCCGAGAAACGCCAGGAAGCCGAAGAGAAGGCGCGTGAGCTCGCGCGCCTGAAGACCCAGGCCCTCGCCGACCTTCACAAGGCCGAAGCCAAATACAGCGACGGAACGCCGGTGGGCGGCGACAAGCCCGTGCCGTGGTGGGAGGGGCCAAAGCCCGAGGGCAAAGTCAGCGGCACGCTGAAACAGGTGGATTGCCTGCCCAAACAGCAGGCGCGGCTCTCCATCGAGGACGCGGCGCATAAGCTGGTGAAATTGCTGGTGGCCGATCCATCGAAGGTGGTGTACACCGGCAATGGCGAGGTGTCGCTGGGCTGCGGCGCGCAGAAGCCGCGCAAGATTACCGTCGAGTACTTCCCGAAAGCCAACGCCCGGCTGGCCACCGCCGGCGAGGTTGCCACCATCGAGTTCCAGTGACAGTTCCAGTGAACCAGGCCGGCACTCAGGTCAACGACGCTGCGCGCTACCGCTGGCTGGTGCTGGCGGTATTCGTGCTCTCCACCGCCATCAACTACCTGGACCGCGCCACGCTCTCCGCCCTGGCGCCGGTGCTGACTAACGAGTTCCACCTTTCCAACGCGCAGTACGGTTTGATCGGCAGCGCCTTCAGTCTGACCTACGCGGCCAGCGCGCCGTTCGCCGGATTGCTGATCGACCGGATCGGGCTGAACCGCGCGATCAGTTTCGCCGTCGGGGTCTGGTCTGGCGCCGGCATCGCCACCGGCCTGACCAGCGGACTGGGTGGACTCGTGGGTTGCCGCGCGGTCCTCGGGGTGGCCGAAGCGGCCGGCATTCCCGCGGCCGGAAAGGCGATCCACCAGTACCTGCGCCCCGGCGAGAGAGCGCTCGGCAACGCGGTCAATCAGGCCGGCGTCAGCCTGGGCTCGGTGGTCGCGCCGCTGCTGGCCACCTGGATCGCGCTGCGCAGCGGATGGCGCCATGCGTTCGTGGTGACGGGTGTGCTCGGGCTCGCCTGGATTCCGCTCTGGCTCTGGGTGTCGCGCCGCGCGCCGGCCGCGCCCCGGCCGGCGCAACCTCGCGTGGCCGATGCGGCCATGTTGCGCGACCGCCGCCTTTGGGTGTTTGCCGCGGCCAACGCGTTGAGCATGGTGGGCTACTTCTTCTGGTTCTTCTGGACCTCGAAGTACATGGTGGACGTGTACCGCCTCACGCTCCAGCAAGCTGCCTGGTACGTCTGGATTCCGCCGGTATTTGCGTGCTGCGGCGGCTTCCTCGGCGGCTGGCTCTCCCTGCGATTTGTCGAACGCGGCCGAGCGGCGCCGGCCGCGCGCTTCCGCGTGTGCCTGGCGGCCGGCGTGGTTTCTCTGGCCACTGCCGCCCTGCCGTGGGCGACTTCGCCAGGGTGGGCAGCGGCCGGAATTTCGCTTAGCATCTTCGCCGTGGCGGCCTTCAGCGTCAACATGTATACCTTGCCGCTGGATACCTTTGGCGCCGCGCCGGCGGCGTTCGCCATTTCCATTTTGGTGTCGAGCTATGGCGCGATTTCGACCATCCTCGGCCCGGCAATCGGCGCGGTGATCGACCACCGCGGATACACGCCGGTGATCGTGGCGGTGGCGTTCACTCCGTTGGCGGCGAGCGCGGTGCTGTGGTTCACGAGGTCCACGCGATGAAGCAGTGGATCTTCCGACTGCTCGGCAAAGGCCCGGAAGCCGTGGTGGTCACCTTTTCGAGCGGCGAGCCCGAACTGTGCCGCCGCATGGCGGAAGAGGTGCGCCGGCTAGTTCCCGGCCGGCGCCACTTCGTCGCCACCGCGGAGAATTGGGCCGAACTGAAACACGAGTTAAAGCCTTACCGCATCGGTCTCGCGCCGGTAATGCTGACGCGCGAAGCCAACCCGCTGCGGCGCGCGGCCTACCGGCTGGCCCCGCACAAGATCCTGGCGTACAACTCGCGCCTGGAGCGCCATCACCTGCACTTCGATCTGGCCTCGCTGCTGTTCTGGCGCGGCGTGCCGCTCGACCGTATCTATCTGCGCCCGTGGTGGTGGCCGTGGAAGAAGCGCGAGTGTTCCGTGGTGCCCTCAGGCTATCGCGTGGTGGAAGGTCGCGCGTGCAGCGCGTGCAGCGAGGGTCGCCGCCGGGTGGCCGTGCTCTCGCCGTACTTCCCTTTTCCCCTGGCGCATGGCGGCGCCGTGCGCATCTACAATCTTCTGCGCGAGATGGCGAAGCAGTTCGATATCGCGCTGTTCGCCTTCACCGATGGTCCAGTGGAGATGGCGCCGGTGTTGGAGTTTTGCGCGCGGGTGGTGCTGGTGGAAAAGCCGCGCTATCGCGAGCCGCGCTGGAGCACGCTGCTGCCGCCCGAGGTCCACGAGTTCCGCTCGCCCGCCATGACGCAGGCCATCCACGAGGAGCGCCGCGTCTTCGGCTTTCAAACCCTACAGGTGGAGTACACGCAACTCGCCGAGTACGGCGCGGAGTTCGGCGGCGATATCCTGGTGGAACATGACGTCACTTTCGACCTGTTCAAGCAGATCGCGCGCCGCGAGCGCACGCTTTCCGCCGCGTGGGACGTCTTCCGCTGGCGCCGCTTCGAAACCCGTGCCCTCCGGCAGTTCCCGCGCGTGGTCGTGATGTCGGAGAAAGACGCCGAGATGGTGGGCGTTCCAAGCGTTGTGATCCCCAACGGTGTGGATCTCAAGCGCTTCCGCGCCGCGCCCGAAGCCCCTGGCGAGCGCCTGCTCTTCATCGGCAGCTTCCGTCACTTTCCCAACGTCGCCGCCTACCGCTTCTTCACCGAGGAAGTCTGGCCGCTTCTGCGCGACAAGTTCCCGCAAATGTCGCTCACCGTGGTCTCTGGCGCCGATTATCTCACTTACTGGCGCGCCTTCACCGATTCGCCCGAACCAGCGCCCGACCCGCGCATCCGCCTGCTCGGCTTCGTGAACGATGTGCGGCCGCTGTACGTGGAGAGCAATCTGGTGCTGGCGCCGACCACGGTCTCCGCGGGCACCAATGTGAAAGTGCTGGAAGCCATGGCGATGGAACGCGCCGTCGTCTCGACTTCCTCGGGATGCGCCGGCTTGGGCTTACTGCACGGCCACAGCGTATGGGTGGCCGATTCGGCAGTGGCCTTCGCGGCCGGGGTGGCGACGCTGATCAACGACCCCGAGCGCCGCCAGCAGATGGCGCGCGCCGCCTACGGGGTCGCCCTCCGCAACTTCGACTGGGCCGCCATCGGCGAAAAGCAGCGGGCGCTGCTCCATGCCTTGACAATTACGGACGTGCGGTAGCAAAATGCTACCCTATGACTATGAGTCAGGCGGTGAAGATTTCCGACAGCCTCGTGCTCGATGCCCGGCTCGCTGGGGAAACGGTAGCGCGCTCGATTGCCGGCCAGGTCGAATTCTGGGCGCGATTAGGGCGGTCCGTTGAGCTACTGCTGGAAGGGCAGCAGGTGTTGGCATTATGCCGCAACGCCACCGCTCGTCCGCTTTCAGCGTGCCTCCAGTCCGCGGATTCCCCGGAAGGCCGCGAACGCCTGGCCGGCTTCCTCGAGAGCCGGCCTTTCCCTCACTACCAACCGCATCCGGATCGTCCTGCCCTGCTGATCCGTGTCGATGCTAGCGGGAGTCGCACAGTGGGCCGATTCGTCAAGCGCCAGTTCCAGCCCATCAACGCGAAGACCAAGCGGTGACGCGCATCCCTCTCGACCAGCGCCCGGTGATCGTCGCTCTCGCCGGACCAAATGGCGCGGGTAAAACGACGTTCTACCACGCCCACTTCCAACCGGCCGGGCTGCGGTTTGTCAATGCGGACGTGTTAGCCCAAGAACTCCATATCGAGCCCTATGCCGCCGCCCGCGTGGCCGCTGCGGTCCGGCAGGAGCTTGTGAAACAACGGGAGAGCTTTGTTTTCGAGACGGTCTTTTCCGACCCCGCCGGCGAGAAGCTCGCCTTCCTCAAAAGCGCGGCGCAAGCGGGCTACAACACGATTCTGTGCTTTATCGGGACTGCGGGACCGGAGGTGTCCGAACAACGCGTGGCGATGCGTGTCTCGCAGGGCGGACACGATGTTCCGGCGGAGAAGTTGGTCCAGCGGTTTCCACGCATCCTGGCCAACCTCAAGGCGGCCCTCCGCGAACTGCCCAACGTATGGGTCTTCGACAACAACGACCTGCGAACTCCCTACCGCCTGGCCGCCATCTTTGAGAGCGGGCGATTGGTGAAGTTGCAGCGGCCGGTTCCGAGGTGGCTGACGCCACTACTGCCGAAGTCTTAGCCACCGCCCCGCCGCTCACTTCCCCAGAATGATCTTCCGCGTCGTCATGCCATCCTTGATTTCGACCTGCTCGGTGGCCTGCCGCCCATCCTTCTCGATCATGATGGAGTAAACCCCCAACGCGAGCGGGATCTGCGCCGGTGTCACCTGATCGATGCGTTTGCCGTTCACCGAAATCGCCGCGCCCTTCGGCTCGCTGGTCAGCAGCAGGGTGCCGCCGACAGGTCTCAGCGCCACGGGCGTCAGTGCCAGAGGGCCGGCGCCTACCGTGAACTCGCGCCGCTCGATTTGGTAGCCGGGCAGGACAAGCGACAACGTGTGCCTGCCCGGGGCCGCGCTCAGAGTGCACGGCGTGGAACATGCCAGGGACGGATTGCCGTCGAGTGTCGCGGTGGCGCTCGCCGGACTGCTCATGACGCTCACCTCCTGCGCGACGCCCGCGCGCACCGGTGTCCCCGCGCGTTCGGTTTTGGGTGCCGGGTTTGGCGGCGCGGCGGCTGAGGGCTTGACTGCCTCTGGCTCTGGGTTGGCAGTTGGAAGCGCCTGCCCCACCGCGGGACCCACTGGGCTCGGCTTGGCATCCCCCGGCGCGGCTCCCGGCGCGGCTGCGGGCGCAGTCACCGGCGGAGTCGCCGCGACCGGCGATTCCTGCTGCGGTGCGGCGGCCCGGTGCTCGCCGCTATCGGACGCCTGTCGGCCCGGCTTGAGCCATGGCGCCGCCTGCCAGCCGATCAGCGCCAATAATCCCGCCGCCACCAGAACGGCCAACAGGAACCCGAGGAATCCCGGCTTCCGCTTAGCTTCCCTCGTGGTGGTTGCCGTGGATTCGGCCCGGCCCGTGCGCCGCGGCGGCGGCAGCGCGGCGGCCGCCGCCGCGGCGAGAGCGGGCGCCTTCACATCGGCTATCGTCGGCTCATTCAGCAGGCCGCCGCGCGGCATCGACTTCCACCCCTTGGTGGCGCCGCACGCCTTCTCCAGCGACTCGATGAAATCCTGGCAATTGCGGTAGCGCCCGTCCGGCTTCTTGGCCAACGCCTTGCGCAGCACGTTCTCGATGCCGGTGCTCAGGCTCGGATTGAGCCGGTGCGGCGGCACGGGCTCCTCGGCCACGATCTTATATACCACCGTAGTCAGATGCTCGCCCGTGTACGGCTTCTCGCCAGTCAGCATCTCGTACCCGATCACCGCCAGGGAAAACTGGTCGCTGCGCCCATCCACCGTCTGCCCCTGCACCTGCTCCGGTGACATGTAATGCGGCGTGCCCACAATCGATCCGGTCATCGTCAGGTTCTCCGCCGCCGCGATCTTGGCGATACCGAAATCCGCGATCTTCGCCGTGCCGTCCGCCGAAAGCATGATGTTGGCCGGTTTGATGTCGCGGTGCACGATGCCCTTGGAATGCGCGTAGTCCAGCGCCACCGCGGTCTGCCCCAGGATGCTGAACATGCGCTCGGCGTCCAGCGGCGCCGGCTCGCTCAGCATCTGGTCGAGCGTCGGCCCATCCACGTATTCCATCGCAATGTAGGCCAGGTCGCCCTGCTGCTCCACATCGTAAACGGTCACGATTCCCGGATGCGAGAGCATGCCCGCCGATCGCGCCTCGCGGAACAGCCGCTCGCGCATGCGGTCGATCTCTTCGGGCTTGCGATTGTCCCCGAAATGGATCGTCTTGATGGCCACCGGACGGCCGATGTTGGGGTCGATCGCATGGTACACCACACCCATGGCGCCGCGGCCTAATTCCCTGACAATCTTATAGCGCCCGATGCGATCCATTCATTCCTAGTGTACTGCGGCGCTATCTACCATCCGTAGCGTAGCCTTCCAGGCTGCAACGCCGGCGTCCTTGCCGGCGTTCCTGGAAGAATGCCGGTGCGAATACCGGCATGGCAGGCGGGAACGCCTACGCTACGGTGCTCTAGCGCGGGTGGTACCTTCTGAGGTAGGGTATGCGAAATACCGCCGTTCTCCTCATCGATTGTCCGGACCGCAAAGGTCTGGTGGCGGGCGTCGCCAACCTGCTTTACCGCTACGGCGCCAACATCACCCATGCCGATCAACATCAGGACCCCGAAGCCGAACTCTTTTTCATGCGGGTGGAATGGGAACTGGCGGCGTTCGACTTGCTTGCGTTTCGTGCGGAGTTTGAAACCGTGGCGGCCGGATTCCAGATGCGCTGGCGCCTCAGCCTGATGTCGCAACCTCCGCGGGTGGCAATCTTCGTATCGCAGTATCTGCACTGTCTGGCCGATCTCCTCCACCGGTACCAGACCGGAGAACTCGCCTGCGTAATTCCCCTGATCGTCGGCAATCACCCGGATGGCGAGGCGCTAGCGCGTTTCCACGGCATTGAATTCCACCACATTCCCGTCAACCCCGCGGACCGCCGATCCGCCGAGGAGGCGCAACTTCGATTGCTGGCGGCTTCTGGAATCGATCTGGTAGTGCTGGCCCGCTACATGCAGATTCTGCCCCCTGAGTTCGTCGCGCGGTATCCCTCGCGGATCATCAACGTTCACCACTCTTTCCTGCCGGCCTTCATCGGCGCCCGTCCGTACCACGCGGCCTTTCACCGCGGGGTCAAACTGATCGGCGCCACCAGCCATTACGTGACCGCGGTGCTGGACGATGGCCCCATCATCGAACAGGATGTGGTGCGCATCTCGCATCGCGAGCAGGTCGAAGATCTCATCCGCAAGGGCCGCGATCTGGAGCGCGTGGTGTTGTCGCGGGCGGTAACCTGGCATCTGGAACACCGCATTCTCTCTTACGGCAATAAGACCGTCATCTTCGATTAGCGTGGGCAAAAGTGGGGCGGACGCCCTCGTCCGCGCGCGACCCCCTGGTCGCGCCCTTTCGCTCACGCGGGACATGACACAGCCGCCAGTTGTTATATTCAAGGGAACCATAAGGAGGCAACCTATGGAACCCATCAGCAGACGGCAAGCCATCACCGGCGTAGCCGGCAGCATCCTAATTGTGTCCCCGGAGACGGCATTCGGCTATCAGGCGAATTCCGCCGTCTCGTTCGGCGTCATCGGAACCGGAGGCCGCGGCGTGTATGTCGGCACCCACATGGCCAACGTCAAGGGCACGAAACTCGCGGCCATCTGCGACATCTACCCGGACCGCATCGACAACGCCAAGACCAAGATTCCCGGGGCGCAGAGCGCACGCGTCTATAAGGACTACCATGAATTGCTCGCGCAACCGGACGTCGACGCGGTGCTCATCACCACGCCCGTCTATCTGCATCCCGAACATTTCGAAGCGGCCGTCCCTTCCGGCAAACACATCTATTGCGAAAAGCCCGCGGGCGCCGATGTCGCCGGCGTGAAGCGCCTGCTCCGCGCCTCCGACAAGGCCGCCAAGTCGCGAACCATCCAGTTCGGATTCCAGCAGCGCTTCAGCCCGGAATACCTGACGGCGATGGACTATTACAAGTCGGGCAAAGTGGGCGAAATCAAAATGATGATGAGTTACTGGAACCTCGGGGGAACGCCGCCGAAGCCCGGCGCCGCCCCCACTCCCCCGACAGCGGATGAGAAGATTCGCCGCTGGGGATCGTGGATGGCGCAATCGGGCGGCGTCATCGTGGAGCAGGATTGCCACGGCGTGGATATGCTGAACTGGTTCGCCAACGACGCGCACCCGCTGAGCGCGCGCGGTACCGGCAGCCTGCGCTACCCGTTGGCCTATGGCGATCAGGATTCCGACCATCACGAGATCGCTTATTTCTATCCCAACGGGGTGGAAGGCTGGCTGATCAGCATCAAGTACACCGCCGGCTTCCGCGACGTGAAGGAGCAGTTCTTCGGCTCGTTGGGAATGCTGGAGACCGGTCGAACCTACTATAAGTTGCACGGTCCGATCGCCAATTCGCCCTATAAGAATGCCGACGATCTGACGGACTCCAGCCTAATCGAACGTCGCGCTTCCAAGCGCGAGATCACCATCGACGCGGTGGAAGCGTTCTTCGCCAGCATCCGCGACGCCAAGCCCTACAACATGGCGCCCATCGCCGCCAACGCGACCTTGACGGCGCTATTGGGCCGCATGGCGTACCAGCAGAAGCGCGAAGTCACCTGGGACGAACTGCTGGCGTAAACCCCGGGGACAGACCCGACGTTCCCCGAGTTTCGCGGAGTTTCTCCGGCTCTAAAACCGGTGAACGTCGGGTCTGTCCCCGGGTTTACTCATACCGCAGCGCCTCGATGGGATCCAGGCGCGATGCCTTGATCGCGGGCAGCAGTCCGGCGATCAGGCCGACGCTCTCCAGCAAAATGGTCGACGTCAGCACCGCGGCGCTGGAGATCTGCAAATGAATATCGCCCGCCCCGCTGGTGTCCTTGAACAGCGGCCCCAGCAACGGCAGCGTGCCGAGTAGCGATGTCAGCCCCCATCCCGCCGCCACGCCGAGCACGCCGCCGACCGTGACGATGGTCATCGCCTCCAGCAAAAACTGCCCCAGGATGCTCCGCCGCGTGGCGCCGATCGCTTTCAGAATGCCGATTTCGCGCGTGCGCTGCGTCACCGACACCAGCATGATGTTGGCCAGGCCCACGCCGCCGATCCCGAGCGTCAGCGAACCGATGAACCCTAGCAGCAGGCGCAACGCGATCCCCATGGTGTCGATCAGGCGTTCGAACTCGCTGAATACCACCGTGCGCACGGCGCGCTCATCGCGCGGCGAACAGTTGTGCAGACGCGCCATGGTCTCGCGCATCTGCCGCAGACACTGCTCGCGGAACTCCGGGTTTACTGGCGTCCACACAAAATAGGTGGGGTACTTGAGGTCGCGGTAGAGCGAGCTGGTCTCGTAGGGAATGAAGATGCATTCGTTGTCCGGCGTATCGTAATTGGCCACCTGCGTCTTGGTCAGCAGCACCCCGATCACGGTGAATCGCAGGCCGTCGATGGTGATCTCTTCACCCACCGGCGGCACCTCGCTGAAGAGTTTTTCCGCCGCGTTAGAGCCCAGCACGGCCACGCGCTGCTTCTGCCCTTCATCCTCGGGCACGATCCAACGCCCGGTCGCGATGGTCTGATTGCGCACCCGCCCGTACTCCGTATGCACGCCGCGCACCGTGATGGTCTGCTGGCGATATCCGTGGACCACGGTACTGCCGCGCATCATCATTTCCGGCGAGATCGCCGCAATCATGGGCGCGGCTTCGCGGATGGCCTCGACGTCGGTTCGCTCTAGTAGGATGCGGCGCCCGGCGCGTTCGCCGCCCGCCTGCGAGGAGGTGCGGCCGCCGAAGACCAGCACCAGGTCCTGTCCCTGCGAGCGGAACGCCTTGAGCAGCGCGCGGTGGAAGCCATCGCCGTACCCGTTCAGGATCACGAAACACGCCACGCCCCAGGCGAGGCTGATCGTGGTCAGAATGCTGCGCTGTCGATTGAAGCGCAGCGCCTGCGCTGCCTCCCGGCAGATGGACGCGGCGGTCACGCGGCGCCTCGGGTGCCAGCGTGGCGCACGCACTCCTGCGTGCCGCGTCGGCACTCATGCCGACGCCGAGCCCGAAGGGCGAAAGACAATAGCCCACGGCGTGCAGCCGTGGGTCGCGGACGGGCGCATTGGCCAGCCCCGGAACGGGGCGTAAGAAGGCGCCGTCGCACGGTTCTTCCGCCCCGTCCCGGGGCTGGGTACGGGACCGTCGTTCTCCCAGTGCTGGCGCACTGGGCTACTCTCTTGCGCCCTGCGGGCTGGGCCTCATGAAAAATCGCCGCGGTGCGCAAAGAACTTGATGAACCGTAGTACAAAGGCCGCGCCGGCTGCCATTCACCGTTCATAACTCAGCGCCTCCACCGGAGTCAGCCGGGCCGCGCGCCATGCCGGCCACAAGGCGGAAGACACGGCGATCACCGCCAGAGCGCCGAACGCGAGGGCCGTGGTGCTGCCGTTCACCGGCAGTCCCGCGAACATCTCGCGTTTGGGGAGCGTGTTCACGGCCGCCGCCACACCGTAGGCGCCGGCCCAGCCCACAAGCCCGCTCATCCCGGCGAGCAGCACGCCTTCCAGCAGGAAGTCCGCCAGGATGCGCCGGCGCGTGGCGCCCAATGCCTTGCGCAGCCCGATCTCGCGCGTGCGTTCCGTCACCGAGACCAGCATGATGTTCATCACGCCGACTCCGCCCAGCGTCAGCGTCACCACCGCAATCGCGCCCAGAAAGGCCGTCATGGAGGTGAACATGCTGTCCACCAGTTCGGCATTTTCCACCGTGTCCCAGTAGCGGACCGCGCTCGGGTCGGCTGCGTCGAACTTGTGATTGCGCGCCAGCACGCGGATTACCTGCGTGCGCGCCTGCTGCCAACTCTTCAGGTCGGCCGGGACGTAAATCAGGTCGCTGACGATGCCCGGGTGGAAGTTTGGGTCGTCCACCGGCAGATCGCGGACCATGGTAGCGTACGGCACGAAGATTTTGTCGCTGTCCATCCCGTTATAGCTGCTGTTCTGGTCCTTGGGCGGCATCAGGCCCACGATCCGGAAAGGCAGTCCGTTGATCGAAAACGTATCGCCCGGCGCCACCGGGTGTTCGCCGAAGAGCACCTTGCGCACGTTGTCGCCGATTACCGCGACCCGCGCCGCACCCTCTTCGTCCTGCGGCGCCAGGAAGCGGCCGCGGTGGATGGGGATCGTGCGGATCTTTTCATAAAGCGCCTCCACGCCCATCACGGAGAACGTTCCGCCGTTGTACCGGCTGGTGGTGCGCGCCTGATTCTGCAATTCGGCGACGATGTTCCGCACCAGGAAACACTCGGTCTGTATGTCGCGCAGGTCGTCGTAGTTCAGGCGAATGCGCCGGCCCGCGCGCAGACCGCCGGCCTGCTTCTCCGTCCGCCCGGGAAAAAGAATCACGATGTTCTCGCCGAGTTGCTTGAAACGGTCGCGCTGGCCGGCCTTGAAGCCGTCGCCCATGGCCACGATCAGCACCATGGACGCCACGCCCCACGCAATCCCGGCCATGGTCAGGAAACTGCGCAGCTTGTTGCGCAAGAGCGCCGATACCACCTGGCTGAAGAGTTCCCGCAGGTAAAGCAGCATGCCGCCCCCTACTGTAGGATTACCTGCTGCCCTTCGCTGAGACCGCTGGTGATCTGGGTCCGCGAGCCGTTGCCGATGCCGGTCGCTACCGTCACCCGCCGCCGTCCGCTCTCGCTCCCGGCGTCCGGTATCTCCACCTCGATCCCGCGATCCTTCTTGTAAATGATCGCGCCTTCCGGAATCGCCAGCACGCCCTTGCGCTCTTCCAGCAGGATCTCGGCGTTGGCCGTCATGGTGGCCATCAGCTTGCCCGTTTCGTTGGAGATGGAGACCCGCACTTCGAAGGTGGTGACGTTGTCCTTCTCCACGCCCATGGGCGAAATCTTGGTGACCTTGCCGGCGAATTTCTGGTCCTTGTAGGATTCCACCGTGATGCGCGCCGCCTGCCCCAGGAAGACCTTGCCGATGTCGCTCTCGTCCACCTTGCCCTTGACATAGACCTCGCGCAGGTCGCCCACCGACATGATCAGCGTGGCGCCGCTCCCCATGGTGAGAATCGAGCTGACCGCATCGCCCACCTCACGGTCGCGCGAGAGCACGACGCCGTCGATCGGCGACACGATGGTGGCGTTGCGCAGGTCCTCTTCCGTGGTGGCAAGCTGCGCCCGCGATTGTTCCACCTGGGCTTCGGCCTTGCGGATCGCCGCACTGGCCACGCCCAGAAAAACTACCGCCTGCTGCTGGCGGTTCTTCCCCATTTCGTAATTCTTCTCCGCGTCGTCGCGCGCCATCTGCGGGGCCACTTTCTGGCGGAACATCTCACGCGCCCGCTCCATATCGCGCTTCAGGAACGGAATATCCGGCCCCTCGGCCTCTACCTTGGAGCGCTCGTACTCGGCTTGCGCACTTTTCAGCATCGCGTCCGCCATGCCGAGCGCCGCCTGCGCCTGCCGCACCCGCGGCAGCAGGTCGTTCTGGTCCAGTTCACAGATCACCTGGCCCTGGCGTACGCGGTCGCCCACATTCACCGGGAGTTTCAAGATGATGCCAGATGCCTTGGACTTGATCTCCACCTTGGTGGTGGGCTCGATCTTGCCGGTGGCAACCACCGAGCGCGCCAGATCCATACGCTCCACCTTCACCAGCTTTTCGGAGTCGATCTTGGCGGGCGTTCGACTCAACGCGCGCACGGAAAAAAATGCGGCGCCGCCGCAGACGGGTAGCAGCGCCAGCAGGAACCAGGCCCGGGAGCGTTTCTTCGGATTGGCCATATCAAGCTCTCGTCATCTCTATCCTAAGACGAACGTGCCCCGAGGTTTGTTCCGCGGGGAAATGCGGATTCAACGCAGAGGCGCAGAGAACGCAGAGATAAGCGCAGAGAAGACATTTGGGAAGCCTGGTGGGGCAGGCGCTTCCGCCTGCCAACCGCCATTTCGGCTAGAATTGGCGGTGCGATGGCCTATGATCCCGTTGTTTTCATTTCTTCGACTTCGGACGACTTGAAGGAATACCGCGAACA